>CEUN01108348.1_pt1 | contig 34749 bp, 17 predicted proteins | sample 361501 | NCBI WGS metagenome assembly CEUN01 (sample SAMEA2622801, study PRJEB7988) | marine metagenome | biome: marine biome (ENVO:00000447); feature: marine epipelagic mixed layer (ENVO:xxxxxxxxx); material: "saline water (ENVO:00002010), including plankton (ENVO:xxxxxxxx)" | depth 120 m | reverse complement strand
ATTTGTGAATTTGTTGCTACTGGATTTGAAGCAGCAGCAGACATGGCGTTCAACTGGTCACAGGAAATCGGCGAACCAATCACAATTTGGAGAGTGGGCACGATTTCACAGTTCAGGTGGATGGACGTTGAGGCATAAGGATTTCACAGGGGGCAGTGATTTGCCCCCTTTTTTGTATGCCCCGATGGCCCGAGCGAAAATTCAAAAGAGCTAACCTACAAAAGTATCCCAACGACATATAAATATTTTTACAAAATTGAAATCTCAAAACCCTTAATTCCAAAAAAATTTCCGTGACAAAAAATCCCGAAAAAAGTCCATCAACTTGGACGTATGAAGAGGCACTTCAAAACTTTGACCAATTCTGTGATTACTTCGACCATGCAGCATCAGCAAGATACCAATCAACTCAGTCCGACCAAGAGACTAGAGGACCAAGTCTCAGAGCTACTCCAAAGAGTGAAAGCATTGGAGACACCTACATTGATGTACAGACCACCTGAGTCTGAGGAATACGTAAAGGTCTCGGAGTACCTAGATAGTGTAGACGAAAGACTTCGTAAGCTTGAGAAAAACGCCCATCGTGCCCCTACGGTATATTTGGATGATATTAACACTCCCTCTCTATAATTCTAATGTCTGCCCCAACACTTTATAAAGGAATAGTTGATACAGGTGCTACCTGTCCATGCACAGGCTCTCCGTTCACGATGACTCCTTCCACACCATACACGAAAGTGAAGATCAATGGAATGCAACCTATCAGGGATGGAGATAAAATGCCTAACAGTCCTGGTATGACTTGTACGTCTAATCCATCACCTTGCAGTAATGACCGTACAGTGATTGCATCAGGTTCTCCCAAGGTATTAGTTGGTGGTAAGAGACTTGCTAAGATGGGAGATGTTTTAAATGCTAGTACTAACATTCGTGTAGGTGCTGCAGGTGCAATCAGAGTTATTACGGGTTGACGAGTGTGTTATAATATAAGTAGTTTGTAAGATTATTATGGCGAGAAGTAAAGGATCATTGAGTGCTGGCGATTATGTAGAGGCAATACCCAAGAAATCTAGACAGGGAATGGGGAAGCATACTAAATACAGTGCCAGCTCTAGGAATGGAGCTAAGAAACGCTACCGAGGACAAGGAAGAAAATGACTGAATTCAACTATGTGGTTGGAAAACCTAGGAACCTTCAGTATAGGGAAGACTGGGATGATAATAAGGACGGTAATGTAGATACCGATGAACGTGAGAAGTATAATCCAGAGGCAAGCGAGTAATCGCCTATCGCCGAAAGCTCCGAATATAAACTATTATGACTACTGAAAATACGGGGTCGTATGATCCTGACTATAATATCTCTGTGAGTTCTGTTCCAGATAAAATACGTGAGGAGTATGCACCTCCTGAAGGATCTAATGCTGCTAACTCATATAATCCAAATGTAAACTACCCTCCTAGTGCATGGGAACGGGCGATGGATAACCCAGCTGGCGGTCCTGATCCAGATTACGTATGGCCAGAGAACCCACCTGATAGAGACAGTCTATTAATGCATAAGGTTTCTGAATGGCTCGTTAAGATTCATGAGCAGCAGATGAGAGATAGTGAAACGATCAATGCTATTCATAAATTATTATCTGATCATATAGATGACCAAAAACCAACCGCATAATGAATGTTTTGTCCCATTTGGACCATTAGTGTATAAAGGTGATATAAGGGGAGAGTTTTTAGACTTTCTCCTAAAGCACCTTGATTCTGTAAGAATGGGTCATGACGTTAGTGATAAGTTAGCTGGTAATATACAAGCTCAGAAAGCTGCACCATATCCACAAAGAGAATTTGTTGACTTTCTTAGACCACATGTCTTTAATTACCTTAAAGGCACATATGATAGAGAAATAACAACAGATCGTTGTACTAAGGATGGAAAGAATGCGGATAGATTCTTAGATCCAAACGATCACAAGATTAGTTTTAATCTAGGAGATGGTCCTTGGGTTAATTTTTCAGATAAGAATGAGTTTAATCCTATACACAACCATAGTGGTATTATAAGTGCCGTTGTGTTTATAGATATACCAGAAGATATTGAGAAAGAAAGAGAAGAGAATGGATTTGCAGCAGAAACAGCAGGGTGCTTAGATATAGTACACGCTAATCAACATGCTGTAATACATCCTAAACCAGGTAACATGTATATGTTCCCTTCTTACCTATGGCATCTAGTTTATCCTTACCATTCTTATGTTGAAAGAATATCAATGTCTTTTAACTTAAAGGAAGTAAGGTTTGATAATATGCAAATGCAAGGTGGATTGACCAACTATCACTAAAAACAATGGAAGACTTATATCCTAGAGGAGCAGACGAAGAGATTAGTTCTTTACTTACTGAAGCAGATGCTGATGTATGGTTAAAGAAGACTAAAAAGCGAGATATTAACAAATATAAAACTGAAGACCTATATCCACATGAAACTAAGGGGAGCTGAATATCAGATTATACCTAAATGGTTAACTGAAGCTGAATGCGATATATTATACAAGCGTGTTATAGAGACAGAAGAATACGTTAAATCAACTGGCCCTGATGAAGCAGCTGCTTTGGGTCAGTATTCAGTATATAAGAAAACGGATGCTCTTGGTGGTAGAGCAGGATCTTACAATCATTTGGATGATAAGATTATTCATAGTATTATGATGCCTGCTATCCGCAGAATTTTTCCTGATGGATTAAATGTAAGAATGTGGGCAAATACCTTCAGAAATGGTGAAGGTCTTGGTATTCATGCTCATAGAGATGTTGCTGCACCTAATTGTCCACCTATGAGTTGGGCATCATGTATTTTATATTGTGGTGGTCCTACAGATGGTACATGGTTTAACTTCCAAGTGAAGCCAAAGGTTTATGAGGATGTGCGTGTAGATAATGGTAAAGGAGATCTTATTATATTCTCTGCAGATGTACCACACTGGGTTCCTCCCCATGATACGGATGGTATTCGTGTTTCTATAGCATTTGATGTGTGTGAAGGTGATGGAGCTGGTCCTCCTGAATCATTAAGACCAATAAAGTGATATACATAATATATCACTCAAACTATGCTTGATGCCTACCGTTACAAAGTTTAAGGACTTTTCTCTTTCTTTCACAAGAAATAAGATCACGAATGATCTACTTGTGAAGAAGGAGAATGCTGCTATTAAGCAAGCGGTAATAAACATCCTTCTTACAGAGAAGGGAGAAAGATTATATAACAGTAACTTTGGATCTGATGTCCGTAGCTATTTGTTTGAACCATTGGACTTTGCTACAGCAGGTCTTGTTCAGACTGCGGTAGAAGATTGCTTAGTTGAATATGAACCTAGGATTAATATACTACAACTTAGTGTAATACCTGATTTTGATCAGAATGGATTTGAAGTGCATTTAGCTTTCTCTATTACAGGTAGGGATGATCTTCCACCTCAAGATATTGAGTTCTTCCTTAATCGTACCCGATAATGCCTTATACTCAAGTTGCTAATTTAGACTTTGCGGATATTAAGGCCGCACTTAAAGATTACATGAGAGCACAGTCAGATTTTACTGACTATGACTTTGAAGGGTCTGCTATAACTACCTTTTTAGATGTTTTAGCATACAACACTTATTATACAGCATTTAACACCAACATGGTGGTAAATGAAATGTTTCTTGACTCTGCAACTCTGAGAGACAATGTTGTAAGCTTAGCAAAGCAAATTGGATATAGACCTAGATCAGCAACTGCCCCAAAAGCGACTGTTGATTTTACAGTTGATTATCAGGGTAGTGGTGTTACTCCTGATACACTTGTACTAAAGCAAGGAACAGGATTTGTTACTAATTACGATGATACTCTATATCAATATGTCGTAATTGAAGATCAGGAAACTCCTCTTGTTAATAATACAGCAACATATGAGGGAATCGACATATATCAAGGTACTTTATTAACTCAGTCTTACATAATTAACACTGCTCTTAAGAATCAGCGTTTTGTTATCAATAATACTGGTACAGATGTATCAACTATCCGTGTAAAAGTATATAAACAGCAAGGAGATACATCTTTCTTAACATTTAGTAGTGCAGAAAACATTTTAAATCTCGATGGTACATCAGAAGTCTATTTCGTAGAGGAAATAGAAGATGAGAACTATGAGATCTTTTTTGGTGATGGAGTATTTGGTAAAAAGTTAGAAAATGGTAGTTTCGTAGAAATAACTTATCTCACTACATCTGCAGATACTACAAATGGAGCAAAAACATTTAATTTCTCTGGATTGATACATGATAAGATTAATCCTAGTAATAGCTTTCCTTATGCAACCTCTGTAACCCTCGTAAATGCTTCTACAGGAGGTGCTAACCCAGAATCAGTGTCTTCTATCAAGAAGCAAGCTTCAAAGAGTTTTGCGACTCAGGACAGGGCAGTTACAGCAGATGACTATGTTTCTATTATTAAGAAGGTTTATGCTTCTATATCAGATATTATTACATTTGGTGGAGAAGAGGACAATCCTCCTGAATTTGGAAAGGTAAAGATCGCAATTAAACCAGATAATGCTAGTACTATCTCATCTTACACTAAAAATGAAATAGTTAAAGCTTTGAGAAATTATTCAGTTGCTTCTGTTACACCTGTAATTGTTGATCCTTCTATTCTTTATATCGAACTTAATTCAACAATAAGTTATAAGACTTCTAAAACTACTTTAAGTAAAGCAGAAATTCAATCTAAAGTTATTAAAGCAGTTGAAGATTACATTGCTTCTGCAGAGACAGAGAAGTTTAATGGTAAATTCCGTCATAGTAGATTCGCATCAGTTATAGATGGTGCAGATGGTTCTATCAATTCAAACCTTACTAATATAACTCTTAGAAAGGATTTCTATCCTTCATTGAATTCTACTTATTATTATGAACTTTGTTTTGTAAATGAGTTTAAAGATTCTTGTGATGCATCAGTAATGAAGTCAACTGGTTTTGTAATCAGTGAGTATCCTTCCTTCACAGTGTATCTGGAGGATGATACCTTCGGTAAAATAGACCTATATAGACTGAATTCTCTTACTGGTGAGAAAGTATACCTTAAGAAAGGTGTAGGTGATATTAATTACACTCATGGTGAAATTAAATTATATGATCTTACTATTATTAAGGGAAGTTTTAATGATAATAAAATTGAAATCCGTGTAGAACCTGCATCAAGAGATGTAGATGCTGTACGAGAACTATATCTTGATGTTGATATCTCCAAATCCAACTTTAGTGCAGTTCCAGAATGAACGTAAAGTCTAAAAATATCTCGGCACTGATTGAAAGTCAGTTACCTGGATTCATCGTAGAGGACTATGAGTACTTCGTTAAGTTCCTCAAATCTTACTATGCTCAACAAGAGCTTAGTGGTGGTGTTTTAGACATTGTTACAAATCTAACAAAATATCGTGATATTAATTTTTACGATAAAGAGGTTCTAACACAATCCTCGAAAACCGTTGGTATAACTGGGATCTCAGATACTAGTATAAATGTACTATCGACTGAAGGGTTCCCTGATAGTGGACTTGCTAAAGTTGATGATGAAATATTCTTTTATGCATCAAAGACATCTAATCAGTTTAATGGTGTTGCTAGGGGTGTAAGTGGTAATACTGAACTTGGGGATCTTTATAAGCTCAGTACATATGTTTCTACTACTGCTGATACACATGCAGCAGATGTTAAGGTAGAAAACCTTAGTAATCTGTTTTTGTATGCTCTCATAAAGAGTTTTGAGTCAGAATACCTTGCTGGTATACCTGAGAAGTATCTACGTGGTGAAATCGATAAGAGAACCCTTATAAAGAACATCTCGTCTTTCTACAAATCAAAAGGTACTAAGCGTTCTATTCAGTTTATCTTCAATTCTCTTGTAAGTAGTGAAGATAATGATGTTTATTTTCCAAAGGATACTACACTTAAATCATCAGAGTCTGATTGGATTAATGTTCATGCTTTGAAGGTAGTTATTATAAGTGGTGATCCTAAAAATTTAATAGGTAAGGTTGTTATAGAGCGTGGAGATAACTATGCTTCTGCTGTAGTTGATAATATAAAGAAACTAGAAGATGTTGATGGTTCTAATGTATGGGAATTGGTTCTTGCTCCATCCACAATCAATAATCAGTTTACTATAGCAAATAAGACTAAGCTTAAGAAAGCAATTACTTCTAGTGATCAAACAGGAAATATTATAGATGTTGATTCTACTTTTGGGTGGGAGAAAGAAGGAAGAATATTTGTAGATGGTGAAGTTATTGAGTATTCTAGTAAAACTATAAGACAGTTTAAGATTAAGAATAGAAAGTTAACTAGAACTCATAATATAGGATCAACAATTTATAGTGATGATAGAATCAAAGGAAATAATGTTGAGTTTATAGCACTTGGTGTAGTTTATAACTTATCACCTACTACTTCAACACCATATGGTATTGAGGGTGAACCTTTAGTAGTAGAAGATTCTGGATTTGATACAGTTGATCCTAAGATTAAGAAGAGTGATGGTACTATTAGATGGTTACCTAATGATGATGCGAACTATAGTCCTCTATCAGGAGATCCCAGAACACAAGCATCTGTAAATGATACTATACCTGGTATACAAAGGATCTTTAGTGATGATAACAATTATTATATCTGTACTAGTGGTGTACCTGTTGATAGGACTATGTTCTATAATCAGACAATACCTGCTACAAAGACAGTTGTTGAGCAATCTTTCTTAAGAACTATTAGAAAGAATGCTATTACAACTACTGAGGTATACAAGACTCCAAGAAAAGATTTTGGTATTTTAGTAGATGGATCTTTAGCATATACCCATAAGCATCAAGATGGTGTGTTTTATGGTGGTCTTACTAAGATAGATGTTACTACACAAGGAAGTGGTTATTCTAGACCTCCTTATGTACTTGTTAATAGTGAACCATATAAGGCAACTGCTGTGTTGTCTGGTACTGTAGTTGAGTCTGTTAGAATAGATGATGCTGGTTCGTATACTGCTGCTCCTATTGTTGAAATAGTATCTGGTAGGAATGCGGTATTAACACCTGTTATCACACAAGGAGCAATAACAAGCTTAGTAGTTACTGATCCTGGTGAATATTATTCTGCTCCTCCAACTATTAGAATAGTTGATGCTTTGGGAAGAGGTAGATATGCAGAATATACTGCTCAAGTATCTGCTACTGGACAAATATCTGGATGCACTAAAGTAAATGGTGGATCTTTCTATAGTGAAGGAAATGTTGTAATCCAAGTCATACCAAGTGGTTCTGGTGCACTTGCAAGTTCTTCAATATATGAGTGGATCAAGAATAGATTTGTAGAAGAGACATTAGATTCTGAATTTGGAATCTCTCACCTTAATGATAGAGGATACAATAACTACGGTACTGTTTCATATCCACCAACACTTAGAGGAAATGATACGGGAACTAATCATTCTCCTATCATTGGATTTGCATATGATGGTAATCCCATATATGGTCCTTACGGATATTCTGATCCTGTAGATTCTTCTAGTAGCATTGTGCGGATGCAATCAGGATATTTGAAGTATGCAACTAGACCAGATGGACCATCCCTTGTTACATATCCGCTAGGAACATTCATACAAGACTATTATTACGCAGATAGATACGGAACTGTAGATAGGAATAACGGAAGATATTGTGTAACACCAGAATATCCAAATGGAACATACGCATATTTTGCGACATTTGATAATCTAGGTGATCCAGAATTTCCATATCTTATTGGTGAGAATTTCTATTCTTTACCTCTTGCTGCTAACTACGATCAGAATCAAACACAGAATGACCTCCCATTGGACGCTGTACGCCTCCGTGGGGTCGATACACCTAATAATGGTCGTAAGACTAGGGGAGTTGTTAAAGACGTTTCTGCTGGTAGTTTAGACGCATTCCAAGTATACAGCTCATCTGATAATTTTAAAGTTGGTTCATCTATTATTCTAGATGATACTGGTACTGGTGGTGTAGATGCTGCTGGAACCATTTCCGCAGTTAAAGGAAATACTGTAGAAGAACTACAAGCTACGGATGCAAAGAGAGTAGCTAAAGTTCAGATTACGGAAAATTGCTATGTCTTCGGTGGAGATACAATAACACAAGCATCATCTGGAGTATCTGGTAAGGTTGTTGGTGATGTTCTTGATGGTAAGATCTTAGTTTTAGAAGATGTTACGGGAACATTTGATCAAACAGGTTTATTTGACTCTACAACATTGAGTATTAATATCATTCTCAATACAAATGCTACGTTCACTGCTGGTGCAATTATAGAGTTGACTAATGGTACTGTTAATAAAGTCGATTCTGTAATAGCAACAGGTGAAGTAATTGAATCTACTGATAAGAGAAATTCTGTTAAACTTAAAGTATTAACTGGTACTTTCTCACAACAGGCAGGATACTTCCTTAGAAGTAATAATCTATTAAACACAGTTGGTGCAGAAATATTATCAACCACAAGCTTAAGTACAGGTTTAATACCTTTCATTGTTAATACAAACATTGCGTTAGTTGAAACTGATGGTGATCATGCACTTGGTGTAGGTGATGTTGTTTATGTTGAAATAGATCCTGATGATTCTATATCAACAACAACTTACTATGTTCAATTAGGAGCAACACAAGAGATTGATATCAAGTCACTAACATTATCAACACAGATTGATGATCCTGGATTAGGAAGAGCTGATTTGGTTAATGCTGGTGCTGATTATGCAGCAGACACATATGAGGATGTAGAGCTTATATTTGTTGATCAGAATGCTGCTAGAACTGATTTAGGAAAAGTCGGCGACTCAAATAATGCAAAAGCAACCATAGTTGTACAGGAGGTTGCTGGTGGATTAGGATTTGTACAGTCTGTTGTTATTACAACTAAAGGATCTACTTACAAGCAAGGTGATATTCTTACTGTTGAGGATTCATCATTAAACAGATCAGGTGCTTCTACCAATACTCAACGTCTACGTTTAGTAGTCGATCATATTGGATTCGCTACTGGTGAGACTGTATTAAAATTAGATTCTATTAGTGGGTTATCAAAAAATGATCTTTTATCAATAGGTGATGAGATTGTTAAGGTAAACTCTATATCAGAGTCTACCAAATCAGTAACTGTCACAAGGGCACAGAATAATACTAGTGATATAGATCATTTCGACAATGAAATTGTTACATTATATGGATCTAGTTATAGATTTACTGTTGGGGAATTGCTTCCTGTTACAGGTACAACATTAGATCCTAAAATCATCTCATATGAGAATAATAAACTGATTGTAGAACATGATCAAGGATTCTTTGCTAATGGAGACTTTACTCCATATAAGATTACAGATCAAGCTACACTATTTGATGAGAGTGAACCTAAGAAATTAATTGATATTGATACTGTTACAGATTATAAGATTGTAACAAAAATATCTTCATCTGTTTCTGGTCCATATGAAATATCACCTAATCTTAAGATACAAGAGTATTATCAATACAGATTTGATTTGAGTCATTATACAAACAGCGAATCTGAGTTTATTATATCTCCTAGTCAGAATGATAATATCATTGCACCAGAAGTTGTTAATATTGGTACTCCTGGTACTACAGGTTCTTATTCATATGTGAAGTTTGGATATGGTCCTAGACTTGGTGATGTTAATCTTACTGGTATATTGACTAACAGAGTACCTAGATCTTATCAAAGGTATTACTATAAGTCTATAGTGAGAACAATGGTAGATGGAACTAAGCAGATAAGAATTGGTCCATCCACAAGTATTGTTGATAATAACAATTATATTGAGCTTATTAATGATCCATTACAAGGACAGAAGTTAATTTCTGATGCACTCACATCTTCTATTCAGTCTACTGGTACAGGAGTTAAAGTATCATTTGTTACAACTGATAGGTTTGTATATGAGTTAACAGAAAATCCTGAGTGGTATGGAACTGGTAATATTAGGTATACTACAAAATCTAAAGGTGCAACTGGTTCTATTGCCGAAGTTGAGGTATCTAATCTTGGTTCTGGTTATAGGAAAGTTCCTGGTGTATTAGGAGCAGAATTAGATAGTAGTAGAGCTTCTGATGTTACTGCACAATGGGATCCTGTAGAAAAGAATATTGTTGGTGTTACAATCAACAAAGCTGGATTTAATTACTCTAAACCAAAAGTTGTTGTAGTTGATGGTGATGGATCTGAAGCAAGGTTTGATGTTTTAAAAACTGCTGATAATAGAATAGCAAATGTTATTGTAACAAACAAAGGAAAGAACTACACATACAAACCAGAACTTAAGGTTGTTGAGGGTGATATTAGAATATTTGCTTTGGGTTCTTCTATAGGGTCTCCAAAGAATGTACAACTAGAATTTAATGGATCTGGAATTTGGAATGATACTTCAGTATTAAGAAAGCATAAGGCAAGTGATGTTATTATATTAGACACAACAGATGATTTCTTGAGTGGAGAAAAGGTAACTTCTGGACTTGCAGAAGGTACTGTTACTAATGGTGGATGGAGAATAGGATCCAATATTCTTAAGGTATCTGTAACTAAAGGTGAATTTATTGTAGGTCAGACTATTACTGGTAGTGCCAGTAATTCAACTGGCACAATAGTTTCTGTTCAGAGGGCAGAGTTTTCAATTGATCTAAGATCTTATTATGATAATCTAGGTACTTATACTTCTGATAAGGGTAAAATTGGTGTAAGAACTCATAAGATAGCAGATAATAAATTCTACCAAGATTATTCTTATGTTATTGAGTCTAAGACACAGATAGAAGACTGGAGAGATCTCATTAAGGAGTCAGTTCATCCAGCTGGATTTAAGATGTTTGGTGAGCTTAATATAGATGCGAAGGTAGATGTAAAGGTAAGTGATAATTCCAAGACTACTCAAGTTTCAACATTAAGACTATGGGATGAGAATAGTAATAATGCAAGTGTTGCTGATAGTAAAAGGTATCATCAAACTGTTGTAAACTTATCTAAGGATATTAATGTATTGAGAGGTAATGGATCTCTTACAGAGAAAGCAAGTGATACATCTGGATTAATTGCTAAAGAGATTAAACTCACTCCAGCATTTGATGGTACTTTTGATCAGTATGGTAATATTTCTGGTACACGAGAGTTTACCATTGTTGATGCTGCTACTAACAATCCAATAACTCCATATAATGCTATGGCTTTGACCATAACATTAGATGCAGTATTACAAGAACCAGAGACTGCTTATACTGTATCTGGTGATAAGATTACTTTTGCTGCAGCACCATTTGGTATTAGACAAGAGGGTAATAATACAATTGCAGCAACTAAGTTTATTGGAAGATTATTCCAATTTAAGGAAGCTTCCAAGAACCTTCAGTATTTGAAAAAGATTAGACCTATATTCCAAAAAGAAGGTACATGGATTGATGCTGCTAATCAATTGCGTTTTAATAGGAATTTCATCCAAGAAGAAGCAGTTGGATATGGTAAATCTAAGTATCCTAACTTAACTTGGAATACTAAAGAATCTAAGTGTGTTAGAGATGTTGGATTAATTTTAGATGCTTATGAGCATGATCTTAGATTTGGTGGTAACTCTGCTTCTCATTATGCAGCAACAGAATACTTCAATGAAACAACTGTAGAAGCTTCTGCTGTCGAGATATACAAATATACTATGAACTTGTGTATTGCTGCAGCAAGGAATTGGGATATATCAGTCAAGAACTGTAGTGTATCTCAAGGACAAGATATTGTTACACTTCCTTCTACTTTAGGTATATGTGTAGGAATGAATGTAAGTAGTGGTAATCAATTTAATGAAGGTACTATTGTTACCGAGATATTAAGTTCTACACAGATTAAAGTTTCTAAAGCAGCAAATATTGCATATCCAGCTCAGAATATTAGTACAGTCGTTAATAACAGTGGAACCACTAATTACGGTCCTGTTACTGTGACTGGTACAGGTGTACTAAATGTGGGTATTGGAGCAACTACAACTGTTTATTCTACAATTAACAATATTGATGAGATAACCTTCTCATTCAGTAGAATTAATAATGGTAAGTTCATGGATGCTGCTAAGCTTATTGAAGGAAATAAGAAATATATTTCAGAAGAGACTATTGGTTGGACAAAAGCAACATATCCAAATTTGGTAATACCTAATGAAGATAAGTGTCAAAGAGATACTGAGTATCTTATAGATGCAATGGTATACCATATAAGATATGGTGGTAACTGGAATGTTGTTGATTTTGGTGAGAGATATTATTACAAGAATAAACTTAATCACATAGTAGATCAGAAAGAAGAGAGTATTGCTGCTTATACAAAAGCAACTCAACTTATGGTTGAAGCAATGAAGAACAATCTTCCAACTGGCACATATACTACTATTGTTCCTTATGAAGATACGACTATCCTTGCTGATCCTAATGGTCCTTATGTAACAACTTGTGCTGAAGTAGAATCTGCATTGAATAGTTACATTCAAATAGTCACTAAGACTATTAATAAAGGTCCAAACTTATTCACTAAGATTGAAGATAATAATCAAAGAACTGGTAATTGGACTACGTTAAGAACATTAACTAACATAAACATCCTTGCTAAGGATAATGTGTTTACAGAGTGTGATACTGTAGTATCTGCTTTAAATTCTCTATTCTTAAATGTTGAATCTATACTAAACGGTAGTACTGTGGTTAAGTCTTTACCAGACTATTTCAACAATGAAAATAAAGAGTTTGAGTTATATTATACTGATAATACACCAGTAAAAACTGAGGTTGAACATAATCTTATAGTTGGTATTAATGGTATCTTCCAGAATGCTAAGTATGATGAGACATTCCCTAGATTGAATTCTTATTATATTAAGAGAGCTGCTGGTGCTAGTGATCCTGATAGAATTCTATTTTCAGAAGCACCTAAGTGGAAACAGAGTCTGAATACACTAACTGTTCAAGAACCTCTTGCTGTAGATAAATTCTTCGCACATAATATTGGTGGTTATGTGAGGATGAGTTTACAAGAAGAGAACTTTAATGGATCTATTAATGGACCATTCATTATGAGAGATGAAAAGACTGGTGATGTAGTAGTTGTTGATGATGATAGATTTGCTTTTGTTTATATTGATGGAATATTACAGAAGAGGAGTACTGCATATACTATAAACGAATCTAGTATTACATTCAGTCAAGCTTTGAAGAAAGGTCAGAGTGTTAGTGTTGTTTTATTAACAGGCACTTCTGTTGATCAGTTATTAGATGCATTTAATGTAGAACCAGATCGTTTCTTTAATGAAGTAACTATTACAGTTACTGGTGGTTCTGCAGAATATGCTACTTTCATTTCAGCTGTGAGAGATGGTGCAGTAGTTTATCAATTTACTGATAACTCTTGGCCAACACCTGATGTGTACACAACTATTGGTATGGTTAGAAAGTATAACCAAACCGCTAGTGGATGGGATGTTACTCTCATTGCTCAAAATCCTAAGATTGATCTTACCAAACCTTTAAGAATTGCTGCAAATACTGATCTTCAGACTGCATCATATACTGAGGTTGATTTATCTGCTCTTACTACAGCAGTTACATATAATGATGTTGATGGTAAGAGACTTCTTAGGAAAGATAGTGTCTCTTGGTTGTATGATAGGGTTAAACCTACTATAACCTCATTAGAACCTGGTGATCATATTAAGATCGATGGTGAGGATGATTATAGAACAGTCAAATTAACTCCTAGAGAATCTAAATCATTGAGTCATGTTGAAGATACGCAAATAGGTGATAACGTAGGTGTTATCTCTGTTAGCAATTATAATGGTGACACTAAAGGAGAAGGTCTTGATATTAAAGCAGTTATTACTGGTGATACTGTAACGTCATTGAATTGGAATAAAACTGTTCTCGGTTCTAATCCACAAGCTCATAATTATGATACACCACCAGTATTAACATTTGAACCAGTTGATCTAAATGGTGGTGGTGCTAAAGCACATGTTATTGTTGATGGTGGTAATGTTATTGATGTTATTTTAGAATCTGGTGGTAGTGGATATACTGCTCCTCCTGTTGTTAATGTCTCTCGTGGTTATGATATTATCAAGAAGACTAGACAATTTGATACTAAATACATCCGTAAATTTGAAGACACTATAACTGGTCTTAATACATTATCCACAGTATCCTTAGTTGGGGAAGCAACACAGTTAGCATATGAGTTTACTCATAGTGTTGCTGCAGCATCTTCTCAGAGTGATCAAGTTAAAGTTACTCAACAACTTGTTAGGGATAATAAGGTTTCTGTTGGAGCAACAGAGATTCATGTTACCACACCTCATAGTATTACTCAATCTGCAATGGGAACAACCACATCGTTGACCCATTCAATCAAACAGATTGAGCTTGATAATACATTATCAATGACTGGTACAGTTAGATTAACAACTCCTACTAATGCTCCTACTATCGGTATGGGTACTTCCACAACGGCAGTTCTTTCCGCAACAATATTAGACGGTGATTTTGATTGGACTGATTCTAATGTTATGGTATCAACTACTGCTGCATTCGATGCAACAGGTGTGATACAAGTCGGTAAGTTCCGTATCGCTTATAGTTCAAAATTATCTGATCGTTTTATCGTTGATTACGGTAGTTCAGATACTATTCAACCTTCAGGTCTAACAACTGAAACTGCAGGAACTGTAGTTAGACAAGTATAAATATAAATAACTCGGATATCCTGTAGTACAAAACTACCCAATTTTCAATTATGTCGGCAATCATATCAGAAAAGTTTCGCATTTTTAATGCTCAACAATTTCTAGAATCCCTTACGGAGGGTGCAAACGATACTAGTGCGGATCGTGCACGTATGTATTTCTTCGTTGGTCGTTCGGATCAATGGGATTCTTATTTGGAGATCTATGATCCCAATGCTACTGCGTTTAATGTCGGTGAGGAGGTATATGATTCTGGTGCTGCTGGTGGTACTGCATATGGATCTACCACATGGAAAGCGACTGTACGTAAGGTAAATCCTAATTCAATTCTTGTTCATTCTCCTAGCCCTGCTGCTGGTACACCGACTGCTGGTAATCTGATTAAGGGATATACAGGTGGTTCTGATACTGGTGCTGAAGCAAAAGCTGGTGTGTATCGTATTGCCGATGAAACGAATGCACCTTCTCCTTTAGACAACCAAGAAGAAAAGCAGAGTATCTATGATGAGCTTATTGCTGCTAAGAGGGTAGAGTCATCCAATGTTGTTTCTGTAGTTTCACGTTATAACTGGAACACAGTTACCAACCCTAAGTTTGATATGTATAAGCCTGATTACAGTGCTGCACCTGCTTCAGGTGGTACTGCAAAGGCTGCTGCTACAGGAGCAACTTCATTAGGAGCTGCTAAGTTCTATGTAATGAACAATAACTACGAAGTATTTAAGTGTCTTTACAATAAGGAAGATGTAGTTTCTGGTGGTGGTAACGCATCTGATATGCCTACCACAGCAAATAACTATGCTTCTGGTGTATATACTGGTCCTACTGACGGATATCGTTGGAAGTACCTTTATACAATGACCACTCAGCAGGTTATGGATTTCTTATCCAGTGACTTTATGCCTATCGGCACATATGCTGGTCCAGCCGCTACAGATGGTGCTATTGATACCATCTTGATTTCAGATGCTGGTTCTGCTCTTCCTACTGGTGCTACTCTATATGGTCCTATCTTAGGAGATGGAGCAGATGGTGTTGCTAAGATTACTACTGATGGTACTGGTGCTATAAGTGCTGTTGAAGTACAGACTGCAGGTAACGATTATACTTATGGTAGTGTTGCACTTAAGTCTGGTACAGGTACTGGTGCTGGTGGAAATGCTTATGGTTTATTCTCTGATGCAACTTTAAGTACTGCTGAGACCATTTCTGGAACTGCTCGTGGTGCTCTTGAAGTCATCATTCCACCTGCAGGTGGTCATGGTGCTAATCTTGCACAGGAGCTTAATGGTAAGCGTGTTATGGTCAACGTCCGTTTGACCTATGCAGAAGGATCTGGAGACTTCCCAGTTGATAATGACTTCCGTAGAATCGGACTTATTAAGGATCCATTGCAGTGGGGATCAACAAACTATGCTACTGCAAACACCCTTTCTGGTGTATACGCCGTAAGAGTTAATGGAACTGGTCTTACTAGTTCTTCTTTCGGAAAAGATAATACAATCACACAAACTTTAAATGGAGGTGCTGGAACTGCTAAAGGAACAGTTGTTTCTTGGACTGCAGATGGTAACGGTAACGGTGGTATTCTTAAGTACTTCCAGTCACCTAAAGCACACACTGATAATGGAATAGTAAGAGCATTTGAAAACAATTCAAGTTCTGCTATTGTTGATAGTGGTACTTCTGTATCAGTTAACCCTGATAGCACATACTCATCAACTACCGAAGGCGTAACATTTGCAAGTGGTTTGGCGACTCCTGAGATCAAGAACAACTCTGGAGAACTCGTATACATAGAGAACAGGAGACTGATTACTAGAAGCTGCTGACCAAATAGAGGACATCAAGCTAGTAATCGAATTCTAATCTTCCATGTTAGCTTTGGTTTACGATGCCACAAAAGACGAATCTAAATGTAAGTCCATACTATGATGACTACAGTGCGTCTAAGAATTTTTATCGACTTCTTTTTCGACCTGGATATTCAATACAAGCGAGAGAACTAACTCAACTTCAATCTGTACTCCAAAATCAGATTGAATCTTTTGGACGTAAACAATTTAAACAAGGTGATCTGGTTATTCCTGGTGAAGTAGGATTAAACAATAAACTAGATTACGTTAAACTTTCTTCTGTTACTGAAGTTGCAGTATCAGAGGGAGGTAATATTGTCTTCAAAAAATATGATATTAAGCAACTAGTAGGTCAGACGTTAAAAGGCATCACATCTGGCGTTACTGGTACAGTTGTATCCACTAGATATAGTACCACTACAACTGCAGATACACTATATGTAAACTACACTAGCAGTGGTAATTCTAACAATGAGTCTACTTTTAGACAAGGTGAGACTTTAGAAGTTGTTGATGGGGTAAATACTCCACTTATGGTAGTTGGAACTGATGGAAGTGTTCTACCTACTTCTATTACTTTAAAGGATCCTGATACTGATGTAGAGACTTCTATCACCAGTCCAGCAATGGGTTTTGCTTCTGCTGTACAAGTGGAAGAAGGTATCTATTTTGTTAATGGTCATTTTGTTCGTAATGATTCTGATCTTATCATTCTAGAACCATACATTGATATTCCATCCGCTAAGGTTGGATTTAAGATCACAGAGTCTTTAATCACTCCTGAAGAGGATTCAACACTCTACGATCAAGCAAGAGGATTTGCAAACTTCAGTGCTCCTGGTGCTCATCGTTTATCAATCACTCTAGGATTAGCTAAGTATGATTATAATGCTTCTACAGATAGCAATTTCATACAACTTCTAACTGTTAAGAAGGGATCTGTACAGAAGAAGGTAAAACAGGCAGAATACAATGTAATTGAAGAGACTCTAGCAAGAAGAACATATGACGAGTCTGGTGATTATGTTGTTGAATCATTTCCAACAGAATTAAGAGAGTATTACCAGAAAGACGGTAACAAAGGTCTTTATGGTGTAGGTGTTGATGGAACAGTTAATGGTTTAACTGTTACTGAAGCATCTCAAAAGATGATTGCAGCAGTAGGAGTTGGTAAAGCATATATTAAGGGATATGAGATTGTTAATAAAGAGAGTAAGTATTTAACTGTTAATAAATCAAGAGAGTCACTTGAGAGAGATAATATAACTCTTAAGCATAGTGGTCTTGCAAGCTTCTATCTAACTAACACTTATAATTCAGTTCCTTTAAATTCATTTGATGCTGAGTTAACATCATATCCAACATTATATCTTAATAGTACATTTGGTGATGGATCATTAGGTCTTAATGGTACAGAAGATAAAACTGATGGTAAAGTAATAGCTTCTCACAAACAAACTCGTAATAGAAGAGCATTTACATCTGATGCTGATGTAGCAATTAAGACTGTACTTATTAATATTACATCAACTGCTGCTGGTACTACATTTAGTGAAATAGTACCAACTTCATGGGAGTCATCACATGGAAGTTTCTGGGTAAGAAAAGGTGGTTCTGGTAATGCTAATGAAGCAGTAGAAATTACATCTCTTGCTTATTCTAAATTTAGTGGTTCTAATGCTGACTTCCCAGCTTCATTTAAAGGAAGTTCTTCTTATGTTGAATTCACTTTTATTGGACCAAGAGATATTGTTGATACCCATTTGAGAGATTTCTCTACTGTTGATAGTGGTACTGATAATAGAACTAGACTTTACTTCTCACAAAACGGAGCAGAACAATCTACTTCAACTGATGTATTTGGTTACATAGTTTCTTACAGTGAGATGATTGTTCCTACAATCGGTCTTGCTAAGCCTAAAGATTTCCATTTAGAAGAAAGGGGTGTTGGATTTAATCCAGATTCTGATACAATTCTTTCTAAAGGAAGAATTGCTGGAACAAGCAAATATAATACGACTTTCAAGATGTCGTATTTTAATCCAACTTTCTTAACTAAGATAACTGTAGATAGTGATATACCTGCTCCTTCAGCAGATAACATTCCATTCCAAGCTGGTACTTATATTACTGGTAGTAAGAGTGGTGCTTATGGAGTAATAGAAGGATCACCAAAGGGTCTTCTATCTTCTGGTAATAGAATTTATTGTAAGGTTCTTAATGGAGAGTTTGTTCAAGGAGAAACTATATTTGATGAGAAAGGAAATTCTCTAAGAATTGCTAGAGAGAATACTATATCTCATTTTGTTGTGGATCATAGAGGAAATAACTATGGTGCATTAGAGACTTTAATTGTAGATGGTGTATCATATGATACATCTGTTATAACTTCTACTATAGATTCTGCGGATGGTTATGCTGCAGCGACTATTAAAAATAGAGATGCATTATCTAATACCTACTCATCACCGCCATCAGTAGCAGTTAAGACTACTTCTACTAGTTTTGTTGCTGGTAATGAAGCAATAGTACGTGCTGTATTGTTTAAGAATGTCGTACAAACATACACACCACAGAATGTTAAGTCTATGTGGTCTAGGTTTGGTGTAGCACCTGAAGGAGCTTTAGCACCTAATCTATTCACTAGTGATGTTGAGTTGTTTAGAGAGAAATATGTTACTAGTACTAACATAACTGACTTTAGTTTCAGTGGTGTAGAGGGTAATCAGTATGTTGAGTGTACAGGTTTTGGTGGTGATGCATCTAAGAGTCTTGTACAGGGAGATTTAATCCAGTTCAGTGACGCAAACAATAACCTTATTCAGGCAATAGTACAGCAAGCAACTTCACCACAAGGAACTAAGAAATCAAGAATATACTTAGATTCTTTACTTCCTTCTACTATAAGTAGTACAACTGTACTAAGAGTAAGACCAAAGATTGAAAATGGATCTAAATCTACTCTAATATTCCCGACTGGTAGTAAGCAGATTAAATCATTAGTTAAGAATGTTGATGATACTGCTATTAAGTACTATCAGAGAAAAGATTTTGTATTGGATTCATCTTCTACTGGTGGAACAGTAACATTTAAGGCACAGTTAGAATTTGGTACACAGAAATTTGTAGAGTTTAGAGAGACCAATTTTATTCTTACTGTTCTTAAAAAAGGAAATGCAACTGCTGTAGAAACTGGTGATATTGTATATGTTCCATCTTCTGCTGTAGATGTTGCAACTTCTACTGATACTGCTAGTGGATTAACTGCTGGTAGCGTTAGTATAACATTACCTGATAACTATTTTGGATCTCTTTCAGGTGGTACTGATTATCCAACACTTAAGCTTACAGCAACATTAGAAATTACTAAGTCTAGACCTAGGTTGAAGACCATTGTTAAAAACAAACAGATTGTAATTGTTCCATCTGGAGATAGAGTTCTTCCTTTGAGAGGACAGGATATTAATGCAACTGAAATCAATGCAGTATCATATTCTGATGTTGTTAAGCTTAACTATGTTTATGAAGGTTCTACAACTGCACCTCCAAATGTAGATACTGCTGGTAATTTAATTAGTGGTACTGATGTAACTAGTAGATTCACTTTTGATGATGGTCAGCGTGATACTTTATATGATGTATCTCGTATTGTCCTTAAACCTGGTTTTGATTTACCTGCTGGTCAGTTATTAGCATCATTTGATTACTTCGATCATTCACAGGGTGATTTCTGTGTAGTTGATTCTTATGTACATGAAGCAGGTGTTTCTGCTGATGATATTCCTACATTTAACTCATCTGTATATGGTATAACAAACCTTAGAGATGTTATTGACTTTAGACCAAAGGTTGATACTGAAGCTACTATTACTGGTTTCCAAGATAAGTCAATTTATACAGAGTCTTCTTTCAACGAGTTTACTGGTAGTGGTGGTGTTGTTTCTAGTTGTCCAGCATCAGATTCAAATCTACCTTACACTATATCATTCTATCAGAATCAATATCTTGATAGAATTGATGGTATCTTCTTAACTAAGAAAGGTGAATTTATAGTTAAGGAAGGTAACTCTTCACTTAACCCATCAAGACCAGAGGGTATTGATGATGCTATACCTTTAACTTATCTTTACATACCTGCATATACCACAACAAGTAATGATGTTCGTGTTATCCCTGTTGATAACAAGCGTTATACAATGCGTGATATCGGCAAGTTAGAGAAGCGTGTTGAAAGGTTAGAATACTATACACTTCTTAGTGTCCTTGAACAGCAAGCATTGAATATGCAGATCAAGGATGAAGTTGGACTTGAAAGATTTAAGAGTGGATTTGTTGTAGATAATTTCGAGACTCATAAAGTAGGTAACCTTAAGTCTATAGACTATAAGTGTTCGATTGATACAAAACAATCTGTATTGAGAGCACAGTCTAAAGAAGATTCATTTGATTTAATTGAAGTTAATACAAAAGAAGATGAAAGAGTAGTTTCTGGTTATCAAAGATCTGGTGATGTTCTTACTCTTCCATACAGTAACTTACAGTTATTAAGTAATAACTTTGCTACAAAGACTATCAATCCTAACCCATTTGTTGTTATTCAGTATGTTGGAGATGCAACTCTCAATACACCTGTAGATTCATGGTATGAGAATACAGATGCTCCTTTAATATCTGATAACAACACATCACTTTATACTATATTCCTTGCTAAGAATAATGTACGTGATGCATATTCAAGCTTGTATAATTCTTATTCAGTAAACTGGGTTGGATCAAATCAGAACTTCTTTAATATTGGACCTCTTTCTGATATCAATTCTGATCAAGTAGCATCTACAGTTAAGATTGCTAATGTAGCAAGTTCATCTAATATCAGTCCACAAAACAATGAGACTGGTAAAGGAATTAATACAAAGTTAGTTGGTGAAACTGCTGTCGCTACTTCATTACAGCAATTTGCTAGATCTAAAGCAGTTAAGTTTACTGTTCGTAGGATGAAGCCTAATACAAAGATCTATCCTTTCATAGAGGGTAGAAGTGTTAGTAGATGGACTAATCCTGATCTAAGATTTACAGGAATCCCTGGTAATTCACTATCAACATTTGGATCTGATATTATTACAGATGATGGTGGTAATGCTAGTGGTCTTATTATAATACCTAATGGTTATGCCCCAACACAAGGAACTACTTGGAATAACTATATCTACAATACAAGTTACGATACCACTTCTGAACAGTTACAATTCACAACTGGTGAGAAAACAATTAGATTTACTTCGAGCTCTACAGATAGTAATAAAGACACTGTAGAAACATATACTGAAGTTAAATACTATCCTACTGGAATACTACCTGCTAATCCTGGTAGTATTGTTTCAACATTACCTGCATACCTTAAGTCTAATGAAGGTAAGCAGATTGTTGATCTTGATACAAGTACACAGAAGAAACCAAGTCCATTAGCACAAACATTTAAGATAGAAGGATATGATGGTGGTGTATTTGCTACAGGATTAAGACTCTTCTTTAATAAGAAGGCATCTAAAGTTCCTGTAAGAACTTATATTACCAATACAGTAAGTGGTAAGCCAGGAAGTTATATTGTTCCTGGTACAGAGAAGACTATTTCACCTGAAACAAAGTTGAAGTTCTATGTATCACAAGAAACATCTCTTGAGGTTGGTGAGATCGTAACTGGACAAATATCAGGTGCTACTGGACCTATATTTAAAATATTTGATAGAACTGGTATTGAAGTATTACCAGGAGCTGCAGATAAGATTCCAGTATCAGCAGATCAAGTGTATACATTAGTTCTATCTAATAATAATGGTAGTTCTTTCCAAGCAGGGGAACAACTTATTGCTCCATCAATAACTCTAGCAAATAATACAAATAACACTACAATATCTGTTACTATTGCTAAAGATTCTGGATCTGTTGTTGATCTTAAGGTTATTAGTGCTGGATCTAATTATGATAGTGCAGCAATGACTATTGAGAGTCCACAGTTACCAGGTGGTACTACTGCTACTGGAACATTAGGAATATCTGGTGGTAAGTTATTCAATTCTGAAGTTTCTATATCTGGTTCTGGATATACAAGTGCTCCATCTATTGTTATTGCTGGTACTGGTTCTGGTAATGCTGGTGCTGCTGTAGAAGCAGTTGTAGATATTGATACACCTGCTGTTAGAATGGGTGTATCAACTAATCTAGTAACTGATGTTGCTGGTAGTGTACCAACTGAGTTTACATTTGATTATCCTGTATATCTACAGAATGATACAGAATATGCTTTTGTTGTTGAAACAGATTCTACTGATTATGAAGTTTGGGCATCAGAAGTTGGAGAACCTGCAGGTTCAGGAACTGTTACAGTACAACCAGGATTAGGTTCTGTTTATAGATCACAGAATGTGGATTCTTGGACAGAGAATCTTAAGGAAGATATTAAGTTCGAGCTTAATAGAGCAGAGTTTGATATTTCTAGGACTGCTAGTGTTATGTTAACAAATGATAACATAGGTTATGAAACTATGGACTCTGGTTCCATACGTACAAGTGCAGAAGCAAGTAGCAGTGCTGACCTAGAGAGATTTAGAGGAAATAATAAGTATATTGAAGTTACACATAGAGATCACGGATTTGAAGATACTGGTAAGTCATTTGCATTCTTTAAAGGTCTGAAAGAGACTGGTGGTATCTCAGCATCTTCTATGAATACTACACTATTCACAGTTGAGAATTCTGGTATTGATTCATTTAATATTGTATCTGCAACTAATGCAAGCTCTAATGCTATTGGTGGTGGATCAGGTGGATTAATTTCTCTTAATAAGAAATTTGAGAAATTGTATGCTGATATTGGTTATCTTTCATTCCCACAAACAAAAATAGAATCATCTGTTAAAACAACTAACATAGTTCCTGTAGATAGTGGTCCTGTTAATTATGCTTCTTATTCTCAATCTGATTATGAGAAGACATTTATTAAACAAGAACATTTCTTTATAAACCAGAAGGTGTTAGCTTCTAGAATTAATGCATTAAGAAATGATATTGCAAACTCTCTAGTTTATAAGTTAGATCTTTCATCTACTCAATCAACACTATCTCCTGTTATCGATCTTAGAACTAGTTCTGTTAAGACTATATCTAATAGAATCGAGAATCCTACTGGAAGTGAGAGTAGATATGGTAGACAGAATCAAATTATAAAACTTTATCCAATTGTTACATTTGCTATAACAGGTCATAGTGGTGCTGCTATAACAGTTCCTCAGGCTATCAATAGTACAACTGTAGCTGCTACATCAGAGGTTGCTAATATTGCTGGTGGTGCTGGTACTGTTATAGGTTGGGATTCTGGTACAAGTACAATGACTGTTCAGGTAACTAATGAAGGAACTTTTAAAGCAAGAGAAGTTCTAACACTTGGAACTGATACATCTTTGAATTGTACAGTTACAGATGCTGGATCCAGTCTTAAAACACCTACATTTACTGTAGGTACAACTGTTAATCGATACAACGAACAGCAAACAACAACTTCAGATACTACTGATGATCTATATCTAGATAAGATTAGTGGTACAGTTGTTGAATGGGATGCTAAAACTCAAGAATTGGTATTGTTTAATAATAAACAACCTATCAATGATGACTTTACTTCTAAAGTAACAGCACTTTCTCCTTATGAAAGGAAGAAGGATCCAGCAGATCAACAGAATGATATATTCAGGGTTACTGATCTACTTAGTTTCGTTGGTCAAGAAGCTAATACCGAAACTTGGTGGGAAGTAAAAACTGCAACATTACAAAATGGTGTAGGATATGTTTCGGAAGATTCTTCTAAGAATACTTCTGGTATTGCTAAGTATGTTACTAAAGAAATCTCTCTAGATAATCCTGGTACATCAATTGATGTTAAGCTTACTGCTAATGTAAGAAACATCAGTGATATCAAGATACTTTATAAGATTAAAGAAGAATCAAGTGAAGTTAATTTTGATGATATTGAATGGAAGTTCTTTAATGAAGATGGTAAGGCTGATATTGAGTTGGCTGCTACTCCAGAGAATGAAATATCTGGTCTTTTTGAGAAGCAAGATTCTTATCAGGAGATTCCATTTAGTATCTCTAACTTACCTGAGTTTACTTCTTTTGCAGTTAAGGTTGTTATGAATTCTGATAATCCAGCATACGTACCTAAACTACAAGATATAAGAGCAGTAGCATCCTTCTAATGGATATCCAAGTAGAAGGTGAGGACGGTCTTTATAGAGACTCGAAAACTGGTGCTATAATTAATAAGGATAAGAAAGCATTTGATCAGATTAGAGCAGCAAGAGCTCGATCAAAATATTCTGATATGGAATTACAAATGGTAAAATCCGAACTCGCTGAGCTAAAATCGATGATTCGTGCTATAATAAATAAGTAAGATCGATCACTTATTATGACTGAAACACCAAAGGCTCCTACTATGGAACCTGCACAGTTGAGAGAAGAGTTTACTAAACAACTTGCTGATGCTAACGACAAAATTTCTAAGGCAGAGACAGAACTTATTCGTCTTAGAGAGTATCGTACAAAGCTTCAGGGTGGATTAGAAACCCTTGGTATTCTAACTGGTGAAGTTAATGCTGAACCGCTACCAACACCAGAAACGGAAGCACCCGAAACACCTCCAACCGAATAACAAAGTTCCCCCTCGCTAAATAGTGAGGGGTTCTTTATATGTCAGATGGCTGCTATACCAATAAATTTAATTTGTGAGAAAGGAACCGACTTTAGTGCGACCTTTAATATTCAGAATGAAGCGAATACAACACCGTTAAATTTAACTGGTTATAGTGCTGTAGCGAAATTGAAAAGAAGTTATACTTCATCTACATCCACAGATTTTACAGTTGATTTTCCAGACAGATATAACGGACAATTATCAATAACCCTTCCTAATACTACATCAGCTACCTTAGAAGCTCGAAGGTATGTTTATGATATTCTCTTGACTGCACCTTCGGGTACTAAGTCTAGAGTTATTGAAGGAATACTTGAAGTAACACCTGGAGTTTCCTGATGCCTACCTATAACGTATCGGTACAGTCTCAAAACTATAACATAGTTTCTGAAGCCAAGAAGAAATTTGCAGTTGGTGTAAATTATGATATACCTGCAAAGTATTTGCAGAATAACAATGAGGTTCTTGATGATTTTACTGCTCAGTTCGATGGAACAAGGACGGAGTTTGATTTAACACAAGGAGGTACTGCATACTTTCCAACAAATGAAGGACAGTTAATTGTTTGTATTAATGGATTAGTTCAACATCCAGGAGTAGATTATACTGTTAGTGGGAGTAAGATAATATTCCCAACTCCACCTTCTGCTGGAGATAAGCTTTTCACTGTTGCTCAAGTAACAACTGCAGATCTTACCAGAACAATCAATTTTGTTTATGGTAGTGGTTCTGTAGATATGAACACAGGAGAGAAAGGTGAACTACAGATAGATGTAACTGGAAGAATCCAGTCTTGGACACTAACTTCAGATGTAGTTGGTATTCTTATTATGGACGTACAGAAATGTACATTCAATGATTTTCCTAACTTCCAAACTATATGTGGTGGTGATAAACCACAGATTAATGGAAACTTGAAAGCAAGTGGTGATAACTTAGGTAGTTGGGATAAAGATTTAATAGCTGGGGATATGCTACGGTTCCGAGTTGATCAGGTAAACCAGATTAGGAGATTCATGTTATCTCTTAAAGTTTTCCTTTGATAAATAATCGAGGGACGATTATTTTATAAATAAACGTAAGCAAGCAACACACAACGATTTTCGGAGACAAATTAAATGGCACTGCTAGTACCTAATATTGGCGAACTTGAGTCACTTCGTTATCTCGTTAACCAGAACAACTTTGTTTTGGATAGAGAGGATAATGCACCAAGGGATCTAATTCTTAAGCTTTACACCACTGACACGACCCCTGCTGAAGCGGATGTGCCTAGTGCGACAGCATACTATGAACCATATCAAGATGGTAATACAAACAAGTATGGACAGACTGTAAACACAGGTTATCCTTATTGTGTAAACAATCGTACTGAATCACGTTACGATTATACAGACCAGACTGGTATTCTCCTAAATGGTGGGCAGTGGAAAATTAATCAAGATGCTACTGCTGGTGTTGTAACAACTGCTACTTACCCAGAACAGACTTTCACATTTGATGCTGCTGCTGGTAACGTATATGGTTATTACATTGTAAGAGCAAATAATATGCCTCTTGCGATTCAAGGTGTTGCTGATGCTGCTTCTGGTGCTGCTGCTACTACTCTAACTAAGGGTGATGCTTCAAACGTATGTATTGGAGTTATCGGTAATGACTACATTACACTTCCTAACGTAGCTTCTGTAATGGATAACATTACAATCGGAATGGCTATTGGTGGTAACACTGCTGTTCCTGCTGGTACAGTTATTGGTGGTATTGATCGTGCTCAAAGACGTATCTATCTTGTTGATAGTGCAAACGCTGCTGTTGCTCTAACTGATAACATTCAGGGTGCTACTGACCCAAGTATCACACTTGACTACACTTCAGTTACTGCTACTCAAGCTCACGGTTTACAACCAGGCGATGTTATTTACATTGCACGTGGTACTTCAAACACTACAACTACTGAGCAAACATACACAATCTTTAGTTGTCCTTCAACATCAACATTCACCACAACTCCTGCATTGGATGGATCTGGTAACCTAACTCTTTACAGCAGCATAATGTTCGCTGAAAGATTTACAAATGGTCCATACCCTATTCAGAACAACGGTGACCAAATTAAGGTTACATTGAACATCAGCCTCGACTGATCACTAATACTATTAAGTATATCGGGTTGGGGGTTGGAGATATTCCACCCCCTTCTTATTGTTTTCGTAAAGTATGAACGAATACACCTACGATTCAAATACAATTTCTCTATACTCTACCGAAAGTTATGGCGATATTACCGTCCTTAACGTAACGGATGATTATGGATCGATAGGTGATGCTCCAACGAATTTAGAAGCAGAAAGTAATTTAAGTCAAGATAGTTACGGAGAAATATCTGTATCAGCAGATAACTATCCATTTGGAACAGCAACCATATCTGGTGGATCAACTGAAAGATGGAGCCCTGCCTCTCATGTCTCTACTGGAACTGCATTGCTTGCTAGTACCGCTTTAGAGGGTATCAGAAAGATATGGGCTGGTAATGGATCCCTATTTGAGATGGGTGGTGGAATGGAACGCAGTAGTGCGTTCTGGTTAGGTTCTGGTGGGCTTAGTGTATCTGGAACTTGCGAGGTAACAACAACATTAGATTGGAACGAATTTTTATTCGTACCATTCACCACAGAAGACTTGGGAGCTGTCGATGCAGTCCCAAGTCTTTTGGATTTTGGAGATATTACAGCTCCCAAGTCTGGGGGAGAAGAATCTTGGGGATTTGTATACAACATAGGTGATGTAAGAGGTGCAACATCATATCATAAGTTTAGTAATGCACCTTGGGCAGAATTTAATACTTATAGCTTTACTACAGACAGAACAGGTTCAGGTGGTCTATTCGCTGCAAGTGGTCTCTCAGAGACTAAGACCTCTACAGAATTTGGAGACAAGACAACATTATTCAGTCTAACTGGTGGAGAGGTATACTCACAGACAAGTCGTGAGGTGATGTCTGGTAACACCTCATATGCAGGTGCTGGTATTGAGAAGTTTGTACATGAGTTTAATGATGAGTCTGGATTTACATTACAGATAGAAGATAATGGATTAGTTTGGTATGGATTTAGTGAGACTGAGGATCGTGGTACAACAACCAAACCAGTTACTGCTGGTGAATTTGATCATGGTGGAATTATATGGAATAACGTAGAGGCAAATACTGGTACGTATGAGTTTGTTGCTATCTATGATATTCAAGGAGATGGTACTTATGCTAGGTATTGGGAAGGTGAAGGATCTATCCATATCACTGGTCAAGACTTTACAAATAATGCACCACACTGGACTGCATCTGGATCTCTATTCAGTGCTGGTGGAGCTGCTGAGTGTAGAACTGATAGTGTAGTTGGAGGGGAGACAACTCTATTCAATTGGTCTGGTGCATACAGTAATCTTAAGTTCCAATATCATTGGACAGGATCTGGTTCTCTACCTGTAACTGGTGGTGTAGCAATACTAAGAACATATGGATATGATGAAACTGCTACTATTGGATATAGTACTGATAACTGGGGATCAATAACAGATAGTCCAGTTGAATCAGAGAATTGGGGTCTTGTTACTGAAGGATGGTTATCAGAGAACTGGTGGTACATCTGGCATGAGGGTGTTGCAACCTCAATGGGTGGACTTACTATCAGGACTGATCCTAAAGTTATTAATGATTCAACTCCAGAGAATTACTTTGATCCAACTAACCCAGGTCTTTCTGCTACCGAAGGTCACAACTTTGATACCTATTCATTCACTTGGGGTCATGGATTTGTACAGAGTGGTAACCTCTTCAGTATGGGAGGAGCTTCCGAGGCAGTTGGATATCAACCAGTTGAAGATATTGCACTGTTTACTTGGTCTGGTGCATATACTAACCTTCAAGCAACATTCAGAGAGATTGGATCTGGTAACATATCATCCTTTGAAGGTGTTGCACATACAGAAAGAACAACATTTGATTATAATGATAGTACAGTTGTACTATTCAGTAGTGAAGACAGTGGTCTTATAACAGATAGTGTTACTGTTGTTGATGATCAAGGTACAGTTCATCCACCTCAAGATGGTGGTGAATTTGATTATGGTTTAATTGTCTATAGTGCTACTGCTAATTCTGCACAGGGAACATTCACCTTCAGTCTCACAAGAGAATTGTGGACTCAGGAAGATATTGATAAACTTAATCCAGAGTATGAGACCAAGCCTTTCGGTACATTCCCACAGGTAGGTGATGAGAAGACACAGGAAGAAGCGAAGGATGTTAGATTCATTCCTATTTGGGGTCAGATTGGTCAGGGTTCATTATTCTCAGTTGGTGGTGCAGCAGAATCTGTTACTGTAGAACCAAATACAACTGGTGCATTCCAGATAGTTGGTGGTAACTATTATATCGGTAGCATGGTTGAAAGACTTGTCTTCCGTGAAATTGGTACTGGTGAAATGTCCAGAGTCGGTGGAGCTGCTGAGTCTGTAACATTCGATTACAACGAGTCTTCTATTGTTACCTTCACTACTGAGGATGAAGGATTAATAACAGATGCTACGAATTATCAAACTGATCATTTTGATGATGGTAGTGTAGCACTTCCACAAGAAGAAGAGATTAATTACGGTTCAGTAATTTACACTGAAACTGTATATCCTCTAACAGGATCTATTGAAATATTCACTGCACCTGAATGGATTGGTAACACATATAGATTTGTATGGAGAGCACCTGCTGGTTCTGGAGGAATACCAACTGTAGGTGGTGCTGCTGAATGTGTATCTACAACAGAAATTGGTGATTCTACAACACTATTCGATATCTACACTTCACCTGCAGGTATTGGTAACACCTATAGGTTCTGTTGGAACGCACCATTTGTTGAGGGTGGATTGTTCAGTATTGGTGGTGCAGCAGAGTCTATAACATATGATTACAGTGAAGATTCCATTGTTGTATTAAGTACTCATGATAGTGGTCTTATAACAGATGCTGCTACTGTCTTTGATGATAGGACAGTTATTACTGCACCTCAGTCTGGTGGTGAATATGATTATGGTTGGGTATTCTGGACTAGCACAGTTCTCCCACTTACAGGAACACTTCAGACATCTGGTACTTCTCCAAGTGCTGCTGTATACAGAGATCCTACACAAGGTGGATCACTATTCAGTGCTGGTGGATCTGTAGAGAGTAAGACTTCTACTGAGCTTGGTGATGCTACAACACTATTTGATATCTACACTGCTCCACAGTTTATTGGTAACACCTACAGCTTCGTATGGAATGCACCTCCAGGATCAGGTGGATTGTTCAGTGTTGGTGGTGGAGTTGAGAAGGTAACATTTGATTATAACGAATCATCAACTATTTCATATGCAACAGCAGATAATGGATTGGTAGTTGATTCTGTAACTGTAGTTGATGACTATGGTTCTGTAATAGAATCTCAGTATGGTGGAGAGTATGATCAGGGATACATTATATTCACATCTACTGCTGCTCCATTCGGATCACTCACCTTAAGTCTAACAAGACCTCTATGGACTCAAGAGGAGATTGATCAGTTACCTCCTACTTATGAGACTGAACCATTTGGTACATTCCCAGTTGCAGGTCAAGAGAAGACACAAGAAGAAGCAGGGCATATTAAGTACGTTCCAATCTTCGCACAAATTGGTTCTGGTTCTATCTTTACTATTGGTGGTGCTGCTGAGTCTGCAACGGTTGATGAAGAATCAACAGGTCTCTTTGATGTCTTTACTGCATCTCAGTTTATTGGTAACACCTATAGGTTCTGTTGGAATGCACCGTTTGTTGAGGGTGGATTGTTCGGTATTGGTGGAGCTGCTGAGTCTGTTACATGGGATTACAACGAGACTTCTATTAACGTATTCTCCACTGAGGATGAAGGTAATATTGTTGATAATGCAACAGTATTTGGTGAATATGGTGATCTTAACATCCAAGAAGGTGAAGATGATTACGGAACAGTAATTTGGTCTTCTACAATATATCCTCTAACAGGAACACTTCAGACATCAGGTATTGGTTCAGAGTATGTTGTATTCAGAGATCCTACTACTGGTGGTTCTCTATTCAGTGCTGGTGGATCTGTAGAGAGTAAGACTTCTACTGAGTTTGGTGAAGACACATCACTTGGTGATCTAAGTGGTACTGGTACTCTATCCAGAACTAGGGATTGGGTTGGATCTGGATCACTATTTACTGCTCTTGGTGCTGCTGAGTCTGCAACATTCGATTACAACGAATCCTCCATCGTTACATTCACAAGTGATGACTATGGATTAATAACAGATGCTGCAACTACACTTGTTGATCAAGGTAATGTTGCTGATATACAAGAGGGTGAAGATGATTATGGTTCAGTAATTTACACCGAGACTGTATATCCTGTAACTGGATTAGTAACTCTTACTACTGCACCTCAGTTTGTTAATAATACTTACAGCTTCTGCTGGAACTTTGTATCAGAGGATGGATCACTATTCACTGCTGCTGGTGCTGCTGAGTCTGCAACGGTTGATTGGGAATCAACAGGTCTCTTTGATGTCTTTACTGCACCTCAGTTTATTGGTAACACCTATAGCTTCGTATGGAATGCACCTCCAGGATCAGGTGGATTATTCAGTATAGTTGATGCTGCTGAGTGTGTTACATGGAACTATGCTCCTGGTCCAACACTTCCATTCAGTACTATTGATTGGGGTGCAGTAACTGATCTAACACATCCAACTAATGACGTAATCAATTACGGTGATCTTGGATTGTTCGATGAGGACACAGAAGATTACGGATTCGTAATTTACACATCAGAGACTATTTCCAACTCTGGAACATATACCATAAGTCTAACAAGACCTCTATGGACTCAAGAAGAAATTGATGCACTCAACCCAGATTATCTAACTGAACCATTTGGTACATTCCCACAAGTAGGGGATGAGAAGACACAAGAAGAATCTGGTGATGTTAAGTACGAACCATCTTATGCACATGAAGGTAGTGGTTCTATCTTCACTCTTGGTGGTGCTGCTGAGTCTGCTGTTTATCAACCTACTGTCGATACAGCACTATTCGATATCTTCACTGCTCCTCAATTCATTGGTAATACCTATAGGTTTATTTGGAATGCACCTCCAGGCACAGGTGGATTGTTCAGTATCGGTGGATGTGTAGAAGCTAGAACTTACGATTATAACGAATCTGCTGTTGTTACGTATAGTAGTGTTGATTATGGATTAGTAACTGATGCAACACATCCAATTAATGATGTAATCGATTATGGTGAGGTTGCACTACCTCAATCTGATGGTGAAGTAGACTACGGTTCGGTTCTCTACACTTCTACCACATATCCAACAACAGGTACTTACGTTGTTGATGGTGCTGTTACCCAGTCATTCAGTAAGGGTGTATACAATGGTGGTGGTTCTCTATTCGCTACAAGTGGTGCTGGTGAATGTGTATCTACTACTGAATTTGGTGAGGATACATCACTTGGAGATCTTAGTGGTTCTGGTTCACAGTCAAGTACTGTTGTTGAGATTGGAACAGGATCTCTATTCTCCACGGGTGGTGCTGCTGAGTGTAGGACATATGATTATGATCAGAATGCTATCGTTGTATTCACATCAACTGATCATGGTCTAGTAGTAGACAGTGTAGTCACATCAGACGATCAGGGTAGTGTTGATACTATTCAGTCTGGTGGTGAATATGATTACGGATCTGTACTTTACAGTGCTAATGCAATACCAGTAACAGGTACTTATGTTGTTGATGGTTCTGTATCTACTGCATTCACATTTGGTAACTTCACTGGTTCTGGATCACTATTCACTGCATCTGGAGCTGCTGAATCTTCAACATACTCACCTGAGAATGATACCTGTCTATATGATATCTTTACTGCTCCGCAGTTTATTGGTAACACATACAGCTTCGTATGGAATGCACCTCATGGATCAGGTGGATTGTTTAGTGTCGGTGGATGTGTCGAAGTTAGAACATATGCTTACAATGAATCTGCTAGTCAGGCATTTAGTACTGAGGATAACGGTCTCATATCTGATGCTGTTACAACAACTGATGATCATGGTGACTTTGGATATGTTGGCGATGACACCGAGGATCATGGTCAGGTATGGTTGGGTGCTACCAATGGTGCTGCTGCAAATGGAACTCTTACCTTCGGTGGTGAAGTATTTGAGATCTACAAACCAGCATACGCACATACTGGTGAAGGTTCACTATTCACTGCTCTTGGTGCAGCTGAATCTGTTACCTCAACTGAGTTTGGAGAGGACACATCACTTGGTGATCTAAGTGGTACTCATTCTATAGCAAGAACATTTAGTGAGGTTGGAACTGGTTCTATCTTCACTGTTGTTGGTGGTGCTGAGTCTAGAACTTACAACTATGATATCAATTGCCTCCATATCGTATCTCCATCTGATAATGGTTTAATAACAGACAGTGTTACTGTTGTTGATGATCAAGGTACGGTTCATCCACCTCAAGATGGCGGTGAAGTAGATAATGGAATTATTTGGCTTGGTCTTGGAAGTCTACTATGGAGAGCTACTGATAACGTAGCTGCTTCTGGAGAAATTCATCTTGGTCTAATAAGTGATACCGTTGGTATTGCTAGGACATTTGGACACACTGCTTCTGGATCACTATTTGCTACTGGTGGTGCAGCAGAGGTTGTTGCATACGACTACGAAGATATTACTCTATATGATATCTTCACTGCACCTCAGTTTATTGGTAACACATATAGCTTCAGTTGGCAGTACAGTGGATCTGGTAACATCAATTCTCTTGGTGGTGCTGCTGAATCTAGAACATGGCATTACAGCGATACCTTACTATCTCAACTTGTTGTTGATGATGAAGGCAACATCGTTGATCCTACAACAGTATTTGCTGATTACGGTGACCTTGGTGTTAAATGGGGTGGTGAAGAAGACTACGGTTCCAACAACACACTTGCACATCCTGGTCTCGCTGCATCTGGTACTTACACAATTAGTGGTGTTGCAAATACTCCATTCGTCTGGAGAGAAGGATGTGAGGGTGGTACATATCTAGTTTCTGGTGAAGGAATAGAGAGACCTACAACAGCTCTAACTGGTGAAGGTACTGCATACATTTACACTGCACCTCAGTTTGTTGGTAACACATATGCATTCACTTGGGGTCATGGATTTGTACAGTCTGGATCTCTATTCAGTGCTGG
>CEUN01018904.1_pt1 | contig 34771 bp, 33 predicted proteins | sample 361501 | NCBI WGS metagenome assembly CEUN01 (sample SAMEA2622801, study PRJEB7988) | marine metagenome | biome: marine biome (ENVO:00000447); feature: marine epipelagic mixed layer (ENVO:xxxxxxxxx); material: "saline water (ENVO:00002010), including plankton (ENVO:xxxxxxxx)" | depth 120 m | reverse complement strand
CAATGTCTATATGGGTTCCCCCGACGACACATTGCCGGAAGACCATGCCCGCAACCTGCAGGTGTTCAGCAATCGCGGCAATGTCTCGACCGACAGGATTCCCGACAGCGGCCCACTGAAGACACTCTATGCCTGGAAACCGCTGCGCGACTTCATCGGTGCCGTGCTCGATGGCCCGCCGCTCTGCCACTATGGTGATCCGCTCGCGTCGCTGATGATCAACGTCAATCATGCGGGCGAGGAACTCGGCTGGCACCTCGACAATTCGGAGTCTTCGGTCACGCTGATGCTGCAACAGCCGGAGAGGGGCGGAGTGTTCCGCTATGTTTCCGCTGTCAGGACCGATGACGAAAGCGAGTTCCCAGCTGTCAATCACATTCTCGACGGCAAGGCCGATGATGTCCGCGACCTCGATCCGCCACCCGGTAAGCTGGTGATCTTTTGCGGCCACCGCGCGCTGCACTGTGTCACGTCTGTCGAAGACGACACATCACGGCTGGTCGGTGTCCTGAACTACTCCCACACACCAGACGAGCGCATGCTGCCTTTCGTCCAGCGTATGTTCCACGGCCGCGAGGCGTGAGACCTCACGCCATCTCGTAATAGCGGCGCAGTTCCAGGTCTGTAACGCGCTCGCGGAAGATACCGACCTCGTGGCGGGCGATTTCGAGCAGGTTGTCCACGAAGGGTGCGGGGAAGATCTCGCGAATCGCCGGTGTACTGTCCGCAAGGTCGGCGGCGTCTTCCAGTGTCCCGGGCACCTTGTCCAGACCATCGGCGTGATAGGTGTTGCCGTCGATCGGATCGGTCAGGGCGATCTTGTTGTCGACACCGCGCAGACCCGCGCCCAGGCACATGGCAAAGGCCGTGTAGGGGTTGGAATCGGCGCCGCCGATCCGGTGCTCCAGCCGGCATTTGCCTTCCGAGACGTTGATCACCCGCAAACCGGAGGTGCGGTTGTCGACGCTCCAGCAGCGGGTGACGCCCGCGAAGCTGTCGTTCTGGAACCGTTTGTAGGAGTTCACAAAGGGTGCGACGAACAGTGCGGTCTCGCACAAGAGATCAAGCTGGCCCGCGATGTAGTGACGGAAGAAGTCACTCAGCCGGTGCGGTGCCTTTTCGTCGTAGCACACACTCTCGTCGGTCTTGGCGTCCGAGAAGCTCTGGTGGATGTGGCCGGAGTTGCCGGAATAGTCCTCGTGCCACTTCGCCATGAAGGTCGCCGACATGCCGGCCTCAGCCGCGATCTGCCGCGCGGCTGCCTTGAAGATCACCACGTTGTCGGCCATCGACAGCGCGTCGCTGCGATGCAGGTTGATCTCGAACTGGCTCTGGCCCCATTCCGGCGCGCAGCCTTCCACCATGTCCTCGAAACACGCACGAATGCGGCTCACGACGGGCTCGTGATGAAAGCCCTCGTTGATCCCGTAGCAGTGGATGTCCCGGGATGAAGGCGAAAGCCCGGTGAAATCACCCAGCCTCACTTCGGAGAGCGGCTTGGGCATCAGGAAGAACTCGAACTCGTGGGCGAACAGCTCCTTGAGGCCCCGGTCGTGAAGGCCGGCGACCTGACGCTTCAGCTCCGTCCTCGGGCAGAACTCGCACGGGCTGCCGTCGGCCCAGCACCAGTCCATCAGCACGATCGCAGCATCCTCTTCCCAGAGCGCCAGCCGCAGGGTGTCGAGATCGGGCTTGCCCTTCAGATCGGGGACGCCGGTGCCTAGCATGTCGGGAAACACGTCATCGACCGTGGAGGTCTTCATGATGAACCAGGCGAAGTTCAGCCCGGACTCCATCGCCTTCATAAAATAGGGGACGGCCAGCCTCTTGCCACGTAGCACGCCGCACGGGTCCGTGCCCGCCATTATGACGGTGCGGATGCCGTGTACTGCGATGAAGTCTTCGACGCCTTTGCGATCCATTCGGTAACCCCGATCACGCTAACGAAAAAACAGTTCAGAGAGCCGGGTCCTGTCCTGACACCGGGATTCCGAAAGGCCGCTACTCCGGCGCGTCCCAGGGCAGTTCCGGGTTGGGTACCTTGCCGCGGTAGGCCACACGGTACTCGTAGACATCCGTGATCTGGGTCTCGGTCCATGGTCCGCACATGGTGGGCGGGAACTGTGCCGGCTTGTCGTCCGATGTGAACTGCGGCAACGGGCGCACCACGGTGTCGTAGTTGGCACCGAAGAAAAACGGGAACGATACCCGCTCGCGCCCGGAATCGTTGATCACCCGATGCGGAGTGGAAACGAACTCGCCGTTGGTCCAGCGCATCAGCATGTCGCCGATATTGATCACGATGGCCCCCGGAATGGGCGTTGCCTTGATCCATTCGCCGGCCCGGTTGCCGACCTGGAGACCGCCGACATCATCTTGCAGCAGCAGGGTGAAGCACTCGTAATCGGTGTGGGCGCCGATGCCGATCTGGTCAGCGTCGATCGGGCCCTCCTGCGACGGGTAATAGATCAGTCGAAGCTGGCCCATCGGCTTGTCGATCTTGTCGTCGAACCAGCCCTGGGGCAGTCCCAGGGTCCGTTCGAAGGCGTTGAACATCTTCCGGCCAAGGGCGTGAACCGCTTCGTAGTACGTGTAAACGCCTTCGCGGAAGCCGGGCAGCTTCTCGGGCCAGACGTTGGGACCCAGCATGATGTTGCCGTCGAGATAGTGCGGATCGTCGTCCGGCAACTCCATCGAGACTTCATAACCTTCCTGAAGGTCCGGCTTCTTATTCACATCGGCATACAACGCGCCGTTGGGTACGTAGCCCCGGTGGCGCTGGGTCTTCATGACATCGACGTCCATCTTCTGTTCGAGCGGCAGGTGGAAGAACCGCTTGGTCTGGCCCACCAGCTCGTCGACCACGTCCTGATCGATGCCGTGATTTGTCACATAGAAGAACCCGGTGTGGCGGCAGGCCTCGCCGATCTCGTTGGCCACGCGTTGCTGGCCCTTTTCGTCGTCGTGAAACAGCGGGCCAATGTCGATCACGGGAATGCTGTCGAAATCGAGCTCCCGGGCGTCAATCGTATCGGTCTTTTCCAGTGCCGTTACCGCAGCCATGTCACCTGCCTCGTCATAGTTGGCCGCATTGTGAACAACTAGAGGGGCTGCGGCAAGGATACTGGGTGTCGCGGGCTGCTCCGGCCTTTTCAGCGCATGCCATCGATGATCATCCGGGAGAGATGAAGCGGTGCCTCATCCCAATAGGGCGAGAGGCGGCCCCCGTCGTAGGCCGGAGAGCTTCGGCCCTTCTGCAGGCTTTCGATGAGTCCGATGTCCTCGTGGTTGAGGTCGTCCCACATGTCGAGCACCGCCTGGCGTTGCTCATGCCAGTCCGGCGCGGTGGCGGCGTCGCCGATCAGGTAGATGTCGATGCGTTCGTGGCAGCGGTCCGGGGCGACGGGATCGACACGGAAGCTAGCGACGTGGTCGGGGTAGACCTCGAAGCCGAAGGCGGTCGGAAGAATGAACCAGAAGCCCTGGTGAGCGGCCTCGTCATCGAGGCCGGGAAAATGCGGCAATCCCTCACCACGTCCGGCCTCGGCCTTCTTGAAGGAATAACGGTTCCACATGACATGGTCGTCGATCTGGCTGGGCATGCGTTTGGCCATGGGCACGAAGGCGTGGAGCCGGGGGTGGGCGGCGAACACGTGGTACGGCTCGATGTAGTTCTCCAGCGCGAACTTCCAGTTCGTCTGGATGTCGAAATGCACGGTCCCGGCGTAGCGCGTGGCCGAGAGGTCATAGGCTTCGATGCGCGACAGTGCCGGGTCCAGATAGTCGGCGAGTGGCGGGGCCTCGCCGCTGAGGTTGACGAAAATCCAGTGATGCCAGACTTCGGCACGGATCGGGGCAAGGCCGGGAGCCGACGCAGCATCTTTCACAATGTCATGGCGGTCGCCGCCGTGAAAGTGCGGTCGTGTTCGCAGGCTGCCGTCCAGGCCGTAGGCCCAGGCATGATAGGGACAGGTCAGGATCTTCAGGCCTGAGCACGGCTTGTCGACCAGCACCGCACCGCGATGGCGGCAGACGTTGTGGAAGACCCGCACGGCGCCATCGTGATCGCGGAGGATCAGCAGCGGCAGGCCTGCTGCGGTCACCGGTACGGCATCGCCGTTGTTTGGAATATCCTGTGTGAAACCGGCCACAAACCAGCTGCGGCCGAACAGACGCTCCTGCTCCAGCCGCTGCCACGCGCCACTCGTGTAACAGACGTTGGGCAGCGAGGACGCCTGATCGATGGGGCGGTCCAGGGCTTCGAGGGCGTCGGGGCCCAGCATGGCCGCGACATCGTTCCAGTCTGGACGCGGAGAGGAACCCTGTCTTTCCATCCAGGCCACCGTTTGCCTCTGGTAAAAATTTGCCGGATAATTGAGCCATACATTGTCCAGCCAGGCAAGACATGAAGGCCTTTCCCCACCTCTTTGAGCCGATGGCGCTGCGCGGACACACCGTCCGCAACCGCCTGTTCTTTCCGGCTCACGGGACGTCGTTGGGCAAGGACGGCAAGGTCGCCGACAGCCTGATCGCCTACCACGAGGCACGCGCTGAAGGTGGAGCGGGGATGATCATCGTTGAAGGCATGTCGATGCATCCCAGCTTCGACATCAGATCGGGCTACCTGCTTGCCGCCGACCCGGAGGTTGTTCCCGGATTTCGCCAACTCTCAGACGCTGTTCACTGTCACGACACCGTCCTTCTGGGGCAGCTCTTTCATCCCGGCGCTGCGATGCGCAGCACCCTCGACGGCTCCCGTCGTCCCGCCCTGTCGTCGTCGGCCATTCCCTTCGAGCGCTACAGCCTGATGCCAAATCCGGCCAGCCATGCGGAGATCGCAGACCTCACGGGCGGTTACGCCCTCGCGGCGGGCCATATCGTCGAAGGCGGCATGGATGGCGTCGAGATCCTGGCAAGCATGGGTTATCTCGTAGCTCAGTTCCTCAATCCGCGCACCAACATCCGCGACGACCGTTACGGCGGCAGTCTCGAAAACCGCATGCGGTTCCTCATGGAGATTCTGGAGGCGGCACGGGCGCGTATCGGACCGGACCCGGTCCTTGGCGTCAGGATCAGTGATGGCGATGACACACCCGATGCCATGGATGCGGGCGACGTGCTGGAGGTCTGCCAGGTGCTGGAGCAACGCGGCCTGGTCGACTACATCAATGTCATCGGCGGCAACACGCGGACCGCGCGGGGCTGGATCGAGGTCGTGCCGCCCATGACTACGCCACACGGTCACGTCGCCGGGCATGCCGCGGTCCTGAAACGGAACCTCTCGTTGCCGGTGCTGGTGGGTGGTCGCATCAACCAGCCGCAACTTGCCGAAGAGATCGTGGCGTCTGGCCAGGCCGACATGGTTGGCACGGTCCGTGCGATGATCGCCGACCCCCGGTTTGCAGCGAAAGCGCAGGCTGGCCAGCCCGATGACATCCGTGCCTGCATTGCCTGCAACCAGGCGTGCATGGGCCATCGCCTGCAGTACTTCCCGGTGTCCTGTATCCAGCATCCGGAGACCGGGCGCGAGACGATTTACAGCCACGACAAGACCCCGGCGCCGCACAGAAGGTCGGTCATGGTTGTCGGGGGCGGCCCTGCGGGCATGAAGGCCGCCGCCGTTCTGGCCGAGCGTGGCCACTATGTCGTATTGCACGAACAGAACGGCCAACTCGGGGGGCAGGCGTTGCTCGCTCAGGCTTTGCCGGGGCGCGACGAGTTCGGCGGGATCGTCACCAATCTCACGCGCGAGATGAAACGTTTCGGCGTTCGGGTCGAACGCAACAGCACGGTCACGGTGGCCGAGATCAGCGCCGCCGCACCCGATGCTGTGGTCGTCGCCACGGGCGGTGAACCCTATCGCCCCGAGATCGAAGGCGAGGAGGATGCGCATGTCGTTGAGGCCTGGTCGGTGATCCGGGGCGAGGCCAATGTCGGTGGATCGGTCGTGATCGCGGACTGGAAGAACGACTGGATCGGTGTCGGCCTGGCCGAAAAGCTGGCACGGGACGGTTGTCGTGTGCGGCTGGCCGTGACCGGGATTGTGCCGGGCCAGAACCTGCAGGACGCCGTGCGCGATCGCGCCAATGGCGAGCTCAGCCGGCTTGGCGTGGAGGTGATCCCCTATGCCCGCATTTTTGGCGCCGACAGCGACACTGTCTATCTGCAGCACACGGTGACGGACGAGCCGATCATCTGTGACGCGGTGGAAACCCTTGTCCTGTCGCAGGGCACGCAACGCGTGTCATCGCTCGCCAACGCCTTGCGGGACTGGTCCGGAAAGGTCCATGTGATCGGCGACGCCCTGTCTCCGCGCACAGCGGAAGAAGCTGTTCTCGAAGGCCTCAAGGCCGGTATGGAAATCGAGGCATGAGTGACGACAGCCTCGATCCCGTCGCGGTTGCCTTGGGCAGTGATATCCGTGGCCTGCGCAAGACCAAGGGTCTCACTCTCGCCGAACTGGCTGAGCTGACCGGCCGGTCCGTGGGGTTCCTGAGCCAGATCGAACGTGGCCTGAAGAAACCGTCTGTCGGAACGCTTCAGAGCCTCGGTGATGCGCTGGGGCTGGGGATCGGCTGGTTTCTGCAGGGAACCGAAGGCGGCGCCACAACGGCTGAGCGGACTGTGGTGGTGCGTCGCAATCAGCGCCGACGGCTCAGCTACACTGGACTCAGTTCGACCGATTATCTCGGCATGCAGGACTGGCTTGTTTCGCCCGATCTCAATGCCAACCATGGGCTTGTCGTCACGACCTACGAACCCGGTGCCAGCACCGGCGATGATCTCAACGGTCATGAAGGCGAGGAATCCGGCATGGTCTTGAGCGGCACGATCGTCCTGGACCTGGGCGACGAGCGCTACACGCTTGAGACCGGCGACAGCTTTCACTTCGACAGCGCCATCCCCCACCGCTACAGCAATCCGGGCAAGGAACCCGCCAGCACCATCATGGCGCTGGTGCCGATGGCGCTGCGTTACGGCCATGCCCACAGTGGCGATAACGACGACAACGCCTGACTGGAAGCCCTTAGATGCCAGAATCCCTGCCCGCCACCATGCGCGCCATGGTCACGACCGGTCACGGCGGCCTCGACAAGCTCGAGTTTCATGCCGACTGGCCTGTTCCGCAGGCCAGCCATGGCGAGGTGCTCATCCGGGTCGGGGCGTGCGGCTGCAACAACACCGACATCAACTCACGCACCGCCTGGTACAGCCAGACTGTCAAATCCGGCATCACCACGGACGGGGGTGCGGGAGGCTTCGACGCCATCACGCCCGATGCGGCTTCCTGGGGTGGTCAGCCGATAAGCTTTCCACGCATTCAGGGTGCCGATGCGGTCGGCCGTATTGTTGCCGTCGGTCAAGGCGTTGATCCGGGCCGCATCGGTGAGCGCGTTATGGTCGATGGCTGGCTTCGTGATCCCGGCGACCCTCTCAACATGGAAAAGGCCGGTTACTACGGCAGCGAGTGCGACGGCGGCTTCGCCGAATACGCCACCGCGCCCGACGCCAACGCCGTGAAGGTCGAAAGCGACCTCTCCGACGTTGAACTCGCAACATTCATGGTAGCGTTTTCGACTGCTGAGGGCATGATCCGCCATGTCGACCCTGGGCCCGGCGACTGGGTTCTCATCACTGGTGCATCCGGTGGGGTGGGTACTGCTGCAATCCAGCTGGTGAAGCGTCGCGGGGGCAGCGTCGTCGCACTTTGCAGTGCGTCGAAGGCCGATGCGGTGAAGGCTCTGGGTGCTGATGCCATCATTCCGCGCGACATCGATGATCTCGTCGCCGCCGTGGCCCAATGCACATCGTCCGGACGTGTCGAAGGCGTTGTTGATGTCGTCGGCGGACCGCTGTTCGGCCAGATGATTGCTGCTCTGCGTACCGGAGGGCGCTACGCTTCCTCGGGAGCGATCGGCGGACCGGAGGTCAACTTCAACCTGAGGCACCTAGTTTACCGCGACCTTGAAATGCACGGATCGACCGTGACTCCGCTCGAGGTGTTCCACGATGTCGTCGGTTACATCGAACGCGGCGAGGTCAGCCCGGTCCTGTCGTCAACCTATCCCCTGGAGAACCTCGTCGAGGCGCAGAAGGACTTCCTGCACAAGGGCTACATCGGTAAGATCGTGATCGAAGTGAGGGCCTGATCGTCTCTCACGACGACTCAATTAACAGACGGTCCTGTTCATCCATGTCGGCATCGTCGCGTTCGGCATAGAGCGCTCGGACCTGCTCCCGCCGCTCGAGCCTGTGGGCATAGGCGGGCGGCAGAACATCCCACCATGTTTCGATGCCAAGCTGGCGGGCCGCACGGGCGGGCCAGTTGGCATCCAGCATCAGTTCGCGCGCCAGCGCGATCACATCGGCCTGGCCCTGCTGCAGAATTGTTTCGGCCAGTTTGGGTTCGGTGATTTCGCCAACGGCGCAGGTCGCGATCCCGGCCTTACGCCTGATCGTGTCCGAGAATCCGACCTGATAACCCGGCGTCCGGGGAACGGCCGGCATGGCAGTGTTGCCGCTGATGCCTCCCGACGAGCAGTCGATCATGTCGATGCCACGGCACTTCAGGGCAAGGGCTAGTTCGACCGTATCGTCGAGATCCCAGGCCCCGCCCAGCCCGTCGACACAGGACGCCCGCCACCACAGCGGCAGATCGTCGGGCCAGACCGCACGCACGGCTTCGGCCACCTCCAGCGTAAAACGCATGCGGTTGTTGCGGCAGCCGCCATAACCGTCTTCCCGCTGGTTACTCAACGGCGACAGGAACTGATGAATCAGATAGCCGTGGGCCCCGTGGATTTCGATCAGGTTGAACCCGGCCTCCCTGCTGAGAACCGCACTTCTGGCAAACGCGGCGACCACCGTGTCGATGTCGTCGCGGTCCATCACATGGGGCAGGGGATGAGCCGGCGAGTCGGGAATCGGGCTCGGCGCCAGCGCAGGCCAGGGCGGCTCATCGGGCCTGGTGTTTTCGGCCGACAGGGGAGCCCAATCCTGCATCGCGCCATGGCACGACCCCTTCCGTCCGCTGTGGCCAAGCTGGATGGCCGGGACAGAGCCGAAGCTGCGGATCATGTCGGTCACGCGACGCCAAGCTGGGACCTGTTCGGATTTCCAGAGACCGGAGCAGCGGTAGGTCTTGCGTCCGCGCGCCTCGACGGCGCTCTCTTCGACAAAGCTGATCCCGGCCCCGCCCATGGCGAGCCGGCCCATGTGCACCAGATGCCAGTCGACCGGCGCGCCGTCGTCGGATGCATACTGGCACATCGGCGCCACCACGATCCTGTTCTTGGCGATGAGACCTCGTTGCGTGAACGGCTGGAAGAGGAGAGGGGCGTTATCGGGCGACAACATCCTCACCCATCGTGGCGCGCCACAGATTCTGCCAGTGCGCCACGGAATGCTCGCTGTGATCCGCTGTCTTCTGGTTCTGGTCGACCATCAGAACGCCGCGGTCGTAGCGCAGGTTGTTGAGACCGATCTGGACCTCCTCGCAGAGATCGATGTCTTCCTGCAGGTCGTGCGCGTATGGTCCTCAACGATCCGGTCGCGTTCGCTCTCCGGCACCCAGGGGCCGAAGAACCAGTCGATGTTCTCGATCGTGTGCTCCAGGCCGTCGGGCATAAACTGGAAGACGACGACGTTAGAACCCGGGTTGACCTGGAAAGAATAGTTCGGCCAGATCAGCCAGTTGGCATAGTTCAACGCCTGATCGCTGTCGTCCGCATCGACCTCATAGAGGGTGATCCCGTCGGGGTTGCTGCTCGTCGTGTGGCGGTGGTGCCGCTCGAAGAGCTCCACTCTGTAGTTATTGGCATCCAGAAGAGCACTCACCAGCGTCGGATGTGCATGCTTGCAGTGATAACACTCGCCGTAGTTCTCCAGCGCAACCTTCCAGTTGCAGGCCAGTGTCGCGCTTGACCGGCGGTGAAAGGTCAGCTCTCCCATGCGGGGTGCGAAGGCATTGAATTCCCGGTGCACACCGGGATATAGGTCGTCAAACGGGGCGACATCGCGGTCCAGACAGGCCAGCACCATCGGTCCTACGACAGCGATGGCGACCGATTGCAGTGAGACATCGGCGGTCTCCAATCCGCAGACGTTGTCGGCGTTCGGCGCATTGCGCAGGGTGTCATCCAGACCATAGGCCCAGGCGTGATAGGGGCAGGTGATCGCCACCTTCAGATTGCCCTTGCCCTTCAGCAGGCGATGGCTCCGATGCTGGCAGACATTGAAGAACCCGCGCAGTACCCCGTCACGCCGGCGAATCACCGCGATGTCCTGGCCGGCAATGCGGCCGGTGAGGTAGTCGCCGGGTTCGGCAACGTCCTCGGCATGGCCCGCGGGTTGCCGCACCTTCCGGAAGCTCTTCTCGAGTTCCCGAGTATAGATGTCGAGGTCGGTGAAGCAGCGCGACGGCAGCGTGAGCTGCGGGCCGCTCTGTTGCGTGTTGTCCTGGCTTGCGGTCCGACCAAGCGCCATGGATTCGACCTCCGGAGTTGCGGCGATCCCACGCCGATCTCAAAAACGATGCGTGATTTTTACTGACCTGTCACCATCAATCCTCAGCGGATTTCGAGATCGAAATGCCCCCCGCCAGATGTTCCCCGGCATCGATCACCAGGGTCTGGCCGGTGATGGCAACACCGCCCGTCAGGAACCACAGTACGGTCTCCGCCACATCATCGGCCTCGACCATGCGTTTGAGCAGTAGCTGTTCAGTCAGCGCTGCAGTAAACGCGGCATAGCCGTCCTCGCCGATCCCACGCTTGCCCCAACGGGTCCGGACATAGCCGGGGCAGACGGCATTGACCCTGATATCCGGCGCCAGCCCACGTGCCAGCGAAAGGGTCAGGGTGTTGAGCGCAGCCTTCGAGGCGGCATAGGCGGCACTGCTGCCGGCTCCCGTGAAGGCCGACAATGAAGACATCGTCACGATGGAGCCGCTGCCCGATTGTTTCATCAACGGAGCTGCCGCCCGTGCCGCCTGCCAGCACCCGATCAGGTTGACCCCGAAGATATGTTCGAAATCCCCCCGGTTTAGGCCATCAAGATCGTCAGGTGCCACGAACTTGGTAACACCGGCGTTGCTGACCAACCCGTCGAGCCGTCCCCATCGTTTCTCCGCCGCATCGGCAAGGGTGCGGCAGACCGCGTCTTCACTCACATCGCCCTGGATCACCACGGGGTCACCACCAGCCTCTCGGCAGAGACGTTTGGTTTCTGCCATCTCCTCGACGCTGCGTGTGTAGTTCAGCACCACACCCCAGCCCAGCCGGCTCAGGCTCAGCGCAATCGCCCGCCCGATTCCCGTCGCTGAACCGGTGACGATCGCGGCCTTGCGTCCCGTGTCCTCCATGACGTCCTCCCATCTGTACAGACACATCTTGTCGCGGGCGGCGTGGCGGGGGAAGCTCCCCGTCCCGCCAAAGGGAGGAACGCGTGCGTCGGATCGGGATCGATGTCGGCGGCACCAACACCGATGCCGTTCTGCTGGACGGTGACGGGGTGGTCGCCAAGACAAAGACGGCAACAACATCGGATGTCATGTCGGGCATCCGCGCGGCCATGGGCACGGTTCTGGAGCAATCCGGCCTGAGGCCCGGGAGCATCGATGCGGTCATGATCGGCACGACTCACTTCACCAACGCCGTGGTTCAGCGGCGCGGGTTGCAGCCTATGGTGGCTATCAGGATAGGACTGCCGGCCAGCCGTTCTCTTGGCCCCTTTGTCGACTGGCCCGATGATCTGCGGGACGTGGTTCGTGGCGACGTCTTCATGATCGAGGGGGGACATGAGTACGACGGTCGGCCCATCGTGGACCTCGACGAGACGGCACTGGTCGATGCCGCGCATGCTATCGCCCGGTCTGGACTGCGCAGCGTGGCGGTTGCGGCTGCCTTCTCGCCGTTGACAGGAGCGTGCGAAGGCCGCGCGGCCGAGGTTCTCGCTGACATCTGTCCGGACTGTCAGGTCACGCTGTCACACCGGATCGGCCGCATCGGTCTGCTGGAACGCGAGAACGCGGCCCTGCTGAACGCCAGCCTGGAGCCGCTGGCCCATCACACGACCCAGGCATTCCGCAATGCGCTGGCGGGCAGTGGCCTTGAGGCGAAACTCTACCTGACCCAGAACGACGGCACCGTTCTTCTGGCGGAGCAGGCAGAGCGGTTTCCGGTGTTCAGTTTTGCGTCCGGCCCGACCAACTCCATGCGTGGCGCCGCCTTCCTGTCAGGGCGACCCGATGGCATGGTGGTCGATGTCGGAGGGACGACAGCCGATATCGGCATGCTGCAATCCGGCTTCCCGCGCGAGGCCAACAACGTCATAGAGATTGGCGGCGTGCGCACGCTCTTCCGTATGCCCGATCTCGTCTCGATCGGTCTGGGCGGCGGCTCATTGGTTGATCTCGACAAGGGAACGATCGGCCCTGAAAGCACAGGCTATGAGCTCATCAGCAGGGCCATGGTGTTTGGTGGGAACGATCTCACCACCACCGACCTCGCCGTGGCGGCCGGCCTGCTTGATCTCGGGAATCGCGATCGGGTGGGCCATCTCAATTCAGCTCGTGTGGGCGAGATGCTGGGTGTGGCCCACACCATGGCTGCCGAGGCAGTCGATCGCATGAAAACTGCTGCGGGCGGCGTTAGCGTTCTGGCCGTGGGTGGCGGTTCCTTCCTCATTCCCGACGACCTTCCGGGCGCGTCGGAGGTCATCCGGGTCGAGCACGGTGAGGTCGCCAACGCCGTCGGAGCCGCCATCGCCCAGGTCTCGGGTGAATGCGACCAGGTGTTCACCGATCTTGATCGCGACGAGATGCTTGCCGAGGCCCGACAAATTGCCGAGGTGCGTGCTGTCGAGGGAGGCGCCGATCGCACAACCCTCAAGATCGTCGAGGTTGAAGACCTGCCCCTGGCCTATCTGCCCGGCAACGCCGTCCGGGCCCGCGTCCGTGTCGTTGGCGACATAGCCGCCTGACCTCACATGCTGTCGGCGGTAGCGCCTGCCGCGATTAAGCTGTCGATTTCGGCGTCGCTGTAGCCTGCTGTACCGAGGATCTCTCGGGTGTATTGCCCGTAAACCGTTGACGGCTTTATCGGCCCGCCGGGGGTTTCCGAGAACTTCACGGGAAAGCCCAGAACCGGGACCTCTCCGGCGACCGGATGATCCTGTGTGACCACCATGTCACGGGCCAGAGCCTGCGGATCGCGGTGCATTTCAGGAATCGAATTGATCGGGCCAGACGGCATGCCAGCGGCTTCCAGTTCGACGATCCATTCCGCCGTGGTCTTCACTGACATCTTCTCGTTCAGGATTACTTCGAGTTCCTTCACGTTTGTCATGCGCTTCTCGTTGGTGTCGAAGCGCGGGTCGTGTTCGAGCTCCGGCGCGACGAGCTTGCAGAAGCCGCCCCACATCCAGCCGCCGGCGCTGATCGTGATGTGGCCATCGCTGGTTGTGATCGCCTGATACGGCGCCTGCAGCGGGTGTCCGGAACCCAGAGGCTCTGGCGCCGTACCGGTCGAAAAGCTCAGGGCCGAGTGCCAGTAGGTCTGCACGATGCCCGCCTCAAACAGGGAGGTGTCGACCATCTGGCCTTCGCCCGTGACCTCACGATGACGCAAGGCGGCACAAACGCCCATGGCGAGCAGAATCCCGGCGGTGATATCCGTCATTGGCACACCGGGTTTGACCGGTGGACGGCCCGGACCTTCACCGGTGACGCTCATGATCCCCGACATGCCCTGTGCCATCAGGTCGTAGCCGGGGCGATCGCCATAGGGGCCTGTGCGGCCGAAGCCCGACACCGCGGCATAGATGATCCCGGGATTAGTCTTCTTCGCGTCCTCATAGCCCACACCCAGCCTGTCGAGCACGCCGGGACGGTAGTTCTCCACCACGACATCGCCTTGAGCGATCAGCCGGTGGGCAATCTCGACACCCTCCGGTGTCTTGAGGTTCAGCGGCAGCCCGCGCTTGTTGCGGTTGACGATCATGTAGGACGCGCTGACCCCGTTGATCCAGTAGGGGTCGTCGGCGTTGTGGGAGCCGTCGGCCTCGTAGGGGACGCGCTCGATCTTGATCACGTCAGCACCCATGTCGGCCAGCATCATGGTGCAGGTGGGCCCCGCCATCACATGGGTGAAGTCGACAACCGTCACGCCGTTGAGCGGCCCGTAGCCGGTCTCCATGATCAGCGCCCCTTGAAGTCAGGTTTGGTTCTGTTGGCAAAGGCGGTCCGTCCGATGTCGTAGTCCTCGGTGCCGAAGCAGAGGTAAGGCTCGGCAAGTTCCTGGTCGTTCAAGGGCGCGGGGTCGAGCAGCCTTCTGGCGAACTTCTTGTGCCAGCGGGCAGACAACGGAGCGTTGGCCGCAATACGTTCCGCTGTTGCATAGACCTCGTTCTCAACCTGATCGTCAGGCACGACGCGGCTGACCAGACCAATCTCCAGCGCCCGGCTTGCCGGGAACTGCGAGGCCTCGAGCAGGATTTCCAACGCATGAGCATGGCTCACCAGCCGCTTCAGCTTGGCGATGTCGTCATGGCCATAGGTGATTCCCAGACGCCCAGCCGGAATGGCGAAGGTCGAAGACTCTCCCGCGATGCGGAGGTCGGTTTCCGGCAGCAATCCCATGCTGCCGCCGATGCAATAGCCCTTGATCAGCGCGATCACGGGATGGCGGCAGTTCGCCAGCCCTGTTCCCCAGGCCTCCTCATAATCCTGCGCCTGGGTCGGGTCGTCACGACGATCTTTGAATTCAGAGATGTCGGCACCCACACCGAAGGCACGGTCACCGGCGCCGCGCAGCACGACCACACGCACATCGTCATTGGCCGAGAGCATGTCGCAGGCATCGGACAGACCGCGGGCGGTCACCGTGTTGATCGCGTTCAGCTTTTCCGGACGGTTGATCGTGATCGTGGCGACGGCACCCTGGCGGTCGACCAGAATGGAGTCGGGGAGACTGGTGGTCATGGCCGTGCTCCGGCGTTGGTTGAGACGATCATTCGGCGGCCGCGCGCGAGGCCATGGCGGCATCCAGTGCCGCGTCGATGTCCTGCAGGATATCCGCGATGTTCTCGAGGCCGACCGACATGCGGATCAGGCCTTCGCTGATGCCGTGCGCCGCACGTTCTTCCGGCGTGTAGGTGGCATGGGTCATGCTGGCGGGATGCTGCACCAGGGTCTCCGCATCGCCCAGGCTGACTGCGCGGGTGATCAGATCGACGCCGTTCATGAACGCCATGCCGGCGTCGTAGCCGCCATGCAGTTCAAAGGAGACCAGGCCGCCGCCACGGCTCATCTGGCGCCTGGCTGCATCAGCCTGGGCAAAATCGTCGAGCCAGGGGTGTTCGACCGACGCCACTGCTGGGTGATCCTGTAGCATCTTGGCGACGGCCAGAGCGCTGTCGCTATGCCGTTCCATGCGTAGCTCCAGGGTCTTCAGGCCACGCATGACCAGAAAGGCGGTCAGGGGTGAGATCGTTGCGCCGGTCAGGTAGCGCAGGCCGTGCTGGCGAATCTGGTGCACCGTGTCGTGTTCGCCACAGATCACGCCTGCGAGCAGGTCGCCGTGCCCCCCCAGATACTTCGTGGCCGAATGGATAACAAGATCCGCGTCCTGTTCGATTGGACGCTGCAGCGCCGGGGTGCAGAACGTGTTGTCGACCACCGTAAGCGCGCCCTTGGCTTGGGCTCTCGCTGCCACTGCGGCAATGTCGATCACACGCAGATTGGGATTGGCCGGCGTTTCAAAGAACACCAGCTTTGTCGCCGAAGAGAGGGCCGAATCCAGCGTCTCGAGGTTCGTCAGATCGACCGGCGTCACCGTCACACCGAACTTCGGCAGCCCCTTGGTGAAGAGTGCGAAGGTGTTGCCATAAAGTGTGTGGTCGATCACGACCTCGTCGCCGGCCTCCAACAAGGTCCAGCACAACGCACTGATCGCGCCCATGCCGCTGGCCAGAGCCAGCCCAGCCTCTGCACCTTCCAGGCTTGCCATGCGCTCCTCCAGCAGGGCCTGCGTCGGGTTGCGATTGCGCCCGTAGATGTAGCCCTTGCGTTCACCGCGAAAGAGCTCGCCGCCGGCCTCCGCTGATTCGAAGGCGTAGGTCGATGTCAGATAGATTGGCTGGGTCAGAGCGCCGTTTTCATCCATGGGGTCGTAACCCAGATGAATTGCGCGCGTCGCGAACCCCTGAGGCCTGTTGTTGCCGTCGGTCATGTCAGGTCCGTTGGTGGGTCTTCCATAGCTGATGCACCTTCGGGCGTACCGCCGGAAGGGTCAAGCCGTCGACGGATCAGCCTTTGATTTGACTGTCCAGCGGCTAAGTTCGAACGCCCACCAGCCAGGCCACGACGTCGGACAGAACGCCGGCTCGCAGGCAGTCCAGCAAGGAGTTGTGTCGATTGCGATCTATCAGCTCGACCGTTCTGATTGCCATGGCTTCGTGTAGCAAGGCCGCACCCTGACGGTCGTATTTGTTGAGCGTGCTGTAGATCAGGGCCATCTCACCAGTCTCGGAGATTTCGGCAAGCCGGGCCAGTTCGTGAGATTCCAGACGAAGGCGTTCCAGCCTCTCCTCGGCAGATAGTTTCGTGTTCAGGACGCGGTCGCTGACCGAGGCCGCGCAGAGCAGACTGACCTTTATCTCCGGTGCCAGGGATGACCTGTGGCGCTCCGATTACGACAGTTTCCTGGATCCTGAGACTCACAAGATCTGGCTGTCCTACATGTCCTCCGGCTGGGAAGGCCGCGACTTTTCTGCGATCGAGGGCCATAGCGGCGAGCCCTTCGAGCAGGATATCACCTGGCAGCTTGATCGTCTCCGAAAGGTTGGCATCGATCAGGTCGTTGCTGTTGATCTGACCAAGCTAGCCCAGGAGAAAGGGTGATCTGATCCTTTTCGTCGGATCAGACGACGAACCCGGCCTTCAACCCTTCCAGCACAGCCTCTTCGCAGGTCCGCGGGCTCAGGCAGTCACCGGCCAGATGCACATCGCCGTCCCAGTCGTCGAGCGCGGTCTCAAGCTCGCAGACCGATTGGTGGCCAAGCGAGGTGACGATCGTATCAACCTCGTCGATGATGATCGGGTCTCCGCTGGTGACATGCTGAAGATAGGCGCTCGTGGCATCGGCCCCAAACAGTCTGGCATAGGGTACGATCTCGACACCGATCTTGTTGAGATCGCCGACCCAGCGGTCCCTGACATACATCTGAATACGCTGACCCGGCGTGTATCCGTTGACCGCCAGGGTGACACGGCAGCCATCGCGCGTGAGCTTCTCAGCCAGCCCAAGGCCGATCCAGTCGCAACGCCAGTCCGCGATCACCACGCGGCTCCCAACATTGGCTTCGCCCCGGATGACCTGCCAGGCATCGACCAGATGGGCTTCATCCTCGCCTTCCAAAGTGGGGCGCCAGGGTTTGGCGCCGGTGGCGATGATCACGGCGTCGGCGTTTTCTGAGGCCACCAGAGCCTCATCCACCGGGGTCTCTAACCGCACCGTCACCCCGTGCCGCGCCATCTCGTGGCTGAGGTTGGTGACAATCCCGCCAAACTCGGCCCGTCCCGGCAATTCCTGGGCGAGAAGGGCTTGTCCGCCAAGCCGGTTTGACGCCTCGCACAAAACCACATGGTGGCCGCGCTCGGCGGCCACCGCTGCGGCTTTCATGCCTGCGGGGCCACCTCCGGCAACCAGAACCTTGCGCGGTGCCTTGGCAGCGGGCTTGTCTTCGTAGTCCAGCTCGCGGCCCGTTTCCGGGCGCTGAATGCAGGAAATGCCGATGCCAATCTGCATGTGGCCGATACAGGCCTGATTGCAGGCGATGCAGGCGCGGATTTCGTCGGTACGGCCCTCTCGCGCCTTGTTGGCCATCTCAGGATCAGCGATTTGGGCGCGTGTCATACCAATCATGTCGGCCTGGCCCGCTGCCACGATCCGTTCGGCGTCCTGTGGCTGATTGATGCGGCCGGCGACAAAGACAGGCACGGGCACCAGTTTTTTCACCGCTTCGGCATGGGGCGCCAGATAGCCGGTCTCGATGTTCATCGGCGGTACCACATGAATGCTGCCGGACAGACCGACCATCGAACCTGCGATCACGTTGAGGTAGTCAAGACCGCCTTCGTTGCCGACGATACGGCAGACTTCAAGGATATCGTCGGGATCGTTGCCGCCATGCTCCAGTTCGTCGGCGGAAATGCGCAAGCCGACCACGACATCACTGCCGACGTGGTCGCGTACGCTGGCGATCACTTCGCGCAGGAACCGCATCCTGTTCTCCAGGCTGCCACCATAGGCATCGGTTCGCCAGTTCAGCGTCGGGTTCAGGAACTGGGCGGGCAGGAGGGCGTGGCTGGCGACAATCTCAACGCCGTCGAGCCCGGCCTGCTTCATTCGCCCCGCAGCCTCGCCATAGGACCTGACGTACTCGCGGATCAGCGAGAGTGGCAGGGCCCGGGAGATGTTGTGGGACCGTGACGATTTGGCCTGAGACGGCGCGTAGGAAACACCAATGCTGCCGTCGGGCACCGTGACGCCATAGACACCGGAATGGCCCAGCTGGCCGAAGATCGCACAGCCGTGCTTCTGGACCGCTTCGCCGACGCGGCGCAGCCCGGCAATGCAGGCGTCCTGCGAGGCGTCGAGATTGCGGTGGCCGCCGGTCACATGAACACGCGACGCTTCCATGATGATCAGGCCCGCGCCGCCGCGAGCACGCGATTCGTGATAGGCGACGAACCGGTCGTCAGGCTGCAGGTCACCATCAAGCAGACAGGTCATGTGCCCGGTTGAGAATATCCTGTTGCGAAACGTTCTGGGCCCGACCGTGAGTTCGGAGAACAGGTTCGGAAACGTGGTCATGTCAACACAGGTTCCCGTATTCCGGTCAGGCATCCTTCCGGCCTCGTGTGTTGAACGCGTCGATGACCTCGGACGCCGTGCAATGTGCATCGCGTTGAAGGTACTTCATGGCGTTCAGCGAGGCGTCGTGAGCTTCGAAGCTCGACCCGCCGACACAGTCGGTCACCACACGGGCGTAGTAGTCGTGCTGGTGTGCGTCGGCAAAGGTGTAGTGCACGCACACATCGGTCAGGCCGCCGCACAGGATCAGCGTATTGGCTTTCAGGCCCTTCAGCAGGATCTCGAGATCGGTACCGAAAAAGGCTGAATAACGCCGCTTGGGGATCAGGTAATCGACACCGTGCTTGTAGGGCAGGCGGGTATGAATCTGGGTGCCGGGGTGGCCTTCGACGCAATGGATTGTTTCGCTGCCATCGAGCTCGCGGCCAAAGTCGACATGATCGGGGCGGTGCACCTCGATGATGTACACCACCGGAAAGCCGTTAGCCTTGGCCGCTTCGATCATCGGGATCACACGGTCAACGCGTTCTTCGTCGCCACCCATGCTCGGGATGCCGCCGTCGTCGTCCTCGGGGCGTCCGGTACCCATGATGTCGACAACAATCAGAGCAGGGTTTCCTTCAACCAGCTCTGGCATGGCTTTTCTCCCTCAGGGTTGCTTCAGGCTAGCACAGCACGATGATGAGCGTCAGAGAACTCGGCGCATGGCAATGCGCGGTGTACTTTCCAGAAATTGCGGCGCTTCACTGTCCATAACAGACGTGATCCCGGGTAACATATCACCCGCTGCGATCTCCTCAAAGCCAAGTCGGCTGTAGTACGGGCCGTTCCAGGGCACGTCGCGAAAGGTTGTCAGGGTCAGGGCCCGATAGCCGCGTGATCGGCCTTCGGTCACGAGATGTTCGATCAGACGCCGGCCCACCCCCTCGCGCTGCCAGGCCTGCACAACCGAGATCTCCGCCAGATGCAGGTTACCGTCGACGTCCTCTGTCAAGGCGAAGGCGATCGGTGTGTCGAACTTGTCGACGGCTATCCACAGATGGCGATGGATGTGAGCCTGCCGGAGCTCGTCGAGGCTGCGCGGCGGATCCTCGTCGACGTCTGCCATGCCGACCTTTTGGAATATCGCGCCGGCATCGTCCTCGATGACACGACAGGCCTGCAGGTCACTCAGCCGGGCGGGGCGAATCGTCACCGGGTCAGCCGTGGAGGACTGCGTCATCGTCAATGGCCTTGTGGTACCTGCCGGGATACGGGCTATCCTGTGGCGTCGCATTCCGAAGGGCAAGGTCAGGGCACACATTCATGTTCAATCTGGCAACCAATCTTGAAAGCGCTGCAGCCCGGTGGCCCCAGCGCGAGGGCCTTGTGTTCGAGGGCCGTCGGTGGACCTTTGCCGAGCTTGACGCCGAGGCCAGCCGTGTGGCGCATGGCCTTGCCGCCCACGGCGTTGGCAAGGGCGATCATGTCGCTTTGATTTCACCCAACAGGCCGGAGTTCATCACGGCCTATTTCGGCATCCTCAAGGTCGGTGCCGTGGCCGTAACGGTCAGCGCACTGCTGCGTGCGCGCGAGATCGCCTACCAGCTCCAGCACTCCGATTCCGTCGCCATGATCGCCTATGGCGGAGCCGACATGGAAATCGGCAAGGCCGCCCACGATGCCTTCCGTCAGGCCGACACCTGCCGCCGCGGCTGGTTCTTTTCGGCAACAGACGGCCTCGTCGATGGCACGGAGCTCTTTGCCTTTGATGAGTTAACCGCGGGCCATTCTGCCAGTTACCTGAGTGTTGCCACCGACCACGATGACACGGCCGTGGTTCTCTACACCTCAGGCACAACGGGGAAGCCCAAAGGCGCAGAGCTGACTCACGCCAACATCATCCAGAACGTGATCTGCATTGCGCGGGTACGGCCGATGGACCCGAATGGCGGTAAGTCCTTGATCGCGCTTCCTGTTTTTCACGTCATGGCACAGACCTGCCAGATGCATCTGAGTATCTACAACGGCACGACGAGCTTTCTGGTCCAACGCTTCGACGCCTTGAAGGTCGTTCGTCTCCTGCTCGACGAGGGCATTCCGGGCTTCGCCGGCGTACCGACGATGTACCGCGCCATCCTCGATTGCCCGGATCTCACCGACGACGATCATCAGCGGCTGAAGGAGCTGTTCGTCTCGGTCTCGGCCGGTGGTTCGGCGCTGGCCCCGGAGCTGCAGCGCGAGTTCATGGAAAAGTTCGAGGCGCCGATGACCAACGGTTATGGCGCCACCGAAACCTCGCCCGCATCCTGCTTTCCCCAGTCGATCGAAGAGGTGCCGCTGGGTTCGATTGGCACGGCAGGTTGGGGCATCGACCTCGCCATTGCCGATGATGAGGGCCGGCATCTTCCGCGTGGTGAAGTCGGCGAGCTTCTGGTCCGCGGCCACTGCGTCATGAAGGGCTACTACAAAGATCCCATCGCCACCGCGGATGTCATCCGCGGTGGCTGGTATCACAGCGGCGATCTCGCACGCACGGATGAGGATGGCTTTGTCTACATCGTTGGACGCAAGAAGGAGATGATCATTCGGGGCGGCTTCAACATCTATCCCGCCGAGGTCGAAGCGGTGCTCAGCGAACATCCGGATGTTGCCATGGCGGCCGTGGTCGGCGTGCCTCACGACACCCATGGTGAGGAGGTAAAGGCTTACGTGACGGCGCTGCCGGGTCGCAGCGTGTCGGCTGATGAGGTCATCGCCTGGGCACGAAAGGAAATGGCGGCCCACAAGTATCCCAGGCTTGTCGAAGTCCGCGACTCACTGCCGCTGGGTCCCACCGGGAAGGTGGTCAAACGGGCACTGATCGAGGAGAACGCCGACCATGACTGAAACCGTCAGCCGCCGGATTACGCTGGCCAGCCGTCCGCACGGCCTGCCAAAGCCGGAAAACTTCCAGATCAGCGATGTCGAACTGCCCCGTGTCGCAGACGGTGAGGTGCTGATCCGTACGATCTATCTCACACTCGACCCCTACATGCGCGGCATGATGGAAGACGCGGAGTCCTACGATGATCCGATCCCGCTGGGCGGCGTGATCGTCGGCAGCACCGTCTCCGAAGTCGTGGAGTCGCGCGATCCGTCGCTAGCACCTGGCGACATTGTGGAAAGTTATGTCGGCTGGCAGAGCCACGCTGTGGTCCCGGCAGCCCATCTTCGGCGTATCGATCCCAATCTGGCACCCATCACCACCGCCCTTGGGGTTCTCGGCATGCCGGGTCTGACGGCCTACCACGGCCTGCTCAAGGTCGGTCTGCCCAGGTCGGGCGAGACGGTGTTTGTTTCGGCAGCGTCGGGTGCCGTGGGTGCCACCGTCGGCCAGATCGCCCGGATCAAGGGTTGCCGCGTGGTCGGCTGCGCCGGTTCCGACGAGAAGGTCGCCTACTGCCTTGATGACTGTGGCTTTGACGCCTGTATCAACTACAAGACATGCGGTGACTTCGAAGCCGCGCTGCGCGAAGCCTGTTCGGACGGCATTGACGTCAACTTCGAAAACGTCGGCGGACCGATCAGCCGGGCCGTGATGATGCAGCTCAACGAACATGCCCGTATGGCTGTCTGCGGCACCATCTCAAACTACAACGCGACCGATGCCGAGATGGTTCCCGACAACCTCTGGTGGTTCATCGTCCGCCGCATCCGGGTAGAGGGCCTTCTGGTCACCGACTTCGCCGAGCATGACGAGGCCGCCCGCGCTGAACTGGCGTCCTGGATCGAAGACGGCCGCATGATCTATCGCGAGACCATCGTGGACGGTTTCGACAATGCACCGGTGGCCTTCAACCGCCTGTTCGAAGGCAGCAACTTCGGTAAACTCATCGTCGCTGTGGGCGACGATCCCACGAAAGGCTGAGCTCATGTCGATTTATCGCATTGTCGACGAATGCTTTCGGGTTCTGATTGTGGCCGATGCGACCTTCGAGACTCTGGCTGAGGGGTTCCGCTTCACCGAGGGCCCGACCTGGCATCCCGTACACCGCCACGTCACCTTCACGGACATTCCCTCCAGCTGCATCCATCGCTGGCATGCCGGATCGGGCGAAACCGAGGTTCTGCGCGACCCCAGCTTCATGACCAACGGCACCTGTTACGACCGTCAGGGCCGGTTGCTGATGTGCGAGCATGAGTCCTCCAGGGTGACGCGCCTTGAAGACGATGGCGGGATCACGGTGCTGGCAGACAACTGGGAAGGCCAGGAGCTCAACAGTCCCAACGACATCGTCGTCGATGCGCATGACGCCATATGGTTCACCGATCCTCTCTATGGTCGTGAGGCTGCGACGGGTGTCGTTCGGGATCCCGGATTGCCCTTTCGGGGGCTCTTCAGGATCAATGCGGACGGATCGCTCGACCTCATCGATGACGACTACGACGGCCCGAACGGCCTGTGCTTTTCGCCGGACAGGCGGCGGCTCTACGTCAACGACAGCGAACGACAGCATGTCCGTGTTTACGAGATCGATGACGCCGGTCAGGCATCGGGTGGCGGTGTCTTTGCCGAAACTCTCGATGACGACGGCTCTCTTGGCTACGGGTCACCGGACGGAATGAAGATCGACAGTGCCGGCAATGTCTGGTGCGCCGGCCCCGGCGGCATTCACGTCTTCGATCCCACTGCGGCCCTGCTGGGCGTGGTGTTGACGCCGCAGTTTCCGGCCAACTTCTGCTTCGGTGGCGATGACATGTGTAGTCTGTTTGTGGCGGCGGGGACGACCTTCGTGCGTTTGCCGGTCGTCTGTCCGGGACAGGTCACGTATCCGCTTTGACCTCGGTGCCCCGATAGCGCTCCCACACGCTCCGGTACTACTCCCACAGCGGTTCGAACGCGGGGTGGCGCAGAGACCAGCGCGCCCTGATGGAGGGCGACGAAGGGGCAGCCCGACGCTGGTTTGAGCAGTCGGTGGCGGCAGATGCCCCGGAATGTCGGGAGTTCGCGGCCTCCAGGGCCGAACTGAAACGCCTTCAGGCGGTCAGGTCGGCGTAACGGCTGAGATGCCAGTCGACATCGCCGAACAGGCGATGGATCACACTCAGGCGTTTGAAGTAATGGCTCGCCATGTAGTCGTCGGTCATGGCGATGCCGCCGTGAAGCTGGATCGCTTCCTGGCCGACCGTACGGCCCGCCTTGTCGCACTGCACCTTCATGGCCGAGACGGCAAGCTGTCGCTCGGTGATGTCGTCGGATTCGACATCGGGCATGTAAACCGTGGTCAGCGAACGCGATTCCTCAAGCGCCACGAACATGTCGACCATGCGGTGCTGCAGGGCCTGGAAACTGCCGATGGCCTGGCCGAACTGCTCGCGGGTTTTGGAGTAGTCCAGCGTGAGGTCGTTCAGCACAGCCATCAGGCCCAGGGATTCAGCGCACACGGCTGCAGCGGCCCGGTCGATGGTTTCTTCGAGTGCGGCAAACGCGCTGCCCTCGGCACCCAGAAGAGCGTCACCGTCGACCGAAACGTGGTCCAGCGTCACTTCCGCGGCCCTGCCACCGTCGTTCGTCGGGTAGGCGCGCATCGATGCACCGTCAGCCCCGGCATCCACAACAAACAGCGAGAGGCCATCACGGTCCTTGTCATCCCCTGATGTGCGTGCCGAAACGATCAGCCGATCGGCTGTGTCACCGTTGATCACTAGGCCCTTTGTCCCGTTCAGGGTCCAGCTGTCGCCGGATTTTTCAGCACGGGTTGCGACATGGGCAAGGTCATAACGGGACCGTGGTTCGGCATAGGCCAGAGCCAGCAGCAGATCACCGGCCATCATGGGTTCAAGCAGCGTACGCCTCTGGTCGTCGGAACCGGCCAGCGCGACCGCGCTCCCGGCCAGAACGACATTGGCGAGATAGGGCTCGGCCACGAGGCCCCGGCCCATGCTTTCCATCAGCACCGCGATGTCCTTCGCACCGCCGAAGCCGCCCTGATCCTCCGGCATGCCGACTGAGAGCCAGCCGAGCTCCGCCATCTGTTTCCACGTCTCTCGACGGAAGCCGTCCTCGGTCGCGGCAGCCTTGCGCCTGACGTCAAAGCCGTAGTCGCGTTCGACAAAGCGGTCGGCGCTGTCCTTGAGAAGCTGTTGCTCCTCGCTCAGCTCAAGATCAAGCATGGTCGGTCTGTGTCCCTAGAGGCCAAGCACGTGCTTGGCGATGATGTTCTTCTGAATCTCGTTCGACCCGCCATAGATCGAGACCTTGCGGGTGTTGAAGTAGGTCGGGGCCACCGGCGCGGCATAGTCCGGGCCCAGCGGTTCTTCGTTCCAGCCGTGCTCGAAGGCTTCGGGCGCGAACGGCATGACATAGGGCCCCACGGCTTCCATCGCGAGCTCGGTCATCAGCTGATCGATCTCTGTGCCGCGAATCTTGATGTAGCTCGCTTCGGCGCCGGGGTCCTTGCCTGCCGAGGCTGCGGCGAGAAGCCGCAGCATGGTCGACTCCAGCGTCCGGATTTGGATGTCGGCATCGGCTATCTTGTTGCGGAATCGCGGCTCCTCGGCCAGGCCCTGATCATCGGCCATGGCCTTCAGGCGGCGCATCTGGCGCTTGGCTGCGGGGATGCCGGCCATGTTGAAACGTTCATAGCCCAGCAGGAACTTGGCATAGGTCCAACCCTTGTCCTGTTCGCCGATGCGGTTGGCAACCGGCACCCGGACATTGTCGAACACTGTCTGGTTGACCTCGTGTGTGCCCTCCATCGTGATGATCGGATGGATCGAGATGCCCGGCGTGGTCATGTCGACGAGCAGGAAGGTGATGCCCTCTTGCCGCTTGCCGCTGCTGGATGTCCGCGTCAGCAGAAAGATCCAGTCGGCAAACTGCGCCATGGTGGTCCATGTCTTGGTGCCGTTAACGATATAATGGTCACCGTCCAGTTCCGCTTTGCACTTCAGGCTGGCAAGATCGGATCCGGCATTGGGTTCCGAATATCCTTGGGCCCACCAGACATTGCCTGAGAGAATGCCGGGCAGGTGCTGGGCCTTCTGTTCGTCGGTGCCAAAGGTCCAGACCACCGGGGCGACCATCTCGGGCCCGAACGGCACACCTGGAGGGCAGCCGGCATTGCCGGTTTCTTCTTCGAAAATGTAGTGCTGCATTACCGACCAGTCGCAACCGCCGTGTTCCACAGGCCAGTGAGGGCACGACCATCCCTTGGTCGCGAGCTTTTTGTGCCAGTTGACGTAGTCTTCCTTGCGCAGGCCCAGGCCCTTTTGCATCCGGTCCATCGCGGCGGGATCGCATTCGGCCTTGATGAAGTCGCGGACCTCCTGTCGGAAGGCTTCTTCTTCTGGCGTGTAGGTGATCTGCATGGCTTCTGACCTCGGAAGAGCTGGCACGAAACGACGGATTCGATGCTAGACTGTCAGACAACAGCGGCGCAACGCCGCCAACGCGAAATCCGAACCAGACAAGGGGTTGTTTCATGGGCTTTTTTGACCTTGAGGGCCAGGTCGCCGTTATCACCGGCGGTTCCAAGGGTATTGGCCGTGCCATTGCCGAACGCATGGCTGAAGGCGGGGCCAAGGTGGTCATCTCAAGCCGCAAGGTCGATGCCTGTCAGGAGGTCGTCGACGGCATCAAGGCCAAGGGTGGTGAGGCTCTGGCGGTGGGCTGCAACGTTACCCATGTCGAGCAGCTCCAGCACCTCGTTGATGAATCGATGAAGGCCTACGGCCGGATCGACTGTCTTGTCGGCAACGCGGCGGTCAACCCGCACTACGGGCCGATGACCACCATCAAGGAACCGGCCTTCCAGAAGATCGTCGACTGCAACATCCGAGCAAACCTCTGGCTTTCGAAGATGGTTCTTCCGCAGATGGCCGAGCGCAAGGATGGAACGATCATCATCATCTCGTCGATCGCCGGCATCAAAGGCACCGACGACATCGGCATGTACGGTGTCTCCAAAGCCGCCGATATGGCAATGGCGCGCAATCTCGCGGTGCGCTGGGGTGAGCACAATATCCGCGTGAACACCATCGCGCCGGGTCTGATCAAGACCGACTTCGCCAAGGCACTCTGGGAAGATCCCGAACGCCGCGCCAAGGTGGAAGCACAGTACCCGCTGCGTCGTATCGGTGATCCCGATGACATTGCCGGCGTTGCTGTGTTTCTGGCGGCCGATGCGGGCCGCTACATCACCGGCCAGACCATCGTTGTTGATGGCGGCTCGACCATCGTGGCCGGGGGCATCTGAGCCCGTTGGGGCCATGAGGGATCACACGATTGCGAAGGCATCCGCCTTGCGAACGGGCGATACGGCAACCATCTCAAGAGCATCACCACAGACCTGGAGTGTACATCATGGCCAAAGCCACCTTTGCTGCCGGTTGTTTCTGGAGCCCTGAGGAGACCTTCAGCCAGATCCCCGGCGTCAACGACACCGCGGTCGGCTACGTCGGCGGCCATACCGAACGCCCCACCTACGAACAGGTCTGCAGCAGCCAGACCGGCCATGCCGAGGCGGTCGAGGTCGACTACGACCCCGAACAGGTCAGTTACGACGATCTTCTGAAGGTGTTCTGGGAGATTCACGACCCCACAACACTCAATCGCCAGGGGCCCGACGTCGGCAGCCAGTACCGGTCGGCTATCTTCGTACATGACGACGATCAGCGCGCCGCCGCCACGGCAACCCGCGATGCCCAGCAGGAAGCCCGCCATGATGACCGGACCGTGGTCACGGAAATTGTCGATGCGCCGACTTTCTGGCGTGCCGAGGACTATCACCAGCGCTTCATCGAAAAGCGCCGCTCCCGCTTCGGTTTCAAGGTCGCCTGAAAGGCACTGAAGCGGCTGATCCCGCCGCTTTGCTGACGATCAGGCCTGCTCGATCAGGATATCGCACTGCCGGATCAGCGCCTGTACGCGCTGGCCCAAGACGGCGAAACGCTCGTCCTGGGTCTGGCCGCGCAGGTAGCGGATATAGATCTGCTGCAGGATCACGGCGATCTTGAACAGGCCGAAAATCTCGTACCAGGCGAACCGCGAGACATCGAAGCCGGTCTTTTCGGCGTAGCGCGCGACCAGCTCTGCCCGGGTCGGGAAGTCCGGCTTGTCGGTAGGCATATAGACCGCCATCCGTCTGTTCTCACTATCACCGACCTCACCCCAGTAGTTCACAAGATTGGCGAGGTCGAGCAGAGGGTCACCACGTGTGCACATATCCCAGTCGAGCACGGCCACGGCACGGGCCGGGTCATCGCGGGCGACCATGATGTTGTCGAGCTTGTAGTCGTTGTGCACGAACGTCGTTGTTTGCGCCGCGGGGATATCCGACTGAATCCACGCGATGGCAGTCGCGGCGTCGGGGGAGGCGTCGTCCACGGCAGCCTCCCAGCGTTTTGACCAGCCGCCGACCTGGCGTTCCACGAACCCTTCGGGCCTGCCGAGACCGCCAAGGCCAACCTCTTCGGCATCGATCATGTGAAAGCTCGCCAGCACATCCGCTGTCATCTCGCCGATCCGGCGGCACAACTCCGGCTTGCCGTCGGTTTCCTCAGGGTTGGTGGAGCGCAGGACAAAACCGTCCTTGCGTTCCAGAACGTGAAACTCCGCGCCTATGATCTGCTCGTCGGTACACAGCACGTAGCTGCGTGGCGCCAGCGGCCATTGGCGCCAAAGGCGGGAGAGAATGCGGTGCTCCCGCTTCATGTCATGGGCCGACGGCGCGATCGGACCCAGCGGCGGCCGGCGCAGGACGTATTCGGTGTTTTCGAAGGCCAGCAGGTAGGTCAGGTTGGCATGGCCGCCGCCGAACTGGCGCACGGTCAGGGGACCCGTCACATTCTCCAGGTTGTCCTGCAGCCAGGGCTCCAGCCGTGACGTGTCGAGCACCTCGTCGGGGCGGACATCCATCGTCTCCGGATCGCGTTCGGTCATCCTGCCCTACTTTCGCCAACTCACGCTTGCGGCCATGCCCGCTTGCATGGATGGTGCCGCATGGCCGTGGTGATCATCAAGAGGCGTCGACAGCCGTGACACAGGAATTCGATGCCGTTGTGGTGGGTGCGGGCCACAACGGATTGGTCTGCGCCAACTATCTCGCCCTCGCCGGGCTCAGGGTTCTGGTCCTGGAACGGCGCGACACGGTGGGCGGCCTCAGCACCGATTACGAATTTTTCCCCGGCTACCATGCTTCCTTGCCGAATTCGCCGGGCTCGCTTGAACCCCGGATCGTGCAGGACCTCGCTCTCGCCGACCACGGTCTCAGCTTCACCCGACCCGACCCTTCGCTTGTTGTGCCGTTTCTGGATGGCCGGGCCATGGTGGCCTGGCGCGATCCAGAGAAGACTGCGCAGGTGATCGGACAGTTCTCGCGTCGCGACGTGAAGGCTTATGGTGAGTTTTTCGAGTACCTCAACGACTTTGCCCGCCGGATCGGCGTGTCGCTGTTCGAGACGCCCCCGCGCCTGCGTGACATTGCCGCACGCTTGGAGACTGACGCCGAAGAAGAGGCCTTTGCCAACATCATTCTGGGAAGCCTGCAGGACCTCCTGGACCGCTGGCTCGAGTCCGACGAACTCAAGGCTTCGATCGCCGCGATCAGCATGACCTCCAATCTGGTTGGTCCCCGTTCGCCCGGCAGTGCCTATCTGCTGTTGATGCGGCCAATGTCGCTCGCCTCATCGGCTGCGGCCTCGGGACATGATCCGCGCAAGCAGTACCTTCGCGGCTCGACCGGCCTGCCGGTCGGCGGCATGGGGGCTGTGACCCGCGCCATGCGGCAATCGCTGGAGGCCAAGGGTGGCGTGGTCCGAACTGGCTGTGGTGTTCGCCGGATTGTTTCAGGCAGCGACGGTATCGAGGTGATCGAGCTGGAATCCGGAGAGGTGATCCGGGCCGGTCTTGTCGCCTCGAATCTTCACCCCCGCACCATCATGGTCGACCTGCTCGAAGGGGAGGGCGCCGACAACGACGTCTCGAACCGTCTGGCGACCCATCCGCGCCGCGGCTCAGCGTTCAAGCTGGCCCTGGCTCTGGACGGCCTGCCGGCCTTCGCAGCGGCACCCAAGGAGTTGGAGGAGGCTTATGCCGGCTGCCAGTTCCGCCTGACGTCCGACCTCGCTCACATGGAGCGTGCCTACGATGACGCCAAGTTCGGCCGACCGTCCTCTGAGCCGATCATCCTGGGGCTGATTCCGTCGGTGCAGGACCCCGGCATGGCGCCGCCCGGCAAACACATCATGAGCTGCAACATCTTCCACGCCCCGGTCCGACTGGCAGAAGCCAGTTGGGATCAGGAACGGGACCGCTACGGCCACCACTGCATCGACATCATCGCGCGCTACATGCCCGACCTCAAGGATCGCATCATCGATCACCGCTTCCTCAGCCCCCTCGACATCGAGAGCGAATTCGGCCTGCGCGACGCCAACATCATGCATCTCGATATGATGCCCGCGACGATGTTCGGTTTGCGCCCTCTTTCGGGTTGGTCCGACTACCGGATGCCGGTCAAAGGCCTATATCTCTGCGGCTCCGGCGCTTGGCCCGGCGGCACGGTCAGCGGTGTGCCCGGCCACAATGCCGCGGCTGCCATGATCGCAGATCTCAACCGCGCCCGCGCGTGACGCACCGGGACCAATCGTGGCAAGCTCCTGGCCATCTCCGATACGGATTTGACAATGACCAATGACGACATTCTTGCCTGGCTCAACGATCAATGGCCGCCCTGCGTCGACGTTCTGAGCGGCAATGGCGTCGCCTATGACAAGGACCGGCGCGAACTGGTCATGACCTATGTGGCCACGCCCGAACACTGCCACTCCGTCGATATCGTTCAGGGCGGATTCGTCTCGGCGATGCTGGATGCCACCATGGCTTATGCCGTGATGGGCACACAGGATGTCGCTGAGGGCATTGCGACGCTGGAAATGAAGGTCAGTTTCATGGCGCCGGGCCGACCCGGCCAGATGGTCTGCAAGGGGCGGCCGGTGAAACTCGGTCGGTCGATCGGTTATCTGGAAGGCGAGCTCTTCCAGAACGACGAGTTGCTGGCGACCTCGACCACGACGGTCAAGCTTCTGAAATCCCGAAGTGGAGCGTGATGCGAGCCATGGTGGAGGAGTTTGACTTCGTCATCGTCGGCGCGGGGTCGGCGGGCTGTGTCCTTGCCAACCGGCTATCAGCTGATCCAGCCAACCGGGTCTTGCTGCTGGAGGCCGGTCCCCGCGACATCAGCCCATTCATCCATATGCCGGCCGCGTTCATTCATGCCATCAGCCGCACATCGATCGACTGGGGATACGTCGCCGAGTCTGAACCTCATCTGAACGGTCACCGCGAAACCTGTCCGCGCGGCCGTGTTCTGGGCGGCTCGTCGTCGGTCAACGCGATGGCCTTCGTGCGGGGACATCGCGGTGATTTCGACGACTGGGCCGAAAACGGGCTCACGGACTGGTCCTTCGCCCATTGCCTGCCTTACTTCAAACGCCTGGAGACCTTCAGCGGTGGCGCGGATAGTTGGCGCGGCGGTGAGGGACCGGTTCACGTCACCGCGCCGCAGTTCAGCAACCCGCTGAACAACATCTTTCTGGAAGCCGCCGAAGAGGCCGGATTTCCACGCTCTGACGACACCAACGGCGCCGACCTCGAAGGCGCCGGGGTGGCGGATCAGACCATTCACAACGGTCGCCGCGTCAGCACCGCCACGGCCTACCTCAACCCTGTCCGTAAGCGTCCCAACCTGGATATCCGCACCGGCGCGCTGGTGGCGCGTGTGGTGTTCGAGGAGGGCAGGGCGACAGGGGTCGAACTGGCCGGCCCGGCTGCGACCTCGATCAGGGCGCGCCGCGAGGTCATCCTGGCGGGGGGAGCGATCAACTCACCCCAGCTTCTGATGCTGTCGGGTATCGGGCCGGGACAGCATCTTCAGGATCATGGTCTGCCGGTGGTGGCCGACTGTCCAGAGGTTGGCACTCAGCTGCAGGATCACATCGATGTCAGTGTCATCCACCGCTGTCTGCGACCGGTCTCAGCCACGCCCTATCTCTCCTGGCCACGAAAGCCGTTCGCCGGACTGCAGTGGCTTCTCACGAGGCGGGGCGCTGTGGCCACCAACCACTTTGAAGCCGCCGCCTATGTCCGAACCCGGCCGCAGCTCGAACGGCCGGATGTCCAGCTCTTCTTCATTCCGCTGGCGGTCTCCACAGACGGCTCGCCCCTGGCCGGTGGCCACGGCTTCCAGGCCACCGTCATGCTGTTGCAGCCGCGCAGCCGGGGCGCAATCAGTCTCAAGAGCGCCGATCCCTCCGTCGCACCGGCGATCCGGTTCAACTATCTCGCCGAGGAAGAGGATGCTGTGAACCTGGGCCATGGCGTCGATGCCATGCGTCGGGTGTTCGCCAGCTCGGCCTTCGCTCCCTACGCCGGTGAGGAAATTCTGCCGGGCGCCGAAAGCGACACACTGGAGCAGGTTGCGGCGTTCGTCAGGCGGCACATGAAATCAACGCATCACCCCTGCGGCACCTGCCGGATGGGTGTGGATCAGGGCTCGGTGGTGGATGGAGCAGGGCGGGTACGTTGCGTTGAGGGATTGCGCGTGGTCGATGCCTCGATCATGCCCACAATAACCAGCGGCAACATCAACGCCCCGGTCATCATGATGGCCGAGAAGCTGTCGGATGCGATCCTCGGGAAACCGGACCTGCCACCGGAGAATCCCAGCTAGCGGGTACTATCAGGTGCTGTCGAAGAGATAGACGATCTCGTAGAACGGTCGCCCCTGCCAGGTGAAGCCGAGGATAAGGTCGATGGCGTGGCCGCCGTGCCCCTCATAGAATATTCGCGCGCGGTCGTTGACCTCGACGGCGGTCAACGCCAATGGCAGGGCCCTGCGCCTTCGCAGGTCCTCCATCAGATGGCGCCAGATACCACTGCCCATGCCTCCCGACTGCCACGACGGAAGCAGATAAATCTGGTCGAGGAAGCTGCGGGCCTGCGGCACGTAGTCCGGTGGTGGAGTCAGGCAGATGAAGCCTGCCGGCTCACCGGTCTCGACCACCCAGGCCTCGTTTTCGGGATCAAGCAGCACGCCACGCCACCGTTCGACGCCCATCTACGGATTGTCGGGCCCGGCGCCGTCGAGCATGTCGTCGGGCAGGATGCCGCGGTAGTTCAAGCTGTAGGTCTTGATCTCCAGGCGGCTCAACAGGACCGCGTCCTCCGAACCCGGCCGGCGCAGCCGCCAGGACATGCTCATCAGGTCAGCAGATTTCGAACAAACCCGCCATGCCCTGACCGCCGCCGATGCACATGGTGACCACCAGGTTCTTCGCACCCCGGCGCTTGCCTTCGATCAGCCCGTGGCCGGTCATGCGCGCGCCCGACATGCCATAGGGATGGCCGATCGAGATCGAGCCGCCGTCGACGTTGAGCTTGTCGTTGTCGATGCCGAGCTTATCGCGGCAGTAAAGTACCTGCACGGCAAAAGCCTCGTTCAGTTCCCACAGATCGATGTCATCGATCTTCCAGCCATTGCGTTCCAGAAGCTTCGGCACGGCATAGATCGGGCCGATGCCCATCTCGTCGGGTTCGCAACCGGCGGCCACCATGCCGCGGTAGACACCCAGTGGCTCCAGCCCGCGCTTTTCCGCCAGCGAACGCTCCATCAGCACACAGGCCGAGGCACCATCGCTGAGCTGGCTGGCATTGCCGGCGGTGATCCACTTGTCTTCGCCCATCACCGGCTGCAGCCCCTGCAGGCCTTCCAGCGTGGTCGTGGGACGGTTGCCTTCATCCTTGGCCAGCGTGACGGTCTGTTCGCTGATCTCCTTGGTTTCCTTGTCCTGGACCAGCTTCACGGTTTCCAGAGGCACGATCTCGTCGTCGTAACGTCCGGCTTCCTGGCCGGCGGCCGTGCGCTGCTGGCTCTGCAGGGCATATTCGTCCTGCGCTTCGCGGCTCACGCCATACCGTTCTGCGACATTGTCGGCGGTTTCGATCATCGGCATCCAGAGCTCGGGCTTGTGCTCCATCAGCCAGTCTTCCTTGGCCTTGAAGTGGTTCATGTGATCGTTCTGGACCAGGCTCACCTGCTCCACACCGCCCGCCACGGCCACGTCGACATTGTCGACGATGATGCGGTGGGCCGCCGAGCTGATCGCCTGCAGACCGGAGCTGCAGAACCTGTTGATCGTGGTTGCCGCCGTCGTCACCGGCAGGCCGGCCCGGACCGCACTGAGGCGTGCCATGTTGTGACCCGTGGCGCCCTCGGGCAGGCCGCAGCCAATCACGACATCCTCGACCTCGCCACCTTCGACCTTGGCGCGCTCGACGGCATGCTTGATCGCATGACCGGTCAGGGTCGCACCGTGGGTGTTGTTGAACGCGCCGCGATAGGCCTTGCCGATAGGCGTGCGCGCGGTGGAAACAATAACGGCTTCACGCATGGTTCTGTCCTCTCACAAACCCGGCTCAGCCGGCGTTTTCCTTGTCGTAATCCTCGAAGGTCATGTTCTCTTCGGCCAGACGCTTCAGCAGAGCTGAGGGCTTCCAGTGATCGAAGCCCAGGCTCTCGTGATAGGCGCAGACCTTTTCGTAGACGGTCTTGAGGCCCACGGAGCCGGCCCAGTGCATCGGGCCGCCGCGCCAGCCGGGGTAGCCGTAGCCGTTGATGTAGACGAGATCGATGTCGCTGGCGCGCAGCGCATGGCCCTCGGCCAGGATATCGGCGCCGATGTTCACCAGCGGATACAGGCAGCGCTCCAGGATTTCCTGATCGGTGAAGTCCCGGCGCTCCAAGCCGAAGTGCTTGGCGGCGTCGGCAGCCAGCTGGTCGACCTCGGCATCCGGCGCCGGCTTGCGGCTGCCTTCTTCATAGATGTAGTAGCCGCGTTTGCTCTTCTGACCGAACCGGCCCATCTCGCACAGG
>CEUN01071155.1_pt1 | contig 35250 bp, 30 predicted proteins | sample 361501 | NCBI WGS metagenome assembly CEUN01 (sample SAMEA2622801, study PRJEB7988) | marine metagenome | biome: marine biome (ENVO:00000447); feature: marine epipelagic mixed layer (ENVO:xxxxxxxxx); material: "saline water (ENVO:00002010), including plankton (ENVO:xxxxxxxx)" | depth 120 m | reverse complement strand
TAATCAGTAGGTCACAGGTTCGAACCCTGTCGGGCTCACCATTTCTTGTTTAAATACATATACTTACGTGATTATTTCAATTGCAGGTCTTAAGGTCGAAGGTTGATCTTACGGCTGTATCATGTGCCTAGAGTTAATATTTACAGGTCTCGAAATTGATAAAGCTGATTCGTATCTAGCGTAAATAAAAGCTGTCCGAGCGAAAAAGGCCGTTATTTTGAAACTGTTTTTGTGAGTTTATTGGCATCCGTGATACGCTGCATGCACGTCGCCATAATCTCTCCGTACCGCCGGCCGGTTGTTGGCCGCCAGGCGATTGCCATTGGCCGGGAGGCCGCTTTGCTGATGGCCGGCAGACCCGCAAAAGGATTTTTCCGCCATGGAATTTTAATTGTATTCGCGGAGAAACAGCATGATTGATCTTGCCGCCGTTATTGATATGTCGACCTGCCCGATCGGTGATGACGCCTTTATTGCAAGCTGTCGTGACCAGTTGGACAGAAAGGGGGTCATTACTATTCCGGGTTTTATCCAACCCGAGGCGCTGACGGGACTGGTTGCCGAGGCGGAAGCCGAAAAGGCGAATGCCTTTTTCACTACCTCGACCCATAATGCCTATTTGACGCCGGCGCGAGATGACTTGCCTCCGACGCATGTGTTAAACCGGCAGATCACCTCGTCAAAGGGCTGTATTACCACAGATCAGGTACCGTCGGTATCGGCGCTGCATACAATTTACGACTCCGACAGCTTTCGCAGGTTCTTGGCGGCTATTGTCGCCGAGGACACGCTTTACGAATATGCCGACCCGTTGTCATCGATCAATGTGCATTTCGCCGATGAGGGGCAGGAGCTCGGCTGGCATTTTGACAATTCATCCTTTGCAGTGACGCTGCTGTTACAAGCGCCGCGGAAAGGTGGGCAGTTCCAGTATGTGCGCGACCTGCGCGACGCCGATGCCGGCGACATGAATTACCAAGGGGTCGGCAATGTTCTGGATGGTGACATCGCACCATGTAACCTTGCCATCAGCCCGGGCACGCTGGTGCTATTTCGTGGGCGCAATTCCATACATCGGGTGACGCCAACCATTGGCCCTTTGGCGCGTATTCTTGCAGTTCTTGCATACAATAACGCCCCCGGCATTTCCCTATCAGAGGCGGCACGGATGACATTTTTTGGGCGTCTCAGCTGAAAGCCAATATACTCAGAAAGCCCTCCCAACCTTAACCGTCAGGAAATCACCACCGCAGACCAAAATCATTCTATCTAATCTGACTGACTATCCAATAAAGTCCAAGCTCGTCGAAAAAAATTCGGTACATCCGACCGAACCTTAGAGCGCTTACACCAGCTTCGCGTTAGCCTCCTCGCGCGCGTATATCGGAAAACCGGATGATCTAGAAAGGGGCATCACAGTCCAAATTTGGACCTTTCCCCGCGGTTTAAAACGCGCGATACCGTGAGGGTGCGGGCGACGTTGGATGGCCAACATTAGGAAGGCTAAGAAGCTTCCAACAATGTTCGCCTTTCAGGTGCCATGGCATTGACCTTGATCCAGTCGAGCTCGAAGCTCTGTCCAATGAAAGCGGAGACGAAACGGGCATGATGCATCTCGATGTCGCGCGTAAGGAGTTGGCCTGACACAAGGGTGAACTTTGGCGGAAACACCATGATTGCTGGGATTTCTGCGCGTTCTTCGTGCTCTGACAGGTAAAACTTTTCGAGCTCTTCCCGTCGGTTAAACCAGCACTGTTCTGTCAAAAAATAGGCGTTGGTTTCCAGTTCAACGCCGAGTGCGCTGGAAAAAGCGCGATCGAACATGCTCTGCATCTCAAGGCCGTCAAACGCGTGTTCGATAAAGAGGCGATAGACCTCGGAAAAACGCGCCCCGCTCCGGCGTGCAATCGTGGAGAGCGCTTCATAACGCGCACCTGAAGGCGGTCCCAAGAGAAAGGTCAGGTCCTGATAGGTTTGGAGTGAACCGTTTGCCTTCGATCCAATGGATTCTGATATCGCGTGAATAGCCATAATGGCCTCCTCTCTTTAGTGCTTTTGGCGTAAGGCCGGGGGCACAAGCTGAAGTTCAAATCCCCAATCCGTAAGGTGGATTAAACCAACAAATAAAGCCGCCGCAGTAATGGCTGGGCGACCCCTGCGCTTTAGCTGCATTTATCAAGCGCCCGCAATCTGATTTTCAAATCGGCGCTGATCTCTATGTAGCTTATTTTATTGAATAAGGGAAGTAATTTTCACTAAAAGAGGCGTTATAGGGCATTTTTGCGCTTACTTTTAAGTTGTCGCGATATCCTAGATTGAACCGATAGTCATATTTTTGACCCAGTCCTATCTATTTAAGTTATACCCGTAGGGTCAGTAAAGATTCTTGCATCTAGGGTTGTATTATCGTGAGTCCGGATGATTAAATTTCAATATTGGCGTTAACACCCCACCGCATGTAAAGCCACTACTCACCGGTAATTATGAAACTCTCCACCCGTATTACTATTATCACCGTCGTTTGCTGGGTTGCTGGGGCTGCAATCTTTGCATTGGACCTATTATCAACATTAATTGGCATCATAATACTTTCCCTTCTTAGACCCCTCCTCTTTGAAAAAGTTTTTGATAAGGTACAAGATACGGAGTTTTAGGCGTATCTCTATTGCCATCATCATAATGATCGACATTGGATAACCTGCAAAACCTGCGGGCTGTGGGCAGAGACCCGAAAACTACCAAACAAATTAACGCAGAAGTTCAGCTAAGGCTTTGAAAGTCGTAAGCCCCCAAATTACGGTGCCTCTGTAATAAGGTCATAGGCACAAGGTAAATCTTCTCTAAAAGTTAGCCGCCAAGCTTCCATTGCTCGTAATAAGGCGGTTGAGCCTGCAAGGACAAACATCAAGTTGCATATTTCGAACAACTCTTCTTTGCTTGCTCCCGCTTTATTTGCCGCCTTCATATGCGCTATAATTTGAGCCTTATCAGTCGCCAGGGCTATATTCACCGCGATATGCAAAAATTCTTTAGTTTTTCGATCGACTTGCCCGTCGTTAGTGTAGGCAGATTCTACAAATGTTTGATACTGCTCAAATGCGCTTGGGTTTGCATCTGCCATAATTTCGTGAACGCCAAGATGAAAACCGCGGGCCTCGTGGGCACGCTTTAGCAACTCGTTTTCTTTTGAAGCCATAGTAATTTTTTCTCCCTAATTTTTTTACTGTGACGACCGTCACTGCGCCTCCCATTTGAAATATTTATTTTTCCATTCGCATGATGGTGATTGGGAGCTTTAGTGATGATCAATTTTTTAAACATAACAGGGCGGAAAAATAAGCAATCGCCCGAAAAAACAGTGGCCACAGAAATTGGCACACAACTTCAAATCTGCATTCGCAGTGCGCTGCATATGAATAAAATGGAGACACGCAAGCGTTTTAACCATCCCTTCGTGAGTAAGTATATCGTTGCTTATGTTGAAGGGTATTTTTTATCAAAGGGCTGCAATGGGAAACGGTGTTTAAACAAGTATTTAGAAGAAATTTGTGAAGGGTTAATCTCAGATAAATTGTACGCATTGGTGTCAAAATATAAAAACATAGACGATAAGTATGGAGGAAACTGGGGCGAATTAGAAATTACGGAAAAGACGGCGAAAGAATACGCCGGCGATGATATTTCCATGGGTGGAGAACCACGCAGTCTGGAATGGTTTCTCATTGGAAAATTGGAATAACCAAGAGAAAAATTGAAATTTACTGAGAAATAACCGATAAGTGGAAAATAATAAGCTTTTTCAGGAAGTTTTGTTAAGTTCCCCGTCGACCAAAATTTAACAGAAAAAAGAAACCTCAGATCTACAAAGCAGACGTTGCCCTGCAAATTTCGTTATTTTATCTATTATACCAGCTAACTAATCCGCTGCAATTTCAGCGGCAAATCGTACCATGTCGGCAAAATGGTGTACCGCGATCACTGCTTTAATCTCAGGATTGCATCCGAGCTCTATAATCCCAACTCATAAACCGTTTCGGTTCGATTATTATTCCAACTTCCTCTGTCTTCCGAAGCATTAACCAACTTCGAAAAGAAGTTTTTTCCTTATCGACAAAGCGATCAATCAGTCGCGGCAAAAGTTCAGGCCCTAGGTTAGCGTCTAATGTAACGCTGCCCTGGCCCCGGACACCAAAATATGGTGGATTTTCATAAGAAATTTCAAATCCACACCGAGGATTATGTCTAAGTAATTGAATAATCCGAGAGGTATCTTTGCTCGCGCATTTCAAACAACCATCTTCAAATATGAACCAAAGAGATACGATTGTGGGCCAACCCGGTGGAGAGATTGCCGATATTCGAATTGGAATAGCCGCGTGTTTTAAAAATCCTTCTATCTCCTGAGAAGACCATGGCCCGCTTAGTATTGGTTTTGACACGTGAAACCTTTATTTAAAAAGTAATTTACTATCCACTATATAGGATTATCGGCAGCACTCATACATACCCGGCGCAAACTGCTCAAAATTATAGGCTCAGCTATATTTAGAACCAAAATCGAAAGGAAATTGATAGAACAATTTTTTTTATTGAATCAAACTATTTTAATGCGTGAAAATACTGTGACCTTTCCCGCTAACATTCGGATAGCCTTTCAAAAAAACAAATTATATCCCTCTTAAATCTGCATTTCCCTACTTTTAAGATGGCTCAAGAAGGTAAATTTATATGGCAAACGATCGATTTGGAATGGGTTGGGGCATGGCAGGTGGCACCACACTGGCATCGGTCGCGGAAGCACGTGATGCGGCACGACTTGCAGAAAATGCCTGCTTCGATAGTTTCTGGATTTCACACGCGATGGGAGTGGATTCCATTGCGGCACTCGCCTGCTTAGGTAGTGAATTTCCCAACCTTGCCGAATTTGGCACCTCGGTCGTCCCAGTCTATGGGCGCCACCCTGTGGGGCTGGCACAGCTTGTAAGAACAGCCCAAAGCGCGGTCGGTGGTCGTTTGACCTTAGGAATAGGAACCGGAAATCAAGGGTACGCAGAGGGTAAGCTTGGTCTTACCTTTGATAAGCCATTTTCCTATATGCGTGACTTTATCAAAGGCCTAGAGCCATTATTGAATGGGCTGCCTGCCAATACCGATGGAATGCATGTTACCGCCCACGCAGAACTTGGTATTGAAGCAGCGGCAACACCAATCCTTCTGGCGGCGCTTGGCCCGAAGATGCTGCGCTTAGCTGGAAGTTATTTGCAGGGAACCACGCTTGGTCAATGCGGGCCTAAAACCATTTCAAACTATATTCGCCCGCTTCTTAATGAAGGAGCTGAGAGTGCCGCTCGCGGAGACACTCCTCGAATTATGGCACTGGTAAGAATTTGCGTGACGAAAGACTTCGCGGGAGCAAAGGCATTAGCCAAAGAAATTTCAAGCCATTACCAGGCTATACCTTCTTATGCTAATGCTACAAAACACGAAGGTTTGGAAGACCCATCTGATTTACACCTGATTGGCGGCTGGCAAGAAGTTCTGGATGGACTGGGTGAATATGCTGCTGCCGGTGCCACAGATCTGCGAATTCAAATAGCGGCGCATGACGAGCCATCGTACGAAGCGAGTTACAGCGCGCTTTTGAATTACCTCTCATAACGACCGAGCGTGAAGCAGGAAGTAAGAGTTAAATCTACAAACTTCGGAAAAACTGGTGTCAAAATAGCTCGATCTCGTGCCATTGTCATCATTGTTATTCTGTTTTGTAACTACAGCGCATACTCAAATAAAGATCCGGCATTGTGTTCCTATTTGCCAAAGTTAACTTAGTTTGTAACGACAACATCGAGGGTCCGCTCAATATAACGCTCATGATATCCGGGGCTGAAAACACTCTTTTTTAGGAGCCGGCGAAGGCCTAGAAAAGACAAGCATACGGTGTAAAATAATTCTTATACCGCCACGCACGCCGTATTTTAACCCTCGATTAATCGTCAAAGGGTCCCGAACCCTCTCTCCAAGCCTGAGTATCTTTACACCTTCTGCAAATCCGGTTGTTTATACCTCTGGACGCAAATGTTTTTCGACACATGAGACAAGTTCTAACGCCCGGACGAACATCTTTTACTCGGGGTTTCTGATAATCTCTCTGCTTCGTTGTGTAGCCCCTCATGACGATAAGGATCAGAGCAAAATGGGCAAAAACGTTAGGAAAAAGAGCACCGTTATGAATGGAAGGAATGATAGTGATATCCAATTCACCGATCTCTTCTCAGCCGCTATAACTCGGGTTTTTTTCATCACGCGCTTCAGAAATTGTTTAAATTACATCGTTTACGGATCAGGATGATTGACAGATCTGTGTCACGATGTCGCGTTGTTTTAATTGTCTTCGGAATACCCGCCACTCTCTATTCTCAGGGCGTACGGAAATCGGCTTGTCCCCCTCACCTCAAGCTTCAAGAGGATGACCTATTTTAAAGGCACTTGAATTAACAATTTGTGAAATGCAAAGGATAAATCGACTGCAAAACTTGAACTCTGGTGGGTCCTCTGCTCGCACTTTACCGATTCAAAATATATAATTTTATATTTCTTCTAAATTATAAAAATATTTTTATGACTACTGTATTTAAAATATTTTTATAATTATTTACCGCCTATATCCTGATAAAATGAGAGGTGGTGGTCGAAAAGTTAAAAAAACAATCAATTAAAAAACATAATTTCAATCTGCGCCGAGATTAATCCTCGTAATATTTCCGGCGTAGGGAAATAGAACGTTATTAAATGCTCCCGCCGCAAAAATAGCGTTCCCACCCTTTAAAAATGAAACAGTAGTCAAGTAAGTCTCAGGTCGCGCGAGCGAGCGGACATATGTTCCCGTCACGTCAAACACCATTATGCGGCCTGCGCCATAGATAGCCGCATAGAGATGACCATTAGATCCGAACTCCAATCCGTCAGGACCAGTCAAAGGCCCCAATGAGGCCAATTTACTCTCTAAATTTGCAAAAATGCGCGGCAGTCCAAGTTCTCCTTTTCCACTTATTGGAAAAGCAAGTATGCGACGCCCAAGATGTTCAGACACGAAGAGCGTTTCACCGTTACTATCGGCGGTCACGCCGTTTGCGTAATGTAACCCTCCTATGAGGCGTTCCATTCCATGTTCTCGGGACCAGTAAAAAATTGCCCCGCTTGCCGGCGCTTCGGGGTTAAAACGTCCAGAATCAGTTAGATAAACCCCACTCCCAAGACTTACGATATCGTTTGGGTTTTGTAATTTCTCCCCACGATTATCGGTTTTAATTTCCTCGACAAGGCGGCCGTGTTGATCGGTAATAATAAGAGACCGTCCAACGTGGCAGGTTATTGCCCACTGAACACCAATCGGCGCAATACTTGTGGGGCCACACCCCTCATTTTCGAAAAACACAGTGCTTCGGGTATTATTGTACCGCATTACGCGGTCATGAGGCATTTCTGCATAATAAAGGCTATCTGTTCGGTTGTCCCAGAACAATCCTTCCGGATAATGAGCGGACTGAAGGGTAATTTCGTTTTGTGCTAAAATATGGCAGGGGCTGAGAGAAAATACAAAACAGGCAAAAAATAGGCGCCTCATCGTTTAAGCCGTAAAATATATAAAAGAATAGCCCCTAAAGCAGAAACCAAGGCTAGCAATTCAGTCACCAGACTTATGGGAAATTGCGGGATCAGAATAAACGTCACGACAAGCGTTCCAAATATATTACCAAATGTGGAAATAGCGTAACTGAGGCCAGCAACACGGCCAGCGTGATCAATATCGGTTAGAAACACGCGAATCACGAAAGGTAATAGTGTACCAAGACACGACATTGGCACAAACATTAGCATGAAGGATGCAGAAATCGTTCCTACGGCTCCGTCGCCCAAGGTTTGTAGAATAAGCAGTAGCAGGGGTTTAGACAATGAAGGCAGAAAGTAGAGCCAAATGGCGGTGAAGGCGATCAGCAGGGAGCAAAGCCTCAGATCCGGGCGACGGTCAACAAGATACCCTCCAAATGAGTAGCCAAACATCAAAGCCGCAAGAACTGTTGAGATTAGCGCGCCCCAAGTCTCGATACTGCCGCCAAAGTAAGGAAATAGATAGCGGCTCGCGAGCATTTCATAGCCCATAACAACAGAACCAAGCAAAAACACGATGGCCTGTACTAATATGATCCGGACCGAAAATTTCATTTTTCCAGCCATTTTGCATTGTGGCGTTTTATTGCACGAAGAGTTTCTACCGGCGCAAAATCGTCCGTTAAAGGGCGTTGACTTGGTGTATCTCCCAAGAACCGGCGAGCCTTTAGTAATTCCGGTAATTGATAACGGAACTTATGATTTTTTTGAAGTCGCTTGGCAGCCTTTTCAAGTTCGGCTTTTGATCGCCGCAAACCATTATACGCAACTGTCACCACATTCCCTGAAGCTGCGTAAAACTCCACTTGGTCAAAAACGGATTGGAGGGTGGCAACTGCTGCTTCGAAGAGCATGGTAGTTGGCTCCACGTTTTGGATTAAGGCGCCACCTGGTTGCATTCTTGCCTTAACGAGTTCGTAAAACTCTCTGGTCATTAAATGAAAAGGTACAAAGGGACCGCGATAGGCATCGATCATCAGGACGTCATATTTTTCCTTCGAACGCATTAAATGCATGCGACCATCAGAAATGCGAACGTTGAAGTTTGGGGCCTTCTGGATGCCAAAATACTTTTTAGAGAGCTCAAATACCCTCTCATCAAGTTCAACACTCGTGATATTGGAATCCGGAAGATAGCGGTGCATGTACCACGCTGTCGTGCCACCGCCAAAACCAATCTCCAAAATATTTTTTAGTTTCTTGGCGTATGCAAGCCCTGCCGTCATATAACGCGTGTAAATAACTGGAAGTTCTGTTCGGTCCTTTGTATTAGAAATGCTTTCAGTAAAAATTCGTTTATTGTAACCAAACGTCATTTTCACATATTCGTTATTTTTATAAATAATTATGGTATTATATTTAGATTCTATTGTTTCAATTAAATTTTCTGCCCATAAATTACTCGACCACACAAGTATAAGGAAACTCGATATCAAAAATATAGTCGCCTGTATTGGATTAAAGTGATCGATATTTTGCACTTGGACCGTTGTCCTAAATTCTACTTTATAGGTTGAAGAATCATACTTTAACGGAAGAAATCTGCCGATGGCATCAATTTTAGGCTATTTACATAAGAGAAGAAAAAAGAAAGATCCGTCTCGTCAATCCGAGGTATGGCTTGAGAATCGGCTGAGGCTGTGTACCTAATAAAAATATAAGGGTTTTGTTCTCTTCGATAAACAGAAGGCCGACGCGATGAAGGAAGAATTCGAAAATAATGGCTATTACGTTCTCAGGGGTGTGTTGACGGAAACTGAAGTTGACCAGCTTGCAACCCCAATTCGCGAAGCCTTCTCCCGAGGTGACTACGATACCTATCACAAAGGCCCAGCCTATCCAGCGCCAGGGATCCATTCCATGGGACCACGTGTCTTGGAGGATCATCCGGAAATCGCGAACGTTAGTTTAGCCCATCCTGCCATCATGGAGGCTATTGAAGAACTCTTTGGCGAACCAGCGACTTTGGCTCAATTTTGGTCAATTATGCGGCCCCCAGGGGCAGGTCTTAGCGATAAGCCCTTTGTCAACGGCAGCGGTGCTCATTACGACTACAAGCCTTGGCGCTGCGTTGGGTCGTACGTTAAATGGATGTTTGCCGTAATCCCATTTATTGACTACACAGAGACAGCAGGTCCCCTAACCGTATCACCTGGCTCGCATAAAAAGTCGAACTTGATGCCATCTGACGGTCGTGTACATCAGGTGGAAGCGGCTCAAGTTCCAAAGCCATCCGAAATCGAATTAATTGACCCATCCCTAAAGAAGGGTGACGTCGTCTTAATGGATGGCTTCCTTTGGCATGAACCACGGCCCAATTATGGCAACTCGGATCGTTGCGGCCTTTATATGAAATTTCATGCGAAGTCTTCACCCCCAGCCTGCGGGCCAACAATTTATCCAACCGCGGTGCATCAACACTTATCCGAGCGGGCCAAGCACCTAGTGCCGTATCATCGCAACGACGGGCGTTATGCAGCGATTGAAGAAACGCCAGTTAATTGCATTGAAGAAGGTCAAGTGCTGGTGGAAGATGCGGAAGGCAGAGTTCTCCTTCTTCGTGATGAAACAAATGGCTACAGGCTCCCAAAATTTGATGCCTCTGAAGACGAAACCTCCGGCATACTAGACGCTTGTAATGTCATGGGATCGATTATCAAAGGTGCAAAAGAGGAGTTGGGGCTTAAATTGTCATGGTTAAGTTGGTTGGCGGACCGTTCAAACAACACCAAAGAAGTTGATGGAAATGAATGGCGTTGCAGGGTGTATGGGCATCGCCTGATCAATACAGCTCCGCCACTCATGCAGCCAATAAATCAATATGCCTGGATGACCGCAGCTGAGTTAGAAGAAACACATTCCGCTGGGCAATTGGTGGATGGTGCGGATACCCTGAAATGGCTTCAAATGTGGCAAAATGAGGAAGATGAGGACGGCCGCCCAGTCACTCGTAGCTTTGGTGTACCTACGACGCATGTCGCGTATTTCAAATACAACGGCAATGGCAACCCTGAGGGCACCTATATTGTCGGCAGGTTCGACAAAGACGGTGTTCCGATCCCAGCGGGTGCATAAGCAATTATTAGTTGTTGGGGGGTAAATAAGAAAAATATTTTGATTGTTTGGGATTTTGGCAGTTATTTCGATGCGTTGCAATTACCTCTAATAAACGCTGATTCGGTGCCACTTTGGTCAATCCTTGGATCTTAAGGGTGAGGCAGATCATCCTTCCTAAATCTAAAATGATATATTTTAATGTAAGTTATTAGTATGTTCCCGAAATTTCGATAATCCGTCGTAATTTTTTACTTTTAAGCCATGTATTCCTTGAAGGGCAGCGGCAATAGGCCATGTCTAAATAGCATTATGATTATACTCGGTATCGATGTTGGCGGCACCTTCACTGACTTGGTGTTGCACGATGCGCAGACAGGGCAATTGCGCTCACTCAAGACGCCTACCACACCGCCTGCCTTTGCAGACGGCGTATTAAACGCCATTAGTAATACCGGGCTCCCCGCGGGAGAAATCGGTAGCATTGTTCACGGTATGACGGTTGCGACGAATACAGCGCTTGAGATGAACGGCGCGAGGCTTGGCGTAATCACAACACGAGGGTTTCGAGACGTTCTGATTGTCGGCCGCGGTAACCGAACGCAGTTATACGATATTAAAGCAGTGAGGCCCCCGCCGCTTGTAGAGCGCGCTCGCGTGCTTGAAGTCGACGAACGAATTACAGCGACCGGCGAAGTGTATCTACCGTTAAACAATGATCATGTCGCATCCGCTTGTGAGCAGCTTATGGACGAAGGCGTCGAAGCGATCGCTATCTGTTTTCTTCATTCCTATGCCAACCCAGATCACGAACGCCGTGCAGCCAAAATCGTCCAGCGTGCCCTTCCGAATATTCCAGTCTCGATTTCATCAAACATCTTACCCGAATACCGTGAGTTCGAGCGGTTCTCAACAACGGCGTTGAATGCTTATGTTGGGCCAAAGGTTTCGCAATATTTAGGACGCCTGTCGGATAGTTTAGCGAAAAGCGGCATTGTCGCGCCCTTACGGATTATGGGATCAAATGGTGGCACCTGGAGTGCAGAAGCGATGTCGGCCGAACCGGTTAATGCCATGCTCTCCGGACCTGCCGGCGGTGTTACGGCGTCTATCGGCATCGCAAAGCTGTTGGGACTGCCAAATATAATCACCTATGACATGGGTGGCACCAGCACCGATGCATGCCTAATACGTGATTACGAGTATAACATGACCACAGAGGGGCATGTCGGAATGTGGCCAAACCGGGCGTCGCAAATCGAGATCAAGACCGTTGGTGCTGGAGGTGGGTCAATCGCGTATATCGATCCTGGTAAGTTTCTTAATGTAGGCCCGCGCTCGGCAGGAGCGGCTCCCGGCCCTGCGTGTTACGGTAAGGGTGGAACAGAGCCTACGGTCACCGATGCCAATGTAATTTTGGGAAGGTTCCGTCCAGATTTAGCCCTTGGCGGTGAAATTAAGCTCGATGAAGACGCATCATTAAGCGTCGTCTCATCACTAGGCGATCAGCTCGAACTATCGCCAGAGCGAATGGCAGAAGGCATCATCCGTCTCGCAGTTGCACGGATGACCGCCACCGTTAAGGAAATTTCAGTAATGCGCGGACTTGATCCGCGCGATTTTACACTTTTTGCCTATGGCGGCGCCGGCCCTCTGCATGCCGCAGATATTGCCGAGGAACTTGGCATTACACGGATCGTCATACCACCGATGCCAGGTACGTTTTCAGCATTTGGCCTCCTGACTGCCGATACACGATACGACATCACAAAAACCCGTCTTACAAAGCTACAAGATACTGACTTGGCTGGCCTCGAAGATATTCTTGAGCCGATGCGGGCGGAGGCACGAGATCGATTGCATCGCGATGGGTTTGAAGATGACGACATTCGGCTTCAGGTCTATCTCGATATGCGATTTGTCGGACAAGCGTTTGAATTGACCACGCCCATGCCCGACAGTCCACGACATATCACCGAAATTACGGAAGCTTTCCAAACGATCTACGAAGAACGTTACGCGCAAAAGGATAGCGGGCCATGTGAAATCGTTTCGTTCCGGGTCGTCGGATTTGGAAATGGCCCGTCAATAGATTTGCCAGTCAAGTCAGACGATGCCAAAGCTACGCCAACAGGGATAAGGCCAATTTCCTTCGAATCACAATTTGTCGACACACCAATCTACCAACGCGCTGAATTGCCGACGCATACCATTATTTCCGGACCTGCTGTTATTGAGGAAGACGGAGCCACTACGGTCGTCCCCCCTAAATTTACTGCCTCGGTCGACAATTATTGCATTTTAACGCTTATGCGGGAGGGGGCATGATGTCGAACATCGATCCTATTACCCTTGAGGTAGTCACAGAAGGCCTGATTTCGGTTGTCCGCGAGATGCGAGCAACAGTGTTCCGTACTGCTCGCTCGGTTGCAATTTATGAAGCGCGTGATTTCTCATGCGGCTTATTTGATGCAAAAGGTCAGGTAGTCGCCCAATCGGAAGACATTGGCTCCCATGTCGTACCGCTACCCTGGTCAGTCGAAAGCGCGCTTAACGAGATAGGCGATAACCTTGAGCCTGGTGATATCATTTTGATGAACGATCCTTACCTTGGCGGAACGCACTTAAATGACGTCACGATTATCTATCCCGTCTTTGAGGATGGAGAGTTAGTCTTCTTTCCGGCGGTTCGTGAGCACTGGGCAGACGTTGGCGGAGCTGTGCCGGGCTCAATGTCTGGTACCGCGACAGAGATATATCAAGAAGGTATACGAATTCCGCCAGTTAAAATAGTTGAGCGTGGCGTAATTAATAAACCTCTGATGGAGGTCTTGCTCTCAAATATGCGGGTCCGTGAAGAGCGCCTAGGGGACTTTAATTCGAGCCTAGCGGCCTGTCGAACAGCAGAACGCCGGCTTTCAGAATTGACGAAACGCTATTCCATGCAAACTTTGCTGGATTGTGTCGAACTCAATTTAAAACGATCAGAGGTGCGGATGCGTGAGAACATCCGTGCCCTACCTGATGGCGAGTATTACTACGAGGATTATCTCGAAACTTTTGGACCGGACGGATTTGAACCGCTTTTGTTGCCCCTCAATCTGACGATTGAAGATGACGAGTTGACTGCCGATTTTACCGGTGCATCACCGCAAGTACCGGCGCCGGTCAATTCCACCCTAGCGGTGACTGCCGCGTCTGTCTTCATTGCCTTAAAATCAACTTTAGATGCAAAACATGCGTTAAATCATGGGTCTTTTCGACCGGTAACCGTTGTGGCGCCGGAGGGTACTATAGTGAATGTTGGACATCCCGCCCCTGCGGGGTCACACGGTGAAATTCGCAAACGGGTAATTGCAACGATGCTGGGTGCACTCTCGAGAGCTTGCCCGGAATTGGTTTCTGCTGATATTCACAGGACTTCATTCCATAATCTTATCGGCGGCATCGATCCGGCAACCGGATCAGAGTTTGTGCACTATGAATGGTCTTGCGGCGGGAATGGGGGTTTTAAGGAGGCTGATGGGCCAAGTGCCATGGCAGCCATAGACTGGGGCGATCTAACTACGGTTCAGCCGACTGAGGTGTTGGAGAACCGTTTTCCTCTGCATATAGAATGGACACAATTGGGTTTAGATTCGGGAGGCGCGGGAGAGCGGCGCGGCGGTCTTGGTATGAGACGCGCACTCCGATTAACCCGTGGCAATGCAGTTTACTCCCTTCTTTCCGACGGGGCGATCATGCCGCCCTTTGGCATACATGGTGGCGAAACCGGTGCGCCCGTCGACAGTTACGTTATTGGCGCTGATGGGACCGAGCATCACTTTGATTCACCTGGAAAAGTTGGTGGGCACGCGATCACCAAGGGTGACACTGTGATCCTGCAATCAGCAGCGGGAGGCGGTTATGGCGATCCTCTCATACGACCTACACGTGATGTCTGGCAGGACGTGAAAAACGACATCGTTTCCATCGATATTGCAAAGCGGGTGTATGGCGTTTGTTTTGACGCTGATGGAAACGTTTCAGAAGATGAAACAAAGGCGCACCGTCGTGAAATTTCAGCTGCACGTCCCAGCTTAAAAACAGTTAAATGCATTAAGGACCATTACGTTGCTTCTGGCCCGAGTAAACGGCGAACCATTCGACTTCACCCTGACGACATTGAACGTGCTTCTTTAGAGGTGGGCCAGAAGATAGAATTGTACGACAAGGTTGGTCCGCCGCTTCGCGGTTGGCTGGTTGCTGACTCAAATGTCGAGCCTACAACGGTTCCCGTCGATGAACGAGGGTCTACCCTACTCGGTTTAACTGTGGATCAATATGTAATGGTTCGGCCACTTTATACACCGCAAGTCTCCTACCGTTCGGCACCAGTTCAATAGACTTAGCTGTCCGTTATACCGCTTTGATATAAAATAGCGGTATTGGAGACCGCATGAACGACACTGCAAGCAGCACAATGTCTAATATTCCGAGAGGATTGATCCTCCTAGCGGTCTCCCTGTGCACGATGCTTTACGCAATCACCCTCACAATCGTGAATGTCGTACTGCCGCAAATGCAAGGTTCATTATCAGCGACACCGGATCAAATAAGCTGGGTTGTCACCCTCAACGTAATTGCTACCGCGGTCGCGACCCCAATTACGGGTTGGATGGTTGCTCGTTGGGGCCATCGGAATGTTCTAATCTGGTCCATAATTGGATTTTCACTTTTCTCGGCGCTCTGCGCCTTCGCAGATACTCTTTTAGCGCTTCTGATATACCGGGTGGGCCAAGGGGCGTTCGGCGCGCCTCTTGTGCCGTTAGCCCAGGCCATTATCGTTGCCGTCTACCCACCAGAAAGACGCGCTTTTGCTCAAGGTATTTTTGGCATTGCGGTTGTAATTGGACCGGCAATCGCACCCGCACTCGGTGGATTTTTAGCGGAGGAGTATAACTGGCGTTTCGTTTTTTTACTGATACTGCCACTTTGCGCAGCAACATTTCTTACAGTCTGGTTTTGGGTACACGATAACAATGAACGCCGCCCAACTGGGTTAAATTGGACGGGTTTTCTTGCACTTTCAGTTGCAGTCACTTGTGGCCAGTTGATGATGGATCGAGGTGAACGCCTCGATTGGTGGGATTCGTTTGAAATTTTAGCCTATTTGGCCCTGATCGTGACGGCGTTATGGGTCTTCACTGTTGATACGGCGACGCACGATAAACCCTTTATAAATCCGCGATTGTTCATAGACCGTAATTTCTCAATCGGCCTGATACTCGTCTTCATTTACGGAATGCTGAATATTACGCCGACCGTTTTGATCCCTACAATGCTGCAAAATTTAATGGGTTACCCTGATTCGATAATAGGTATTCTGCTGGCATCGCGCGGAGCCGGTATGGTTCTCGGGTTTTTCGCGGTGGCATATATAGCCAAATTTGACCCACGAATTGGAATGATAATTGGTGTTGCGGCAATTGGTATTTCGGGTTGGAACATGGCGTTGTTCAACCTTGAAGTAGACCCATTTACGGTTGCGTTAAACGGAATTTTACAAGGCATTGGCTCTGCAATAATGTGGGTTCCACTATCAGTCGTGGCATTTGCTACACTGCCAATACATTTGCTACCGGATGCGTCCTCGATATTTCATTTACTCCGTAATTTTGGCAGCAGCATTTTCATTTCAGTCAGTGTCCTGGCAATTTCGCGCACAGGCAGGATCAGTTATTCGGAACTCGCAGAAAACATAAGCCCCTTCTCAGACAATGCCCAATTTCCAAAAATAATGGGCTTATGGTCTTTTGATTCGGTGCAGGGTCTCGCAGTGTTAGGCTCTGAGGTCACACGTCAAGGAATGATGGTTGGTTATGCTAATTCGTTCGCACTTTATGGGGCAGTCGCCTTTGCGGCTATTCCTCTAATGCTTCTCGTAAAAATAAAGGAATAACATACTGGCAATAAACGTCTTGTCGCGTATTCCCGTTGTGTTAATTTAACCCATGTTTTTACCGATTAAAATTAAGATGGTTTTTTCGGCAACCGTCCTAATCGTGTTGCTTGGCGCTTGCGCACAAAATGAGCCTTTAAGCGCAACACAGTCAAACTCTGCGGCAAGTCTTAAAACCGAGATCTTCCGTCCTGTTTCTGACGTACCTATTCCAAAAGATGCAGCATTGAATGCTGAAAGGTCACTTATTTTGAGTGATGGAGATGAGTGGACCGGGCGCTTGGTTATGTATAGTAGTATAACCGCGATTGACGCTTACGCCTTTTACAAAACGCAAATGCCCTTGTTCGACTGGACACCAATTATGTCTATTCAGTCGGAGACCAGTGTGTTGACGTTTTCCCGCACGGAAAGGGCAGCTACCATTCAGATTGAGCGTCGGGCATTAGGTGGCTCCTTGATAACTGTAACGGTAGCCCGAGCGCAAGATACTATTCAATCATCACCAATAAAGCCGCCTGGCCAACAGATGAGATAGTTTAAAAATAAATTCTCCATGTGACGGTTAAGTTCCGAAACATAAGCCCACTCGGCAGTATTATCGACAAAGCGGTACCCATAGGGTGATTTATTATTCCTGCTAATCCTAAATACCGTATTGACCCAAATTGTGATGCATAGCCTAAATGTGATGCAAACGCGTTAAGCTATTCAGCGCTCCGATAAACATCATCAAAAGTTTCCACCGTGCGCTCTAACGCATACTCCTGCTTAATACGTTCCCGAGCCTTTCTTCCAACTTCTTTCACCTTATCATGACCACTATTGATAATTAATTGAATTGCGCCCGCTAAAGCTTCGGCATCGCGGGGCGGAACGACCTTGCCAATATCAGCAATAATTAGTGCACAATCACCCACATCTGTTGCGATTGGAGCTAAACCGGCAGACATTCCTTCTACCAAAACATTTGGGAAACCTTCGCCAAACGCCGAACAAAGACTTACGATATCGCAAGCAGCGTAAATTCTTTCAATATCCTCTCGCATGCCCAACCGACGAAGGTTCGGCTGATCCGAGAACTCCTCAGTACCCTTGCCGGCCAATACACCAATCGCTCCGGGAATGAGATCAATAGCTTTGATGAAGGTCTCATGATCCTTCTGTGGATCGCGCCGGGCGACCATTGTAATAGCAAAAACGTCTTCAGGAATATTCAATTCTCTGCGAACTTCACGTTTCAGATCCGCATCTGGCGCAAAACGGTTTGTGTCAACACCATTTGGTATAACAAAAAAATTTTTAGAGTTATAACCAAGGGTTTTATGCACGCTCATCCCAGCATGAGAATTAGCGATAATGCCATCCGGAATCCGAGATAGCTTGGAACATGCCCAAATCGCAAACTTTAAGGTTATTCGGTAATGGCGTGTATCCATATCAGAGCAACGGACACCCCAAAAAAGCCGAGTTTTTTGAATTCGTCCCGACAATAACAGGGCTAACGTTGCCACCAAGTCCGCGTGATACAACCAACTTTGTATAATATTAGGTTTTTCGCGTCTTATTGTTGCTGCAATCCTAAAGAGAGACAGAATATTACCAATCGCTCGTCCCATCTTCATTTCGTCAACTCTAATGCCGCAGCCCTGCAACCGCGTTGTAAAATACCCGCCAGATAATAAACTAACGACGAAGCAATCGAGTGGAGACTTTCGAGGAGCCATCAGATACGAAACCAACATGCGCTCTGCACCGCCAACATCTAAATCAGTGATAACATGCATAACTTTGGGGGGGGCCTGCTCTTCTGCCCCTGGAGGTGTTGAACCATTAACCGGTTCTGCAAGAGATGCCCTTGTCACCATTTTTTAAGCACTCTGACGTAGAAAGTATTGCCCGGAATATTAGCCTGAAGCGGAAATGTCCAATAAAGACTGGGATTAATTAGGTATTCAATTAAAAATGAATTTAATATCAATCCAATACGAGAGTTTTTTCTGTAATTGCGATTTTAATACTGCCTATAATTTGCGGACTTGGGGAACTTCAACAACGATTTTATCGGAATACTGGATGCTTCGCTCAAGTATGAAAATGCTATTTCTAAAAATCTCTAGGCATATTTATCTCGAATGACCGTTTCAGACTGCTAAACAGACACATTCATGTCTGTTACAGTTATTAATTCTGGGTTGATTGTCCGGGCGTCGGCCGGCATTAGATGCCAATTAATTGCAAAACTATTATAGGGAAAATTACCGGTCAGATTAAAAAAGGTTATTTCGCAACAAATTTATCTTCCAGGATATCCGCGATGCCTTCCGGTGCAAAATGTCTAACATCACCACCTAACATACTGATTTCTTTTACAAAACGTGACGAGATGAATTGGTTTCGGTCAGAGGCCATTAGAAACACAGTCTCGACATTCGGTTCCAAATGACTGTTCATGGCTGCCATCTGGAATTCATATTCAAAATCAGACACTGCACGAAGTCCCCGCACCAAAACATTTGCGCCTACATCTGCAGCAAATTTAACGAGAAGCCCGTCAAAAGTCCGGACTTCTATTTTGGAAGGATCGACCTTTCCTGACTGGACAACTTGTTCTTCAACCATTTTGCATCGTTCTTCCACAGTAAACAGGGGACCCTTGCCTGCGTTCAACGCTACTGCCACAATCAAATGGTCGACAACTTTTGTTGCTGCTCGGATAATGATGTCCAGGTGGCCATTTGTTATTGGGTCGAAGGTTCCTGGGTAAACCCCAACCTGTTTTTCTGCCATTTAGCTATTCCTCTTCTCCTCCGGGCGGCTCAATTGCAATCGCTTCGCCATCGCTTGTTCCGGCTTGAGTATCTAGATCATCTTCTCCGTCATCATGCACTTCGCTCAAGTGGGCAACGGAGACCACACGCTCATCTTTTTCAATTCGGAATAAAGTCACGCCTTGCGTGCGGCGCCCCGCAATCCGAACCTCGTCAACAGCAAAACGAATTAATTGTCCGCTATCTGTTACCAGCATAATCTGGTCCGAAGATGCCACAGGGAAAGAGGCAACGACCGCACCATTTCTGTCAGTCGTTTCAATATTTGCAATTCCCTTACCACCTCGGCCAGTGGTTCGATATTCATAAGCCGAACTGCGTTTACCAAACCCACGTTCTGTAACCGTCAAAATAAATTGTTCATTACCCGCAAGCTTTTCAAAAACGTCAGGCGGTAATTCGCTAGGACTTTGTTTATTGGTGGTATCGTCCGCATCTTCATCTTGAGCGCGACGAAGGGTTGATGCTCCTCTCAGATATTCATCCCGGACATCCGTATCAACTTCTGAATGATGAAGAATTGACATAGAAATGACTTCATCGCCATCACCTAAACGAATTCCTCTAACGCCCGTAGAAGTTCTGCCACTAAACACACGAACATCTGTGACAGCAGAACGAATGCACATACCATTTTGTGTAGACAACAAAATATCGTCACCTTCCGTGCACACCATAACGTCGACCAGAACGTCACCCTCTTCCAGTTTCATTGCGATTTTGCCGTTTGCTTTGATATTAACAAAGTCAGACAAAAGGTTGCGACGAATATTACCGATACGAGTTGAGAACATCACATAGAAATCACCCCAGCCTCCCTCATCTTCCGGAAGCGGCATGACCGTCGTAATAAATTCACCCTCTTCAAGCGGCAAAAGATTGATCATTGCCTTTCCGCGCGCTTGCGGGCTGCCGAGGGGTAGTTTGTAAACTTTCAGCTGATATACGATCCCCTTCGACGAGAAGAATAAAACTGGTGTGTGGGTTGATGTAACGAAAAGCCGGCTAACAAAATCTTCATCGCGGGTGTTCATGCCGGATCGGCCTTTCCCACCTCTCCGTTGTGCGCGGTAAGTGGATAACGGCACCCGTTTGATGTAGCCGCCATGCGTAACCATGACGACCATATCTTCACGTTGGATCAGATCTTCGATATCATGCTCGAATTCCATTTCCTCAATCGTAGTACGCCGTTCATTTGCATACGCGTTCCGCATCTCTGCCAACTCTTCCCGCATAACCTCGAAAAGTCGCGTTCGCGATGACAATATCTCCAGCAAGTCGCCAATTCGCTCGGCAAGTTCAGCCGTCTCATCTGTGAGTTTATCTCGCTCCATTCCCGTTAAACGCTGAAGCCTTAACTCAAGTATTGCGCGCGCTTGTGTTTCAGATAAGCGGTAATGCCCATCAATAACTTGATGGCCTGGATCGTCGATCAAATTGATGAATACCTCGACATCCCCGGCTGGCCAATCCTCAGTCATTAATTTTTGACGTGCCGTTGCCGGATCTGGTGAAGAACGAATTAATTCGATTACTGGGTCCAGATTTGTTATAGCAACGAGGAGTCCAGCCAACACATGGGCGCGTTCTCTTGCCCGCTTCAATTGAAAAATCGTTCTGCGCGTTATGACTTCTTCGCGAAAATCGATGAACGCGCCAATGACCTGCTTCAAATTCAGCATCTCCGGCCGACCACCGTTCAATGCCAGGGTATTAACCCCAAAACTTGTTTGAAGTTGCGTGTGCCTAAAGAGCTGCGCAAGAACAACCTCAGGTATCACATCCCGGCGTAACTCGATAACAACGCGCACACCCTCACGGTCTGATTCGTCACGCAGGTCAGAAATTCCCTCTATCTGCTTCTCTCGAACCATAATTGCAATACGCTCAAGCAGGCGGGATTTGTTGACTTGATACGGGACTTCTGTAACGACAATAGCTTCCCGGTCAGTCCGGATTTCCTCTATGTGTGTCCTGGCTCTCATTACAATAGAGCCGCGGCCAGTCAAAAGCGCAGACCGGATACCGGATCGGCCTAAGATTATTCCACCAGTTGGAAAATCCGGACCCACGACATATTCCATCAAAGTCTCGATATCGACCATTGGGTCATCGATATAAGCCATGCAGGCATCAATAACTTCGCCCAAGTTATGTGGTGGAATATTTGTTGCCATACCAACGGCAATACCACCTGCCCCATTCACCAACATATTGGGGAACCGTGCTGGCAGAACTAATGGCTCTTCAACGGTTTCGTCATAATTAGCCTGAAAATCGACAGTCTCTTTGTCGATATCGTCTAAAAGGCTTTCAGCAGAACGCTCAAGGCGAGCTTCAGTATACCGCATGGCGGCTGGCGGGTCGCCGTCCATGGAGCCAAAATTTCCCTGGCCATCGATCAAGGGCAAACGCATCGAGAATTCTTGGGCCATCCGAACCATAGCGTCATAAATTGCCTGGTCGCCATGGGGATGGAAGCGTCCCATAACATCACCGACGATACGTGCGGACTTACGATAGGGCTTACTCGAATCATACCCGTTTCCGTGCATCGCATATAAAATGCGCCGATGAACAGGTTTGAGACCATCACGAACATCCGGAAGGGCTCGACTGACAATGACGCTCATCGCATAATCAAGATACGAGCGCTTCATTTCCTCTTCTATGGCAATCGAGCTACCGTCGAAAGGATCTTCGCTTGGTGGAGGATTACTCAAGTTATTTTTCGCGCAGTTTGATGCATAAAGAGCAGCTAAAGACCGATGAACAAATCGTCATCGCAATTCAAAATATAGCAGAGATGTAACTTCCTAACAACTAGATACGGTAGTTTTATGGCCCGATGGAGGTCTGATCAAGTGTGTACTTAGAACGGAATTTCGTCATCTAAGTCGGTACTACTCTGCCCCATGGGTGCAGCGCCGATAGTATTATCTGATCCACCATAATCCGGTGGTGCATCATATCCACTCCCCCCACCATCGCTTCGTGAATCAAGCAGTACTAATTGGCCGCGGAATCGCCGAAGAATAACCTCGGTCGAATACCTGTCCTGACCCGACTGATCCTGCCATTTTCGCGTTTGCAATTCACCCTCAAGGTAAACCTTTCGACCCTTTTGAAGAAACCTCTCGGCAACATCAACAAGCCGGTCATCAAATATAACTACCCTATGCCATTCTGTTCGTTCTTGTTGTTCACCCGAATTCCGATCTTTCCAGCGCTCAGACGTTGCAACACTTAAATTGCAGACCTTGCCCCCGTTTTGCATCGAACGAACCTCGGGGTCCCGTCCAAGATTTCCGACCAAAATGACTTTGTTTACGCTGCTTACCATCGAAATTCCGTTCAATCGAATGTTTATGACAATTTCGGAGTGATGAATATACGCATTCACTCATCCCTCCGCCAATGCTTATGACAAAATTAAGGGCAAATTGCTAAGTTTTCCCTATCGCAAGCTCTCGTGTAAATGACTATATCTAATAGGTAACTTCGTGCCTTCTTTCAAAAACGGGTCCATGGCCGATCAAATTCAAGTTCGCGGCGCTCGGGAACACAATCTTAAGAATGTTGAAGTCGATCTGCCACGCGATAAACTGGTCGTGTTCACTGGGTTGTCGGGATCCGGCAAGTCATCGCTCGCCTTTGATACCATTTATGCTGAGGGACAACGGCGTTATGTAGAGAGTCTCTCCGCTTATGCACGTCAATTTCTGGAATTGATGCAGAAACCGGACGTCGATTCGATTGAGGGGCTCTCCCCGGCCATCTCGATTGAACAAAAGACAACTAGCAGAAATCCAAGATCAACGGTCGGTACCGTCACCGAAATCTACGATTACATGCGACTTTTGTTTGCACGTATCGGCGTGCCCTATTCTCCCGCGACGGGGTTGCCGATTAAGAGTCAGACCGTCAGTCAGATGGTCGACAAGATTGCTGCATTTAACGAGGGAGACCGCTTGTATCTAATCGCCCCGGTCATTCGAGGTCGCAAGGGTGAATACAAACGTGAATTAAAGGAATTCCAAAAAAAAGGATTTCAACGCGCAAAGATTGATGGAACAATTTACCAAATTGAAGATGCTCCGAAGCTCGATAAGAATAAGAAACACGATATAGGGATTGTTGTAGATCGCATTGTCATCCGACCAGATTTAGAAACCCGCTTGGCCGATTCGATGGAAACTGCCCTCGAATTAGCCGATGGCCTCGCTATCGTGGAAAACGCGGACACTAATGAAGAAACAATTTTTTCCGCGCGTTTCGCCTGCCCAGTATCAGGGTTTACCATTGACGAAATAGAGCCGAGGCTCTTCTCTTTCAATAACCCTTTTGGCGCCTGCCCGAGTTGCGATGGATTGGGAACCACAATGTATTTTGATCCATCGATGGTCGTGCCTGACGATAGCAAAAGTCTCGATAATGGTGCAATCGCACCATGGGCAAATAGCTCATCACCTTACTATAAACAAACGCTTGCAAGCATCGCAGCTCATTATGAAATAAGCATGCAATCGCCCTTCATTGAACTTCCTAAGGAAGTCCAAAATTCGATTTTATTTGGCAGCGGTAAACAAGAAATAAAAATGTCTTACGATGACGGACTGCGAACTTATAGCACGTCGAAGCCATTCGAAGGCGTATTACCGAATATGGAACGCCGTTGGCGCGAGACAGATAGTAGTTGGATCCGTGAGGAATTGGAGCGTTACCAAAGCATTCATCCTTGCGACAAGTGCCAAGGCAATCGACTTAAAGACGAGGCTCTGGCCGTTAAAATTGGCTCTCTGCATATAAGCGAAGTTTCGTGTATGTCTATCGTCGATGCGATGCATTGGTTTGCTGCACTCCCGACGAACCTAAACAAGACCCAATTGCAAATTGGTGAGAGAATACTCAAAGAGATAAACGAACGCCTGAGTTTTCTCACGGATGTTGGATTGGACTACTTAACGTTGAACCGCTCTTCCGGCACCCTGTCTGGGGGTGAAAGTCAGAGAATCCGCCTCGCATCTCAAATCGGCTCAGGCTTAATGGGCGTGCTTTATGTCCTTGATGAACCTTCGATAGGTTTGCATTCACGCGACAACGCACGTCTTCTCGAGACGTTAAAGCGGCTTCGCAATCTTGGTAATACGGTGATCGTGGTTGAACATGATGAAGAGGCCATCAGAGCAGCGGACTATTTGATCGACTTGGGCCCGGGCGCTGGGGTACATGGCGGCCATATAGTTGCACGCGGGACTCCCGAGGAAGTAATGGCGGCACCCGAGAGCTTGACCGGCCAGTATCTAACGCAAATGAGGCAAATTCCGCTGCCTAAAAAACGCCGCAAAGGCCATAAGCGCCAGACCCTGGTCGTTGAAGGCGCGAAGGCCAATAATCTTAAGAATATTGACGTGGCTTTTCCGTTGGGAACTTTCACCTGCGTAACAGGCGTTTCGGGCAGCGGCAAATCGACACTTGTAATCGAAACACTTTATAATGCACTCGCGCGGAGGCTCCATGGAACTCGTGTAGCACCCGGAGAATTCGATAGTCTCCGCGGTATAGAACATTTAGACAAAGTGATAGATATAGACCAGTCACCGATTGGCAGAACGCCACGTTCCAACCCGGCAACGTATACTGGCACCTTCACACCCATCCGCGAGTGGTTTGCTGGGTTACCTGAAGCAAAAGCGCGTGGCTATGCCCCTGGACGTTTCTCATTCAACGTAAAAGGCGGGCGTTGCGAGGCGTGCCAAGGCGATGGAGTCATCAAGATTGAGATGCATTTTCTACCTGATGTTTATGTGCAATGTGATACTTGCAAAGGGAAACGATACAATCGCGAAACCCTAGAAATATTATTCCGGGGCAAATCTATCGCCGACGTTTTGAATCTGACCGTCGAAGAGGGTGCAAATTTCTTCCAGGCTGTGCCTTCAATTCGTGACAAGCTTGTGACACTGCAGCGCGTCGGCCTTGGTTATATAAAAATTGGCCAACCTGCGACTACACTATCTGGCGGGGAAGCGCAGCGCGTAAAACTGGCCAAGGAACTGTCACGACGGGCAACAGGAAAGACGCTGTATATCTTAGATGAGCCAACAACTGGTTTACATTTCGAGGATGTCCGCCGTCTCCTAGAAGTTTTGCATGCTCTTGTCGACCAAGGGAACACTGTTGTGGTTATAGAGCATAATTTAGAGGTCATAAAAACGGCGGATTATGTCATTGATCTTGGCCCAGATGGTGGTGAAATTGACGGTGGGCGCATTGTTGCTGCGGGATTGCCAGAAGACATCGCAGCATCTCCAGATAGCCATACGGGGACATTCCTCGCTCCTCTTCTTCCGAAGAAACCAAACAAAGAGCGCAAGAGCGCTTAGGAAATTTTATGCCCGTTCGATCCATTGTTCACATTATTGGTGGAGGCTTGGCTGGTAGCGAGGCCGCAATGCAGTGCGCCCGAATGGGCGTGCCCGTTATTTTGCACGAGATGCGGCCCATTCGTGCTACCGACGTACACTTTACGGACGGATTTGCAGAGTTAGTTTGCTCCAATTCCTTTCGCTCCGATGATTTTGAGTACAATGCTGTTGGTTTACTTCACGAAGAAATGCGACGTTGCGGCTCACTTATCCTGACCTGCGGCGATGCCAATAGGGTTCCAGCAGGTGGAGCTCTTGCTGTAGACCGATTAGCCTTTAGCGAAGAAGTTACCGCAGCAATAGAAGCTGAACCCTTGATTACGGTAGAGCGAGGCGAAATCGATACCTTACCGCCAAATGATTGGCATAATGTCATCATCGCAACGGGTCCCCTAACCTCGCCACCTCTCAGTCTTGCAATTCGAGATTTGACAGGCGAAGATTCCTTGGCCTTCTTCGATGCTATAGCTCCCATTATACATAGAGATAGCATCGACCTAACGCAGGCCTGGTTCCAATCACGTTATGATAAGGGTGATGGGAAAGATTACATAAATTGTCCAATGGATCGCGAGCAATACGATTGTTTCGTCCAAGCAATAGTGGGTGGAGAAAAAACCAAATTCAAAGAGTGGGAGGCATCGACGCCTTACTTCGAGGGGTGCTTACCAATCGAGGTGATGGCAGAACGCGGTTTGGACACACTTCGCTTCGGCCCGATGAAGCCGGTTGGCCTAACCAATCCTCACACTGGTGGTAAGGCCCACGCGGTTGTGCAATTGCGTCAGGACAATGCACTCGGTACACTCTATAACCTCGTCGGCTTTCAAACTAAGCTCAAACACGGTGAGCAAACCCGTATTTTCCGAACAATCCCAGGATTACAAACGGCTGAGTTTGCTCGTCTTGGCGGCATTCACCGCAACACTTTTTTAAATAGTCCGTACTTATTGGATGGAACACTCCGTTTGAAAGCAATGCCGCGTCTTCGCTTCGCCGGCCAAATCACCGGAGTTGAGGGGTATGTAGAATCAGCCGCAATAGGTTTGCTGGCTGGTAAATTTGCCGCGATGGATGCACTTGGCAGTGCACCATTTTCACCACCGCCAGCGACAACAGCCCTTGGCGCCCTGCTCGAGCACATTACACGCGGGGCCGACACTAAGACCTTTCAACCCATGAATATAAATTTTGGCCTGCTGCCGCCACTGAACATCGAAGGCAAACGCCCGAAGGGACGCGATCGCAAACGCGCTTATACAAACCGCGCACTCGCAGATTTTGAAGCTTGGCGATCCTCTAAGAACGCAGCAATCGATTAGCTATCCGCTAATCGAAAAGGCGCCATCCACTGGGATTGAAGCGCCCGAAACAAAGTCAGACGCGGCACTGGCCAAGAATACGGCTACCCCTTTGTGGTCGTCCGGGTCCCCCCACCGACCTGCTGGCGTTCGTGAAAGAACTTTTTCGTTCAATTCCGGAAGATCGATCCGTGCTTGTCGGGTAAGGTCCGTATCAATCCAACCCGGCAAAACAGCGTTGACCTGAACATTATCCTTCGCCCATGCGGCAGCCATGCTTTTTGTCATCTGAACGATACCGCCCTTACTCGCCGAATACGCCACGACCATCGGCGCACCAAAAAGCGAATACATTGAGCCAATATTTATAATCTTACCGCCGCCCGCAGTGCAAAGATGCGGATAGGCAGCTTGAGAGCAAACAAATGCACTTGTGAGGTTCGTATCAAGAACTGACTTCCACTCGGACAAACTAAGTGATTGTGGGCTTTTTCGAATATTGGTGCCTGCGTTATTTACCAAGATATCTAAACGCCCAAATGTTTCTTTAGTGAAATTCATAAGCTCTGTACAAGCCGTCTCGACGGTTACATCAACTTCATGGGCGATCGCCTTCGCACCTAAACCCTTTATTTTTGTGACCCCGTTGGCGTTCTTCTCTTTATTGCGACCCGCAACAACAACCGAAGCACCTGCCTCCGCCATACCACAAGCCATTGCAAGTCCAATCCCGCCGTTTCCGCCAGTAACGATGGCTACCTTTCCCGTTAAATCGAAAATCTTCATGCCACTTACCTCCCAAAACTTTATCAGTGATTTTTCTAAAACCCGGTTAAATACTTAGTAACGGGCGAAGATACTTGAAGCGGCCAAACGAATAGTGGCGATCCCCGGCGTCTCGGCAAGTCGTCGGTCAAAAATGTTGTTTTGTGCACGCCGAAGACGGTGGAGATAAACATCTGCCAGGACCGCCGGCAGTAGGGCCGCTATTGCCGTGCGCGGGATGCTTCGTCGGTTGGAGCGCGCGTTAACGAGGTGTTTTTTTGCTTCAGCAGATAACGCGCCGATTGCTGCTGAAAGCTCTGAAGACGATTTTAGATCCAAAACCCCTCTTCGCTCTACGCCGTAATTTTCTACCAGTTCGTCTGGAAGCATGAACCGTCCCCGTTGCAGTTGATACGGCATGGCCCGAATTGTTCCGACAATTGCCCAAGCACGGCCAACCTCAAGCGCAATACGTCTTATCTCACGATCAATATTCACTCCAAGCACCTGCAGTGCCAACAAAACCATCGAACCAGACGTGGCATCCGCATATTCCAACAAATCTATGAGATTAGCTGGCGGAACATCTTCTAGATCAAGATTTCGGCCATCTATAAGCCGTTCAAAATTTTCCCGATCCAAACTGCAGTTGTTTATTGTGCTTTTCAAAGCTGTCACTACGGCATGCTTCCGCACCGGGTTATCCTGATAAATTGCTTCTATGACCTCTCGCCACCATTGCAATCGAATGGCACCCAGCATGGTTTCGTTAACAACTTCTCTTGTTTTGGAAATTTCGATATTGAAGGCGTAAAGCGTGTAGAGATGTTCACGAAGGTGTGTTGGCGCGAATAACGCTGTCAGAAATCTGTCCCGGTCATTTCTGCGCACTTCTTCGGCGCAATAAGATAAAAGAGCCTCTCTCGCCACGTCTTGCCACCTCTACTTCATTACGGGCCGAATATAACGAGTATCAGGCAGGGCCCGCAATCTGTGTTCCACGCATCACGCGAACAATGTCAAATAACTTCATCTTTGTGGTTAAATGTCATAAGGGTTAGTGTTAATGGTCTGCTTTTCCTTAAGGATTGGCAGATACGGTGGATTTATTTTATAATCAAGATATTGTTATCGAACGGACGCAATGGGACACAATTTGGGAGGTATACCGATGGCAGCTATTCTGACATCGTTACAGAACACAGTAATTGCCGGTATTGTATTGGCAGTTGTTCTGTTCGGAATTTTTTTACAAATGGACGGAGCAACCGACTACGCTTTTTACACGTTCTTCTTTCGCTGGCTCCATGTGCTGAGTGGTGTGATGTGGATCGGCGTGCTTTGGTATTTCAATTTTGTCCAAATCCCTAATATGGGAAATATCCCGGACGACCAAAAACCAGCTATAAGTAAGGTAATTGCTCCAGCCGCCTTGTGGTGGTTCCGTTGGGGAGCAATGGCCACGATAATAACTGGGGTAATTCTGGCCGCCATGAGTGGCTATCTGATCGAAGCGTTTTCGCTTGGCATTATGGATGGTGTTGCCAAACATACAGCGATTGGTATTGGAATGTGGCTTGGTATCATCATGTGGTTCAACGTTTGGTTCATCATTTGGCCAAACCAGAAAATTGCACTTGGTATCGTCGATGCTAGTGCTGAGGAAAAAGCTGCATCTGCCCGTAAAGCCATGCTGTTTTCTCGCACCAACACGATGCTATCGATCCCGATGCTCTTCGCGATGGTCTCCGCGCAGAACATATACTGATCAGAACTGCATCAAAATAAAAAAGGCGGGGATTTTCCCCGCCTTTTTTTATCCTGATCACAGTTAAAATAGTTAATCTAGTGCAATAACTGCCGCAGCAACGCGGCGGCCTTCTGCTGAGAGAATATTATAGGTGCGACACGCAGCTCCAGTATCCATAGCATCAACAGCGGTGCCCTGCTCCCTCCATCTTTCCAAAAATACGCGCGGTAATAATTGCATAGATTTCCCGCAACCGATCAGTAAAATATCAACTGCGGGATCCTCTTTGAGAACAGGATCTAAATTCTGAAAACCGATATCTTCGAGAGCCTTTACTCCCCAAGGTAGTGTTTTTGAGGGCAAAACGATAATTGAACCTTCATACGCAATCTGTGAGACCTTAAACCGTCCAATACCATAACTTTGGATAATTTGACGGTCTTCTGGTAAAAGCGGCGTAATTTCCAAAGCTTAAGTTCCGCTTTCTGCTTTCTCGACTTCCTCGGCCTCCGAAAGCGCCCCCCGGTCTATATTTAGGAAAACGAGAAGTGGCACGGCCAAAGCAATCGAGGAATAAGTACCAACAAAAACGCCCCAGATTAGCGCTATTGAGAAGCCGCGTATCACCTCTCCTCCAAAGAAAAACAAGGCGAGCAGTGCGAGCAATGTGGTAACAGAAGTCATTACAGTCCGGGCAAGTGTTTCATTTATCGAGCGATTGAAGAGCTCAATTAGCGAAAGTCGCTTATAACGACGCAAATTCTCCCGAACTCGGTCATAAACAACAACCGTATCATTAATAGAGTAGCCAGCAATTGTGAGAACAGCCGCCACTGTCGACACATTAAACTCCAACTGCAATAATGCGAACAATCCGATGGTTGTTATCACGTCATGAGTCAAAGCGATCACGGCACCAACGCCAAACTGCCACTCGAAACGAAACCAGATATAGAGCAGTATTGCTCCAACGGCAGCCAACACCGCCCAAATAGCCGCCTCCTTCAATTCGGCCCCAACAGTAGGGCCAACAAATTCCGTACGTCGGTACTCAATCACAGAAGAACCAAGTCCTTCTTTAATCTTATCGACAGCAAGCTTCTGGGCGTCGTCCCCACCTTTTTGCCTTTGAACACGTATTAAGACTGTATCTTTCGCACCAAACTCTTGGAGGGAAGTGTCGCCAAGATTTAAGTCATTAATTTTAATTCGTAGATCCGCGATATCAGCGGGCCCGTCAGTCTTAACCTCGAGAAGAATTCCGCCAAGAAAATCGATACCAAGATTGAGTCCACGACCAAAAAAAAGCGCAAATGATAAAAGCACAAGACACATCGATAGCGTCATCGCTAATTTCCGTTTTTCAAGAAACCGGATATTAGTCTTATCCGGGATTAAACGTATCGTTTTCAAATCAACCCCCGGACTAGATTGGCAGAGTTTGTGGGCGAGTCCGCTTTAACCAAAACACAATAAGCAACCGCGTCACCATGATTGCAGTGAACATGGAAGTGACAATGCCGATTGATAGCGTTACGGCAAATCCCTTAATTGGTCCAGAGCCAAACGCGAATAGCAGGACTGCAGCAATAAGAGTGGTTAAATTAGAATCAATAATTGTTGTCAAAGCGCGCTTGTAACCTGCTTCAATGGCATTTATTGGACTTCGCCCACCCAAAGTTTCCTCGCGAATACGCTCAAAAATCAGAACATTCGCATCTACTGCCATACCCATAGTTAACACTATTCCCGCAATACCTGGCAAAGTTAACGTTGCCTGAAGAACAGAAAGCAGAGCAAATATAATTGCAATATTGAAGAGTAGTGCGACATCCGCTATCAGCCCGAATCTGCCATACACAACAACCATAAAGATTATCACCAGAATCAAGCCGAGCAGGCTTGCATTCTTACCGGCTTCTACAGAATCGGCACCAAGCCCCGGCCCCACGGTTCGCTCTTCGAGAAATGACATCGGAGCCGGCAGGGCCCCTGCGCGCAGAAGTAATGCGAGCTCTTGGGTCTCTTCAACCGTGAACTGCCCCGTAATGATGCCACTGCCACCCGTAATGGGCTCATTCACACGTGGAGCGCTAATCACTTCATTATCTAATACGATTGCCAGTAACCGACCGACATTGCGTGTCGTAACGCGGCCAAACTTCTGTGCACCGGCGGTATCAAAACGAAAGGATATCACGGGACGGTTTTGCTCAAACGATGGCTGCGCATCAACAAGGCGGTCGCCGCCAACATCAACTAAGCGTCGAACCCAGTACCTCTGCCCACCTTCCGATTTCGTACCGGGCAAATCAAGATACCCTGCTGGCTTACGTTGTCCTCTACGAAATATTTGAGGATGGACAATATGAAAAGTCAATTTTGCCGTAGTACTCAAAAGACGTTTAATTTCCTCAGGGTCGTCCGCACCAGGCACCTGAACGAGAATTCGGTCAGCTCCTTGTTGTTGAACGGTGAGTTCTTTCGTGCCGTCCGGATCGAGTCTTAAACGAATGATTTTCAGCGCTTGTTGGATAACGTCAGCGCGCCTTTTTGTAATTGCTTCATCGGTAATCTCAACACGCAATCCACCGGAATTTGAACTGACGATATTTGTCCCGAACTCTGATTGGTATATGACCTCTCGGATTTGCTCCAGTTTGCTCTCATCCGAAACGTTGAATTCAACTGCCATTCCGACGTTTTTCAAGTCTTTAGGAAAGACTTTTTCATCTCGAATAATCTGGCGAATGGCGCCTTCTAAATTGCCAACCATTTCTTCCACCGCAACGTCAGTTTCGACTTTCATCAATAGATGGAGGCCACCCTGCAAATCGAGGCCAAGGTTAATTGTTTTGCCGGGCATTCCTTCTGGAACGCTCTGAAAAGTCTTTTCCGGCAATATATTAGGCAGTGCATATAGAACACCGAGAATACAAATGACAGCGACCGTAACACGCTGAAAAATTGATATATTAATCATGCCGTTGATGGTGTATTGTAAGAATTAGTTTTTGCCGGTAAGCCGGCTAAGTAGGTTAGAGCCTTCCTTTTTTTCACTCATATCCGAGTCTTCCGTCTTTTTCTCCTTTTCCTCTTTATTTTCGTCTTTATCTTTTGGCTTATCTTTCACCGGCTCTGTCTTCGACATTACATTAGTTAAAGTCGCACGTGCGATCTTTACTTTGATACCGTCTGAAATCTCAACCTGAACTTCGTCATCGCTGATTACCTTTGTGACAGTCCCAAAAATGCCACCACCGGTCACGACTTTGTCACCGCGACGTAAGGCTGCAAGCATTTCACGATGCTCTTTCTGTTTCTTTTGAGATGGCCTAATAATCAAGAAATAGAACACCGCAAAAATAAGCAGAAGTGGAAACATCGTGGTCAAGATGTCACCACCTCCACCACCGGAACCCTGCGCCCAAGCTTCGGAAATAAACATTTAAAACTCCTAATATGGCGGCGCCGAACGGCACGCAGGGCGGACTATACAGGCCTCGACGGTAATTTCAATTCACCACCTGTCGATTGCAGACCATTTTTTGTAATGACATCCCACAAGCACTAAACTAGCTTCTCGCCCCCTTAAACATCATGAGACACAGTAAGGTCGAACAAAATATTTTAAAAATTTTTTATAAAATTTATAAGCTCTTCATTTTAATATTTTTCAAGCCATTAAAAGGCTTAGAAAAAGAGTATGCCGAAAATTCGCAGTATAATCCTTTTCTACGCAAGCCCTATCTAAAATTCTAAATTCATAGCTTAAGAAGAAATATTACGTTTGAGGAATTTAATTGGGTCGATTGGCTGTCGACCGGACCGGACTTCAAAGTGCAATTGAGGTGAAGCAACACTGCCAGTGCTTCCAACCTTGGCAATTTGTTGACCTCGTCGAACTTGTTCGCCGGGTGACACAAGCAATTTTTCGTTATGGGCATAAGCAGTCATCACGCCGTTAACATGCTTAATTAGTACGAGGTTTCCAAAACCCCGCAGTTGATTGCCCGCATACGCAACAATTCCCGATTGAGATGCAAGAACCGGTGTACCACGCGGTGCCGCCAAATTCACTCCGTCATTATGAAGGCCTTTTCCTTTAGCGCCAAAGCGAGAAATAAGACGTCCTTGCAGCGGCCAAACAAACCCTTGAGTATTCGCAGGTAATTTTAACTCCGTTGGTTTATTTTTAATGTTTGTTTTAATTCGATTCCGCGAAACGCTTTTTCCTGATGCTTTTGAAGGAGTATTAGCCTTTTCTGACAGTATCTGCTTGTCGCTCACCGCCACGAGAGTGCCTGGCAAACGTAAATGGGATCCCGAAATTATTTTATAAGGCGGCTTCAGTCCGTTCAGTTGTGCTAAGCCACTCATAGAAACTCCGTACTGTCGTGATATAGCGTACAGAGTATCACCCTTCAAAACTTTATGACTCCGTGGGACAGGTAGTTTGAGACGCTGGCCCGTTTGTAGTCGAAATGGAGGGCTTAATTTGTTCGCTTGTATAAGAGCTCGGCTCGAGACCCCAAATCGTTGAGCTACTAAAAAAAGCGTATCACCACTTCTCACTTTATAGAAATTGTCGCGAGGAATTGCCGCAAACGTTATCTTATTTAAAGTATCAGAATGTCGCTCCTCGTATAACTTGACAGACAACGGTGTTCCGCAGCCGTTAACAGCAGTCAAAAGCACTAATATCACTAGGGTTGAGAATAATTGACGCATGCCTGCAAACCCAATATCTGCTGTCAACGCACTCAATTGCTACCGACAGAATTATGACTGTTCTGCAATAATGGGACGAAACGAACTGGTCCTAAGTTTTCTAATTCGTAGCCGGTACCAATTCTTACTACTTTGCTGATTTGCTGGACTTTCTTCTCGCCGCCAAGCGGTAAAATTAAGATGCCCCCGTCTTGCAACTGTTTCACTAACTCTAAGGGCACTTCAGTTGCCGCAGCAGCAGAGATAATTCTTGCGAAAGGTGCCTGCTGCGGCCAACCCAAGTGGCCATCACCCGCTATGCTTGTAAAGTTATTTCGGTTCAACTCATACAGACGCTTCTCTGCCTCCAGTCGTAATTCCTTATATAATTCAATCGAATAAACGCGGCGACAAAGATGAGTCAATAGGGCTGTTTGGTAGCCTGAGCCCATCCCTATTTCCAAGACTTTGTGAATGGGTTCGACCTCAAGTGCTTGGAGCATCGTAGCGACGACACTCGGTTGACTAACGGTTTGTCCGTAGCCAATTGGAAGTGCAATATCTTCATAGCACTGATCCAGAAAAGTTTCTGGAACGAAAACCTCTCTCGGGACGCGTTCGAAAGCGGATAATAGTTCCGTATTCGTGATACCACGCCTTCGAAGATCAAGAACAAGTCTAATCTTTCGGGTCGACGGTGTCATTTTATTGCTTTGCCCAAAGCCCATCCCATTCGGTTGTGCGTCAAATCATAATAAAGCGATATGATGAAAAATTCCCTACAAAAGGTCACTTTTTT
>CEUN01079991.1_pt1 | contig 35374 bp, 30 predicted proteins | sample 361501 | NCBI WGS metagenome assembly CEUN01 (sample SAMEA2622801, study PRJEB7988) | marine metagenome | biome: marine biome (ENVO:00000447); feature: marine epipelagic mixed layer (ENVO:xxxxxxxxx); material: "saline water (ENVO:00002010), including plankton (ENVO:xxxxxxxx)" | depth 120 m | reverse complement strand
TTTTTTTTGCAACTAAATTTAACGAGTTAAAGACGTATCAGCCAAACAATTACCAAACCGATTATAGCAGCTAACAAACCGGCGGAACGCAGATGCGATGAGGAAATTCGCAAAATTGTTGCCATCATTCTCTTCATAGCATCCGGAAACAAGGCATAAAAAATACCCTCTATTACAAGTACAAGTGCCAAAGCCGTTAACAGGTCTGGAAGCATTTCAGGATAGGAGAATTAGCAATTATCGTGGTCTGTTTTTACCATCTAAATTTCTGAAATACCTAAAAAATTCGCTGTCTGGCGACAGAACCATTGTGGTACCATCACCGAGTGCATTACCATAGGCTTCCATGCTTCGATAAAACCCAAAAAATTCCGGGTCGGTCCCAAAAGCTTTGTTCAAAATATTGGTCTTTGCGCCCTCTCCTTCACCCCTTAAAATCTGTGAAGTTCTTCGTGCTTCAGCAAGAATAACAGTTCTTTGGCGATCGGCGTCAGCCTGAATTTCCGCTTTAATTTTAGCACCTTCGGAGCGAAGTTTTTGTGCTTCAGCAACCCGTTCAGAGCGCATCCTGTTGTAAACGGATTGGGCTGTCTCTTTCGGCAGATCAGTTCTTCCTATTCTGACATCTACCACTTCAATACCAAAATCCGGAGCTTGTGATTTCATTTGTGCAGTAATTCTAGCCATAACATCATTACGCTTTTCAGACAGCATTTCACCTAAAAGAATTTTGCCTATTTCAGCGCGCACTGCAGCATTTAAACGTCCACCAAAAACTTGAAGAAAGTTGATTTGTGTTACTGCCTTTTTCTTGAATTCTAGTGGGTTAACAATTTTATATCGCACGAATGAGTCCACGATTATTCGTTTTTGGTCAGAGAGAATTACCTCTTGAGCAGGTGGATCAAGCTCAAGAACTCTTTTGTCAAAGTATTCAACATTCTCCAAAAACGGTTTTTTGAATTGGAGGCCAGGATCACTAGCAGTCCTAACAAATTTACCAAATTGCAGGACTAATGCATGTTTTGTCTCGTGGACTGTATACATGGAGTCAAAAGCTGCTATTCCACCTGCCACTACCACTACACCTAATATCACTAGCAAGATTTTATTCATGTCAGCGACTCCCCTCGGCATTTTCTTCAGATTGACCTTTAGCGTCAGATCTCTTTTTTATTTCAGGTAATGGAAGATATGGCACAACACCCTGCCCACCTTTACTATTATCAATAATAATTTTTTCGGAATCCTTCATCACATCCTGCATTCGTTCAAGATAAAGTCTTTGGATTGTCACTTTTTTTCCTGTTTTATAGGCCTCATAAACGGACAAAAACCTTTTTGCCTCACCTTCAGCTTCTTTAACCAATTGTTCACGATAAGCAGTTGCCTCCTGTACAAGGCGCGCCGCCTCCCCCTGCGCTTTTGGAATGATATCGTTACGATATGCATCTGCCTCATTTTGTTGACGGTCCTTATCTTGTCTAGCACGCTGAACGTCATTAAAGGCATCAATAACTGGCTGCGGCGGTTCTACCTTCTGCATTTTAACTTCTGCTATAAAAATACCTGCACGATATTCATCCAGAATTTTTTGCAACACGGATTTTGTTTTATCCTCAACGAGTTGACGGCCTTTAGATAAGGCTTCCTCAAGTGTGGTTTGGCCAATGACCTCTCTTATGGCACTTTCAGCTGCTAACTTTGTCGTTCCTTCTGGTTCACGAATATTAAAAAGATAGTCCCTTAGATTTTTGATTCGCCATTGCACAACAAAATCAATGTCTATTATGTTTTGATCGCCAGTCAGCATCAAACTTTCCTCAGAAACGTCTCGAATTGATGCCATGCTACCCGAGCTGCCAGCACCCCGAAAGCCAATCGAGATAGTATTGGTCCTATCAACCTTTCGTGTTGTTACACTTCCAATTGGGGTAGGAAACCAAAAATGCAGTCCTGCTTGGGTTTCAGAGGCAAATTTACCAAATAAAAGTTCAACAGCACGTTCTCCTTGGTCAACGCGATAAATACCTGTTGTTAACCATAAAGATAAAGCAGCTACTACAAGGATCGATAGTCCTGTTTTAGAACCCATGCCCCCCGGCAGCATTTGCTTAAACCGATCTTTCCCTTTTTGAATCATTTCTTCAATGTCTGGCGGCTGATTGCCGGCTGAGCCTCCACCTGGACCACTGCCCCAAGGGCCTCCACTATTATTGCCACCACTGCCACCCTGTTGTTGCCAAGGCATATCGTATCATCCTCTTTTAAGTTTCTATAGCAAGTTGCCACCAGTCATAAGAAGTATATATGTTAGCTGGAGCTGGAAAGCAACGCAGAGCTTTAAATGTAGTTGCATTTTAATAATAAACTTATTGACCGGAGAAGCCTGCATGGCCGAAGTTGAAAATGACCAAATTCTTAAAGCACTGGAAAAAATTTTAGACCCAGACAAAGGCCAAGACATAGTCTCCTTAGACATGATTTCAGGCATTGTCTGCCAAAATGGAAATATTGGTTTTACCATAGAGGTAGATGCTGGACGTGGAAAAAAAATGGAACCCCTACGCTTGGCCGCTGAAAAAGCTGTAATGGCGATACCCGGAGTTATTTCCGTAACAGCAGTCCTCACGGCTGCCATAGCTGAAAATAATTCACATAACTCGACTGGTCAAAAAGCTGGAAATCAACCTACCAAACTTCTTGAAAATATTGGACCTGTCATAGCTGTTGCTTCTGGCAAAGGAGGTGTTGGCAAATCCACTACATCAGTTAATTTAGCTCTCGCATTCGCTCAAAAAGGTCTTTCGACAGCGATCCTTGATGCAGACATTTACGGCCCTTCATTGCCCCTAATGCTTGGCATCTCTGAGAAGCCCCATTCACCGGATGGTAAAATTTTGTTACCCATTGAAAAATATGGGCTAAAATGTATGTCGATTGGATTTATGGTTCCTGCAGATACCCCTACTATCTGGCGTGGACCGATGGTCATGGGCGCCTTGGAACAGATGATGCAGGATGTTAAGTGGGGTGAGGTAGATGTGCTCATCGTAGACATGCCGCCAGGCACTGGAGATGCACAACTAACGATGGCACAGCGAGTAGCAATGGCAGGCGCCGTAATCGTGTCCACACCGCAAGACCTAGCACTGTTGGATGCGCGTAAAGGTCTAAATATGTTTAAACGAGTGGAGGTGCCTGTTCTAGGCATTATTGAGAATATGAGTTATTTTTTATGCCCCAATTGTGGTGAAAGATCAGAAATTTTCACACATGGTGGCGCCAAGCGTGCGGCAGTTCAAATGGGGGTTGATTTTTTAGGCGAAGTTCCCTTGGAAATGGCGATCCGCGAAGGTTCTGACAGCGGTAAGCCAATTTTAGTGAGTGAACCAAAAGGTCCTAGATCAGAAATTTATCACACAATTGCGAAAAATTTGTGGGAGAAAGTTTCTGATAGTAATTCACAACCTATTAATCCACAGATCATTATAGAGTAAATAAACGTGCCCGAAAATAAAATTCCTTTTAGGAAACGTATGGAATTTGAGTATGGAGTAGCCAAACAGGTTACACCCCTAGTGCGCCGGTTAGTAGCCAGAAACCCCAGTAGTTTTACTTTCCACGGAACCAACACATACATTGTAGGCCATGGAAACGTGGCAGTGATTGATCCAGGGCCATTATTAAATGAACACCTAAACGCATTGATTAAAACTCTGAAAGGAGAAACCGTTCAACACATTTTAGTGACCCATACGCACATGGATCATTCCCCTGGCGTCACGCCTTTAAAAGAAAAATTGGGAGGCCGGGTCCATGGTGCAATTCTCAGAGAAATTCCCAAAGGCGTTAAAACTGCAGAGTCAATTGAATATAGTTTTTCTCCTGACGAGATTTTGGTGAATGGCAGTTTGATTAAAGGGGATGATTGGACTATTGAGGCCTTACACACGCCGGGCCATATGTCTAATCACATGTGTTTTTCTTTATTGGAAGAAAACATTCTTTTCACCGGTGATCATATTATGAGTTGGAATACAACAATTGTATCCCCTCCCGATGGAAATATGAGGGAATATTTTTCTAGTCTCGAAAGGTGTCTATTACGTGGTGAAAATTCATATTGGCCCGCGCATGGTCCTTCTATTCCGGACCCAAAACCCTTTACACGCGCATACCGTAATCATCGTCGAATGAGAGAAGGGGAAATTCTAAAATGCGTTGACAATGGTTATTACACAATCGATGAAATTGTAGGACTCTTATACAAACATTTACCTGAGAAAATGCATAATGCCGCGGCAAGGTCGGTTCTAGCACATTTGGAATATTTGCTCCAGAAAGGTCAAATTACCATAGATAAAACGAATATTGAAAAGCCCCAATACAGGATAAATTAATCATGAACTACATAGGAAAGCCCATTCCTCGCGAGGAGGATTCAAGGCTATTGCAGGGTCAGGGAAGGTATACAGAAGATATAAATTTGCTGAACCAAGCCTATGCATTTGTATTGCGCTCTCAACTTGCACATGCCGAAATAACGTCTTTAAAAACATCTACTGCAAAAAATGCCCCAGGGGTTCTCGCTGTTCTTATCGGAGATGATTTAAAAAAACGTAGCTTAGGCCGATTAAAACCTTTAGCACCCGGAAAACGCAGTGATGGATCACCGAGCTTTGTTTCCTCCCAACCTTTGTTGGCACAGGGGCGCGTGCGATATTCTGGTGAAGCAATTGGATTTATTGTTGCTGAAACGCCCGACCAGGCAAAGGATGCAGCTGAGTTAGTCGAGGTCGAATATAAAGAATTACCAGCTATTACTTCTATAGACGAGGCCCTTTCAAAGGAAGCGGATAAAATTTGGGATAATAATCCCGACAACGAGGCATATCATTTTGAAAAAGGAGATGCGGCCTCTACAGAAACTGTTTTTTCAAGTGCCGCACACGTCATAAAACATCGGGTTCACGTCAATAGAGTTACTGGTAACCCTATGGAAAACCGTGGTTGTATTGCCGAATATGACCAATTTGAAGATCGATATACTCTTAGAGCAACAGTCCAGTCTGTTCATGGTATTAGACAGCAAATAGCCGAACAAATATTAAAAATTCCCCAAACAAAGCTTCGTGTCATATGTGATAATATGGGTGGTGGATTTGGAACGCGGGGTGGCTGCCACCCCGAATATAGTATGGCTTTATGGGCTTCGGAGGTTACTGGGAGACCAGTCAAGTGGATCGCTGACCGCAGCGAAGGGATCATGACAGATGAGCAGGCCCGAGGAGGAATTGTAGACTGTGAATTAGCGCTCGACTCTAATCATAAATTTCTAGCGCTCAGAACCCATACTAAAGTCCCAATTGGAGCATATTATGGAAATGATCGTAATCTAAGAACTGCAACTGGTGGATTGGGAGGATTAGCCGGTGTATACGGCATTCCTTCCATTCATGCGCAAGTCACCGGAGGTTTTACAAATATGATCGGTAACGCTCAATACCGTGGTGGCGCCAAGCCTGAACCAGTGTATGTTTTAGAAGTCATGATAGATGTTGCCGCCCGTAAACTTGGCGTCAGCCCCATTGAACTGAGACGCATTAACACTCTCCAAGCACAAGATATGCCCTATAAAACCTGCTTTGGAGACATTTATGATTGTGGCGACTTTATTCGTAACTTCGACGACTGCTTAGAAGCCAGTGATTATTCAAATTTTAAAAATAGATTTGAGGAAAGCAGAACCCGTAGCAAAATCCGCGGCCTTGGGATATCAAATAGTATAACCGGTGTGGCAAGTACAAATTTTGAGCATGTTGAAATTAGATTTGACCCATCAGGTAATATATTATTATTGAGCGGCGCTATGGATCACGGCCAGGGTCACGCCACAACTTTCAAACAGGTATTAGCCGATACACTGCAGATAGACACCGATGAGATTGAATATCGGTATGGTGACACGGATAAAATTGCGCATGGAGTTGGCACCTTTAATGCTCGTTGTGCGGTTTTTGTAAGTGGTGCGGTGATTAATGCTGCAACAAAAATTCTTGAAAAAGGAAAACTTATTGCCGCTCACGTCTTAGAATCGGCAGCGGCTGATATAGAATACGGTGGCGGTTCATTCAAGGTTGCTGGAACGGACTACGAAATAAGTTTGAAAGAAGTTGCCCAAATTGCCTTTCAGAAGCCCAAGTTACCTCCGGATATTGAACCAGGCCTATACGAACACGGTGAATTTGGCATGGGTCTAGGCCAGGCACCTACTTATCCAAATGGGGTACACCTCGCAGAGGTGGAAATTGATCCAGAAACCGGCAAAGTGGAGCTGGTAAAATACACGGCTGTGGATGATGCTGGAACAATACTCAACCCAATTCTATTTGATGGGCAAGTTCATGGAGGCATCGTGCAAGGCGCTAGTCAAATATTAATGGAAGATATTCATTATGATAGAAAAAGCGGTCAATTGTTGTCGGGTTCTTTTATGGACTACTGCATGCCCCGGGCTGATGACTTTTGTGATTTTAATATCGCCGCTAATGAAATTCCTACTGCCAGAAATCCTCTAGGTGTTAAAGGTGTGGGCGAAGCGGGAACCGTAGGCGCTATGCCTGCTGTTATGAATGCGATTAACGACGCATTGGCACGAGTCGGAGCATCCTCGATTGAAATGCCTGCCAAACAAGAAAAAATCTGGCGGGCCCTAAATAATTTTGATGCCAAAACCTAGGGATGAATTTTTATTGGAGTTCCAATATCTACCATCCGCCAAATTTCGTCCATTTGACGATTGGTAACCGCGATGCAACCCTGGGTCCAGTCTAGAGTAGGATGGCCTACCCGCTCGGCAGACATCGTGTTAGGCAAACCATGAATCATGATTTTTCCGCCAGGATCTTTACCATTCAACTTAGCACTTTCAATATCATTGGCGTTAGGGTAGCTAATACGTATAGCTCTATGAAAGTGACTGTTTTTAATTTTTAGATCAAGAACATACTGTCCCTCGGGCGTTCGGGCATCACCTTGATATTGCTTATGTCCTTTTGGGTATCGCCCCAGGGCAATTTTGTAAATTTTTAAAACATTATCATCCCTCATTAGTATCAATCGGCGATCAGACTTTAAAACAATTACACGATCAGCCTTCGAAATAGACAAGTCTTGAACCTCGGCTGGAAAAGCTCTCGACGTCCAATTGCAGCCCATCATTATCATTATAATCAAAATTGCATTCCACAATATCGACTGTAGATGGCTGTTTGTTATGACCCTGGTAACCAAGTTATTTATCAAAATGATCTGTACCGCTATCGAGTTAACAAAAATCAAAAATTGGTAACTACACGATCGTAGATTACAAAGCTATAGTCACAACTATCTCCGGAAAAAGCAGGATGAAACTGCCGGGAAATCTCCGACCATTCTTTTTCATCAATACGGGGAAAAGTAACATCACCGATTATATTACTGTGAACCTCGGTAACGTATAATCGATTAACCAATTTCAAAGATGCTGCATAAATCTTAGCCCCCCCGATTACCATAATTTCACAACCTCCATTTTCTCCTGCGAATTCACGACCAATTTTAATAGCGTCATCTAAGTTATTGACGCTGGTTGTACCGGTAAAATAAAAACGTTTATTCTTCGTGATAACAATATTTTTTCGGTTGGGTAATGGCTTTCCAATAGACTCCAAAGTCTTACGACCCATTATCACAGGCTTGCCGATAGTCTTTTCTCTAAAATTAGCAAGGTCACCGGGTAAATTCCAAGGAAGACTATTATTTCGTCCGATAACACCGTTCTCTGACATCGCAACTATAATGGATAGACGCATTTGACTAGACTGCGACAGGAGCACGAATGTGAGGGTGTGGATCATACCCCTCAAGTGTAAAATCTTCATAGGAAAATTCAAAAATATTCCTTACCTTTGGATTTATAATAATTTTTGGTAATTTTTTTGGCTCTCGTTCCAATTGCTCGAGGGCCTGATCAAAGTGATTGTCGTATAAGTGAGCGTCTCCAAATGTATGGATAAAATCCCCAGGTTTAAGATCGGTCACCTGTGCGACCATCATCGTCAATAATGCATAGGAAGCTATATTAAAAGGAACCCCCAGAAATATATCGGCACTTCGTTGATAAAGCTGGCAAGATAATTTGTCTCCCGCCACATAGAACTGGAAAAGACAATGACAAGGCGGAAGAGCCATATTATCGATAGCACCAACGTTCCATGCACTCACAACAAGCCGTCTAGAATTCGGATTGTTTTTTATTTCACCTATCAGTTGCCTTATCTGATCAATATTCTGACCATCACTTGCGGGCCATGATCGCCATTGTGCTCCATAGACTGGGCCAAGATTACCGGCTTCATCTGCCCATTCATCCCATATTGAGACATTATGCTTGTTAAGATATCGAATGTTTGTATCGCCCGATAGGAACCACAACAGCTCATGAATGATAGATCGTAAATGAAGTTTCTTGGTCGTGATTATTGGAAAACCTTCAGACAAATCAAACCGAAATTGATGACCAAAGATACTTTTGGTCCCGGTCCCCGTTCGGTCTTCTTTCTTAACACCTTCATTTAAAACAAGCCTCATTAGATTAAGATATTGATCCATCTATCTCGTCCAGTTTTTGAAACTAAAAGTTCTATACTTTAATTTATGATAGAATCACCCTATAATGGAAGTGCTGGTATTCCAGCTATGACGATAAACAGCTTTTGAAATAAACGATGCGGACCCGGGGGCGGTACCCGGCGCCTCCACCAACATCCATAAAAATTTTTTATGGGGGCGAAATAGGATCGACGCGCGTGTAAAGACTAGTCTTTCGTTCGGCATTGTACCGCCGTTATCGGGCTAATTTACAAATGCCAATGATAATGATTTGGCCCTTGCTGCCTAAATATAGGTAAGCGCGGTTCGGGGGGTACCGGGCAACAGGATCCCCCCACTTAAAATTTTCTACAGACCAATTTTACTTTGGACTTTTCGAACTTGAGGGACAAGAGATTAATAACTTAAAAATGTTGCCATGATGTCAAACGATCAAATTGACTACGCCAAATTATTGGATAACGCCATGAGAAGTGTGCTTCGGCAGGCTTTAGATTTTGCGATTGACGGTGAGTTTCCAGGATCACACCATCTTTACATAACTTTTGGGACTAAAAGGCCCGGAGTAAAGATACCTTCGGTATTATTGGCCCAATACCCTAGTGAGATGACCATTGTTCTTGAAAATAAGTTCTGGGATTTAACAACAACTGGAAATGCTTTTTCAGTAACTTTAAGCTTTAATGGAAAATCCCAAAAGCTGTTTATTCCTTTTGACGCGGTTAAGGCATTTGTAGATCCCTCGGTCAATTTTGGCCTGCAGTTTGATAACGACGGTAACTTAGCTCCGAACCAAACGGAAAATGAGACCAAAGAAAAAATATCTGATAAAATAGGTTCGATTGAAAACTCCGACATACCTGCAGAAACTCAAATTGAGGATACTGTAATTGCACTCGATAGTTTTCGAAAAAAATAATATTATTAATTAGGTCCGGGAAAACGTATTAATTAAGGATTTCAACGAGCCCTTCATATGTCGACATTTATGTTTCGCGATTTATTCCAAACAACAGAATCAGAGCCGGATTTTCGAGCTATAACAAAGGATTATGTAGAGGTCGAAAAATTCAATAATACTGAGATTCTTACAATAAATACGGAAGGACTGATTAGACTTGCCCACGAAGCATTTCATGATACAGCGCATTACCTCCGATCTAGCCATCTTGCACAACTCTCTGCAATCCTAAAAGATCAAGATGCATCCCCGAACGATCATTATGTTGCTTTAGACCTTCTCAAAAATGCAAATATAGCTGCAGGAGGAATTTTGCCTATGTGCCAAGATACTGGTACGGCGATCATTATGGGAAAGAAAGGCCAAAACGTCTGGACCAACGGAGGTGACGAAGCGGCCCTTTCTAAGGGTGTATATAAAGCATATACCGAAGGTAACCTTCGTTATTCTCAGGTTGCTCCCCTAACAATGTATGATGAAAAAAATACCGGAAATAATTTACCAGCGCAGATCGAAATTTATGCGACCGACGGTGAAGAATATAAATTCCTATTTATTGCTAAGGGTGGCGGATCGGCCAATAAATCTTTTTTATTTCAACAAACACCATCGATACTAAATCCTAAACGTTTAATCAAATTTTTAGAAGATCAAATACGACTATTAGGTACGGCTGCTTGTCCTCCTTATCACCTGGCAATAGTTATAGGGGGAATGTCTGCAGAGTTTAATTTAAAAACTACCAAGTTGGCCAGCACACATTATCTCGACGGCTTGCCGGTTCACGGTAATGAATATGGACAAGCTTTTAGAGATACAGAAATGGAAGAAAAAATTCTTTCATTAACTCAAGAAATGGGTATTGGAGCTCAGTTTGGAGGTAAATATTTTTGCCACGATGTTCGAGTGGTAAGACTTCCTCGTCACGGTGCTTCTCTGCCAATCGGCATTGGCGTATCTTGTTCTGCTGACAGGCAAATACTGGGAAAAATTAATAGAGAAGGAATATTTCTTGAAAAACTTGAGACTAATCCAGCTAAATATTTACCTGAAATAGATGAATCTTCTCTTGGCGGTGAGGTAATCCCAATAGACCTAAACCAACCAATGGATAAAATAAGACAAACACTATCAGAGCATCCCATAAAAACACGGCTCTCTATTAACGGTCCTCTTATCGTAGCGCGCGACTTAGCTCACTTAAAAATTTCTGAGCGGCTTGCAGCCGGTGAACGCATGCCGGATTACATGAAAAATCATCCTATATATTACGCAGGTCCGGCAAAAACACCTTCGGGTTTTACCTCTGGGTCTTTTGGCCCGACGACTGCTGGAAGAATGGATTCTTATGTTGCAGATTTTCAGGCTAAAGGTGGAAGCCACATCATGTTGGCTAAAGGCAACAGATCAAAACAAGTAACAGAAGCATGTCAGAAATATGGTGGTTTTTATTTAGGATCAATAGGTGGCCCAGCCGCACGTTTGGCTCAAGACTGTATAAAAAAAGTTGAATGCATTGAATATGAAGAACTAGGCATGGAAGCAATTTGGCGAATTGAGGTAGAAAATTTTCCCGCTTTTATAGTAGTCGACGATAAAGGGAACGACTTCTTTACAAGTGATAATTAAATCGAAAATATTTGTCACTTGCAGAGTAAAACTGGTATTTCTGTTGACGTAATAATGTGCCGGGTGCGACCTCCTAAAATCATTTGTCGTACGCGGCTTCTTGCGTAAGCACCCTTAATCAAAAAGTCAGCGCGCACCTCTGACGCATATTTTAGATAGGCTGCCCCAATTTCCTGTTCTTTAACGTCAAATTTTTCAATCGTTGAGTCAATCCCCGACCATTTGAGTCTTAGAGCTCCCTCTTCCGGCGGAATAGCCGGCGGTTCGACAGGGTCAGCCGACAGCAATGTTACTTTATTAGCCTTCTCTAAAATGGGAATTGCAGCACTTAATGCATGCGCAGCTTCAGAGCTACTCTCCCAAGCCACAGCCACATGTTCGCCTGTTTTGGGCGGTAATATTGGTGGCACCACGACGGTTGGTCTTCCAGTATCTAATAGGGCCGCCTCGAGTGTAATTGGAGATGGGAATGCGGAATCTCGCATCGGTCTTCCTACAAAAATTAAATCGAATAATCTTCCCCTTATCGCAATAATTTCATCCTCCCGACCGATTTCCTCCCTCCATGACATCGACGCCCCTGTCTCCCCATCGGGTTCATCCAATATTGGAATCCCACTTGATTTACTATATTCATCAAATAGATTTTTTGTATCTTGTGCCCGTTCGGCTCCTTCTTTCTCAGTAACTTCCATGATTTCTTCTATCATGGAACCGTCCATGCCTTCACCGGTATATGGTACCAAGCCTCGTGGATCAGCTCTAACGTGCAAGATTTCAATATGTGATCCAAAAATTTTTGCTATTCGCCCAACCGATTCTAGCACCTGCTGACCAGTTTTAGCGCTGCTGACACAAGCTAGGATGGTCTTAATCATAGCCCTCCCCACATCATTAAGGTGTTAAGCCGATCTAACAAAAAACTCGTTCAAACAATAGACTTCACAGTTTTTCGATTTTTTCAAGATATTTTTAGGACTAATTTCTAAGGAAACAAATTACGTTGGTCCCACTTCTTATCATCAAAGGTATACAAAACTCTGTTGTGAAGGCGGAATGCTCGATCTTCCCAGAACTCAATCCTCTTTGGTATGACACAATAGCCCGACCAGTAAGTTGGACGAGGAATTTTAGAAATTCCAAATTTTGCTGTAAACTTTGCTACGTTTTTTTCCAATTCAAATTGGCTTTTCATTGGTCTAGACTGTTCGGAAGCCCAAGCACCAATTTGAGCACCTCTTGGGCGCGAGGCAAAATAGGCATCTGCATCTTCTTCGCTCACTGGCTCTACAACACCTGATATTCTTACTTGCCGTTTAAGGGATTTCCAATGAAAAAGGAGTGCGGCTGAAGGATTAGTAGCTAATTCCAGCCCCTTTTGGCTTTCCAGGTTAGTGTAGAATATAAAACCCTTATCAGTGGCACTTTTTAGCAACACCATCCTCGCCGAAGGGCACCCATTTTCATCGGCTGTCGCCAAGGTCATTGCTTCAGCAAGGGCGGCTTCGGTATGCTTTGCTTCCTCAAACCACCGCGTAAATTTTTCTAATGGATTTTTTTCATTAACATTGTCCATAAATTTTATCTTTCGCGTGGTTTTTAGTAATTTTTCCGCTTACTATTCAATATCAATTTAGATATCTTAGATCCAAGTTTAGTTAGTAAATAATGTAAATTCAAATCAGATTATTTGTTTAATTTCTTGCCATTTTTTTAACAAAAATATGATTCAATTTATTAAAACTAAATAATTAGGAGTAAATAATGGTAAAAAAATTTATGAGTTTTGTTCTGATTAGCTCTTTGAGCGTAGGTTTGCTTGCCTGCGTCGGCAATAACCAAAAAGAACAAGGTGGAGCGGTTATTGGAGGAGTTATCGGGGGCATATTAGGAAATAAGGTTGGCAAAGGAAAAGGTCGAGTAGTAGCTACAGCCGCTGGAGCAGCAGTTGGGGCTTTGCTAGGGAGTCATATTGGTCAGAAGCTTGATAAATATGACCGAATTTATGCATCCAAAGCGCAGCAGGCAGCCCTTGAGACTAATAAAGTAGGACAACCTTCAACTTGGTCTAACCCTGACAGCGGTAATTCTGGTGTTGTTATACCAACGCGAACCATTATTCAGAAGCGAAGTGGACAACCTTGTAGAGAGTATCAGCATACTGTAACCATTGGAGGAAAAACTGAAAGAGCATATGGACGTGCATGCAGAGAAGCCGATGGAAGCTGGAAAATTATAAATTAATTTTGTCTTATTGATTGAAGTTGTATTATCTTTGATCTATCCGCTTTCTCCCGAGAAAACTCTCGTATAATATTCCAAAAAATGTTTTGAATAAGGAGTTAATAAATCAAATGAGCGAACCAGAACCCCTCATGAAGGGGAAAAAAGGTCTCGTTATGGGCGTTGCTAATGATCGTTCGATAGCTTGGGGAATAACCAAAAAGATTGTAGATCATGGAGCGGAGGTCGCTTTTACTTTTCAAAATGAAGTTTTAGAAAAACGTGTTCGGCCATTAGCAGAAAATTTAGGAAGCAAGCTGGTTTTGGAATGCGATGTTTCCGAAGATAAAAGTATTCAGACCGTCATTGATAACGTCAAGGGTGCTTGGGGAACCATTGATTTCATCATCCATGCCATAGCATTTTCTGATAAAGCTGAGCTGACCGGACATTATATTGACACCTCCGCACATAATTTCGTGCAGACAATGGCGATTTCTTGTTACTCTTTTACATCCCTTTGCCGAGCAGCACAGCCCATTATCAATGAGGGCGGTAGTATAATTACTTTGACTTATGCAGGTTCGGAAAGAGTTGTTCCACACTATAATGTTATGGGTGTCGCTAAAGCAGCGCTTGAATGTAGTGTAAAATATCTTGCCGTAGATCTAGGAAAATATGACATTCGTGTGAATGCCATCTCCGCCGGACCAATTCGAACGCTAGCCGCATCAGGAATTGGTGATTTTCGATATATACTTAAGTGGAACGAGTTAAATGCGCCACTCAAACGTAATGTAACTATCGATGATGTTGGTGGAGCGGGTCTCTATCTTTTATCGGATCTTTCGAAGGGTGTTACCGGAGAAATTCATCATGTTGATTGTGGCTACAATGTGATTGGCATGAAAGCGGTTGATTCGCCGGATATCCAAGTTGTAACAGGGAAATAAAAAAGTGATCCATAAAATCGAGAAGGTTTAAATGTCCGATAATTCTTTTGGCACACTTTTTCGCGTCACCACCTGGGGGGAGAGCCATGGTCCTTCTATCGGGTGCATCGTGGATGGCACTCCACCGGGTATCGCTTTAAAGGAGAAAGATATTCAATCATGGCTAGACAAACGAAGGCCGGGAACCTCACGGTTTGTTACTCAGAGGAAGGAGCCGGACAAAGTAAAAATTTTATCGGGTGTATTTGAAGGCAAAACAACTGGAACACCGATTAGTTTATGTATAGAGAATCAGGACGCAAGAAGTAAGGATTATAGCGCAATAAAAGATAAATTTCGTCCAGGTCATGCGGATTTTACTTATTGGAAAAAATACGGTTTTCGTGATTTTCGTGGGGGTGGCAGACCGAGTGCACGTGAGACTGCAATGCGGGTAGCCGCCGGCGGTGTTGCGAGAAAAGTTTTGGGCAAATCTGTTAAAATTCGGGGAGCTATGATACAGTTAGGAACGGAAAAGATCGACCGAAGGCGATGGAGCTGGAATCAATGTGAAAAAAACCCGTTTTGGTGTCCGGATGCAAAGGCTGCTTCAAAATGGGAAGAATACCTAGACGAGGTGCGCAAATCAGGGTCCTCCGTCGGAGCAATTATTGAAATTGTAGCTTCCGGTGTTCCAGCAGGATTAGGTGCACCTATCTATGGAAAATTAGATGCAGACCTAGCTAAAGCAATGATGGGTATTAATGCAGTAAAGGGGGTGGAGATAGGTTCTGGCTTTGATTCCGCCTGCTTAACAGGCGAAGAAAATGCAGATCAAATCAGAATGGAAAAACGTAAGGTAAAATTTCAATCAAACAACGCGGGGGGTATTCTTGGAGGAATTTCAACAGGTCAAGATTTAATAATTCGTTTCGTTGTAAAACCGACAAGCTCAATTTTAACGCCAAGGAAAACAATAAATAAGCAAAAACGTAACACAACAATCATGACCAAAGGTCGGCATGATCCTTGTGTCGGTATTCGTGCGGTGCCGGTGGGTGAAGCAATGATGGCTTGTATTTTAGCAGACCATCAACTTCGTCATCGTGGGCAATGCGGTTAGGTATTAACTTTTTTAAGAACAGCGACAAGTTCAACATGGGGTGACCACAAAAATTGGTCAACTGGCACTAATTCCTCTAGGATATATCCAAACTCAATCAGTTTTACCGCATCTTGAGCGAAGCTTGAGGGGTTGCAAGAAACATATACAACAACCGGTGCATTACTCTCAGCGAGATGAATTATTTGTGTTCCTGCACCACTACGGGGGGGATTTAAAATAACGGCATCTACATTAGAAAAATCGTTGGCAATTAACGGACGGCGATAAAGATCGCGAGTATTTGCGGTAAGCTTATTCTCCAATCCATGCGCCCTCGCGGCTTGCAGCAGGCTCCCAATGTGTTCTTCCTCAATATCAAATGCTGAAACCTGAAATCCATGGCCAGCAAGTGGAAGAGTGAAAGTCCCACATCCAGAAAAGAGCTCAATTATTTTAGTTGCCCCGCTAACAGCATGCATAACATGTTTGCGCAAAATTTCTTCACCCAACGCTGTGGGCTGAACAAAAGCATCTGGGGGAATTTGTACTAAATATTTATCATATTTTACTTTTACGGGTCGACGTTGAATTAAGGGCTCAGCCTTATTTGAAGATTTATCTTTAATTTTACGCCAACAAATTCGAGCGATATCGTGTTCAATCGCAAAATCAGAAATAGCCTCTCGAAAAGATAGATTAGGCTCTTCATAGGTCAATAGGGTAATATCAATCTCGCCATCACCCAAAATTAAGCCTATTTCGGCCCTATCTCTGACCTTTAAAAAGCTGTTGAGTAATGCTCTGATTTGCGGCACCAACATCCATATTTTATCCACCACTACCGGACAACACTTTAGATCCACAATTTGATTGCTCCCAAATTTCTTAAAACCAACTATGGTCCCCGATGCCAATCTTCGTGCCGAAAAGCGCACACGCCGCCGTTTGCTTGAGTGGCCTGAAATTAAAGGTTTTACGCATCCGCTTTCTATTTTATGTCTTCTCAATTTTTCAATAATAATTCTGCGTTTCCAAGAGTTATATTTGGCATCATTTAATTGCTGCACCGCGCATCCGCCACAGATAGTAAAATGGTCACAAGCTGGCGTTTTGCGATCCATATTTTTAATTAAAACTGACTGAATTTCACCGCGGCAAGATCCATTCTCAAATTCACCAATTCGGACCCGAACTAATTCACCCGGGACAGAAAAAGGAACAAACACTTTGCTCCCATTGCTTAGCGCTACACCGTCGCCTTTGGACCCTAACGCCAATATATTTACATCAATTTCGGTCACAATATTTGGTTCGCATAAATTAAAAATTCAATATTGCCTTTTGGTCCTTCAATAGGACTTTGTTCAACTCCTAATACTTTCCAGCCCATTTCTTTGGATAACCATTGGCTAATTGAGCAACATACTTCCCTATGTAATTGTCGATCACGAACAACCCCACCTTTTCCAACTCGTCCTTTCCCAACTTCAAACTGGGGTTTTATAAGAGCGATAAGTTCGGCATCCGGCGCAGCTAGACGGAGTGTTGCAGGTAAAACTTTTTTTAACCCTATAAAACTCGCGTCACAAACAATAATCGACGGTATGTCAGGGATTTCGGCTTCACTGATATAACGTGCATTTTGACCTTCCATCACGACCACTCTATCGTCATTTCTAAGGCGCCAATCCAACTGTCCTTTTCCGACATCTATTGCATAAACTTTCTTAGCGCCATTAACTAATAAAACGTCAGTAAAACCACCTGTGGAGGACCCTATGTCTATACAAATTTTGTCCTTTATAGTAACGGAAAAACACTTAAGCCCATGTTCTAGCTTGACACCACCACGTGAAACCCAAGGATGAGTTTTTTGTTTAATTGCTAGGTTGATTTCATCTGAAATTTGTTGACCTGGTTTGTTTAGCCTAATGTTATCAGCATAAACTATCCCGGCCATAATCAGCGCTTGGGCTTTCGAACGGTTCTCTACAAGCCCTCTAGCGACCAATAATTTATCAACGCGCTCTTTTTTTGCCACAGAATTGCACTGTTATACACTTGAGGTCATCTTAGTCCCATACTTTCCAAGGGCCTTTAAAACATTTTCAACAATATTTTCTGCGCTTAAGCCAGCAATCTTATATTGCTGCTGCTGTGTATCATGATCTATATAAAAATCAGGTAAATACATGGGTCTAAATTTCAAGCCAGATTCCAGCAAACCATTAAAAGCTAAAAAGTGAGTAATCTGACTTGCAAACCCTCCTATTGTTCCCTCTTCAATTGTAATAAGGACCTCATGATCCATCGCAAGACGACGTACCAAATCCTCGTCAATGGGTTTCGCAAATCGTGCATCAGCTACTGTCGTTGACAACCCAATTTCATCCAAGCTTTCGGCTGCTATATGACAATCGGCGAGGCGAGTACCATAAGATAATAATGCTACAGTATTTCCTTCTTTGGTGATTCTTCCTTTTCCAATTTCAAGAACTTCGGCTTTTTGAGGCATTTCAACTCCCACGCCATTTCCTCTCGGATATCTCAAACCTGAGGGTCTATTATCAATCGCAACCTGGGTCTTTACCATGTGCACTAACTCTGCCTCATCAGCAGCCGCCATTAAAACCATTCCCGGAAGACAACCTAAATAGGTGATGTCAAAAGAACCCTGATGAGTTACGCCATCGGCGCCCACCATCCCCGCACGATCGATAGCAAATCGAACGGGCAAACCCTGAATAGAAACGTCATGAACAACAGAGTCATAAGCACGCTGTAAAAATGTGGAATAAATAGCAGCAAACGGTTTGTAGCCTTCGGCCGCAAGCCCTGCAGCAAAGGTAACCGCATGCTGCTCGGCTATCCCGACATCAAAACATCTTTCTGGAAAAGTTTTCGCAAATATATCAAGACCAGTGCCTGAAGGCATTGCCCCCGTAATAGCTATAATTTTGTTGTCTGTCTGCGCCTCAGCGCTCAGAGCCTCCGCAAAAACCTTGGTATATGAAGGCGGACCCTGCGGTGCTTTAACTAAAGCCCCTGTAGTGGCATCAAACTTTCCGACACCATGATACTTATCTGCCGCAGCCTCAGCGGGTGGGTAGCCACCCCCCTTTTTTGTGACCACATGAACGAGTACGGGGCCGGGTTCATTGGAATCTCTTACATTTTTCAATACTGGCAGCAAGTGCTCTAGATTGTGACCGTCCACTGGACCAATATAATAAAAACCAAGTTCCTCAAACATGGTACCTCCCGTTACTAATCCACGGGCATATTCTTCAGATTTGGCTGCAGCTTGTTCCAAACGTTTGGGAAACTTCTTAGCTAGATCTCTCATTAAGTGACGCAGGGAACGGTAGTAACGTGATGAAATAAGTCGTGAAAGATAGGCACTCATTGCCCCAACAGGTGGAGCAATAGACATGTCATTATCATTGAGAATTACAATTAAACGTCTATTCATAGAACCAGCGTTATTCATGGCTTCATAAGCCATGCCGGCGGTCATAGATCCATCCCCAATCACCGCAATCGAGTTGTTTTCTAAACCCTTAAATCCGCTAGCCACTGAAAGCCCAAGTGCCGCAGATATAGAGGTGGCGGCATGTGCTGCACCGAATGGGTCATATTCGCTCTCTACGCGTTTTGTAAAGCCTGAAAGCCCCCCGCCTTGACGAAGGGTGCGAATTTTATTTCGCCGACCAGTAATAATTTTATGCGGATAAGCTTGATGACCGACATCCCAAACCAAATGGTCTTTTGGCGTATTGAAAACATAGTGCAGGGCAACAGTGAGCTCGACTACACCTAAACTCGCCCCTAAATGGCCACCAGTTGATGAAACTACATTAATAGTTTCTGCCCTGAGCTCATCGGCAAGCTGTCCCAGGTCGCTTTCTTTTAACTTTCTGAGATCTGCAGGAAAATTAACTTCGTCCAGCAACGGCGTTTTTAGCATTTTACTCAATACATCCTCCTATGCGCGCCTCTCAACAATAAAATCTGCGATAGCCCTGAGGTTTGCCGCTTTATCACCAAACATGTCAAGTTGCCCTATAGCGTTATCGATCAAAAATTGAGCGCGCTTTTGTGCTTGCGAAATACCGAGCAAAGATACAAAAGTCGCTTTACCAGCTTCACCATCTTTGTTGATGGTCTTTCCCGTTGCTTCCTCAGTACCGAGCACGTCCAGTAGATCATCAGCAATTTGAAATGCTAAACCAATATCTTGGGCATATTTTATTAATGCCTGTTTTTCTTCCACAGAGGCTTTACCTAGAATTGCTCCAGCTTCACAAGAAAAACTAATTAGTGCTCCAGTTTTTAACCTTTGCATTCGCGAGATGGTCTCCAAATCAACATCACAATTTTCGGATTCTAAATCAATCATCTGACCTCCCACCATGCCTCCACCACCTGAGGCAATTGCTAGTCCTTTAACTAATGCAACCCTAACATTAGGATCGGGATGAGTTTTTGGATCACTGAGAATCTCAAAAGCAAGAACCTGTAACGCATCACCGGCTAGGATCGCTGTCGCTTCATCAAAAGCAATGTGACAAGATGGCCTGCCACGGCGAAGGGAATCATTATCCATTGCAGGAAGATCATCATGTACAAGAGAATAACAGTGTATAAGCTCTATGGCAGTGCCCACCCTAAGCGCATATTGCTCTGATGCCTCAAATAATTTGGCACTTTGTAGTGTAAGGAAAGGTCTTAGCCTCTTCCCCCCTTTAAGTGAAGCATAACCCATTGCGCTATAAAGCTTCCCCTCACAGCTTTTCTGTGAGGACAATACATTTTTCAAAAATGTCTCCACCATAGCTGCGCATTCAGCCATCGCCTCTGTTAGAGCTTTAGAAGCCCGCTGTTTATTCAAGGTCTATTGGCTCCAGCTCTATAGATTCATTAGAACCGAGCTTAATTTTATCTACACGGGTTTTAGCTTCTTTTAGCTTTTTTTCGCAATGTTCCTTGAGAGCGGCACCCCGTTCATAGGCACTAATGGCGTCTTCTAGGTCACTTTTTCCCTGTTCAAGTTTCCGAACAATGTCTTCAAGTTCAGCCAAGGCCCCTTCGAACGAAAGAGAAGCAATTTTGACTGGTTTTTCACTAGATACCATATCGTTTAACCCTAACGTGATTAAAAGAATTTTTTTATATAGTATAGATATAACTACTTATCTCTATACTATATAGTTAATTAGCCTAATTTATTTTATGATAATGTGAAGTTCACATTGCTTTCACTAACTCCGTTAAATGAGCAGTCACACAATTAGGAAGGGCTGTCAAATCATAGCCACCTTCCAGTGATGATATTATCTTTGCATCACAATGTTCACCCGCAATATCGACCAGTTTACTGGTAATCCAGCCAAAATCTTCTTCCTCTAAATGGAGGTTGGCAAGAGGATCTCTGCTGTGAGCATCAAATCCAGCCGACAAAAAAATAAGTTGAGGTTTAAATTTCTCCAATGCTGGCAAGATGGTGCCTTCGATCTTACGTCTAAAATGTTGAGAACCCGTACCCTCCGCCAATGGAACGTTGCAAATGTTGCCAACACCAGTCTCTTTAGCAGAGCCCGTCCCTGGATAAAATGGATATTGGTGAGATGAAGCAAAAAAAACATCTTCCTCCGACCAAAATGCGGATTGGGTCCCATTGCCATGATGAACATCAAAATCAACTATCGCAACACGTTCAAGGTTATGCACGATACGAGCATGTTGAACACCAACAGCAATATTGTTAAAAAGACAAAATCCCATGCCACGACTGGGTTCAGCATGATGACCTGGGGGACGCATTGCACAAAATGCAGAATTAGACTCACCAGCCATTATTGCATCAATGGCGGCTACTACTGCACCACAAGCTCTCATGGCTGCCTCTCCAGACCCCGGACAAAGCGCTGTATCTGGATCAATTTGATGGAGACCTTCCTGTGGCACTAGGTCAATTATTTGTTCCACATAAATTTGACTGTGAATTCTAGATATTTGCTCAATGGTAGCCAGTGGCGCCTCTCTTTTATCTAGATTTTTGAAACGATCAGCTTCCAATGCCCGTGTTACCGCCTTGATACGATTTGGGCATTCTGGATGTCCATGTCCCATATCATGATTTTCCGCGCTTTTATGGCTAAAAATTAAAGTGGTCATTTTTTATCTCGTTTACGTACAATTTTGGTCAACATAGATTTATTTTATTCATAAGCATACGGTGGTAAAATAATTTGGCAGGAAGAAACGTTTTCTAAATGATGATATTTTAGCCGTAGACAGTTTCCGTTTTTCTATGTTTATAGACAAAGATTATACTTTATTTAATTTTGATTCAGGGTTTGTGCCCAAATGAAAACTTGGGAAAAAAAATTATATTGTTGTTTTTCAATGACAAAGTTACTTGTCACCATATTTTATATCAGTGGGGCTTTTATAATCGTCACCCTGCTCTCTATGCCAATATTTGTATCTTCAGCTAAAGCTCAAAAACTGGACCAAGGGGCTGTCTCTAAACGTGATTCTATTAAAAATCAATCAGATATTTCCCGAAATAGTAAAATAAAATTTAAAAAGGGGAAACGAGGGAAACGAGGCAGAAGAGGCCCTGCCAAAGTCATAGTAGATCTAGTCACTGAAGGAACCGCCATTGAGACCGTTCAGGTCTATGGTAGAGTTATCGCGCAACAGAAGGGTATAATAGCGGCACGAACTAGAGGTGCCGTAGAAGCAGTAAAGGTTCGTGTTGGTGATAGAGTAAAAAAGGGCGATATAATAGTTAAATTGATTTCTAGCGCCTTAATAGCCGAACGGGATCTAAAATCTGCTGAACTAAAGGAATTTACTGCAAAAATTCGAACCGTCGGCGTGCAACTTGCTCTAGCTAAACAAGAACTTAAAAGGCTCCAGAGACTAAGAAAGTCTTCTGCTTTCTCTCTGGCCCGATACCAAGATAAACTTCGTGATGTTGAGCGCTCTCAAAGCGCCCTGATTGAAGCTAAGGCTAGACGTGAACAGGCAAAAGCCCGATTACGTATAGCAAATATTAATCTAACGAATGCTAAAATTTTGGCCCCTTTCAATGGAGTTATTATCAGTCGAGCAGTTGAAGTTGGAGATTATGTAAGCCTTGGAGCCGCAGTTGTGACGATCCTCAACGAAAATTCTTTTGAAATTGAAGCCGAAGTGCCAGCAAATCGTTTAGGGGGGCTCAACAATGGTAGGGTGATTGATGTAAAGCCGGAGTTCGGGCGACCTTTTACAGCATCTGTTCGGGCGATCGTACCGCAAGAGAACGCTCTTTCAAGGACACGTGTTGTTCGTCTCTTACCCAACTTTGTCAAACCAAACCTGACAATAGCATCAAACCAAAGTGTTGTCCTGCACATACCTTCGGGTGCCTCTAAGAAAGCCTTAACAGTGCATAAAGACGCTATTACACAGCGTAGAGGAAAGCGGGTCGTATTCGTCGTCAAGGAGACAAAGGGCGGCTTAAGAGCTCAAATGCGAACAGTTAAATTAGGGGAAGCGTTTGGTCTACGTTTCGAAGTTTTGAAAGGTCTAAAATCAGGCGAACAAGTGGTAATTCGAGGAAATGAAAGATTACGGCCACGTCAAAAAATAAAAATAAACAAGCCGGATGAACGTCGAAAACTAGGGAAATGGCGAGGCAAACGCTCAGAAGCAAAAGAAAGTCACGAGGAAAGGCAGAAAAGAAAAAAAGACAGCAAACCCGGAGAGTATGGGAACAATAATCGCGCTACAAAAAAGGAATCCAGAGACGGGATTTAGTGTATGAAATTCATAGAACTAGCAGTAAAAAGACCGGTCGCTGTTCTCTCGGTTGTTTTGATGGTTGTCCTTATGGGCTTTTTAGCCTTGAAGGTAATACCAATACAATTAACACCAGATGTCCGTAAGCCTCTTCTTATAATTCAAACCAAATGGCCTGGAGCCTCTCCCGCTGAAGTAGAAAAAGAAATAGTAATTCCCCAGGAAGAGCGCTTGAAAGGTCTCGAGGGATTAGAAAGAATGGAGTCGCGCTCCCGTCGGGGGCGGTCACAAATTACCCTGGAATTCAACGTTAATACAGACCGTAATCAATCGATCTTACTAGTTAACAATCGACTACAACAAGTCACCGGCCTTCCAGAGGAATCAGACGAGCCGGTTCTAAGAACACGGGATACTGACGACAATCCTATAGCTTGGTTTACAGTCGAAACTCGCCCGGGGAACAGTCGACCCATCAGATCTTATGGGGACTTTGTAGATGACATTGTACGAGATCGGCTAGAACGGGTTGATGGTGTTGCATTAGTAAATGTTTATGGGGGAAACGAATCCGAAATCAGAGTGATTGTGGACCCAAAACGTCTCGCTCATTTTCGTATGACTATAACCGAATTAAATAATGCACTGCGTGGAACCAATATCAACTTATCCGCTGGTGAGGTAGATGAAGGTAAACGTCAATATACCGTTCGAACACAAAGCGAACTCAATACCGTTAAACGAGTTAAAGAAGTTGTGCTCCGTGCTAAAATTGATCCTGCTACCGGTCGTATATTTCGCGTTAGGGTCGGCGATGTTGCGAGTGTAGAATTCGGGCACAAGAAAAGGGACGCGCGAATTAGAAATCGCGGCAAAAATGCTATCGTCGTAAGTACTATTCGTGATACTGGAGCCAACGTAATCGAAACAATGAAGGGTATTAGGAAGGTTGTTGAAGAACTCAACCGTGAAATAATGCCTGAAGCTGGTTTAATTATAAATCAGGTTAGAGATGACACAGTGTACATCAACTACGCTATCAATCTAGTTACACAAAATATTTGGTTGGGTGGATCACTAGCAGCAATCATTCTCTTTCTATTTTTGCGTTCCTTCGGTGCCACCGCTGTTGTAACTTTGGCCATACCAGTATCGGTAATAGGCTCATTTGTAGCTCTAGCAGCTTTAGGCCGTTCAATAAATGTCATTTCACTCGCTGGAATTGCCTTTGCAGTAGGTATGGTTGTTGATGCTGCGATTGTTGTACTTGAGAATATTTACCGACATCGAGAACGAGGAGAATCTAAGCTAGACGGGGCGCTTAAAGGCGCGGGCGAAGTTTGGGGGGCAATTATGGCTTCTGCTCTGACTACAGTGGTTGTGTTTGCCCCCATTTTGGTAATGAATCTAGTGGTTGGCCAGTTATTTAGAGATATTGCTGTAGCCTTATCTGTCGCGGTGCTTTTATCGCTGATAGTTTCCATTACTGTAGTACCAGCCCTCGCTAATAAATTCTTGGGGGACAATACACAAAACCTGATTAACAGGAGACGTATTCCAATACTTGACAGTTTTGCATCTGGTTTTTCTATTTTAATTTTCAATTTTACAAAAATAGTTATCCAGAATCGAGCTTTAGGTGCGCTTGTTATAATCTGTATATGCGGATTTGCGGGGCTTGGCACTTGGGCATTTTTACCAAAGCTAAGTTACTTACCCAGCGGTAATCAGAACTTTATTTTAGCCATTGCTAACCCACCACCGGGTTACAATCTGAAAACCCTCAATGATATGGCAACTAAGACTGAGAACATGACACGTCGCTATTGGGCAAAATCAGGTGAGAAACCAAAAAAATGTGCGCCATGGTATGCAAGGATAGAAATTTTCCCGCCAAAAATTAAAGAATGTGACATCGGTGATGTTCGTATGGAACGATTCTGGTTCGTTACTAGATCCACTTCGACGTTCATGGGGACTTCGGCTACCGATCCTACGAGAGCAAAAGAGCTTATACCAATTATGCGCCGGGCCGTTTTTAGTGAACCCGGAACTTTTGGTTTTGCCAAACAAAGAGCCCTATTTGGAAGAGGGTTTGGTGGTTCAGAAATCATAGATTTAGATATTACAGGCCCAAACCTTGAAACGTTGCTTTCTCTTGCCCGAGAAGGTGTTGAAATACTGAGGCAAGAATTCCCTGCTGCAAGGATAAGACCTAAGCCCGGATTAGAACTCGGAGCACCTGAGGTTCGACTTGTCCCAAACCTGCTCAGACTCGCCGATGTTGGCTTAACAGCCCGTGACCTTGGGTTATCTGTTGACGTCTTCAATGACGGCTTGCGTGTGACAGAAGTAACGAGAGGTAGCAAGCGCATTGATCTAACCCTCAGGGGGTTAACGGATAAAATTACTTCAACTCAAGGCATAGGTAATTTGCCTGTGGTAACACGGACTGGTCAAATTCTTCCGGCCTCCTCACTAGCTAAATTAGATGTAACCGAAGGGCCTACTCAGATTCGACATTTGGAGAGAATTAGGACCGTTACCTTACAGATACGACCACCCGAAAATATAGCTTTAGAAACTGCAATCCAGCGAGTAAGGGAAAATGTTATTTTACCAATGGTTAAACAAGGCCTGCCCTCGGGTGTTCGTCTAACCATGTCTGGAACTGCTGACGAGTTAAATAAAACTTGGAATGCAATGTTATGGAACCTTTTAATAGCTGTTGCCGTAGTTTATTTGGTTTTGGCAATTTTATTTGAGAGTTTTGTCTTTCCCATATTGATTATGTTTTCTGTTCCCCTCGCGACAGCAGGAGGTGTAGCGGGTCTTTCCATCCTGAATATTTATACTTTTCAGGCCCTAGATATGCTTACGCTTCTTGGCTTTGTTATTTTAGTTGGTACAGTTGTCAATAATGCAATCTTGCTAGTACATCAGACTTTGTATCACGTTAGAGTTCAGGCAATGAATGCAAATGAAGCAATTGCCGAAGCAACAAGAAATAGAATACGGCCAATTTTTATGTCTACCTTGACGAGTGTTTTTGGAATGTTGCCTCTAGTAGTCATGCCTGGGGCGGGGTCGGAGCTCTATCGTGGTCTTGGGTCAGTAGTCCTAGGAGGACTCGCACTATCAGCCGTACTTACACTGCTAATTATTCCCCCATTACTATCTTTTGTAGCCCCGATTTTACGGCGCCAGCAGGGAATATTGGCAAATGAAACCACAAGACCTTTGGCGGCGAAACACTAGCTAAAAATTAAAAAGAATTGACCGGAATTTTAAGAAAATACTTACCGCTTTTTTCTGGTGGCGGAAGGCGTCCACCTCTTATATTTATTTGGATAGAAGACAACATAAGTCCGGGCATTGGCAAGATTTCATCGCGTGCAGTGCGCATTGAAACAAATTGGTCTTCCGTTTTATTTTCTGCCAAATGGATATTAAAGTTGAGCTGTTCGACAACAGATGTTTCCCAGCAATAATCTCGAGAACCATTACAACCATAGTCATGGTTGACAAAAATACGAGTAGCTGACGGAAGAGTTAAAATTTTTCGAAGGGATCTATATAGTTCTTTGGCATTACCACCAGGAAAATCGCAACGAGCAGTTCCGGAATCTGGCATAAAAAATGTATCGCCAGTAAATGCGTTCCCATCAGTGTAATAAGTTACACATGCTGGCGTATGACCAGGCGTATGCATTACCTCTACCCCGATGTCCCCAACATAAAAAATTTCACCATCTTCAAATAAATGATCAAATTGGGAGCCGTCGCAAGCCAATTCATCGCCTAGGTCGTACAAAGATTTAAAATATCTTTGCACTTCCGATACCCTGCTGCTGATGCCTGTCTTACCTCCCAATTTTTGTTTCAAATAAGCAGCGGCTGTCACGTGGTCAGCGTGAATATGAGTTTCCAAAATCCATTGAACCTTTAGATTATTTTCTGCAATGAAAGAAATAATTTTATCAGCTCCCGCAGAAGAAAATTTTCCAGCAGAGAGATTAAAATTTAGAACAGGGTCGATTATCAAACAATCTTCAGATTGCTCATTGCACACAACATGCGTCGCGTTTTTAGTATCACTATCAAAAAATGTTTTTACTTTAAAAGACATATTCTCAATTTAACTCGTACTTATTAAAAACTTTTGTCAATTCTATTGCTAATAATCAAAACAATGATAGTTATCAAAATACTATTCTCAAGGGTTTGACGATAGAGTTATTCTCTTTTAACAAGTTAACCAGCAAACAAAGGTTTATTTAATGACACGCGGTTACTTTGAGCCAATAGAAGAGATTAATACCTCACCTAAAGTCTCCGATGAAATTAAATTTTCTACCTGTTACATGTGTGCCTGCCGATGCGGAATTAAGGTACACATGAAAGATGGTGGTATTAGGTATATTGAAGGTAATAGCGATCACCCCGTTAACAAAGGTGTATTATGTGCCAAAGGATCGGCGGGCATAATGAACCATTACTCTCCAGCTCGCCTTACCAAACCACTTAAAAGGGTTGGAAAACGGGGTAAAGCAGAGTTTGAAGAAATTGAATGGGAAGAAGCCTTAGAACTTGCCAGCAAGTGGCTAGGTGATATTCGAGCATCAGACCCTAAAAAACTTGCTTTTTTCACTGGCCGCGATCAAAGCCAGGCTCTTACCGGCTGGTGGGCTAGCCAGTTCGGTACGCCAAACCATGCCGCTCACGGAGGCTTTTGCTCTGTAAATATGGCAGCGGGGGGTATTTATACCATTGGGGGTTCATTTTGGGAATTTGGAGAACCTGACTGGGAACTTACCAAGTATATGCTGATGTTTGGTGTAGCCGAAGATCACGATAGTAACCCAATTAAGGCAGGTTTATCTACCATTAAGAAGAATGGAGCAAAGTTTGTTTCTTTGAATCCTATCCGAACAGGATACTCGGCAATTGCTGACGAGTGGATAGGAATTCGTCCGGGTACGGATGGCAAGTTCATTCTGGCATTAGTCCACGAACTCTTAAAGGCAGATAAAATTGATCTTGATTTCGCGGTCAGGTACACCAATTTGCCTTGGCTCGTTATAAAAAATCCAGGTGGTTCTGATGATGGGCTATTTGCACGTGGTATAGACGGAGGGCCGGTTTGTTGGGATAAAGGTACAAATCAAATTGCCGACGCCCAACTTGCCGGTGTCTCACCCGCTTTAACGGGTTCATTTGAAATAGATGAAAGCCGAGTAGCGGTTCCAGCTTTTAGTTTAATGGCAACAAGATATCTCGAGGAAAAGTACTCACCAGAGGTAGCAGAAAAAGAAACCGGTGTGTCTGCTTCGACCATTCGCAGAATTGCTGCTGAAATCGCGGAAGTTGCGTTTGAACAAGAGATTGAAATCAACCAACCATGGACAGATTGGGCCGGCCGTCAGCATGATAAAATGATAGGTCGACCAGTTTCTATGCACGCAATGCGTGGAATTTCAGCGCATTCAAATGGATTTCAAACTTGTCGGGCACTTCATCTGCTTCAAATTCTTTTGGGAAGTATAGATTGCCCAGGCGGCTTCCGTTACAAACCACCTTTTCCGAAAGCAGTGCCCCCTCCCTTAAAACCAACGGGTAAAGAAGAACAGGTCAAACCAGGAGCTCCTATGGCTGGACCACCCCTAGGGTTTCCAGCCGGTCCAGAGGACTTATTGGTAAATAAGGATGGTACACCGCAACGAATTGACCATGCATTTTCTTGGGAAGCTCCAATCGCAGCGCATGGCATGATGCATATGGTTATTACTAATGCGCACAATAAAGATCCATACCCAATCGACCTTTTGTTTATGTATATGGCTAACATGAGCTGGAATTCCTCAATGAATACTGCGGGAACTAAAGAAATGCTCACTGCCAAAGATGAAAAAACCGGTGATTATAAGATACCAAAAATTTTGTATTCAGATGCTTACTTTTCAGAAATGGTAGCTTACGCTGATTTAGTGTTACCCGACACCACATACCTAGAACGTTGGGATTGTATATCTCTTTTAGATAGACCAATCAGTAGTGCAGAAGCCGCGGCTGATTCTATTCGCCAGCCAGTCGTAGAACCTGACAGAGATGTTCGCCCTTTCCAAAGTGTCTTGATTGACCTGGGTGCACGCATAAATTTGCCTGGCCTAACAAATAAAGATGGAAACCCCAAATATCCCGGAGGATACCCAGATTACATAGTTAATCATGAAAGGGCCCCAGGAATTGGCTCACTTGCCGGCTGGCGCGGTGTAGACGGCAAAAGTCATGGCACGGGTGTCCCTAATAAAAACCAGTTGGACCGATACATTGAGAATGGATGCTTTTGGGAACATAAGCTTCCACCAGAACAACATTATTTTAAGCATGCGAACCGTGATTATTTGGAATATGCGGCTTCTGTGGGTTTTATTGGCGCATCCAACCAGATCATTCTTCAAGTATATTCAGAACCTATTCAGAAATTTAGATTAGCTGCGCAAGGGCATGGTAAAATACAACCGCCCGATAAACACCGAGAGCGAATTGAAAAATATTTTGACCCACTACCGATATGGTATCCACCATTCGAAGGAGAAACTATCAATACTGACAGCTATCCAATGCACGCTCTAACCCAGCGCCCGATGGCAATGTATCATAGCTGGGGTTCGCAAAATGCATGGCTGCGACAAATACACGGGAAAAATCCTCTTTATATAAATCGTAAAACAGCAGAAACCCATAAAATTGAGGATGGGGACTGGGTGTGGGTAATAAGCCATCACAACCGAATTAAAACACAGGTTAAGCTTATGGAGGGTGTAAACGACCTAACAGTGTGGACCTGGAACGCGATCGGTAAACAATCCGGAGCGTGGAATTTAGATCCAAGTTCACCTGAGTCTAAAAAAGGGTTCTTGCTTAACCATGTAATTTCCGAATTATTACCAGACAAGGGAAACGGGTTTCGCTATGCCAATTCGGATCCAATAACCGGTCAGGCCGCATGGTACGATTTGAGGGTCCGCATTGAAAAAGCTGATGGAGAAAAGAATGATACTAGTGAACCCCAGTTTGACACCTTATATCCGCCGAAGACTTTGCCCAAGAGGCCAAAAATTTTACGATATGGACGAATGTATTCCAGAAATCATAAGCCTGAAAAATCTAAATGACTGACATTCCAAAAAACACCTCCGGCAAGAAGCTTGGTCTGGTTATAGATCTAGACATTTGTGTTGGCTGCCATGCTTGCGCTGTGAACTGTAAAGAGTGGAATACTAGCGGTCATTCAGCTCCGCTGCCCGATAACGATCCATTTGGAGCAAATGTAGATGGTGTTTGGTTCAATCGCGTTCATACATTTGAGTGTGGGGAAGGAACGGATAGCCGAACAGTACATTTTCCGCGATCATGTTTACATTGTGAACAACCTGCCTGCGTAGAAGTCTGTCCAACAGGTGCTTCATATAAAAGAGCCGAAGATGGCATTGTACTCGTTAATGAGGATATTTGTATTGGTTGTAAACTTTGCAGCTGGGCTTGTCCTTACGGAGCACGCGAATATGACGGCGATTCTGGTGTAATGAAAAAATGTACTTTATGCATAGATCGGATTTATAACGAAAATCTTGAAGAGACCGATCGAGTGCCAGCTTGTGTTTCTACATGCCCAGCTAACGCACGACATTTTGGTGACCTTGGCGATCCGAATTCTGAGGTTTCTCGGATGGTTGAAGAACGCCAAGGTTACGATCTTATGCCAGAATTACATTACCAACCAGTAAACAAATATTTACCGCCTAAGCCTAAAAGTGCGGACTATGAGAGCAAAAGGCCAAAACGTCTTACACCAGTTACGGCTCGAACAGAGAATGAAGAAGCTGGAGGTCTATTTCGCTGGATTGATCAAATACTCACAAGGTAGTTAAGGTTTAGAAACGTTCATGCACCCAGCTTATTCTGTAATCTTTTTCACAACATTTTCTGGAGCCGGATATGGTCTACTTTTTATCATGGGCCTTTTCGCAGCTGCGCAATGGATCGACCCTAGTCGATGGTTTGGTTTTACCGGGTTTTTATTCGCATTCTCTATGATTGTTAGCGGGTTATTTGCATCCACATACCATCTTGGGCATCCAGAAAGAGCCTGGCGGGCTTTATCTCAGTGGCGATCGTCCTGGCTATCACGAGAGGGAATTTTAGCGGTCGTCGGATTTTTTCCATTTAGTCTTTTTGCAATAGGCTGGGTAATATTTGAAAACCATGGTGGCGCATGGCGACTGATGGCGGTTTTAACAATACTTTTTGCCGTCTTGACCGTTTACGCTACATCTATGATTTATGCCACACTTCGCACTGTCCGCGCGTGGTTTAATCGTCACACCGTTCGGGTATATCTCGCGTTTTCTTTATGGACTGGAAGCATTTGGTTCAATCTTCTTGCTCATCTATTTGATTTACATACACCAGGCATTGGGATGATTGTTGTAATCACAGGAATTCTTGCATTATGGATAAAACGGAAATATTGGATGTTTTTAGACACCTCTCCTAATTGGGTGCCTCCGGAGAATGCAACTGGACTTGGCAATATTGGCGCAGTAAAGCTACTTGATTCCCCCAACACTCAAGAAAATTATGTGCAACAGGAAATGGGATTCAGTATCGCTCGAAAACACGCAGAGAAATTACGTCGATGGGCATTTTTTACCTATTTCCTTATTCCTTGGAGCCTTGCATTAATTACCGTTGAGTCTGAACCTTGGATTAAAATACCGGGAGCAATACTTGCCGTAATTTTTGTTATGGTGGGGACAATGATAGAGCGTTGGTTATTCTTTGCGGAGGCAAAACACACCGTTATGCTTTACTATGGTGCGCCAGATTCTTGATTTAAATAGATCAAATTACTTTTTCGGTTGAGACACCCCTAACATCCATCTCGAAATCTAGCCCCTCTACAGGTGGACGGGCATAATGCCAAGTGAGTCCGCTTTTAGCTGCTCCTCGGGATATTATTTCATCCGCTAAAAATGGATACAAATTGTAAACTGTATAACTTTGCGTTACGGTTGCATCACTCCATTTCTTTTCAAGAGCGGCCATCCGGGACTCCATCACAGAAAGGACATACTGTGCTTTTTCATGCATCGCATTTTCTGATTGATCGCCTAAACGTATTATACGTTCCCCATAGCCCCCGAATCCCTCTGGTGCTTCTGCCGAACCTGAAATTACAAAGCTTGTTTTATTTTTTACGTCGGGAACGGTGTATGAAAAGGCCTCAAAACACGGCTCCAACGGAGGATCAACTTCTGGGCAAACATTAGACCTCGCGACTGGATTTTCATCGTTATGAAGGATTTCCCAGCTTGCGAGCGTTTCTACGTAATTTCTATTAAAATCATTAAAACCCTTTTCTGTAAATGGCGCTGGAGAACGTAACTCACATGCGCAAAGTGCGGTTAAAGGACGACCAATCCCAATCAAATAATCCGCTATACTTTTGAAACCTATATTAATCGGCAATGGCTTTCTGAACTTTGTTCGTTCAATACAGTAGCCCGGTTCAGCAGAGACCCCTCCAGAATATTGAAATGGTCCGCGAATAAAGCGATAATTGCCTTTAATAAATATTTCCGTTTCCATGAGTGACTAATACTATTGAATGACAGTACGTGCAGCCGGCAAAGCAACACCAGTCTTGATTGCCGCACCCTGTTGCAAAAGAGCATCTTCCATGGCACTCAAGAACAGGGTTACATGTTCCTCTTTTGAACTTTGACCCATTAGACCGACACGCCAAACCTTTCCCGCGAGGTCCCCAAGACCTGCTCCAATCTCCAAATTGTAACGCGACAGCAGAATAGCCCTAACTTCTGACTCATCTACCCCTTCGGGAATAGCTACCGTATTTAATTGAGGAAGACGGTATTTTTTTTCAACAACTAGTGACAAGCCCATAGCCTCTAGCCCCTCTCTAAGGGCTCTATGCATTTTGGCGTGGCGTTCCCATGCCTGTTCAATACCTTCCTCCGCCAACATTACTAAGGCCTCATGTATGGCGTATAGCGGGTTAATTGGCGCTGTGTGATGATAAGCACGGGAGCCTTCACCACTCCAGTAGCCCATAACCAAATTTAAGTCCATGAACCAACTTTGTACCTTGTGATTTCGACTTCTTATAACATCAGCTGCTCTTTTACTAATAGTTATAGGGGAAATACCAGGCATACATGAAAGACATTTTTGAGAACCAGAGTAGATAGCATCCGCATTCCAATCATCAGCGAGAACAGGAGTTCCTCCCAATGAGGTCACAGCATCTACTATCGATAATACTCCGTATTCTTTTGCCAAACCGCAAATTCGAGCGGCATCAGACTGTACTCCGGTTGAGGTCTCAGCATGAACAAAGGCTAATGCTTTTGAGTCAGAATTATTTTTTAATGTATCCTCTACTTTTTTAACATCTATTGGTTTACCCCAATCATCAAAAATCATCACTGGGGTGCCGCCACACCTTTCAACATTTTCTTTCATTCTCCCACCAAATGCTCCATTTTGACAAACTATAACTTTATCACCGGGCTCAATAAGGTTTACAAAACAAGTCTCCATTCCTACAGAGCCAGGACCAGAAACAGGTATCGTCAGGAAATTTTTTGTTTTAAATGCGTATCGTAGCAAATCTTTAATCTCTTCCATCATACGAGAAAATTCGGGGTCGAGATGGCCAATCGTGGGACGTGCCATCGCACCAAGGACTCTAGGATGAACATCAGAAGGCCCGGGTCCCATAAGTTTTCTAATGGGGGGATTAAACGAAGTTGTCATTTAGATATCTTTCTCTTTTAGAAAAAATATTATTTTAGAGTATAAAACTGATATAGAAAATGGTTGGTTATTTATATATTTTAATTTGTGATAAGAGACCTACTAAAAAAATACAAAATGTATCCAAAAAATAATTGCCAATACCATCAAGAGAACAAACACGTGCGGTTGCACTCTTTTGTTCTGCTCAGCAGAATAAATATAATCTTTTTCCTTAACTAGGGTGACACTGTAATGCGCGACCAATCATTTCGTGGCCATGTTCAGAACCTTGAGCAGCAAGGTGAGCTCGTTCGAATAGAGAAACCAGCGAGTCCAACCGAGAATATTTCAGCTATTGGTTGGAAAACTTATGATCAATTCGGAAAATCAACCCTATTTACTAACATTATTGGTTTTCCTAGTTGGCGAATAGCGAGCCAGGTTATCACGGACCGTCGTAAATGGGCTATTGGTTTAGGCGTATCAGAAGATGACGTAATACCTACCGTAGTTCAGCGTATTAAAGAACCATTAGAGCCAGTTTTAATTGCGGCAAAGGAAGCACCCGTAAAAGACGTAATTCTCACTGGAGATGACGCTGACCTAACCAAACTTCCTGCCATGTGGACCTCTGAAAATGATCCCGGCCCCTACATAGCTGCCGGTATGGCTGTGATCAAAGATCCAGAGACAGGAACCCGGAACATGTCATATCATCGACAGCAGATTTTAGGGCCAGATCGCAGTGGGTTTTTAATATGTCCCCGTCACGCTTTGAGAACTTATCAAAAGTATCAAGCCCTTACTCAACCGATGCCAGTTGCAATGGTGATTGGTGTACATCCCGCTATTTTGTATGCGGGAGGCTTCACAACTCGCTATGGGGTCGATGAATTATCCTTAGCTGGTGGTTTGTTAGAGGACCCGGTCCGATTAGTAAAATGCGAGACAAGTGACCTAGAAGTACCGGCTGACGCTGAATTAATTATAGAAGGAGAAATCTTACCTGATGAAATGACTGAGGAAGGTCCTTTCGGGGAGGTAACAGGAGGATATGCAGAAGAAGGTTCAACAGAAGTATTCGTAGTCAAAGCTATCACCCATAGAAAGGATCCTATTTTTTATGGAATGCACTCCGGGGCACCCATGACCGACCCTCAGTCGATCACGGGTACATGCATTGAGGCTGCCTTGTTTGAGCACCTTGCCAAGGTCGAAGGAGGAATGGATCTTTCAGATGTAAGGTGCCTTGGT
>CEUN01030776.1_pt1 | contig 35380 bp, 39 predicted proteins | sample 361501 | NCBI WGS metagenome assembly CEUN01 (sample SAMEA2622801, study PRJEB7988) | marine metagenome | biome: marine biome (ENVO:00000447); feature: marine epipelagic mixed layer (ENVO:xxxxxxxxx); material: "saline water (ENVO:00002010), including plankton (ENVO:xxxxxxxx)" | depth 120 m | reverse complement strand
CGCGGGCCCCTTTGTTGTCGGTTTTGCCATGGAAAAAACAGGAGCCGGCGGTCTGCCCTGGACTCTCGCTGTCTGCTACGTCGTGGCGATCCTGTTCGCCCTGATACGAGGACGCAGCCGAGCGACATGAACCTGAGCCTTCGAGTCCGTTCTCTCGCGGCGGTCACCGCATCCATGGCGATTTCGGCCATGGTGTTCGGTTTCACCTTCCCGATGTTCTCGACCCGGCTGCATGAGATGGGCTTGTCCGACGCCATGATCGGCTACAGCACATCGGCCCAGTCCGGCGGCGTATTCCTGGTCGCCTGGTTCGCGCCCTTGCTTGTCACCCGTTTTGGGGCGGTCAACGTGATGCTGGCGATGACGGTAACCAAGGTTACAGCCGTGCTGCTGTGCATCGTGTTTCCGGGATACTGGCCATGGCTGGCCTTGCGTCTGGTAATCGGCGCGGCGGGCAGCGTTCTCTGGATCGCCGGCGAAACCTGGATCAACGAGATCGCCGAGGAAAAGAGTCGCGGCCGGGAGCTGGCGATCTACAGCGCAGCCCTGGGTTTGGGCACCATGATTGGCATCAAGATCGTTGACGTCGTCGGTATCCACGGCGCCTTGCCGTTTCTGGTTCTGGCCGGTGTTGTCGCTGCCGCCGCGCTCCCGCTGTTGTTCGTTTTGCGCGATGGCCCGAAGCTCGATCTCGCAGGCCACAGCCTTGGGCTGGCGGGCTTTGTCGCCAGTTTCCGGATGGCCCCCTTGGCGATTTTCCTGAACGCGGCTTTCGCGATCATCTTCGTCAGCGTTCAGACCTTCATCCCGATCTACGGCCTGGAGCTCGGGCTGGAGCTGGAGCGAACACTCGACCTCCTGATCGTCTTCAACCTGGGCGGCATCGTGCTGCCCTATCTTGCCGGTTGGCTGGCGGACAAGATCGATCGCGCTCTTCTCGGCTCTCTGATGGTCCTGCTTTGTCTGATGTTGTTCGTCGTGATGGGCCAGGCTCTGGTCGTTCCGACGGTCGACTTCATCTACATCTTTCTGCTGGGTGGCATCGCCGCATCGATCTACGCCATTGCCTTGGCGCTGTTGGGTGAAGGATTCCGGGGTGCGGCTCTGGCCTCAGCCACGGCAAGCTTCACGCTGATGTGGAACCTGGGCGGCTTCTTCGGCCCCTCGATTGTGGGCGAGGCGATGGATACTGCAGGGCCGGAGGGCCTGCCGGCGGCCCTGGCAATTCTCTCCGCCTTGATTTTGCCGTTTGCCCTCATCGGGTGGCTGAGGCGGCGCCGTAGGGCGTGGGCGGCCAGTTGATCCCCACAACCCACCGGCCGGTCGTTTACAGTCCCGAACCCCTTTGTTAAGAGTCCGGCGCTCCCAGCTGGGTTCGGGAGCGCTGCGGGGCATCACATGAAGCTGGTATCAGGCAACAGCAATCGGCCGCTTGCGGAAGCCATGGCGGCTGTTCTCGGCATTGAACTGGCAAATGCCAGTGTGCGCCGGTTCAGTGACATGGAGGTCTTTGTCGAGATCCACGAAAATGTCCGTGGTGAGGACGTCTTCGTGACCCAGTCGACCTCCTATCCGGCCAACGACCACCTCATGGAACTGCTGATCACGATTGATGCACTACGTCGCGCCTCCGCACGCCGCGTTACCGCCGTGATCCCCTACTACGGCTATGCGCGGCAGGATCGCAAGGTGGGGTCGCGGACCCCGATTTCGGCCAAACTTGTCGCAAACCTGATCACCGAAGCCGGTGCGAACCGGGTCTTGACCATGGATCTCCATGCCGGCCAGATTCAGGGTTTCTTTGATATTCCCGTCGACAACCTCTATGCAGCACCGCTGATCGTCGACGACATCCGGGAAAACCTGAACGGCGACGGTTTGACCATCGTTTCACCTGATGTGGGCGGCGTTTTCCGGGCCAGACAGATCGCGAAGCGACTTGACGCGGACCTTGCGATTGTGGATAAGCGCCGCGAACGCGCCGGCGTCTCGGAAGTCATGAACATCATTGGCGATGTCGAGGGTCGGCGCTGTATTTTGGTCGACGATATTGTCGATTCCGGCGGCACGCTCTGCAATGCGGCCAAGGCTCTGAAGGATGGGGGCGCGACACGTGTCGACGCTCATATCGTCCACGGCGTCTTGTCCGGTGGAGCGGTGGGCCGGATCGAGGCTTCGGTGATGGACAGTCTGACCATTACCGATTCGATCCAGCCGACGGAAGCCGTACGGGTCGCGGATAAGATTCGCGTGTTGTCGGTCGCGTCCCTCATAGCGGATGCGGTCCGTCGCATCAGTGAAGAGAGCTCTGTTTCGAGCCTTTTTGACTGAAGCCCGCGAAAACCTGCAAGGAGTAGAAGGCGATGGCTGACCAGGCCACCATTTCGGCTGAACTGCGCGAGACGTCAGGAACGGGTGCTGCCCGTGCGTCGCGGCGCGGCGGCATGATCCCCGGCATTGTTTACGGTGCCGATCAGGACAACATCATGATCGAGATCCCGCGGAATGTGCTCGATCGCGAAGCCCATCAGACAAGCTTCTTCGCGCAGCTCTACAAGCTGAAGGTCGGAGACAAGTCCCTCGATGTACTCGCCCGTGACCTGCAGCTCCATCCGGTTAACGACAGCATCATGCATGTTGATTTCCTGGCGGTGAAGGCCAACGCCACGATCGCGGTGAACGTGCCTGTGACCTTCCTCAATGAAGAGGATTGCAAAGGTCTGTCGCGCGGCGGCGTGCTGAACATCGTTCGGCACGAGGTCGAGTGCATGTGCCCAGCCAACGCCATTCCCGAGGCGCTCGAGATTGACCTTGCCGGCCTCGACATCGGCGACAGCGTGCACATAAACTCTGTTGCACTGCCCGATGGTGTGACACCGACCATCGATGACCGCGACTTCACCATTGCCACCATCGCGGCCCCGACTGTTCAGGAAGAAGTCGAGCCAGGCGAAGAAGGTGAGGATGTCGAGAGCGAGGGCGTCGAGGGTACCGACGAAGATGCCGGCGGCGACGAGAGTGGCGACGAGGGCGACGAGTCCTGACGCCTCGCCGGTCTCGGATCGGCCTGATCGATGTTTCTTCTCGCAGGTTTGGGCAATCCGGGCGCTGAACACGCTCGGCAGCGCCACAACATCGGCTTCATGGCGGTCGAGCGCATTGCCGAAGTGTACAACTTCGGCGCCTGGCGACGTCGGTTTCAGGGCGAAGCTGCCGAGGGCGTTCTGGGCGGCCGCAAGACACTGCTTCTGAAACCCCTGACCTACATGAACCGGTCGGGCCAATCGCTCGGCGAAGCTGCGCGCTTCTACAAACTAACCGGCGATGATGTGACCGTGCTCTACGACGAGATCGATCTGGTACCCGGCAAGGTGCGCACCAAGTTCGGTGGCGGTCATGCGGGCCACAACGGCATCCGCAGCACCCATGACCACCTCGGGCCGGATTACCATCGCGTCCGTATCGGTGTGGGCCACCCCGGCAGCAAGGAGCGGGTGATCAGCCATGTTCTGGGCAACTTCGGCCCCAGCGATCAGGGTTGGCTTTCCGACCTGCTGGATGCCATTGCCGATGCTGCACCTTTTCTGGCCGAAGGTGCGGACGACAAGTTCCAGACCCGGATCGCGTTCCTGTTGCGCCCGCCCGAGGACAAGACCAGAAAGACCGAAGGAGAAACCTGATGGGCATTCGATGCGGCATCGTGGGCCTGCCCAATGTCGGCAAGTCAACCCTTTTCAACGCGCTCACGGCAACCGGAGCTGCGCAGGTTGGCAATTTCCCATTCTGCACGGTCGACCCTAACATCGGCCGTGTCAGCGTGCCTGATGAGCGGCTGGAGACCATTGCCGGTATCGTCACACCACAGAAAGTGGTGTGGAACAGCATTGAGTTTGTCGACATCGCCGGTCTGGTCCGTGGCGCCAGCCAGGGCGAAGGCCTGGGCAATCAGTTCCTCGCCAATATTCGGGAGGTCGATGCTGTCATCCATCTCGTGCGTTGTTTCGAGAGCGGTAACATTAGCCACGTCGAAGGCTCCGTCGACCCCTTGCGCGACATCGACACGATCGACACAGAGCTGATGCTGTCGGACCTCGAAAGCCTTGAGAAACGCGCAGACGCTTCCGCCAAACGCGCCACCGGCGGCGATCGTGACGCCAAGGCCGACCTGCCGATCATACAACGGGCGATGGAAGCGCTTCGCGAGGGCCAGCCGGTGCGCAGCATTGAGGTTTCGGCCGACGAGGCCAAACGCTTTGCCATGCTCCAGCTTCTGACATCCAAGCCGGTGCTCTACGTCTGCAACGTTGATGAAGGCGAAGCCGCCGACGGCAACGCGCTCACGGCGAAGGTGGCCGAGCGGGCGGCACAAGAAGGTGCCCAGGCGGTTGTGATCTCCGCGCGCATCGAATCGGAGCTTGCCGAAATTGAAGAGGCCGAGGACAAGGCCGTCTTCCTGGAAGATCTCGGTCTTTCGGAGCCCGGTCTGAACCGGGTGATCCGCGCGGCCTACCGGTTGCTGGGGCTCATCACCTTCTTCACCGCCGGTCCTAAAGAAGCCCGGGCATGGACCGTGAGGGATGGTTCGACGGCACCGCAGGCCGCCGGCGAGATCCACACCGATTTCGAGCGCGGATTCATCTGTGCCGAGACCATCGGATTCGACGACTACGTCAGCCATAGCGGTGAACAGGGTGCCAAGCAGGCCGGACGCATGCGCCAGGAAGGCCGCGACTATCGCGTCAAAGACGGCGACGTCCTGCTGTTCCGCTTCAACGTCTAGACACGAGGGTTCAGGGATCGGGTCCGTTCCAGTAGCGTGGCGCGGTCAGACGCGTGATCAGGATGTAGCAGACGATCGACGCCGGTGTTTCGATCGTCTCCACCGTGACCCAGGCGTCGGTCGACAGCGTCCGCCACGCCATCTCGTTGATCACAGCCGTGACGAGCGCCAGGTCAGGACAAGCCAGCCTTCCCTAGTGAGAAAGACCTGATAACCCAGCGCTCGTTCGAGCAGCGAACGCTCCAAAAAGAGTCCGAAAACGAGCGCTGCTGCGAACAACAGGCCTCCGATCGTCGACTTGATCTTGATGAAGAGCTCGACATGGAAGACCAGTGTTGCGCCGCCCAGGATCAGAACCAGCGCCAGGGTGACAAGGGGCAGAACGGGCACCGAGTGCCGCGAGACAAAACCCAGAACAGTCGTCAGAACGGTGGCCGCCATCACAACCGCGGTCGCGGTCATCAGATCGCAGACATGGTTCGCCACGAAGAACACCGCCGCCGGGCCCAGTTCCAGCAGCATGTGTCGATTGAGGTAGCGTTCGCGAAAGCTCACGGCCCGACCGGTTGACGCTCCCGACCCCCGCGCGCCATCAGGACAGGGGCACAACGTCACCGGACAGGATTTATGCTGACCATCGTGTTCACGGCGACTCTCTAATCGCTTCCTCGACGAGTCCGGCTGCCTCCGGCTCTTCCTGTCCCCTTGGAGATCACAGGGTCTCCGACATGACGCCCTTATGGCGTCAGGCGAAGGAGTTTGTTCCATGAACAGAAGTACCATTGCCGAGCTGATCGCGCGGGAAAACGCACGATTCAGTCAATCCCGTCCCCGTTCGGCCAAGCTGGTCGAGGAAGCTACAGAGGTCATGCCCTCTGGCGTGCCGATGGCCTGGATGCGGAGGCTGACCCACCACGCGACCATCTACGTCGATAAGGGCAGTGGCGCCCACTTCACTGACATCGACGGCCACAGTTATGTCGACTTCAACCAGGGCGACATGTCGAGCACAGCCGGCTATGGCACGCCCGCCGTGGTCGAGGCTGTCACCCGACGCATGAGCCAGGGCGGCCAGTTTGTCCTGCCCAGTGAAGATGCCATTTGGGTGTCCCGCGAACTGGGCGTCAATGTTCTGCCGCTCCTGGCCGGCGCGAGCGTCGTGGGTCTCGCGGTGGGTTTCGGCGCCCAGACCCTGGTCAAGGACATCGTCTCGGGCGTGTTCTTCCTGATCGACGGCGCCTTCCGCAAGGGTGAGTACATCGACATCGGCAGCATCAACGGCACTCTGGAGAAGATTTCTGTGCGATCCATGCAGTTGCGCCATCACCGGGGCCCGTTGAACACCGTGCCTTTCGGCGACATCGGTCACGTCACCAACTTGTCCCGTGACTGGGCGATTATGATGCTGCCCCTGCGGCTGACCTATGACACCGATGCCGAAAAGGCCCGCAAGTTGAACAAGAAGCTCGGGCAGAAGCTTTTGGAAGATCCAGAGCTTGTACCGCAGTTCCTGCAGCGTCTGAAGTCCCAGGGCGTGGTCCAGATGGAAGATTCAGCTCAGATCATGTCGATCAAGTTCATGACCCGACCCGATGATCAGTGGATGTTGCGACGCGTCGTCTTTGCCAAGATCCGCGAGCTGTTCGCGGAGAACGGAATCAAGTTCGCCAACCGAGAGGTCACGGTCAGGATCGGAGAAGAGAATCTTGATCGCCCGCTCACGAGCGAGGAACGCAATGCCATTGCAGGTTCAGCGGCCAGGCACGTCGCCGATGAGGCCGACGCGCAGAACAACCAGACCTCACGATCGAGAGGTTCAGGGCGCCTGTTCGAACACCATCGCGATGCCACAGGCGTCTTCGGCAGCGACCATCACCGCCCGCGCATCACGGACAACCGGGACGGAGGCGCCGCGGAGATAGGCCGTTGTCGCCTCTAGGTCCGCGACGGACAGAGTCACCACGGCCGGACACGCACCATCATCGGTTTCCGGGACAAGTTCGGGATAAAGCGCCAGAAGGTCGTCGTGCCGTGCAAGCATGACCGTTTCATGGCCCAGATGGAGCGTGACAATTTCATCAGTCACCGCGACCGCTGACGGACCCACAAGCCGCTCATGATGGCTCACCATGGCCAAGGGATCGCTCACCGGCACGGTCACGGAGAGAATCGCTGTGACGCCATTGGCGTGATCCATCCAGCCGGGCCGACGCACGAGGTCAGGTGTGCGATGCCGACACAGGAACATCGGGGTGGCCGGAGTCGCGTCCGGCGGAAGATGAAGGATGTCGAACCGGGGCTCGGTGGTGCCTTCGTCGCCCTCCAGCAGGCGCGAGAGATCCTTGGTGCTGTCAGCAGCAATGCCTGCCTCGACCAGAGTGTCGCGCGCGGCATAAGCGTCTGCCGTGGCAAAGGCGATGGCCGACAACCCCGGACCCTGCTTCCGCGAGCCCCGTCGGGACGCGTTGGCAGCAAACTCAGCGGCATCAACGACACCGATCAGTTCCAGATAACCCTGATTGAACATGGTGCAGTAGTTGCCGGTTCCCCACTGGGGATGACGCCCACGTGGCGTCATGGTGAAACCGAGACGCTCCCAGACCGTACGGTCAGCTTCCAGATCGGAACTGTCGATCAGGAGATGGTCGATGCCTGCGATGGCGTCAGCCATGTCAGGTCCCCTCGAACTGGACCAATGCGTGAAACGGCACACCAAGCTTGTCGAGAACCGTAGCGCCATTGAGATCCGGTAGCTCGATGACGAAGGAACAGCCCACAACCTCAGCGCCGGTCCGACGGAGCAACTCGATCCCAGCAGCTGTGGTACCCCCGGTCGCGATCAGATCGTCGACAAGCAGGATGCGTGCGCGCGGGGCAATCGCATCTTCGTGGATCTCGACGCGGTCGGTTCCGTACTCAAGCTCATAGTCGGCACCGATGGTCCTCCAGGGCAGTTTGCCCTTCTTGCGGATCGGAATGAACGAGACGGATAGCTGATGTGCAACGGCGCCACCCAGAATGAAGCCACGGGCCTCGATTCCCGCCACCGCATCGATCTTGTATCCGGCATAGGGCTGAACCAGCTCATCAACCGTGCGGCGGAACCCCCGTGCGTCACCGAACAGGGTCGTGATGTCTCGGAACATGATCCCTTCGTGGGGATAGTCCGGAATGGTGCGAATCAGGCTTTTGAGGTCCATCACTCTATCCAAGCACCCGACCTGCAACGGCATCGAGCTTGTTCAACAGCGCCGGATCGCGATGGTCCGTCTGGGTGATCAAGGCATAGTCGAGAGAGCGGTCACAGCCCCTATCGCAGGGATGGTCGCGTCCACCGACGCGCGGAGCCAGCGCCCTGACCAGCTTGCGGGCGTTGTCGGCATTGACGTGCAGAACCGCGACAATCTGCTCGACGGTGACCGCGCCGTGGTCTTCGTGCCAGCAGTCGTAGTCGGTCACCATGGCGACCGTGAGGTAACAGATCTCCGCCTCGCGAGCGAGGCGTACCTCGGGCATTGCCGTCATTCCGATCACGTCCATCCCCCAGGAGCGGTAGAGATTTGATTCGGCCAGGGTCGAGAACTGCGGTCCTTCGATACAGAGGTAGGTTCCGCCATGCACCATCGCGATCTCGGCGTCCTTGCCCGCCTCAGCCACGCGATCGGCGAGACGGTCACAGGCCGGATGGCCTAACGACACATGGGCCACACAGCCCTCGCCGAAGAAGCTGCGTTCCCGGCTGTTGGTCCGGTCGACATACTGATCGCAGATCACAAAGGTGCCGGGCGAAAGGTCTTCCCGAAAAGAACCCACGGCCGCGACCGAAATCAGATCAGTCACCCCCATGCGTTTCATCGCATCGATGTTGGCGCGCGCGTTAATGCCCGTGGGCGAGATCAGGTGGCCGCGTCCGTGACGCGGCAGGAACACAATCCGCTGGCCGTCGAGTGAGCCTTCGAGAAACTGGTCCGATGGCGCACCCCAGGGCGTTTCCACCGTGACCCAGCGCGCATCGGCCAGGCCGTCTATATCATAGACACCGCTGCCCCCAAGGACACCCAGAACCGTTTCAGTCATCGCGGTGCCCCCGCCAGAAGGAAAGCGAGGTCAGTGCTCGACGTTCGCCCAGATCTTGCGCTTGCAGACGTAGAAGAGGCCGGTCAGAACCAGAAGGAACAGCAGAACCTTCAGGCCCATCGCCTTGCGGTCTTCCATGCGCGGCTCGGCCGCCCAGGTCAGGAAGGCCGCGATGTCTTCTGCCATCTCGGCAACCGGGACGTCGTTGCCTTCGTCATCAATCAGCAGTCCCGGATAGAGCGGCGGCGCCATGGCAATCAGACCGCCCGAAAAATACTGGTTGTGATAGAGACCGCCGTCGCTGGTCTCGCCAGTATTGTACTCCTCATCTTCGAGCAGCGATGCGAGATAGTTCGAACCGTCCTTGCGTGCCTTGGCCATCAGCGACAGATCGGGCGGCAATGCTCCGTTGTTCAGAGCACGCGCTTCCGTGTCGTTGCGGTAGGGCGACGGAATCGGATCGAAGAGCTTGGCAGGACGGGTGGTGGGATCGCCCCACTCGTCCGGTTCACCAGCAACCTCATAGCCTTCGGCCAGGGCCTTCGCCTCTTCTTCGGTAAGTCCAAGCTGCATGAGATCGCGGAAGTGGACATACTTCAGGCTGTGGCAGTTGATGCACTGACCCAGGAAGATCTCAAGACCGCCCTGAAGCTGCTCTCGGTCATAGGTTCCAAAGATGCCGTCCCACGACCAGTTGTGTGACTCAGGCTCGTGCGCGTTGCCTGCAGCCAGTGCGGTCGTCGGAGCGGCCAGGAGCAGGGCAAGGATGGCAGGGAGGATACGGTTCATCGCGTCTCTCCTCACGCCTTGTCGTTTGCGGCGGCATTTGCCACGCCGAGCCCGCCGGACAACACCGGTTTGGCAATGCTGTCGGGCAAGGGCTTGGGCTTCTCGAACCAGCCAATGACAGGCAGCAGGATCAGGAAGTGGATGAAGTAGTAAGCTGTAGCCAGCTGTCCGATGATGATCCACACGCCTTCAGCAGGCTGCGAACCGACATAACCCAGGATCAGCATGTCGAGCACCATGATCCAGTAGAACCACTTGAACACGGGCCGGAAAGTCGCCGAACGGATCCGCGAGGTATCGAGCCAGGGCAGCAGGAACAGAATGCCGATCGACAGGCCCATCGCGATGACACCACCCAGTTTGTCGGGGATGGCGCGAAGGATCGCGTAGAACGGCAGGAAGTACCATTCCGGCACGATGTGGGCCGGGGTCTTCAGCGGGTCAGCCGGAATGTAGTTGTCCGGATGGCCCATGTAGTTGGGCGCGTAGAACAGGAAGACCGCGAAGAAGATCAGGAAAATGCCCGCACCGAACGCATCCTTGATCGTGTAGTAGGGATGGAACGGGATGAAATCCTGCGGTCCCTTGTAGTCGATGCCCAGCGGGTTGTTCGACTTCTTGTGGTGCAGCGCCCACAGGTGCAGCACGACCAGGCCGGCAATCACGAACGGCAGCAGATAGTGCAGGGCATAAAAGCGGTTCAGCGTGGGATTGTCGACCGCGAAGCCACCCCACAGCCATTCAACAATCGGCGTCCCGATGATGGGGATGGCCGAGAACAGGTTGGTGATCACGGTGGCACCCCAGAAGCTCATCTGGCCCCAAGGCAGCACATAACCCATGAAGGCTGTGCCCATCATGGCAAGAAGGATCACCAGTCCGATCCACCAGAGCACCTCGCGCGGCGCCTTGTAGGAGCCGTAGTAGAGGCCTCGGAAAACGTGGAGATAGACAACGATGAAGAAGAAGGACGCACCGTTGGCGTGCATGTAGCGGATCAGCCAGCCGTAGTTCACGTCACGCATGATGCGCTCAACGCTGTCGAAGGCGGCTTCGGTGCTGGGTGTGTAGTGCATCGCCAGAACGATACCGGTGACGATCTGGATCATCAGGGCAAGGCCGGCCAACGAACCGAAGTTCCACGCGTAATTCAGGTTACGCGGGGCCGGGTACACCATGAGATGTTCGTTGGCGAAGCTGAGAACCGGAAGCCGGTTGTCGAACCAGCGAACCACGCCGATGTTCAGGATTTTTTCCATGGGCGCTCTCTCCCTCAGCCTACGACAACGGTGGTGTCGTCGGTGAAGGCATAGCCGGGAATGGTCAGATTCTCGGGTGCCGGACCCTTCCGGATACGTCCGGAGGTATCATAGTGCGAGCCGTGACAGGGGCAGAACCAGCCGTGGTAGTCACCGGCATCGGCCAGGGGTACACAGCCCAGATGGGTGCAAACGCCCACCATGACCAGCCATTCAGGACGCTCGGTACGTTCTTCGTCGGTCTGAGGATCCTTGAGATCTTCCAGCGGCACGGCGCGCGCCTCTTCGATGTCACTCTCCGTCCGGTGACGAATGAAGACCGGCTTGCCGCGCCAATTCACGGTGATCTGCTGACCAACCGGAACCGGCGTCAGGTCCACTTCGGTCGACGACAACGCCAGCACGTCGGCCGACGGGTTCATCTGATCGATTAAAGGCCAGGCCACGCAGGCTGCACCAACGGCCGCGACAGCGCCAGTCGCCACATAAAGGAAGTCGCGCCGGGTTTCTTCATGCGCGCCAACTCTGTTCTCCGCCATGGCAGGGAGACCTCTGCGTTGTTGTAATTCCCGGTCCATGGCATCCACCATCCCGAAGGACAGTCCCCACAAACCCGCTGACGCCTTGGAAAACCCGAAGGCGGGGCATGAATATACTGCCGTTCGGTGCCGTGCAAGGGTCCGAAACGACTGGGAAACAAGGAACATGCGAATTGCCCTCTATCAACCGGATATTCCGCAGAACACCGGCACGATTTTGCGCCTTGCGGCCTGTCTGGGCGTTTCTGTGGATATCATTGAACCCGCCGGCTTCCAGCTCGGCGACACCCGGTTCCGGCGCGCTCTGATGGACTACACCGACCATCTCGATCTGACACGCCACGACAGTTGGGAACAGTTCCTGGAGACCACCGGAAACCGACGCCTGGTTCTTCTCACGACCAAGGGAGCGACAAGCCTCTATTCCAGCTCTCTTCTGTCGGATGACGTCTTTCTGTTCGGGCGTGAAAGCGCCGGGGTGCCCGACCTTGTCCACGCCCGCGCCGACCTCCGCGTGACCATTCCGATGGCGCCGGGCTTACGCTCGATCAATGTTGCCATGGCCACAGCCATGACAATGAGCGAAGCCTTGCGCCAGAGCGGTGCTTTCAGCGAGATTGCTGCCACCCCGGAGACCGATTTCTTATGACAGACACATCCGACAATCTGCCCGGCAACCCAGAACGCCGTGACCAGGCGAGCGCCTGGTTCGAAACACTCCGCAATTCCATATGCGATGCCTTCGAAGCCATCGAAGACGACCATGCCGGCCCGCTCGACGATCGCCCTGCCGGCCGTTTCGAGCGCACCGCCTGGGATCGTCCTGAAGGCGGTGGTGGCGTTATGGCGGTCATGAGGGGACGTGTGTTCGAAAAGGTCGGTGTCAATGTTTCGACTGTCTGGGGTGAATTCTCGGACAAGTTTCGCGGCGAGATTCCCGGCACGGAGGCAGATGACGGCCGCTTCTGGGCTTCCGGCGTCTCTCTGGTCGCCCATATGCATTCGCCGCTGGTGCCGGCCGTCCACATGAACACCCGCCACATTGCGACAGCCGGGAAATCGTGGTTCGGCGGTGGCGCCGATCTCAATCCACCGCTGCCTGTCGATCAGGACACGGCGGATTTTCACGGCGCCTTTGAAGCCTGCTGCAAGCGCCACGAATGCGGTGACTATCCGCGCTTCAAAGAATGGGCCGACGACTACTTCTTTATCAAACACCGCAACATCGCGCGCGGCGTTGGCGGCATCTTCTATGACTACATCGATGCCGACGATGCTTCGTTCGCATTCACACGGGATGTCGGCGAGACGTTTCGAACGATCTACCCGGAACTGGTGCGCCGCCACATGGCGAGGGAATGGACGGATGAACAGAGGGAAGAACAGTTGGTCTACAGAGGTCAATACGCCGAATTCAATCTGGTCTACGATCGCGGCACCCAATTCGGATTAATGACCGGCGGCAACACTGACGCCATCCTGATGTCCCTGCCGCCCGAAGCAAAGTGGCCTTAAGAGGAGCGAACCATGCAGAAGCTTGAAGTCTTTCAGTCGATCTGGGGCATGGAGCGCCGCCGGCCCGATGGTCACGAATGGCCCATCGAGGAGCAGGTCGAGATGCTCAAGGATGCGGGCTACGCCGGCATGGACCTCTTGACCGGCGTGACCGACGGTGCGCGCAAGGCCCAGAAGCTGCTCTCAAAGGCGGGACTGGCCTGCACGGCCTGTGCCTTCCCGAAGTCGGTCGAGGGCTTCCAGAGCGATATCGACATGGCGATGGAGCTGGGCGCCCGGCACCTCAATGTGATCGGGCAGATGTATCCCATGACGGTGGCCGAAGGTGCCGACATCATCAAACGCTGGCTCGAGATGGCCGATCAGGCCGGCATGCCCTGCATGATCGAAACCCATCGCGACTGCATCACGACCGACATGCTCTACACGCTGCAGCTTATGGAAGCTGTGCCGGAGATGAAGGTCTGCGCCGACCTTTCCCACTTCGTGGTGGCACGCGAGTTTACCTGGCCCATCCCGACCCGCGACGAACACTGGATCCAGCAGGTCCTGGACCGTTCCGTCGCCTTCCAAGGGCGTGTGGCCAGCCGCGAGCAGGTCCAGATTCAGCTCGACTTCCCGCAGCAGCAGGGCTGGGTGACCCGCTTCCGCCAGTGGTGGGAGGACGGCATCCGGAAATGGCGCTATCGCGAGGCGCCTGACGCCACGCTGAACTTCCTGATCGAGCTGGGTCCACCGCCCTATGCCATCACCGACAAGGACGGCTGGGAACTCAGTGACCGCTGGGAAGAGGGTCTTGTGATCAAAGGCTGGATCGAGGAAATCTGGGCCCGCCTTGAAGTCGAGGGAAAGGCCAATCAGGACTGATTGGCGGCCCTGGCCAGACGCGCTTCGCGGCGCGCGATGTAAAGCGTCGAGCCGATGATCAGGGCCGACCCGGCATAGGTCCAGATGTCGGGCAGCTCAGCAAAGAAGATCACGCCGGCAATCCCGGCAAACAACAGTCTGACGTAGTCGAACGGGGCCACAAAACTGGCTTCACCGATGCGGAAGGCCCGGATGATCGCAGCCTGGGATACCAGACCCACCACGCCGATTCCCAGGAGCAGGAGCCATTGTTCGGTCGTGGGTTCCTGCCACCCGGCAAGGCAATGGGGCAATGCCATCAGGCCCGAAACGACAAGAAAAAAAAACAACATGGTGAGCTGACTTTCCCGGGCGGGAAAGCGTTTCAGCAGCACCACCGAAAAGGCGATGCACAACGCCATGGCCACGGCGAGCAAGGTGGCGAGTTCCGGTGAACCGTCGAACGGACGCGCGACCACGAGTACACCGCCGAAACCGACGGTGGTTGCCAACCAGCGTCGCCAGCCCACACCCTCATTTAGGAACAGGGCGGCCGACACGGTCACGAACAGCGGCACGGTGAAACTGATCGCCGTCACCTCGGCCAGCGGCAACCGCATGAAGGCGTAGTAGCCGGTGAGCACGGCGGTCCCGCCCAACACGGCTCGGATAATGTGGATCGGCAGATGCTGGGTGCGCCAGGGCAAGAGGCGGGCGCGCCAGAACAACGGTGAGAGTATGGTGAGGCCGACCACCGCGCGCACCACAACCGTCTGAAAGACATCCATGCCGGTATCGCCCAGAGACTTCACCAGAACCGAGACAATGGTGAAACCGATCGTGGCGGCCACCGCAAAAGCGGCGCCATGCAGATTGTTGCGCTGAACGTCGGCAGCCTCGCGCGCGGCCGTATGAGGTGTCGGCTCGGGCACCTGCTATCCCTGATCCCGGCCCGAGCGGGCCTCTTGACCTTCCAACGTTAGCCGTTCTCGACCAGCAAGCGAAGCTTGGCCACAGCCTCTTCGAAGGTGGCGGTGTGCGTGATGGCGTCATAAAACCTGCCATCGCCGTCCATCAGGTAAACCGCCGCGCTGTGATCCATCAGGTAATCGCCATCATCGAGGTCGATGCGCGCATAGTAGACCTTATAGGACGACGCCATCGCGGCGAGCTGCTCTTCTGTTCCGACGAGGCCCGTGATCCGCGGTGAGAAGTATCCGGCGTATTCGGCCATGCGTTCGGGCGTGTCGCGTGCCGGATCGACGCTGACGAAGTAGGGGTCAATCAGCTCGCCATCTTCACCGAGCTCGTCGAGCCAGGCCGCCACCTCGTTGAGTGTGGTTGGGCAGACATCAGGACAAAAGGTAAAGCCGAAAAAGATCAATGCGCGGCGACCCTTGAGTGATTCCTCAGTCACCGGTGTACCGTCGTGGGCCGTCATCGTGAACGGGCCACCGATATCGATCGGCATGTTCTGGACCGCTTCAAAGGCCTGGCGTCGCTGCAGTTCCATCACCGCCATGGCCGTCACTGCAATTGTTGCCGCGGCGGCAAACCCGATCGTGATGTTCCGGAGTTTCATGAATCGTCTCCATGGTCCATGTCCATCGACGTGTCGTGATCCATCGTCATCCCGCCTTCATCATCGATGGCATCGCCGTGCCCTGACGGCTCATCCCGCTTCTGAATGACAAACTCGACCTCGGCTTCACCCGCATGTTCGAACGTGAGTGTGAGCATATGGAGGTCACCAGAGACAAGGGTCTCTTCCACACCAAACAACATGATGTGATAGCCGCCGGGCTCGAGATAAACGCTGCCGCCGGCTTCAACCTCGAGGCCCTGCTCGACCTCACGCATCGTCATGATGCCTTCGTCGTTGAACGACGAGCTGTGCAGCTCTGCCTTCTCGGCAAAGGGGGCAGACACGGCGATCAACCGCTCTGCCGCGTCGCCGTCGTTGTCGATCACGACGTAGCCGGCGACCGTCGAAACGCCGGGTGGCGGCTCGGCAATCCAAGGATGGATGAAATAGAGATTATTGTGGGTCGTCTCGTGCGCCTGCGCGGTCACAACCACGGCAAGGGCAACAAAACTCAGGAACGCGACAAACTGCGGCGCAGGGCGCATGGCAAACACTCCAGGTCCAGACATCGAGATCGAAACATCGGGAATTCGATCAGACGTCGGGGGGAGAGCGGGCCTGATGCTGGTTGTGCGATGCACCGTCACGGCGGGTCGACTCGACGGTCGGCGCGCGTTGCTTCCAGGCAACCACGTCCATCCGATGCCACGACCCCTGTGCCTGAACACTGGCGCAGCAGCCGGGCACACACCCCGTGCAGGTGATGTGCTGCGATACCGGATCAGCCTTGCCTGTCGTGGTGTCCTCGAGGTCGAGGCACGTCTGTGAGAGAATCGCGTAGATGGTGTGATCGTCGTCAGCTCCCGGAGCCAGCGCGTGCGCACTCATCGGTGCCGTGACGAGAACCACGGCAAGCCAGAGAGCCACAAGGCGGCTCAGGCCAGACGACATTGTCATGGGATGTTGCATAGCACGGCTTGACGACAGTTTCATCGCACGGATCCGAGATGATGACGCAGGACCGCCATGCAGACCTCGCGATCCGGTTGGAAGTCCTGACTGCGCCACCAGCGTTCGACCGCCCTGAGAGCTTCGCCGACGTCAGGGCCGCTTTTCAATCCGAGCGAGACCGCATCGGCACCCTTGATCGGGAGTTCGGGACTCTCCCAAGCGTTCACGACCTCCATCATAGCGCGCCAGGCAGCGGCACGACCCTCGCGGTCCGCTGACCAGCCGAGGAGAATCATGTCCCGGACGCGCGCCGAACCGATATCGTAGATTACTTGGCGCACATCCTGTGCCGTAGCTGCAACATCCAGCGACAGAGCCGGCGGTGAAAGCTGAGACAGGCGCGCCTTGTCGTCGTTCGACATTTTGAGCCGGTGCGCAATAGCCGCACCACCGTCAGGAGCCAATGCTGCCAGGCGCCGGACGGGATCACCATCATCGATGCCCGACAGCGCCATCAGGTCCACAGACGATCCGGCCTCCGGCAGCATGGCTTCGAGCACGCCGGTGCCGCGCATCAGCTCGATGGCGGGAACCGGGTTTCTAGCCTTCAGGAGCTTCAGGAGTTCGGCCTGGATCCGTTCGGCCGAGAGCCCGCCGAGCCGTCCCGCAGCTTCGCGGCAGGCATCGACCGCAGCTTCGTCGGGTTGTGCGGCCGGCAATTGGGCGAGGAAGCGGAAGAAACGCAGGACCCGGAGATAGTCTTCGCTGATCCGGGTCCTCGCATTGCCGACAAATCGGACGCACTGTCGCGCGAGATCGCAGCGGCCTTCGAAATAGTCAAACAGCGAACCATCGGGCGTCAGGCTCATGGCGTTAATTGTGAAATCTCGGCGGGCCGCATCAGCCTCCCAGTCATCAGTGAACGCAACCTCGGCATGACGTCCGTCGGTTTCGACATCGATTCTGAGTGTGGTGATTTCAAAGGGCACACCTTTCGCTACAGCCGTGACGGTGCCGTGTTTCAGGCCGGTGGGAACGGCCTTGATATCTCCAGCTTCGAGCAGCGCGACAATGGTCTCTGGTCGATCCGGCGTCGCCAGGTCGACATCACTCAACGGCTCGCCGAGGAGAAGATCGCGAACACAGCCGCCAACAAATCGGACATCGGCTCCATCACGCGTCAGTGCGGCCACAACAGCACGGGCTGCATCACCGGAGAGCGCTGGTACGGCACCGACATCAATCAACTTGTCGTCAATCTTCGACATAACCCGGGATCACCTCATCATCCTCGACATGAGCAGGCACATAGGTGCCGCGCGGATCACCACCAGTATCGAACGCAAGGCCAATCAGTGCCAGCGACAGCACTGCGGCCGTTCCGACGACAATCCATGTCCAGGGAGCATCACGCCAGGCCGGCAACTCACCTTCCTCACGCAGCTCCGCCTTGCGGCGGGCCTGCGCATACCAGATGAGGTAGCTGATCAGCGGTATCGCAATCAGAAGGACAGGCAACAGATAACGCATCAGCGTTCTCCGCGCAGGACTTGCAGAAGGTTAACCAGAACCGTGGCCGTGGCTCCCCAGATGTAGCGGGGGCCGTATTCGAAGACACTGTACCAGCGGTCAGCACCCCGCCAGAACAGGCTTTCACGCCGATGGTTGTCGGGATCCAGAAGGAAGGACAGCGGCACCTCGAAGGCTTCTTCTATCTCCACACCGTCGGGCACCAGGTCTACTGGCGGTCCGACCAGTCCGACGTGAGGCGCCATCGCGAAACCCGAGCCCGCCCTGTGGGTGTCCAGCCGGGCGACGATCCGGACCTGTTCCGGCCTCAGCCCGACCTCTTCCTCGGCTTCGCGCAAGGCTGCTCCGATTTCATCCTCTCCCTCCTCGATCCGGCCGCCCGGAAAGGCGACCTCGCCGGCGTGTCGACGCAATGCCTTGGAGCGCTGACCGAAAATGACAGTGAGACCATCGTCATGATCGACCAAAGGCACCAGAACGGCAGCGCGGCGGTGCGCCTCACCCTCTTCCCAGTCCGAAAGCGGCGGCTCGATCACCGGTGGCGCCATCGCCTCCAGCGCACGCAGGACCTCGTCACGCGTCATCGGCAATCTCGCCCAGGACAAAGAAGCAACCCCCCGAATCGATGCCCAAGACCTCACGGCCATCCCGTGTGTCCGTTCTGCCGTGCCCGACAAGATCGTAATAGACGGACCGGGCAATCAGTGCCTCCAAGCCCTCGCGCACCAGCACATAGGGCGAGGGCTCGCCGGTCTCGGCATCGATTTCGACGCGGATAGGGTGATCGGGCCCGGCAGTGACCTCGTCGTCGACATTGGTGCGAAAGCGAACCGCCTGACCTTCCTCAGCCCTCGAAACCATAGCTTCGACGGCAACAAAGGGCGCGTCTTCGACAATGATGGTTCGCTTTTCATAGGGAGTCTGAAGACAGAACGATCCGTCATCGTCGCGCCGCAGTATGCCGGCAAATAGCTTGACCATTGGCTTGCGGCGGATAGCACCACCCTCGTGATACCAGGTGCCGTCGCGGGCAATCCGGATGTCGATCGCGCCCGTAAGCAGTTCATGGACCTTTTGATCCTCACGGGCATTTGTAGCGGTCATGGCAGGGCGTGATACCGTATTGTCAAACGAACACTAATATACGCACGAACACCTCCTCGGGGAGACACATGGCCGAAAATCAGAACAATCCGTTGCAGGACGCCTCCGCGCTGACTGCCGAAATCGACCGTGTCGGCGCCAGGCTCGCCGAAGCGCGCCAGGTCGTCGGCAAGGTCATTTTCGGCCAGGACGCCGTTGTCGAGCAGACCATGATCACGCTGCTGGCCGGCGGCCATGCCCTGCTCATCGGCGTGCCGGGATTGGGCAAGACCAAACTGGTCGAAACCATCGGCACCGTCATGGGCCTGCAGGACAAGCGGGTCCAGTTCACCCCCGACCTCATGCCCGCCGACATCCTCGGCTCCGAAGTGCTTGAAGAATCCGATGCCGGGCGTCGCGCCTTCCGTTTCATTCAGGGGCCTGTCTTCTGTCAGCTTCTGATGGCTGACGAAATCAACCGGGCCAGCCCGCGCACCCAGTCAGCTCTGTTGCAGGCCATGCAGGAGCGGGCCGTGTCGGTCGCCGGCACACGCCACCCCCTGCCCGAGCCGTTCCACGTTCTGGCGACCCAGAACCCGCTTGAGCTGGAAGGCACCTATCCTCTGCCCGAGGCTCAGCTGGACCGCTTTCTGATGGAAGTCGATGTCGACTATCCGAATCGCGATGCCGAACGTGAAATGCTGGTGGTCACAACCAGCGCCGAAGAAGAACAGCCCGGCCAGATCCTCGATGGTGACGAACTGATGGACGCCCAAAAGCTGGTCCGCCGAATCCCGGTTGGTGAGAGCGTGGTCGAAGCCATCCTCTCTCTGGTTCGCTCTGGACGCCCCGCGACCGAAGACGGCAACACGCAGATTGCCTGGGGACCCGGCCCACGCGCCAGCCAGGCCTTGATGCTGGCTGTTCGCGCACGCGCTCTGCTCGATGGTCGCTTCGCACCGTCGATCGACGACGTCGTGGCTCTTGCGGGCCCGGTCCTGCGCCACCGCATGGCCCTGACCTTCGCCGCGCGTGCAGACGGCGTCACCGTCGACCAGGTCATCCAGAGACTGAAAGCACCACTTGCCTGATGGCTCCGTCACCTTCTCATCGGTGGCCTGACCGTGGCTGAAACCGCCGTCAGTTTCAGGCGGCGCGCCGAGCAACTCGTCGCCCATCTCCCACCCCTGCTGGTCAAGGCCGAGCAGGTTGCGGCGATCGTCGCGCAAGGCGTGCACGGCCGGCGCCGTGTCGGGCCGGGTGAGACGTTCTGGCAGTTTCGCCGCTACGAGCGAGGCGACGCCGCAACCATGATTGATTGGCGCGCCTCGGCAAAGTCGACGCGTCTCTATGTCCGCGAGACCGAGTGGGAGGCGGCCGAGAGTGTCTGGCTTTGGGCCGATGCTTCAGCCTCCATGCGTTTTGGTTCTCGTCTCTCCGACACAACCAAGCTCGAGCGGGCACAGCTGATCCTGATGGCGCTGGCTGTTCTCCTGGTGCGCGGTGACGAGAACATCGCACTGCTGGGCACCGACCGTCGGCCACGCACGGGCAGCGCAGCGCTGACACGGTTCGCGACACGCCTGACCCACGAAGACGGTGATGAACCTTCCAGTCTGCCGCCCCTGGAGATTCTTCCCAAGCATGCGCAGCTCGTGCTGGTCGGAGATTTCCTGGAACCACTCGATCAGCTTGAAACCATGATAAAACACTTCGCCGGCTCCGGCGTCATCGCCCATCTGGTCCAGGTTCTCGATCCTGCCGAGGAGACCCTGCCCTATGCCGGGCGCATCCTGTTCGATGGCCTTGAAAGTGAAGGCATCATGCTGGCGAGCCGTGCCGAGGCTTTGCGCAGCGACTATGTGCACCGCCTGAACGCACACCGAGAGGCACTGGCAAGGCTGACCCGCACGATGGGCTGGAGCTTCACGACCCATCACACCGACGGCGCACCCCAGGCAGCACTGTTGCCGCTCTACGTCGACCTTGCCGGCCAGGTGACCTGATCGTGGCTACACTGGGACCCCTTGCCTTTCTGGTGCCATGGGCGCTGATCGCGCTCGTGCTGGTGCCGCTGTTGTGGTGGCTACTCAAGGTGGTGCCGCCGATGCCGCGCAAGGTGCCGTTCCCGGCAACCCGCCTGCTGTTCGGGCTCGACACCGATCGCCGCGCCGCGGAATCAACTCCGCTGTGGCTAATTCTGCTGCGCATCACGCTGGTCGCTCTGTTGATCCTCGCGGTTGCCCATCCCCTGATCAATCCGTCGCACCGAACGCTGGCGCCCGGCAACATGCTGGTCGTGGTCGACGACGGCTGGGCCGCCGCGCGCGACTGGCCCGACCGTGTCGCCGCTGTGCGCAACCTCATCGGTCTAGCCGAGCGGCAGGACCGGTCGATTGTGTTGATGACCACCGCACCACGCGACAGCAATGCCACGATGAGCCATACGGGCCTGATGACACCACAGGACGCCACGGGCCTGCTGAGCGCCATGCTTCCCGCGCCATGGCCCGTGGACCGAGCGGCCGCAGCGGAGGCCCTGCAGGATCTCGACTCGGTGAGCCAGGTCTTCTGGTTGAGCGATGGGGTCGCGACTGATGGCGACAGCGTGTTCCTGGAGACCCTCGAAGGCCTCGGCGACCTCACCATCATGTCCAATCTGCAATCGATGCCGGCTCTGGCCCTGTTGGCACCCCGGGAAGAGGACGGTGTACTGGTTCTGGAGGCTCTGCGCGCCGGTACCAGTCCCGCGCGCCATATCTGGGTCGCCGCCAACGACGAGGAGGGCAATCTTGTCGCCCGCCAAGCGCTGGTCTTCGAGGAAGGCGAGGCCCGTGCGGAGGCCGCATTGACCGTACCGACGGAAATGCGCAACCGGATCGCCGAGCTCGAAATCGAAAACGAATCCACGGCCGCTGCTGTGGTCTTGCTGGACAATCGCTGGCGAAGGCCGCCGGTCGGCTTGGTCGCTGGCGGCGATCTGGAAAGCCAGCAACCTCTGTTGTCACCGATCTACTATATCGGACGCGCCCTGGAATCGGCTGCCGAAACCCGATCGGGCTCGCTGGAGCTTCTGCTCCAGAACCCGCCAGCGGTCATTATCCTGGCCGATGTCGGCATCGTCCCAGATACCGACCGTCCGGCCCTGGAAGAATGGATGGACGGCGGCGGCATTCTGATCCGATTCGCCGGTCCCGCCTTCTCGCAGGCGAGCGACGACCTGGTACCGGTCGATATCCGTGGCCGGGACCGGGCACTCGGTGGTGCCATGAGCTGGTCGAGCGCACAGCGCATCGCGCCTTTTGACCACACCTCTCCCTTCGCCGGGTTAGAGCCGCCGCCGGACGTCCTGATCGACCGTCAGGTTCTGGCCGAACCCTCGGTCGATCTGACGAACAAGACATGGGCGCGGCTAGAGGATGGCACACCGCTGGTCACGATGGACAAGCGTGGCGACGGCTGGCTGGTTCTTGTGCACACGTCGGCCAACACACAGTGGACCAACCTGCCGATTTCCGGCCTGTTTGCAGGCATGATGGAGAGATTGGTCGATCTGTCTCAGGGCGCCGGAGCAGAGCTCGGTGAGCAGCCGCTGCCGGCGATTCAGACGCTGACCGGTTTCGGCGTTCTGGCGCCACCGCCGGCGACCGCCACTGCGATTCCTGCCAACGGCTTCGCCGAGGCCACGCCAGGGCCCGAAATGCCTCCAGGTGTCTATGGCACACTCGACCTGCGGCGCACACTCAACCTCGGTTCGGCGATCCCGGAACCGGAGGCGTTGCAGCTGCCCGCCGAAGTGACACAGACCGGTTTCGAGCGCGGCGAGGAAATCGACCTCAGGCCCTTCATCTACGCCTTGGCGGCTATTCTGGCGCTGGTCGAGATTTACGCCAGCATGGCGCTGCGCGGGCTGGTTCCCGGGTTCGGCACCGGAACACGCCTGGCTACAATCCCGCTCCTTTTCGTCCTGCTCGCACCCGACCGGGCGCAGGCGCAAGACGAGGCCTATACCGAAGACGGCATCCCGGTGGCCGCGCTGGAGGTCCGCTTCGCCTATGTGATGACCGGTGACAGTCAGGTCGACAGGATCTCCTATGCCGGCTTGCGTGGGCTGTGCATGATCCTCACTGCCCGTACCTCGGTCGAACCCGGCGAGCCGGTCGGCGTGGAGTTGGAGACCGACGATCTGATCCTTTACCCCATGGTCTACTGGGCGATCACCGAAGAACAGCCCGTACCTTCAGCCGCGGCCAAGGCGAAGCTGGATGACTACCTCGCAGCCGGCGGCATTCTGGTCGTCGACACGCGTGATGCCGAAGCCGAGATGGATGGGGTGACCGGAACCGGCCCGAACGCTGCGAGGCTTCCCGAGCTGCTCGGCGGGCTAAACATTCCCGCTCTCGTGCGTGTGCCGAGCGGCCACGTTCTGACGCAGTCCTACTACATCTTGTCCGGCTTCCCGGGACGTTGGGATGGGGGTTCAGTCTGGGTCGAACGGGATCACGGGGGACCCAACGACGGAGTCTCGGCCATTCTGATCGGCAGCAACGACTGGGTCTCGGCATGGGCGCTCAACGATCAGCTTCAGCCGCTCTACGCTGTGGTCCCGGGCGGCGAGCGCCAGCGCGAGATGGCATTCCGGTTCGGCGTCAATCTTGCGATGTACGCCATGACCGGCAACTACAAGGCTGACGCCGTTCATCTGCCCACGATCCTGGAGCGGATCGGACAATGAGCGCCACCACCGTCACCGATATCGTCCTGTCGCCGCTGCTGCCGCTGTGGCTGATCATCGCCTTCGGTGTGGTCGCGCTGGCGCTGGTTGCCTACGGCTTCGTCCGCCGCGCTCCGGGAACCTTCTGGCGCTGTTTCACACTGGGCGCAATGGTGCTGGCGATGGCCAATCCCTCGCTGGTCGAGGAGCAACGCGAAGCTCTGCCCGATGTCGCCTTGATCTTGGTCGACAAATCCTCCAGCCAAACGGTCGAGGGGCGCACAGAGACAACAGAAGCCGCCATGGAGGCCCTGCGGGAGCGATTCGGACGCTTGGCGAACCTCGATGTCCGGATTGCCGAGATCGACCCGGCCGAGGCAGCCGGCGAAGGAGCTCTGCCGGGTTCCGGCACGCGCCTGTTCGGCGCCATCCGCCGCGCACTGGCCGATGTGCCGCGCAATGCGATCTCCGGTGTTGTCATGGTGACCGACGGCGCCGTGCACGATGTGCCCGAGGATCTTGCATCGGTTGGCATCGAAGCGCCCATGCATGCCTTGCTGACCGGTGCCCGTCAGGAAGTCGATCGCCGCCTGGAGCTGATCGAGGCACCGCGCTACGGCATCGTTGACCAGATCGTCACCATCGTGTTCCGGGTCCACGACAGCGGTGCCTCCAGCGGCACAGTGCGGGTGACCATGACACCGCCCACCGGCGATCCGGCAACTCATAATGTGCCGATCGGTGAGCGCTACGAGATGCGCTTCCTGCCCGACCGTGCCGGTCTTTCCGTGGTCAGGCTGGAGGTTGAACCGCGCGACAACGAGCTCACCGAGGCCAACAATTCCGCAGTGTTTGCCGTCAACGGCGTGCGGGAGAATCTCAAGGTTCTGCTGATCTCAGGCGAGGTTCACACCGGCGAGCGGGTCTGGCGCAACACGCTCAAGGCCGACCCCTCGGTCGAGCTGGTCCATTTCACGATTCTGCGGCCGCCCGAGAAGCAGGACGGCACGCCTATCCGCGAGCTCTCGCTGATCTCGTTTCCGGTCCGTGAGCTGTTCGAGGCCAAGCTCCACGACTTCGACCTCATCGTGTTCGATCGCTATCGCAAGCGTGGCGTGATCCCGGAGATCTATCTCCAGAACATCGCCAACTACGTCCTTGAAGGCGGCGCGATGATGGTCTCGGCCGGCCCCGATTTTGCCACCCCTCTGGGGCTTCACACTACAATTCTGGGCGACCTGATGCCGGCCCTGCCCAATGGCGACATCATCGAACAGGGCTTCAACGTGTTGCCCACCGAGGACGGCCTCCGCCATCCCGTCACGGCCGACCTGGAAGGCATCCAGAACGAAATCCCACCCTGGGGACAGTGGTTCCGGCAGGTTTCTGCCGACGCGAAGACAGGCGATGTCCTGCTCGACGGGCTGGAGGATCAGCCTCTTTTGGTCGTCCAGCGCGTCGGCGAAGGCCGGGTTGCCGAGCTTCTTTCAGACCACCTCTGGCTGTGGTCGCGGGGCTACGATGGTGGGGGTCCGAGCCAGGAATTGCTGCGTCGCCTGGCGCACTGGCTGATGAAGGAACCCGATCTTGAGGAAAACGCTCTGCGCGCCGTTGCGGTCGGCAACCAGATCTCGATCGTGCGGCAAAGTATGGAAGACAGCGTCCATACCATCTCGGTCACCTCGCCTTCGATGGAAACCGAAGAGGTCGACCTGACCCCGGGGCTGCCCGGACGCGCCGGTATTGATTTGCCGGTCGCCGAAGCGGGCCTCTACCAGATCAGCGATGGTGAACTCAGCACGGTGGTGACGGTTGGTGAACTCAATCCGTTGGAATGGCGTGACCCTCGCGCCACGGAAGACAATCTTGCTTCCATCGTGGGGCAGAGCGGCGGCAGCATCTCGTGGCTGAACTATGATCCGCTTCCCACGGTCCGACGTGTCTCACCGGATCGCGATCTCAGCGGCAACGGCTGGATCGGCGTGATCGACCACGGCCGCTACCTCGTGCGCGGCATCGACACCTTGGCCCTGATGCCCGCGTGGCTGGCCCTGGTGCTCTTTGTGGGCGGCCTGGCCGCCGCCTGGCGCTCTGAAGGCCGCTAGCGGGCGGGTGAAGACTTGAGATATGGTCAGCGCCAGAAAGGTGAGGTGTCGGGCGTGAAGGTTTCGTTCTCGAAGGAAGTCCCACAAAAATCGGACGTGCTCGTGGTCGGCGTAACCTCCGATCGACAGCCTGCTGCATCGAATGCCGCGCTGCAGGCGGCTGTAATAGGTGTCCTTGAAAAGTTGGCAGGCAACACGCGATTCACCGGTGAGCGCGGACAACTTCACGAGCTGGCCGCCCCAAAGGGGACCGATGCTGACAGGCTTTGCCTGATCGGTCTGGGCGGAACTGATTCCCTGGACCATCATGGCTGGGAATCGCTCGGCGGCTCACTCGCCGCAGCCTATAACGGAAGCGGTGCATCGTTCACCGTTGCGCTGCGACATCCGAACGGCGCGTCGGCAGGTCTGGCGCATCTGGCGCTGGGCCTGCGTCTGCGCGGCTACCGGCACGAACGACTGCGTACCCGGCCTCTGGATGACGATGACGGCGCCATCGCCTCTGTCACGATCCATGACCCCGACGGCGACGCGACCGCGCTCTGGAACGACGACCTCCTGCATGTGTCTGCAGGTGTGTTGTGGGCACGCGACCTCTTCGCCGAGCCGGCCAATCTTCTGTCACCGAAAACCTTCGTCGACGAGCTCGAAGCACTAACCTCAATGGGTGTCACCATCGAAGCTCTGGGGCCTGAGGGGCTTGAGGCCCACGGCATGGGTGCCATGCTGGCGGTGGCCCAGGGCAGTGCCAACGAACCGCGCCTGGCGATCATGCGCTGGAACGGGGCCGATGATCCCGATGCCGTACCGCTGGCCTTTGTCGGCAAGGGCATGACCTTCGATTCCGGCGGCATCACGCTCAAGTCCGCCAAGGGCATGGAAGAGATGAAGGGCGACATGGCCGGCGCCGCCGCCGTCACCGGCGCGATGCGTGCGCTGGCCGGGCGCAAGGCTAAGGTGAACGCCGTTGGCATCCTTGGGCTCGCGGAAAACATGCTGGGCAGCAAGGCCTACCGTCCGGGCGACGTGGTCAAGACCATGGCCGGCTGGACCATCGAGGTGGTCGATACCGATGCCGAAGGACGGATGGTGCTGTCCGACGCCCTGTGGTTCACCGCGCGCACCTACAAGCCGCGCCTGATGGTGGACCTTGCGACCCTGACCTACGCCATCATGGCCGGGCTGGGTCTGGTCTACACCGGCCTCTATTCGACTGATGACACGCTGGCTTCCGACCTTCTCGCGGCCTCCGGCGAAACCGGTGAGAAGATCTGGCGCATGCCGCTGGATGACGAGTACGAGGCGAATCTCGGTTCCGACATCGCCGATCTGCGCCAGACCGCCGAAGAGATCGAAACGGGCGACTGTGCGCACGCCGCCCAGCTCCTCTCCCGTTTTGCCGACGGCCTGCCCTGGGCCCATCTCGACATCGCGGGCAAGGAAATGAACTACGACGACAAACCCCTCTGCCCCAGAGGGCCCACCGGCGTGGGCGTCCGTCTGCTTGACGCCCTGGCACGGCGCCACGAAACCGAAACCTGAACCCCTCCACAGGAGACACAACATGTTGGCAAGTTACGATCTGACCGGGAAGAAGGCCCTCGTGACCGGTGGCGCATCGGGTATCGGGCTTGGGGCCGTGAAGGCCTTTCTGCGTTGCGGCGCGACGGTGGCCATCAACGACCTGCCATCGTCTCCGCGACTGCCTGAGGTGATCGCCGAGTTGAGCGCCGAAGGTCACGCCGTCGTCGCGGCTCCGGGCAATGTCGGCGATGCCGAGGATACACCACACATGATGAGACGGGCGATCGACGACATGGGTGGGCTCGACTTCCTGATTAACAACGCAGGCACCCCCGGGACACCGCAACCGATTCCGCCCAGCGACTTTGAGCGGCAGGACGAAGACTTCTGGAATCTGCTTCTGAACGTCAACCTGATCGGCCCCTACCGCTGCACCAAGGCTGCGGCCAACGCCTTGCGCGAATCCGGCGGGGCGATCGTCAACACGGCTTCGATCTCCGCTCACGGCAACGGGGGCTCGAGCTCTGTCTACTGCGCCACCAAAGCGGGGTTGGTGAACCTGACCAAGGAATGGGCCCGCGCGCTGGCGCCCGTCGTGCGTGTGAATGCTATTGCACCCGGCGCCGTTGATTCAGCCTGGATGTGCCGCTTTCCCAGTCAGGATGCCGGGTTCGACCGTGCAATTCCACTGCAGCGGATCGGCACGCCGGTTGACTACGGCGAGGCGATCCTATTCCTCTCTGCGGGAGCCGATTACATCACGGGCCAGACCATCAATGTCGACGGCGGCCTGACAACCTGAAAATCAGTGCGGGGGCACCAGCGTGAAACTTGTCAGATACGGAGAGCAGGGCCACGAGCGTCCCGGCATGATCGATGACGACGGTATTCTGCGCGACCTCAAGGGTCATGTTCAGGACATCCGAGGGCCGGCCCTTCAGGAGCAGACACTGGACCGCATCCGTTCGATCCGCCCGGAATCTCTGCCGGCGGTTGAGGAAGATGTTCGTTTCGGCATGCCTGTCGGGGGTATCCGCAAGATCGTGTGCATAGGCCTCAACTACACCGATCATGCGAAGGAAACCGGCAACACCCCGCCCGAAGAGCCTATCGCGTTCTTCAAACCGAACACCTGCCTGAGCGGGCCAAACGATGCGATCGTGTTGCTGCGCAACAGCCGTCACACCGACTGGGAGGTCGAACTGGCCGCCGTGATCGGCAAGCGCACGAAGTATGTCGACGAGGCCGAAGCGCTGGAACATGTCGCCGGCTATTGCGTGGCCAACGACGTCTCGGAGCGGAAGTTCCAGGCCAAGGGAACGGGCCAGTGGATTCTCGGCAAGTCCGGCGACACCTACTGCCCGCTCGGGCCCTGGTTCGTCACAGCCGACGAGATTCCCGATCCCCAGAACCTGCGCCTCTGGCTTGATGTCAACGGCGAACGCATGCAGGACGGCTCCACCGCCAACATGATCTTCGGTGTTGCCCACCTGGTTCACTTCGTGAGCCAGTTCATGACCCTTGAGCCCGGCGACATCGTGCTCACCGGCACGCCTGCCGGCGTCGGCGTCGGTCGTGATCCCAAGGTCTTCCTGAAGGAAGGCGATGTGGTCAGCCTCGGGATCGACGGTCTGGGCGAACAGCGCAGCGTGATCACCCCGCCGGAGTAAGGTGACGTTCAGGCTGTCAGGCGGTCCACAACGACATTCTGGAAGTGGTGAACAGCGCTTTCCCAATAGGCGGAGAAGCGCGTTTCAAGGCCGAGTTCGTCACGCTGGGCCTGTTTGCTCTGGACCTCGCGGACCAGGGGGAAGTCCTGTTCACCCAGGGCCACCCAGGCATCGCGGACTCCCTCGCGGACGCCCTGAAGCCTCGGATCGGTCGCGTTGTCACCCAGGAAATGGAAAGCGCGTCGGCTGGGCGTACGGTCGTGGGTCACGGGGTTGTAGATGTTGGTCACGACATGGTCGTGCAGGAACGAGATGATGGCGTTGGGCACGATGAAAAACAGAATGATCTCCGGGCCGAGTCCGTCGCTGTCGTCAAAACCTTCCAGATGGGGAAAGCGCCGCAGGTTGGCCGACGTTCGGCCATCGCCGCTGGGCGCGCGACGGCTGGCAATCGAAACATAGGTGTTGCCGCCACGCTCGCCCCGGAAGACACCACTGCGCGGGCCGACCTGTGGATGCACCCAGGGCAGGTGATAATCCTCGCAGCCGGTTTCCATCGCGAGCTTCCAGTTGCCGTCGAACTGCGCCTGGGTCGTGAGCCCTGAGAACTTCACCTGCGAGAGATCATGGTCGGGAATCCTGTCCAGAACCGGTTGGATAAAGGTCCCGAAGGGTTCGGCCTGGCCGTCGATGTTGACGAAGATGAAGTGCATCCAAGTCTCGCTGCGGACCTCACGGAGCCCGAGCCCGGCCTTTTCGATGCCCGGCTGTTCCGCGCTGGTCTTGCCGGTCGCCTCGTCCATACCGCCGAGGTCTGGCGTCGCGATCAGGCGGCCGTTGAGGTCATAGGTCCAGCCGTGCCATCCGCACTGCAGGGTCTGGGCCTTGGTGCAGGGTTCGCGCAGCACAGTCATCGTGCGATGGCGGCAGATGTTGTGGAACACCTTCACGTCACCATTGCGGTTGCGCGCCACGATGAAGTTCCAGCCAGCGATTTCGATCGGCACGGCATCGCCGGGTTCCGGCACATCCGATTCGAAGGCAATGGCCATCCAGCCCCGGGGAAAGAGTTGCCTGCGCTCGAGCTCGAAAAACGCGGGGTCGGCATAAACCCTGCCTGGAAGCCCCTCAGCCTCGTTCGCCGGCAGGCGCAGCCGCCGGATCTGTTCGCCGCTGATGAAATCGTCGAGCGACCATGTCTGGGTCACACTCATGAGTCTGTCCTCCGGGATGGGGCCAGAGCGATGAGCATGCCTTCGATAAGCTGCTCACGCCGGTCTTCTGGAAAGGCGGTGGGTTCAAGTGTGCTGCGGACGCAGAGGCCGTCACCAAAGGCGATCAGGCTGTCAGCGATGTCGGCGGGATCTCTCCGATCATCGATCTGGCCGGCTTCCTGCGCGGCGACGACTTCAATCCGCACCGTCCGCCGCAACGCATCATAGGCCTGGTTGTGAATGGCGTTGTGCACGGGATCGATGGCGGAACGGGCCCAGAAGCTGAGCAGGGCCGAGACCCGGGCTGACTCGAGGTCCCGTGGAACCAGGATCAGCATCATCGCCCGCAATCGCACCAGACCAGGCGCAAGCTCGGATTGGGCCTGCGCGATGCCCTGGCCGGCACGCTCGGCGATTTGCCCGGCCGCAAAGGCCAGGAGGTCATCGCGATCGAGAAAGTAGTGCTGGATCACGCCCGTGCTGAAGCCCGCCTCCCGCGCGATCTCACGCAAGGTCGCGCCGTCGAGGCCGTCACGACCGATGACACGCCAAGTGGCTTCGGCGACCTGTTCACGGCGGACATCATGATCGACAACCTTGGGCAACGGCTTCTCCTGTTCCGATTCGCCTTTATATTACGCATGAAATATTACAAAACAATTCCGCTCTTGATCCCAAGCCCGAGGTCGGCGACGAAGACGCCAAGGAGCCGCCATGACCGCCACCTCTCTGATCGATACCCTGCCCGCCGCCTGGTACCGCGAGCCTGAGATGTTCCAGAAGGAACGTCGCCATATCTTTGCACGCCACTGGCACCTGATCGGCCGCGCCGAACAGCTCGCCAAACCTGGCGACTATGTCACCGGCAATGTCGCGGGCTGGTCGGTCTTTGCCGTGCTCGACCGCGATGGCGGGTTGCGTGCCTTCCACAATGTCTGCCGCCATCGCGCCGGCCCGCTGTTCGATGACGAAGGCGGTCATTGTCAGACCCTGCGTTGCCTTTATCACGGCTGGATGTACGGCTTCGACGGCAGCCTGCGCACGGCACCCGGCTTTCCCGAAAGTGGCGTCCTCGACAAGTCGAAGTTCGGCCTGTTCCCGGTGCGGGTCGACACCTGGCGTGGCCTGCTATTCATCTGCCTCGACCCCGAGGCTCCACCGCTCGATGCCTGGATGGGCGACATCGCGACGCTCAGCCACCCCTACCCCTCCATCCCCGATTTCACCTTCCATTCGCTGACGACCTACGAAGGCGCCTGCGACTGGAAGGCCTATGGCGACAACTCCTGCGAGGGTTATCACCTGCCCTTTGTGCATCAGGGCCTCAACAAGGCCGTCGCATCGGCCGACATCCGGGCCTACAAAAACGGTGGCTTCGTCGGTTTCGACATCGGCTACAACGGTGACGGTGATGTTCGTGCCGGCAACGGGCTCTGGGTCTACAAGTTCCCGGCCGTGCTGCTGCACTTCTCCGATCGTGCGATCAACGTCGAACAGGTCGAAGCACTCGGCTCAGGGCGTGTCCGCATCCAGTCCTATTACTGGGTCCCGCAGGGCGACGAAAAGTTCGGCGATGACTATGTCGCCGATTCCCGTACCGTGATTGCCGAGGACATGGGCGTGTGTGAACGCGTCCAGAAGAACCTCGACGCAGGTCTTTACACCTCAGGCAAACTCTCCGAAGAGAAGGAGCCCGGCACCATCTTCTTCCAGCGCCTGATCCGTGAGGATCTGGCGCGTCCTCCTGTTGAACTGGGCACCCCTTCATAACCACGCCTCTTCTGATCATCGGCAACAAAAACTACTCGTCCTGGTCCCTGCACCCCTGGATTCTGATGAAGGTTCTGGGCCTCGATTTCGACGAACGCCCGATCCCGCTGTTCGACGAGAACTGGGACGCGGCCATTGCCGAGGTCTCGCCGTCGAAGAAGGTGCCGTGCCTGGTCGATGGCGACCTCACGGTCTGGGAGACCATGGCGATCATGGAATATCTCCATGACCGGCACCCCGATGCCGGTGTCTGGCCCGCCGATCTCGCGACCCGCGCGGTCGCCCGCAGCGCGGCCAACGAGATGCACGGTGGCTTTGGCGCGCTGGGTGACGCCATGCCAATGAATACTCGCAAGCGCCTGCCCGGTCGCAGCCGCACCGACGGCTGCCTCAAGGACATCGCCCGTGTGCAGTAACCCTGGAACACCTGCCGGACCGGTCACGGCTCCGGCGGAGACTTCCTGTTCGGCGCGTTCTGTGCCGCCGATACGATGTATGCGACCGTCGTCAGCCGCTTCGTAACCTACGAGGTCGGACTCGATGCCGTCTCACAGGCCTACGTTGACGCTATGATGACGCCGCCTGCCATGTGTGCCTGGTGTGCCGATGGTGCTGCGGAGCCGTGGACCGTGAGCCACGACGAACTGGACTAATCGTCCAGCCGTCCCTTTTCTCCGCCGATCTTCTCAGCCATCAGACAGAGAATCTCCCACATCATCTGGATGCCGTTGAGCGCCGTGATGCCCGCCGTGTCGAAGGGCGGGGAAACCTCGACAAGGTCGCCGCCGACGATGTTGATACCACGCAGACCGCGCAGCATCTGCTGGGCTTCATAACTCGTGAAGCCGCCGACCTCCGGAGTGCCCGTGCCCGGCGCATAGACCGGGTCCATGCCGTCGACATCAAAGCTGACATAGGTCGGACCGTCTCCCACGACCTTGCGCGCCTGTTCGATCGCAGCGTCGATGCCCATGGCATAGAGCTCTTCGATGTGGATCACGGTCATGCCGCTGGAATAGCTGAAGTCCCAAAGGGCTTCGGCCGGACCACGGATGCCGATCTGTATTGTGCGTGTGGGATCGAGAACACCGTCCTCCACGGCCACCTTGAACGGGCCGCCATGGTGATGCTTGTGGCCGAAGAGCTCCGGGCCGGTATCACAATGGGCGTCGAAATGAATCAGGCCGACTGGCTCGCCCATGTGCTTAGACATGGCGCGCATGATCGGCAGGGTGATCGAATGATCGCCACCGCCGGTCAACGGCATGATGCCGGACGCCACCACCTTGGCGTAGAAGTTCTCAATGTCGTCGATGGCACGATCGAGCTCATAGACGCCCTCGATCATGACATCGCCCAGGTCGGCGCTGACCACCCAGTCGTAGGGACGCGCCTTGGTGTGATGATTGATGCGCCCCATCAGCGTCGACATGTCGCGCAGGGCCCGCGGGCCGTGGCGCGCACCGGGGCGGTTTGTGACACCGCCGTCGAAGGGCACGCCGATCAGGCCGATCTCGATCCCGTCCCAGGTCTCCGGGTCTTCGCGCAGGTCCTGGCGCATGAAGGTGGCCACACCGGAGTAACGGGGCTTGTAGACGGCGCCCCAGGCTTTCCGTCGTGCGTCGGGAACACCGCTGTCGTCTTCGCTCATGGTCTTGTTCCTTAATGGTCTGGGTCAGGCAGTGTAAGCATAGACCGACACCACCGCCGGAGAGAACGTGTGGATACCGCGCCTGCAGCCGAACGTCACGCACCCGGGACCCGTGCGGGCCCCGCGCCCGGCTACCAGAACGACCCCGACTACCGCATCGTTCTGGTGCCCTGTGCCAAGCGCATACGCGCCAGCTTTGCCGGACACACGGTGTTCGACATACAGAATGCGGTGGTGATGTGCGAGACCGGCCACATCGCACTCTATTATGTGCCGCGCGACGATGCCGACATGACGCTGATGAACCTTACCGATCACAGCACCCTTTGTCCGTTCAAGGGCCATACCAGCTACTACACGCTCCGCGCCGACGGCCGCGAGGCGGAGAACGCGGTGTGGAGCTATGAAGCACCCTATGACGAGGCCGCCGCGATCTCCGGCTGGCTCGCCTTCTACTGGAATCAACTCGATCGCTGGTACGAGGAAGACGAAGAGGTCTTCATCCACGCCCGCGATCCCCACGTCAGGATCGACATCGTGGAAAGTCACCGCCCGGTCGAAGTCATTGCCGGGGGCGAAACGATCGCGAGGACGACAAGGGCCCGGTTTCTGTTCGAGACCGGAGACCGGCCGCGCTATTACATTCCGCGTGAGGATGTCGCAGCGGCGGCCCTGTTCCCGTCTGAACTCAGGACCGGCTATCCCTACAAGGGCACCGCCAGCTATCATCACATAGCGGCGGGTGGGGTGACGATCGAGGACGTGGTCTGGTACTACCCCGAACCCGTCGATGAGGTCCGCCGGATCGGCGGATACCTCTGCTTCTACCCCGAACGTGTCGGTACCATCCTGGTCGACGGAAAGCCCGCCCCATGAGTCTGGTCGACGAACACGGCTGCCCCCATTCCACCGACAACGCCGACGCCCTGGCGGTCTGGGAGCGCGCGCTGGATCTCTTCCAGACCTTCAACGAAGACCCCTATCCGCATGTCGATGCCGCGCTGGAGGCCGACGCCGACTTCATCATGGGCCACTGCTTCCATGCCGCCGGCAACCTTATGGCCACCGACGGCCGCAACCGGCCGAAGGTTGCCGAACGGCTCGAGACCCTGAACGGCCTGGCGCCGCGCGCCAACGATCGCGAGCGGGGCCATATCGCGGCCCTGAATGCCTGGTACCGGGGCGACTGGCCCGGCACTCAGGCATGCTACGATCATGTGCTGGCTGCTTATCCGCGCGATACCTATGCGCTGCACGCCGCACATTTTGTCGACTTCCTGCTGGGCGACACACGCCAGATGCGCGATCGCATTGCGCGGGTTCTGCCGTTCTGGGATGCCGGCGTTCCCGGCTTCAGCTTCATCACGGGCATGGACGCTTTTGTGCTGGAAGAGGACGGCGATTACCCGCGTGCCGAAGAGCGTGGCATCTATGCTTGGGAGACCGACAACCGCGACGCCTGGGCCGTGCATGCCGTAGCCCATGTCTACGAGATGGAAGGCCGCCTGCACGACGGCATGGACTGGATGAACCGCACCTGGGACCACTGGAAGGACGGTGTGTTTGCGGTCCACAACACGTGGCACACCACGCTTCTGCATGTCGAGGCGGGCGACTATGCCGAGGCTCTGAGCCTTTATGACTCCGCGATGTTCCAGCCCAAGGACGATTATGTCAGCGACATGCGCGACTGCGCCGCCCTGCTCTGGCGCCTGACGCTCTTCGAGGTCGACGTCACGAGCCGGTGGGACGAGCTGCTGCCCTATTGGCAGGATCGC
>CEUN01134147.1_pt1 | contig 35399 bp, 38 predicted proteins | sample 361501 | NCBI WGS metagenome assembly CEUN01 (sample SAMEA2622801, study PRJEB7988) | marine metagenome | biome: marine biome (ENVO:00000447); feature: marine epipelagic mixed layer (ENVO:xxxxxxxxx); material: "saline water (ENVO:00002010), including plankton (ENVO:xxxxxxxx)" | depth 120 m | reverse complement strand
GCTCGATATGGAGCAAGCGGAAGCCAAGGGTTTGTCCGGCCCCATGCTCGACCGTCTAGCACTCGACGACAAGCGGATCGAAGCCATGGCGGCTGGACTCGAGACCATCGCTGGTCTCGACGACCCCGTCGGTCGCGAACGGGAACGCTGGACGGTCCCCAGCGGCCTCGATATCGCTCGCGTCTCCGTGCCTCTGGGCGTCATAGGGATCATCTATGAGTCACGCCCCAATGTGACAGCCGATGCCGGGGCGCTGTGCCTGAAGTCGGGCAATGCAGCGATCCTGCGCGGCGGGTCCGAGAGTTTCCATTCATCACGCGCCATCGTGGCCTGCCTTCATGAGGGCCTGAAGGCCGCGGGCCTGCCCGCCGAAGCAGTTCAGCTCGTGCCAACCACGGACCGCGCGGCGGTGGGCGAGATGCTGACCATGACGCGCTGGATCGACATCATTGTGCCGCGTGGCGGCCAGTCGCTGATCGAACGTATCCAGGGCGAAAGCCGCGTATCCGTCATCGCGCACCTGATCGGTCTTTGTCACGTCTACATCGATGGCAAAGCCGATCCTGCCATGGCCCGCGACATCGTGGTCAACGCCAAGTTGCGACGCACCAGCATCTGTGGCGCTGCCGAAACTCTACTGCTGGATGAAGCCCTGGAAGATGAGGCCCCGGCTTCCATCATCATGGCGCTCCTCGACAACGGGTGCGAGGTGCGCGGTGACAGAGCCGTTCAGGCGATGGATTCGAGGGTCCTGCCGGCTGCCGACACCGATTGGGACACCGAGTACCTCGATGCCGTGATCTCGGCTCGCATGGTGGCCGGCGTCGACGGCGCTCTGGAGCACATCGCCCGCCACGGTTCCGACCACACCGAAACCATCGTGACGGACGACAGTGAGGTCGCTGAAAGGTTCCTGGCCCGCACCCCCAGTGCCATTGCCATGTGGAACGCCTCGACCCAGTTCGCCGACGGGGGCGAGTTCGGCATGGGTGCAGAGATCGGCATTTCGACCAACAGGCTGCATGCGCGTGGCCCTGTGGGCGTGGATCAGCTCACGACCATGAAGTACCTCGTGCGCGGCAGCGGACAGACCCGATCCTGACCTCTCATCTCGCGCTTCTGAACCATGCCGCGGGCCGCCGCATCGGCCTGCTCGGCGGTTCCTTTAACCCGGCCCACGACGGCCATCTTTTTGTCAGCCGCGCGGCCTTGGAGCGGCTCGACCTCGATGAAGTCTGGTGGCTTGTCTCGCCGCAGAATCCGCTCAAGACCACAGCCGGCATGGCGCCCTTTGCTGCTCGCCTGAAAGCTGCACGGTCGTTCGTCGACCTGCCGAATGTCGTCGTCACAGGGCTCGAACAGGACCTCGGTACCCGCTACACCGCCGATACGGTCACCCAGCTTCAGCGCCGCTGCCATGACACCCGTTTTGTCTGGCTGATGGGCGCCGACAACCTGGCATCCGTCCACCGCTGGCGTCATTGGGAGACCATCTTTGAGCGGGTCCCGGTTGCGGTGTTCGATCGTTCTCCGTATTCTTTTTCCTGCCTTGCAAGTCGGGCTGCTGTTCGTTTCAGGCGCCACAGGCTCCGCACATGGAGAGCCCGGGGGCTGGTAGATACGACGCCTCCGGTCTGGACTTTCATTCTGGGTCCCAGGCACCCCGCTTCTGCCACCGCCATACGCGCCGGTGACACGCGGTTTGGCCACGCCGGGGAGACTGACAACTAACGTTGACGCAACATGCCAGGGAGGAGGACTTCCATTCCCCGTCAAAACGCTGCCAGGAAACAGGTCCTGAAACTCGTCGCGCTCATCACGAGCACACTTGAAGACGGCAAGGCCGAAGAAATGGTCGATATCGACCTTGCCGGGAAAACCAGCTTCGCGGATTACATGATCATCTGCGGCGGTCAGTCCCAAAGACAGGTCTCTGCGCTTGCCGACCGGTTGGTCGAAGCGGTCAGGGGCAAGGGCCACAAGGTTCAGGGCATCGAAGGACAGGGCAGCGCCGACTGGGTGCTGGTCGACCTGGGTGATGTGATCGTTCACATCTTCCGCAACGAAGTGCGCGAGCTCTACAACCTCGAAAAGATGTGGTCGATGCCGATGCCGGCCCCCGCCCCCACGCCGCTGGAAGCCACGGCCTGACCCAGTCCTCACAAACGGTGCTACCATGCGGGTAATCGTGCTGGCAGTCGGGCGCTGTCGCGACCGCGTGATCATCGGCCAGTGGGACGACTATGCCCGCCGTCTACCCTGGAATCTCTCCCTGGTCGAAATCAACGACGCCGATGGTCCTGCGAAAAAGCAGCGTGAGGCCCAGAAACTGCTGTCCGCCGTGCCGCAGGGGGCCCTTGTCATCGCTCTGGATGAGCGGGGTAAGACGCTGGACAGCCGTGGCTTTGCCGGCTGGATCGAGCGGCAGCGTGACGAAGGCCGGCGCGAGATGGCCCTGATCATCGGTGGTGCCGACGGCCTGGACCAGAGCGTCTGTGAACGCGCCGATCTTCTGCTTTCGCTGGGTGCCATGACATGGCCTCACATGATGGTCCGTGTCATGCTCTTGGAGCAGCTCTACCGCGCCCACACCATCCTGGTCGGACACCCCTACCATCGTGACTGACAGCAGCCCTGCCCCTGCCTTCGTGTTGCCACAGGGCGAGGCAACAGATACATCCATGCTCTCCCTACCCAAGAGCCAGCCATGAGTTCATCCCAGCGTCCCGGCCCTCTCGTCCTCTGCATTCTGGACGGCTGGGGTCTCGCCAAAGACGGGCCCGATAACGCGATCCTGCAGGCCAAGACGCCGGTGTGGCACACCATGCTCAGGGACTGCGCAACGACGCGGCTGGAAACGTCGGGCGAGGCCGTCGGCTTGCCTTGCGGACAGATGGGCAATTCCGAGGTCGGCCACCTCACCATGGGGGCGGGCCGCATCTTCATGCAGAATCTGCCGCGCATTGATCGCGCCATTGCCGATGGCTCGATCAAAGACAATCCGCGCCTGACCGCCCTCATTGCCGCGCTGAAGCAAAGCGGTGGCCGCTGCCACATGATGGGCCTGCTCTCGCCCGGCGGCGTGCATTCGCACCAGAACCACATGGCGGCGCTGGCCAACATCCTCGCCGCACATGGGATCGATGTCCTGGTTCATGCCTTCCTCGACGGCAGGGACACGCCACCATCCAGCGCGAAGGGCTACGTCGCGCAGTTCCAGTCCGATGCGCCGCGAGCACGGGTCGCAACCGTTATCGGGCGCTACTATGCAATGGATCGGGACAAGCGGTGGGAACGGGTCGGCAATGCACTATCCGCCTTGGTGGAGGGCCAGGGACACCACGCCGAAGGCGCTGATGCGGCCATTGCCGGGGCCTACGACGCAGGCCAGACCGACGAGTTTGTGGAGCCTGTCATCATCGGGGACTTTGCCGGCATGCAGGCCGGCGACGGTCTAATCATGGCCAACTTCCGCGCCGACCGGGCACGGCAGCTGCTCACGGTGCTGCTTGATCCGGCCTTTGACGGCTACGATGCACCGAAGCCACCCAAATTCGCGGCCGTGGCCGGCATGGTGTCCTACTCCAGCGCACTCGATCCCTTCCTGCCGGCACTCTTCGCACCGCAGAACGTCTCCAAGAGCCTTGGGAGTCTTGTGGCAGACGCCGGCATGAGCCAGCTCCGGATTGCCGAGACCGAGAAGTACGCGCATGTCACCTATTTTTTCAACGGTGGCGAAGAACAGGTCTTTGCGGGAGAGGAACGGATTCTCATCCCCTCGCCGAAGGTCGCGACCTATGACCTGAGGCCCGAGATGTCCGCAGAAGAGGTCACCGACAAGCTGGTGGCAGCCATCAACGACCACCGCTTCGACGTGGTGATCTGCAACTTCGCCAATCCCGACATGGTGGGCCACACCGGCGTCTTTGAAGCGGCCTTGAAGGCGGTCGAAACGGTCGACCATTGTCTCGGACGCATCGCCAGGGCGGTTGAGGACACAGGCGGCCACATGGTGGTGACGGCAGACCACGGCAACATTGAGACCATGCGTGACCCAAAAACAGGAGAGATTCACACCGCTCACACCACCAATCCGGTGCCGCTGGTCATCGTCAACGCGCCAGAGGGCGTCCATGTCGAAGAGGGTGGAATGGCCGATCTGGCGCCAACACTTCTCGATCTTTTGCACATCGATCAGCCTTCCGAGATGACCGGCCGTTCCCTGCTGGTCCGGAGCTGATGGCCCCTGCCCGCCCGATCCTGGCCCTTATGGTGTCGGTCGTTTTGAGCCTGGGTGCAGGAGCCCAGGACAACGATGAGACAGCACAGCGCCTTCAGGACATCGAAGCAAGTCTGGCCGAAGCCGCAGCGTCCCGTGCCGCACTGGGCGAGGAAGCCGGTGCCATTGCCGACGAGCTCGATATCCTGCGGGTCCGGCTGCTTGCCAGCGAACACGAAATCAGAGATCTGGAGCAGTCCCTGACTACGATCCAGGAGACGCTCGCCGCCCTGGCTGTGGAGATGGAGGAACGGGAACAGGAGTTGACTGTGCGACGTGACGAGTTCGCAACTGTCCTGGCGGCCCTGCAGCGCCTTGCCCTGCAACCGACCGACATGATGATCGCCATGCCGGGTTCGCCGACCGAGACACAACGCACGGCCATGCTATTGGCCTCTGTCACGCGCGGCCTCGAGCAGCGCATGACAGAGATCGAAACGGCCGTACGCAGCCTCGTCGAACTGCGTGACGACATGACCCAACAGGAAATCGAGCGGGAACGAACGCTGGTTCTGATACGCGCGAAACTGGCCATTGCTCGGTACACCGTGGCCAGCAAATCCGATCTACTCTCGCGGATAGAGCAGGACGATGCGGTGCTCGCCGGCCGACAGAACGAGTTGAGCCGTGAAGCCGCCGATCTGAAAGATCTCCTGCTCGTCCTCTGGACAGAGGCCGAACAGCAATCTCTGGCGCAATCAGAAGAGATGGCCGCGGCCATGGATGCCCTCGCCGCCAATCGATTCAGCGCCCAGCAGGGGCGCCTTCCGCTACCTGTTACAGGCCAGATCGCGCTCACCTTTCGCGAAATCGTTCCGGAAGGGCTGCCGAGCCGGGGAATCGCCATCGAGTCGGCACCGGGTGCACGTATCATCACACCTTATGACGGCCAGCTTGCCTTCGCCGGGACCTTCCGAGATTACGGGCATTTGTTGATCATTGATCACGGCGAAGGCTACCATACTGTGCTAGCAGGATTTGCGCGCGTCCACGTAACGCTTGGCCAGTGGCTACTGGCAGGCGAACCGGTTGGCGTGATGCCCACGAATGAAGCCGACGGTCGTTTGCTCTACGTCGAGTTGCGCCGCAACGGTGATCCCATCAACCCCCTTCCGTGGATTGCGGCCGGGACAAGCGAAGTGAGTGGCGGATGAAAAGATCTGTACTTGTAGTGGCCTCGATTTTGGCTCTGATGAGCCCTGGAGTGACCCAGGTCGATGCCGCCAGCAGTGAAACCTATCGCCAGCTGAACCTGTTCGGAGACGTCTTCGAGCGCGTTCGTGCGGAGTATGTGGAAGCGGTCACCGACGAGGAACTCATCGAGGCTGCCATCCGCGGCATGCTGACGTCGCTGGACCCTCATTCGAGCTATCTTAGCCCCGAGAACTTCGACGAAATGCAGGTCCAGACCCGTGGCGAGTTCGGCGGTCTCGGCATCGAAGTCACCATGGAGGATGGCTTTGTGAAGGTCGTCTCGCCGATCGATGATACCCCGGCCGATCGTGCCGGTATCGAAGCCGGTGACTTTGTGACCCATCTCGACGGCGAGCCTGTGCTGGGCCTCACCTTGGGCGAAGCGGTCGAAAAGATGCGTGGCCAGGTCAACACCGACATCGTGCTCACGATCGTTCGCGAAGGCGAGGATGAAGCGCTCGAGATCACCGTCACGCGCGACATCATCACCATCAAGTCGGTGCGCTGGCGCATGGAAGGCAATGCCGGCTATGTCCGCATCACATCATTCAACGAGCAGACAGAAGAAGGCCTGGTTGATGCCATCGAAGGCATGATGGCGGAAGCCGGCGACGAACTCGAGGGTGTCGTTGTCGATCTGCGCAACAATCCCGGCGGCCTTCTGGATCAGGCCATCGCCGTGTCCGATGTCTTCCTGGACAAGGGCGAGATTGTCTCGACCCGTGGCCGCCGTGACGAGAGCACCCAGCGTTTCAACGCCCGCCCCGGTGATCTGGCGCAGGGGCTGCCTGTCATCGTGCTGATCAACAGCGGCTCGGCGTCAGCGTCCGAGATTGTGGCCGGCGCGCTGCAGGACCACCAGCGGGCCATAATCATGGGCACGCAGTCTTTCGGTAAAGGTTCGGTGCAGACCATCATCCCGCTTCCCAGCCACGGAGCGATGCGCCTGACGACGGCGCGTTACTACACGCCATCGGGCGTTTCGATCCAGGCGACCGGCATTCATCCCGACATCGTTGTCGAGGAGGTTGTGATCGAAGCCGAGGAAGAAGAAGACCTTCTGACCAGCGAAGCGGACCTGCGCAACAGTCTCGAAGCCGAGGAGAACGAGGACGAATTCTCCGACCGTACCAAGGAAGCGTTGGAGGATTACCAGCTTGGCCGGGCCCTCGACCTGCTTCAGGGTCTTGCCCTGATCAGCAGTCTCGACACCGCTGTAGCCGAGTGATCGCCTCTTTGCGCTAGAGTTTCGGGCCATGGCTGTTTCGGCAGATGACCTGCCCTATCGCGATTGCGTCGGCATGATGGTCGTTAACAATGATCGTCTCATCTTTGCGGGCGAGCGAAACGCCCTGGCCGGCTCATGGCAAATGCCGCAGGGCGGCATCGACAATGGCGAGGAGGCGTCTGCCGCAGCTCTGCGCGAGCTTGAAGAGGAAACCGGGATCCTCGCGGTCACGGAGATCGGTCGTATCGATCGCTGGCTGCACTACGATCTGCCTGCTGATCTCATCGGCAAGGCCCTCAAAGGCCGTTACAGGGGCCAGCGACAGCGCTGGTTCGCCTATCGCTTTGACGGCCAGGACTCAGACATCAATGTCATCGGCGTCGATCATCCTGAGTTCACAAGCTGGCGCTGGATGAAGCCCGAAGCGCTCGAGGCAAGCGTCATCGGGTTCAAACATCACATCTACAGAGATGTCTTCGAAGAGTTTAGGCCGCTTTTGGAGGGCTGACCGCTAGAACGCCGGCGCCTGTTTGACCATCCGGCCGCGGCGCCAGTCGAAAAGGCGCCATACGATGCGGCCAAACCAGCCGCCAAGTCGGCTCTGCGGTTTCAGGCCCACGGCCTTCATCGTCATATTGGTCGCAAGCTTGATATGGCCGGGCTGATAACGGGTCAGCGCTTTGCTGCCATGGGCAGCCGCACAGGCCTTGCGGTCATAGGGGCCTTCGATGTCGTTGGCCGCATAGTAGGCAAACGCCAGCTCATCATCTTCGCCTTCAGCCATCCGGACCAACGCGACCTTGATCCGGGCGACGGTGTTGAGGCTTTCGTCGGCGTTGTAGCGTTTCATGTGCTCATAGAAGAGCTTGTAGTGGCGAAACTCGTCGGCCGCGATCTGCTTGCAAATCTGCTTCAGGACCGGTTCGTCGGTCGAATCGGCCAGCGCTGAATAGTAGGACGACGTGCCGACTTCTACGATACAGCGGGCGATCAACTCGGCACAGCGCGATCCGCGCACCGAACTGGCCGCCTCCATGTCGACCTGCTGATAACCCTCGCAGAATCGCTGGCGCGACGCCTTGAAGTCCCAGTCCGGGTCAGCCATGTTGGCCCAGCGGGCCAGCGCGATACCGTGCTGGACCTCTTCCACGGCCCACTGTTCGGCAGCTGCAACAAAGTCCTCATCGCCCGAAAACACGTTGGCGAGGTAACGTCCATAGAGGTCACCATTGTGCTCAACGAGCGAGGCAGCCTTGATGATGCGCACGGTATCGACGTCCGCCTTCGTCCTATCGAAGGCAGCCCAGTCAATGTCATCCAGCGTCCAGTGTCCCATGGCCACACCTCGTTGCAGCGTGTCAGTACGGTCGTGGCAGCGAAAGACTATGTAATGTCATACCACCGCGACCTCAAGGTGAACGAAGAATACAGAAAAATCACGGCATTAGGGAAAACCATCCACACGACGCGCCTTTCGTCTTGGAGGAGTCGGTGTTTCATGCACGCCGGAGAACATGGCAAACTCCCTAATTCCAGGCACGGCAACAGAGTTGGAATCTGGGCTTATGATGGAACTGGTCGACTGGCACACCCATTGTTTCCTCCACGATCACCGCACCGACGAAGACCGCGCGCTGCAGTCCCAACGCGGTGTTCTGGGCGATGGTGAAGCCGAACCAGAGCTCCATGCCCAGGTCATCGACGAAGCAGGCATCGACAAGTTCGTGGTCATCGCCCTGCCGAAGTTCGGCGGCAACCACACGCCATCCGAATTCATTGCCGAGACCGTGGCACGCTACCCTGGCCGCGCTGTGGGCCTATGTTCAGTCCATCCGCACGACGCTGATGCCCCGGAAGCCTTCGAACATGCGCTTTCGCTGGGCCTGAAAGGACTGAAGATATCGCCCACTTACCAGGAGATGGATCCGCGCAGCGCAGCCTGCCGCCCACTCTACGAGATAGCCTGCCAACATGATGTGCCGGTCATGTTCCATTGCGGCGGGGCCTATACCGGCAGCCTCGAGTTTGCGGATCCTACGCTGCTCGATAAGGTCGCGATGGAGCATCCGAAGCTCAAGATCATCGTAGCGCACTTCGGCCAACCCTACATGGAGCAGACTGCGATTGTGATGCGCAAGAACCCCAATGTTTTTGCCGATCTCTCCGCCCGCTACCACCGACCCTGGCAACTCTACAACGGCCTGATGATCGCCCAGGAGTACAGGGTCGCGGACCGGCTTCTGTTCGGGTCGGACTTTCCTGTCCGCACGCCCAGGAAGGCGATCGACGAGTTCCGCGCTCTCAACGACTGGGGAGAAGGCCTCGCCATGCCGAGAATCCCTGACAAACTCATCGAGTCCATACTTTACGAACGGCCGCTCTCCATGCTCGGGATCGAGCCCGACCCGGCGTGAACGGCTCCCTTCCCGTCATGGTGGTGACCGGTTTCCTGGGCAGCGGCAAAACCACCATGATTAGTGGCCTGCTGCGTCACCCAGGACTGGAAGACACGGCAGTGCTGGTCAATGAGTTTGGCGAGATCGGTCTTGATCACCTGCTCGTTGAACATGTCGACGAGTCGACGATCCTGATCGGACAGGGCTGCTTGTGCTGTGCGGTCCGGGAAGACCTCGTGGTGGCGCTGATGGACCTCCTGGAGCGCCGTGAGGCCGGGGCTGTGCCTGGGTTTCGAAGGCTGGTCGTCGAGACAACCGGCCTGGCCGATCCCGCTCCCATACTGCACACGCTTCTGGCCGATGACCGTCTCAGGGGCCGTTGCCACATTGCGGGGATCATCACGACGGTGGACGTCCTGCACGCGCGGGATCAACTCGAGCGGGAGCCTGAGTGTCTGCGACAGGCGGCGGTCGCCGACCGGCTGGTCCTGACCAAGACCGACCTTGCTGACGGAATCGCCACATCAGAGGTCTCGCGGCGTCTGGAGGCCATCAACCCCGATGCGCCACAGGATCGCGCGCCGGTCGCACCGGACATCCTGACCACCGCCGCCGAACACGGTGAAGACAGAGCCTCGACAGCCCGTTGGCTAGACCAGCCTGATCATCACCACCATGACACCGCGATCAGCGCCATGACCCTGCGCGCTGAAAAACCTCTGCGCATTGATCGTGTTGTGGCATGGATCGAAGACACCATCGCACGTTATGGCGACCGGCTGCTGCGTCTGAAAGGCATCCTCGACGTTGAGGGAAGCGCCGTGCCCGTTGCCGTGCATGGTGTTCAACACGTTTTCCATCCGCTACAGCGGCTCTCGGCCTGGCCTGAGGGGCCGCGAGTGTCGCGCCTGGTTCTGATCGGGCGTGATCTCCCTGTCACAGACATCGAGGACGCTTTTGTGCGGCGTACCGGGTCACCTGTCGTTTGACTCCGGCAACAGTCCGGGACCAAATCGACCAAACATGAATCGGAAGGGGCAGAACCATGGATGAGATGAACAACGAGGTGGTGATCACCTGTGCCGTCACTGGTGGTGGCGACACCGCGGGCAAGAGCCCACATGTGCCGGTCACGCCCAAACAGATTGCCGCAGCCGCGATCGAGGCGGCCAAAGCAGGTGCAGCCATTGTGCACTGCCATGTGCGCAACCCCGAAACCGGTCAGAACGCCTTCAAGGCCGAATTGTTCGCCGAGCTGGTCGAACGCATTCGTGAAAGCGAGACCGATGTCGTGATCAACCTGACGGGCGGCAACGGCGGCGCCATCCTCATTGACGACAACAAGCCCGGTGAATGGCAGGAGGGCAGCGACCTCACCACACCGGAAGGGCGTGTGGCCCATGCCGTGGAACTGTTGCCGGAGATCTGCACCCTGGATATGGGCCTGATCAACTTCGGCGAGAACGTCGCCTATCTCGGCAACGACTCGGCCCTCCGCGACATGGCCAAGCGTATGCAGTCCGTCGGTGTGAAGCCGGAACTTGAGGTGTTCGACGTGGGTCCCATCATGCAGGCGCGTAAACTCATGGACGAAGGTGTCTTCGATGCCCCGCCCATGTTCCAGCTCTGCCTGGGCATCGGGGTCAACGCACCGACCGACACCAAGGTCATGCTGGCCATGCGCGACATCCTCCCCGACGGAGCCTTCTGGTCATCCTTCGGCATCTCGCGGCATCAGATGCCCATGGTCGCCAAATCCGTCGCGCTGGGCGGCAATGTCCGGGTCGGTCTTGAGGACAATCTCTACCTGTCGCGCGGCGTTCTGGCCAACAACGGGCAACTTGTCGAGAAAGCCCGCACCATCATCGAGGCCATGGGAGCACGTGTGCTGACTCCCGCCGAAGCACGAGAAAAGCTAAATCTCCGCAAGCCGGGTTAGGCGCATATCCATGACGAAATTTGAATGATCTCACTTTCAAGGGCACCTTGATGGCCGATCATTCAATTTCTTTTGGCTCTCTGCGGGGCTTTGAAGCTGCCGCCCGCCTGAAGAGCTTCGCGGCGGCTGCGGAGGAACTGAACCTCACGCAGTCGGCGGTCAGCCACCAGATCCGCACGCTGGAAAACGCGATCGGTGTCCCTCTGTTGGTCCGCGAGCACCGCACGGTCGCCTGACCGATGCCGGCTTCGAGCTCTGGCGCACGGTGCGCGACAGTCTCAGCCGCCTCGATCAGGACGTCATGCGGGTCAGAACCTATGGCAAGCCCAGTTCCCTGATTGTTGCCTGCGACCCCGCTCTCGCATCGCGCTGGCTGGTTCCGCTGCTGCCGGTCTTTCGCGCTGAACATTCTTCCATCGACGTCTGGCTCTACAGCACAAACGAACAGTTGGACCTCGAGGTCGAAGAGGTCCATATCGTGATTCAGCGCGCTAACGATGAAGCCTATGAGGGTTTCCAGTCATATGCGATTGTCACTGACGATTTCGCGACACCTCACTGCTCCCCGGTGATGGCTGCAAGCCTGTCCGAAACAGCCGATCTGGCCGAGGAAACCCTGCTGCATGACGAACGGGATTAGGATTAGCCGTCCTGGCTCGCACTGGGAGGAGCAACCGATGATGATCCGGTCCAGGGCCCAGCTTCAGCGATCCGCACCACTGCCTGATGACCGCCGACGCCGGCCATGGTATCCCGCTGACCAGTTGGTTCGAGACCAGAGCAGCCCGAGAGGCAGGAACACTTGCCCTCATGGCCCGACAGCAGGTTGCCGCTTCCCGACATTGTCATGACCGTCGTGGCCGAGCCCACCAGAGCCACGATGACACACGCCTTTGCATCGTGGTTACTCGGCAGCATCGGTGAGATGAAAGACACCGAGCGCTGAACGAGAAAGGGCCCCGCCTTGCGGAGGGGCCCTTCTGTATCATGTTGCTTTGGCCTTGCGTCAGTTTGCGCGGCCAGCGTCCAGCATGGCGCCCAGCATCTCAACCGACTTGCGCGCACGGTTACGCGCTTCATCGGTCTCGGCGTCCCGCAGGTCGAGCTCGGCATCCTTCAGACGCTGCTCGACGTCGGCGCGGTCGATATCGGCCACCATCACGGCATCTTCGGCCAGCACCGTGCAGCGGTCCGGCAGAACCTCCGCGAAGCCACCGCCGACAAACACGCGGTGGGCGACGTTGCCGCCCTCGTGGATGGCGATGACACCGGCACGGATGGTCGAAATCAGGGGTGCATGATCGGGCAGCACGCCGAAATCGCCGTCACCGCCCGGAATCACGACCATGTCGAAAGCATCGGACACCATCAGGCGTTCCGGGCTCACGAGTTCGAAATTGACCTTGTCCGCCATGCCTCAGGCTCCCGATTCTATTGTTACGCAGCCTCTGCAGCGACACGCTTGGCCTTCTCGACCGCGGCCTCGATGGTGGAGACCATGTAGAAGGCCTGCTCGGGCAGATCGTCGTACTCGCCGGCCACGATGGCCTTGAAGCCCTTGATCGTGTCGGCCAAGTCAACAAACACGCCAGGCGTGCCGGTGAAGACTTCGGCCACATGGAACGGCTGGCTGAGGAAACGCTGGATCTTGCGGGCACGCGCCACGGCCAGCTTGTCCTCTTCCGAAAGCTCGTCCATGCCCAGAATGGCGATGATGTCCTGGAGCGACTTGTAGCGCTGCAGAACCTCCTGCACCGAACGGGCGACCTCGTAGTGCTCGTCGCCAATGATGCGCGGATCCAGAATGCGCGAGGTCGAATCGAGCGGGTCCACAGCCGGATAAATGCCAAGCTCGGCAATCTGACGCGACAACACGGTCGTGGCATCCAGATGCGCGAACGAGGTCGCCGGCGCCGGATCGGTCAGATCGTCCGCAGGCACGTAAATCGCCTGCACCGAGGTGATCGAGCCCTTGGTCGTCGAGGTGATGCGCTCCTGCAGGTTGCCCATTTCCGTGGCAAGTGTGGGCTGATAGCCCACCGCCGAAGGAATACGACCCAGCAGGGCGGACACTTCGGAACCGGCCTGCGTAAAGCGGAAGATATTGTCGACGAAAAGCAGCACGTCCTGACCTTCGGCGTCGCGGAAGTATTCGGCCAGGGTCAGGCCGGTCAGCGCAACACGGGCACGGGCACCGGGAGGCTCGTTCATCTGGCCGTACACCAGCGCAGCCTTGGAGTTGCCGCCCTCAAGGTCGATAACGCCCGATTCCATCATCTCGTGATAGAGGTCGTTGCCCTCACGGGTACGCTCACCCACGCCAGCGAACACGGAGTAACCACCGTGCGCCTTCGCGATGTTGTTGATGAGCTCCATGATGATCACGGTCTTGCCCACGCCGGCGCCGCCGAACAGGCCGATCTTGCCGCCCTTCACGTAAGGCTCGAGCAGATCGATAACCTTGATGCCCGTGACAAGCACTTCGGCTTCGGTCGACTGGTCGGTCAGGACCGGGGCTTCGCGGTGGATGCCCCAGTGTTCCTTGGCTTCGACCGGACCACGCTCGTCGATCGGCTCGCCGATGACGTTGATGATGCGGCCCAGCGTCTCGGCACCGACCGGCACGGCAATGGCGTCGCCGGTGTCGTTGACTTCCTGGCCACGAACCAGACCTTCGGTCGCATCCATCGCGATGGTGCGCACCGTGTTCTCACCAAGGTGCTGTGCAACCTCAAGAACCAGTCGCTTGTCCTGGTTGGTGGTCTCAAGCGCGTTCATGATGTTGGGCAAATCGCCGTCGAACTGAACGTCGACGACAGCGCCCAGAATCTGGCTGATCCGGCCTACGGAGTTGGTGCTCATTGAGGGCTCTCCTGTTTACTCTTCGTATCGTTAGAGCGCTTCCGCGCCCGACACGATTTCGGTGATTTCGGTGGTAATCGCAGCCTGACGGGTACGATTGTAAAGGGTGTTGAGGCGATCGATCATGTCGCCGGCGTTGCGCGAGGCGTTGTCCATCGCGGTCATCCGCGCCGCATGCTCCGAAGCCTGACTTTCCAGCAGGCCACGGAAGACCTGGACGCCCAGGTTCTGTGGCAGCAAGTGTTCGAGAATTTCGACCTCGTCGGGCTCGAAAATGTGAACCGCCCCGCCCAGACCATCGTCCTCGGCGACGTCATCAGCGTCGCCATCATCGTCGGCCATCGCCGGGATCAGGCCCTGCCAGGTCACAACCTGGGTCATGACCGACTGGAAGCGGTTGTAGACCATCGAGCAGACGTCGAACTCACCGGCTTCGAACATCTCCGTGACCTTGGCCGAAATGTCCGCCGCGGTCTGATACGAGAAGTCCTTGTCGAGGCCGGTCACGGTATCGACGATCATGCTCCCGTATTCACGGCGAAGAAGATCCCGTCCCTTGCGGCCCAGGCAAAGCAGCTTCACGTCGCGGCCCTGCTGATGCAGTTCGGCGACGCGCAGGCGGGTGGCCCGCATCACACCGACGTTGAAGCTGCCGCACAGGCCACGGTCCGACGACACGATTACGAGTAGATGGACCTGATCCTTGCCGTTACCAGCAAGCAGGGCAGGTGCATCCTCACGACCTGCAAACGCCGATGCCAGCGAACCCATCATCCGAGCCATCCGCTCGGCATAGGGTCGCGCAGCCTCAGCGGTTTCCTGGGCACGACGGAGTTTCGCCGCCGCAACCATCTTCATCGCGCTGGTGATCTTGCGTGTGGACCGCACCGAGTTGATGCGGATGCGCAGAGCCTTGAGGTTCGCCATGAGCTGTCCCGAGCCTGTCTAAGCTGCGATCAGGCCGCGAACGCCGAAGTGAAGCTTTCCAGGAAGCTCTTCAGCTTCTCGGCTGTCTCGTCTGACAGTGCACCCGACGAACTGATGTCCGAGAGGATATCAGCACCCTTGTCGCGCACAGCGTCCAGCATCTCCTGCTCGTAGCGGGTCACCGCTGCGGGTGGAATGCCGTCGAGGTAGCCGTTCACGCCGGCGAAGATCGAAACAACCTGCTCTTCCACCGACATCGGCTGGTACTGGCCCTGCTTCAGCAGCTCGGTCAAACGCTCGCCACGGGCCAGCAGGCGCTGGGTCGCAGCATCGAGGTCCGATGCGAACTGGGCAAAGGCAGCCATCTCACGATACTGCGCGAGTTCCAGCTTGATCGAGCCGGCCACCTTCTTCATCGCCTTGGTCTGCGCCGCAGAACCCACACGAGACACCGAGATGCCGACGTTAATGGCAGGGCGAATGCCCTGATAGAAGAGTTCACTCTCCAGGAAGATCTGGCCGTCGGTGATCGAAATCACGTTGGTCGGAATGTAGGCCGACACATCCGAGGCCTGGGTCTCGACAACCGGCAGAGCGGTCAGTGAACCACCGCCGAACTCGTCATTCATCTTGGCTGCGCGCTCGAGGAGACGCGAATGGAGATAGAAGACGTCGCCCGGATAGGCTTCACGGCCTGGAGGACGACGCAGCAGCAGCGAGACCTGACGATAGCTGACCGCCTGCTTGGACAGATCATCGTAGATCACCAGGGCGTGCATGCCGTTGTCACGGAAGTACTCACCGATTGCGCAACCGGCATAGGGGCCGAGGAACTGCATCGGGGCCGGATCGGACGCCGTAGCGGCCACCACCGTGGTGTACTCCATGGCGCCGTTGTCTTCGAGCGTCTTGACGATCTGGGCGACCGTGGAACGTTTCTGACCGACGGCGACATAGATGCAATAGAGACGCTTGCTCTCATCGCCCGATTCAAAGTTCTGCTTCTGGTTGATGATCGCGTCGACGGCGACGGCGGTCTTGCCGGTCTGACGGTCGCCAATGATCAGCTCACGCTGGCCACGACCGACCGGAACCAGGGCGTCCAGCGCCTTCAGGCCGGTCTGCATGGGTTCCGACACCGACTGGCGCGGAATGATGCCCGGTGCCTTGACCTCGATACGGCGGCGCTCTTCGGCGTCGATGTCGCCCTTGCCGTCGATCGGGTTGCCGAGGGCATCCACAACACGGCCCAGCAGCCCCTTGCCGACCGGAACGTCCACGATGGTGCCGGTCCGCTTAACGGTGTCACCTTCAAGGATTTCACGGTCGTTGCCGAAGATCACGATACCGACGTTGTCGGTCTCGAGGTTCAGCGCCATACCCTGAATACCACCAGGGAATTCGACCATCTCACCGGCCTGGACGTTGTCAAGGCCGTAGACACGGGCAATGCCGTCACCCACGGACAGAACACGACCGACTTCGGCGACTTCGGCTTCTGTACCGAAATTCGCAATCTGGTCCTTAATGATCGAAGAAATCTCGGCGGCGCGGATGTCCATCAGCCAACCCCTTTCATCGCAAGCTCAAGGCGTTCAAGTTTGGTGCGGATCGAGCTGTCGAGCATGCGCGATCCAATACGGACGACAAGGCCGCCCAGAAGGTCGGGATCGACCTTCGTCTCGACCGCAACGTCGCGGCCGACAATGTCTTTCAAGGCAGCGCGCAGCTTGTCGAGTTCATCACCCGAAAGCTCACGTGCCGAGGTCACCTCCGCCGTGGCTTCGCCGCGATGGGCAGCCAGCAGGCGCAGGTAATCGGAAATGATGTCATCCAGAGCGAACAGGCGGCGCTGCTGAGCCAGCAGGCCGACCGTGTTGCACACCAGGTCGCCCGTTTTCATGGCGTCCATAATCGCGGTCATGGCCTTGCCCTGCTCATCACGTGACAGGACCGGGCTGTCGACAAGGCGGCGCAGGTCGTCGGATTCGGAAAGAGCAGCCGAAAGCGCGCGCAAATCATCGGCGGCCTGATCCAGCTGTTTCGATTCGTAGGCGAGCTCGTAGAGCGCTCGTGCGTAACGGCCTGAAAGGCCTGTGACAACGCTGTCTTCGGTGGCCAAGAGAGGAGCCCTCGTTTGCCTGTTAAGTGTCTGTCACACTTGGTTTTTCTGGTGTGCCAGAACATGCTCCGAAAAGCGCATTCCAACCCCCGGGCGCGAAGCCGCGGCGGTGGTAACATAGCGCCCCAGGGGTTGCAACAAGAGTCCAGCGTACCAGGCCCGAAATCTTAGGAATTCCGCGCGTTACAGGAAACTCTGAGGGTCCACATCCACCTGCAGGCGCAGGCTGCCCTTCAGCCTGACCGGTTCAAGCCACGCCCGCAGCGCATTCTGGAGGGCCACATCCCGATCAGCCTTGACCAGCAAGCGCCAGCGAAAGCGACCACGCAGCAGTGAGAGCGGTGCGGGTGCCGGGCCAAACGTGTCGATTCCCCTGCCGCGCGGCGCGGTGTTGCCGAGATCATGAGCCAGACGCCGCACTGCGCCCTCATCGGTGCCGGAGACGACAATTCCGGCAAGCCGGCCAAACGGCGGCATGCCGGCCTGCTCCCGGCCTTGCTTTTCCCGATCCAAAAACTGCTCTCGATCTCCCGTCACCAGAGCATGCATAACGGGATGGCCGGGTTCGTAGGTCTGGAGCAGCACCTTGCCCGGTCGTTCTTCACGCCCTGCGCGTCCGGATACCTGATGCAAGAGCTGCCATGTTCTCTCCATCGCCCGGGGATCGCCGCCATCGAGCCCCAGATCGGCATCAACCACGCCGACAAGCGTCAACATCGGAAAATGGTGCCCTTTCGCGGCAACCTGGGTGCCGATCAGGATATCGAGTTCACCATACTCGATTTTCCTGATCAGGGCGGCGACATCGTCGGGGCCCATGAGTGTATCCGATGCCATGATCTCGAGCCGGCTGTCGGGGAACCGCTCTGCGACCTCTTCGGCCAGGCGCTCCACGCCCGGACCACAGGCCACGAGCGATTCAGTGTCGGAGCATTGCGGGCAGGCCTTGGGCCGGGGACTCCAGATCCCGCAATGATGGCACTGCAGCCTGCCACGATGCCGATGTTCAACCAGCCATGCGGAACAGTTCGGGCAGGCGAGCCTGTAGCCACAGGTACGGCATAGGGTCAGCGGGGCGTAACCGCGTCTGTTGAGATAGAGCAGCGCCTGTTCGCCCGAGTCCAGGCATACCTTGAGCGACTCGACCAGTGACGGCGAGAGCCATCGTCCCCGCTCCGTCCCTGCCCGAGTCATATCGACTGCTTGCACCTCCGGTAGTTCAGCACCGCCATGACGGCTGGCGAGATAGAGATGGTGGTAGCGGCCTTTCTCCACGTTCACCAGGGTTTCCAGTGACGGCGTCGCTGAACACAACACCACCGGAACCTCTTCCAAGCTCGCCCGTACCACGGCCATATCCCGCGCGTGGTAACAGACGCCGTCGTCCTGCTTGTAAGAGCCGTCATGCTCTTCATCGACCACGATCATGCCGAGATTTTCGAACGGCAGGAATAGGGCCGATCGTGCACCGACCACCACGCGCACATCGCCCGTTGCCACCCCGCGCCAGACATCGCGACGCAGGCGGCGTGGCACATCGGAATGCCACATGGCGGGCGGCGCGCCGAACCGCGCTTCGAAGCGTGCGAGGAACTGGGTGCTCAGAGCGATCTCCGGCAACAGCACCAGAACCTGACACCCCAGCGTCAGGGCACGTGCGATGGCGTCGAAATAGACCTCGGTCTTGCCTGACCCGGTCACGCCCTCCAGCACGATGGTTTCAAATGTCCTGGCATCGACGGCTTCGGAGAGCATCGCCGCCGCTTCCGCCTGATCCGGGGAAAGCTCGGGACCGATCGTCTCGGGGTCAGATTCCGGCAAGAGGCGCCTCGGCGGCAGGATGGCCTCTTCCAGTACACCGGCCTTAAGCAGCCCCTTCACCACCGAGGCACCGACTCCGGCCTGAAAGGCTATCTCCTTGGGCAGGCGTGCCAGACCATCGGCCATGATCTTCAGCACACGCGACCGCGACGGAGTCAGCCGCGCTGGCTCTCCCGCAGCGCGGCGCAGTGCCTTGAGCGGCGGCAGCGGGTCATACGCCTCAGGCACGCGCAGAATCATACGCAACACTGAACTCTCGGTCGCGACGTTGTAGCGTGCTACCCAGGACACGAACGCACGAAGAGCCGATGTCAGCGGCGGCACGTCCTTCACGTCCAGAATGGATCGCAGCTTGTCGCGCGAGACATCGTCACCACCTTCGTCCCAGACAACACCCGTGACTTCACGGGACCCCAGGGGCACACACACGATCGACCCCAGGGGCACGTCGATGTCGTCCGGCACAGCATAGTCATAGGGCCCAGGAACAGGAAGAGGCAGCAGTACCTTGACCGTTTCGATGGGGACTTCGCCGGCCGGCTCAGTGGTATCGTTCTCAGGCATCCGCTACACTTTGCCATGGACCCGCCGCGCCGCAATGCGTCAGCGGTTCACACAGGAAACAAATTGCAGGAAACGTAAGGACGACCATGAAGTTTTTTGTCGATACCGCCGATGTGGACGAGATCCGCGACCTGGCCGCCACCGGCATGGTGGATGGCGTTACCACCAATCCCTCGCTGGTTGCCAAAAGTGGTCGCGACTTCATGGATGTCCTCAAGGAGATCTGCGACATCGTGCCCGGCCCCGTGAGTGCCGAGGTTACGGCAACCGAGCACGAGACCATGCTGGCGGAAGGCCGCAAGCTCGCCGAGGTCGCACCGAACGTGACGATCAAGGTACCGATGACCTGGGATGGCCTGAAAACCTGCAAGGTTCTGTCCGGTGCCGGAACCCAGGTCAACGTGACGCTGTGTTTCTCGGCCAACCAGGCACTTCTCGCTGCCAAGGCTGGCGCGACCTTCATCTCGCCCTTTGTCGGCCGGCTGGACGACATCGGTCACGACGGCATGGAGCTGATCAGCGAGATCCGGACGATCTACGACAACTATCCCGCGCTCGTTACGCAGATCCTTGTGGCATCGATCCGCACCCCGATGCACCTCAAGCAGGCCGCCCTGATCGGCGCCGATGTCTCCACGCTTCCGCCCGACGTGTTGCGCAAGCTGGCGCACCACACGCTGACCGATAAGGGTCTCGCCGCCTTCCTCGCCGACTGGCAGAAGACCGGCCAGAACATCCTCTAGGACAAGGCAGCTGATGGCCGTCAAACCCGAAGCCCTAACGACCTCTCCCGAAGAGACGATCTCGGCAGATCGGGTGGCGGAGTATCTTGCCAGGCATCCGGATTTTCTGGTTCAGTATCCAGAACTGGTCGATGTCCTGGAACCGCCGCAGCGTGCGCTCGGCGACAATGTACAGGACCTGCAGGCGCATATGATCCAGCGCCTGCGCGATGACGCTGCGGCCAGCCAGGACGAACAGGCAGGCCTCGTAGACCGCACGCGCCGCGATCGGTCCCTGCAGGATCGAATCCACGCCGCCGCCCTTGCCATGATCGGAGCCGTCGACCTCGATCATCTGGTCGAGATCACCACATCGGATCTCGCCATCCTTCTGGGTGTGGATGTCGTGACGCTGGCGGTCGAGACAGCGTGTTCCGGCGGTCAGGCAAGAGTGACCTGCGGGGTGCGCTGTGTTGTCGAGGGCACGGTGGGTGGACTCATGCGGGATGACCGCGACGTGATCATCCGGTCACCGGCCTGGGCCGACGAGATCCTGTTCAAAGGGGCGTCGACTCTGGTCGCCTCGGAGGTCCTGGCCCGTTTCGGCGGCGAAAACGGGTTGCCCTGCGGCGTTCTCGCCTTCGGCTCACGACACGACGACCACTTCCAGGCGGGCCATCCCGTTGACCTCTACCGCTTTCTTGTGCAGGTGCTCGACCGCAGTCTGCGCAAGAAACTGGGGTTGCCGCTCTGACCGTCCGGGATCCGCAACTCGCCACTCTGATCACGGCCTGGCACGAACAGCTTGCCAGCGAACGGCGCGCCTCGACACACACCCTGACTGCCTATGGCAAGGACCTCGACGCCTTTCTTGATTTTCTTGTCGGCCATCTCGGCGGATCTCCGACACCGGCCCGGCTGGGATCACTGCGTCCTGCAGACTTCCGTTCCTGGCTGGCTCACAGGGCTTCCCTCGGTTCGGCCCGCACCTCCACCGCGCGCGCGCTCTCCGCGGTGAAGAGCTTCTTCCGGTATCTCGACCGCGAAGGTATCATTTCGAACCCCGCGATCCATGCGGTGCGCGCACCGAAGCTGCCCCGCCAGGTTCCGCGGCCGCTTACGGCCGACGAATCAACCGACGTCCTGGCCCTGGCCGATGACCCCGACCAGCCACGCTGGGTCACCCTGCGCGACATCGCTCTTTTGATGCTGCTCTATGGCTGCGGTTTGCGCATCGGCGAAGCCCTCTCACTCGACGTCAGGCATATCCGAAAGGCCGGCGAGACCATGCGGATAACCGGCAAGGGCAACAAGGAGCGCGTCGTGCCGCTGCTGCCCCGCGTGAAGAAGGCTGTCGACGGCTACCTCGCCGCCCGGCCCGATGGCGCACCGCACTACAGCGCCCTGTTCCTGGGTGTGCAGGGCAAACGGCTCAACGCCGGTGTGGCACAGCGCCGCTTCCGGGCCCTCCGCACCACGCTGGGTCTGCTGGAGAGCGCCACGCCGCACGCCATGCGTCACAGCTTTGCCACGCACCTTTTGGGCAGCGGTGCCGATCTGCGCACGATCCAGGAGTTGCTGGGTCACGCTAGTCTCTCGACCACACAACGCTACACCGATGTCGACGCCGAAGGTCTGCTCGAGGTCTATCGCAACGCTCATCCACACGCCTGACGATCGAGCAGAAGCAAGCAGGCGAAACCCAGAAGTCCGAAGACGCCCATCAGGCCGAAGCCAAATCCCCAGGCCATGACCGATGCCTGGCCGCCCGTCACGTCGGGCACCACCCCCACCAGCATCGGTCCGAACAGTGCGCACGAGAATCAGACCATGGAATGGACCGCCATCGTCGCACCCCGGTGACCTTACGGCGCCATGCCCACGGCACCAGCGGTGATGGCGACCGAATCCGCCTGGATCGCGAGCCAGAAGGGCATCGCGACCGAGAAACCGGTGGCCAGCGCCACCAGGGCAGAGATCACCATCACCGGGGTCGTCCTCCATGACGCTTTGGCAATGGTCACAGATTGCGCCGTCACAGTCGGAGCAAGGGACACCGGGAAGGTCAGATCGCCACCCAGGGAAACCTCTCGGCCGGTCGCATCCTTCAGGGCCCGCTCGATGTCGCTGCGATAGGTGTTGGGATCCAGCGTCGAGAGAAAGCCGATCACTGTGCCGACGGCAATGACCAGAATGATCGCCAGCAGCCGATCGGCGGCGCCCACGACGGCGGAACGAAAGAGGCATGGCCGGGTTGGTCCGGTGCTAGAAGTGGATGGCGCGCTTGTCGACCGCCAGCGCAGCCTCACGCACGGCCTCGGAGAAGGTCGGATGGGCGTGGCAGGTCCGCGCAATGTCCTCCGATGACGCCCCGAACTCCATCGCCACGGCTGCCTCGGCGATCAGTTCCCCGGCGCTTGTACCCAGGATATGGACGCCCAGCACGCGGTCTGTCTTGGCATCGGCGAGTACCTTCACCAGACCACCGGTCTGGTCGTAGGTCCGGGCCCGGCTGTTCGCCAGCATGGGGAACTTGCCTATCACATAGTCGACCCCGGCCTCCTGCAACTCTTCCTCGGTTTTGCCGACAGACGCCGCTTCGGGCTCGGTGTAAACGACGCCGGGAATGACATCGTAGTTCACATGGCCGGACTGGCCGGCAATCGTCTCCGCGACCGCCATGCCTTCGTCTTCGGCCTTGTGGGCCAGCATCGCACCGCGCACGCAATCACCGATGGCGTAGACGCCGGGAACGCTGGTCGCGAAATGATCGTCGATTTCAACCCGGCCGCGGTCGTCGGTCGCGACGCCTGCTTCGGCGAGGCCCAGCCCTTCGGTATGGGCTTTCCGGCCCACGGACATCAGGACGACATCACAGGCGATGGTCTCGGGATCGCCACCAGCGGCAGGTTCGACATAAATCTTCAGCTCCTTCTTGAGCGTTTTCACATCGGTCACCTTGCTGCCCAGCCGGAAGGTCATGCCCTGACGTTTGAGGAGTTTCTGCAGCTCCTTGGCGGCCTCGTTGTCGATACCGGGTGCGATCCGGTCAAGGTATTCGACCACCGTGACCTCACTGCCCAGCCGCCGCCAGACAGACCCCAGTTCCAGCCCGATGATCCCGCCCCCTATCACCACCATGCGCTTGGGGACCTCGGGCAGATCCAAAGCTCCGGTCGACGACACAATCCGTTTTTCATCGATCTCGATCCCCGGAAGGGTCGCGGAATCAGAGCCTGTTGCGATCACGATGTTGGCCGTGCTGTGGGACTTGCCATCGACTTCGACCGTGTTGGCGTCAACGATACGGCCCGAACCCGAAAGATGGGTGACCTTGTTTTTCTTGAACAGGCCGGCAATGCCCTTGGTCAACGTATCTACCACCTTGTCCTTGCGCTTCATCATGGTCGGCAGGTCGAGCTCGACACCTGCAACCTTCACGCCGTGATGGCCGAGATGACCATTGGCCTGCTCATAGAGTTCCGACGACTGCAGCAGTGCCTTTGACGGAATACAGCCGATGTTGAGGCAGGTCCCGCCCAGGGCCGACCGCTTTTCGACACAGGCCGTTTTCAGCCCAAGCTGCGCGCAGCGAATGGCGCAGACGTAGCCGCCCGGGCCCGCGCCGATGACAACAACGTCAAAGTCATGCTCGGCCATATTGGTCTCCGGTTGTCCCGTCAGATTTCCAACAGCAGACGCTGCGGGTCTTCGATGGCGTCTTTGATGCGTAAGAGGAAGGTGACGGCCTCACGGCCATCAATGATGCGGTGATCGTAGGACAGCGCCAGATACATCATCGGACGCACCACAACCTCGCCGTTGATCGCTACAGGACGCTCCTGGATCTTGTGCATACCAAGAATGCCGGACTGCGGCGGGTTCAGGATCGGTGTCGACATGAGCGAACCGAAAATGCCGCCGTTGGAGATCGTGAAGGTGCCGCCGGTCAGGTCAGCCGGTGTCAGCTTGCCGTCACGGGCCTTACGCCCGAGATCCCCGATGGTCTTTTCGATTCCGGCGAAGGTCATCTGGTCGGCATCGCGCAACACCGGCACGATCAGGCCCTGCGGTGAACTGACAGCCACACCGATGTTGTAGAAGTGCTTGTACACCATCTCATCGCCTGCGATCTCGCCGTTCACGGCCGGGATGTCGATCAGCGCCTGAACCGCAGCGCGGACAAAGAACGACATGAATCCCAAGCGTACCCCATGCTTCCTATCGAAGCGCTCCTGATAGGTCTTCCGTGCGGCCATCACGGCCGTCATGTCGACCTCGTTGAAGGTGGTCAACATGGCCGCCGTGTCCTGGGCGGCCTTCAGGCGCTCCGCGATCCGCTTGCGCAGACGGGTCATCTTGACCCGCTCTTCCCGGCCTTCCGGATCAGGCTCAGACGGCGCGACCGCGGCACGCTCACGCGGAGGCGCAGGTGCCGGCGCGGGTTGCGGCACGGATGCGGGCGCCGCAGCAAGTGCCGCTGCCACAGCCTCGATATGTGCCAGAACGTCGCCCTTCACCAGACGACCGTCCTTGCCGGTTCCCTTGATGGCCGAGGGATCGAGCCCGTGCTCGTCAACCAGCTTGCGCACGGCCGGAGACAGTGGTGCCTCCTCAGTTGCGGAAGCGGCTTCCGGCTCGGCTGCGGCCGGTTCGGGTTCCGCCTCTGCGGGTGCCGCGGGCTCCGCCGGCGCGTCCCTCTCCTCGACCTTGCCAAGGACGGCCCCGACTTCAACGTCGGCACCTTCGTCAGCCAGGACATTGGCCAGCACGCCGGTTGCCGGGGCGTAGACCTCCATTGTCACCTTGTCGGTTTCAAGCTCGACCAGCGGCTCGTCCTGCGTGACCGCATCACCCTTCTTCTTGAACCAGGTGGCGACTGTCGCTTCGGAAACAGATTCTCCGAGCTGGGGCACCGTGATTTCGACCGTCATGACATGGTTCCGTGTTGTTGACTGAAGGACCGGATCATCCGGTCAGGGCCGAAAGGACAAGAGCTTCCTGTTCCCGCTCGTGGACGCGAATGAAGCCCGTTGCGGGAGAAGCCGCCTCAGGCCGACCGACATAACGCGGTAGGTCCATCTTGAGTTCGCCACCCTCCAGCGCCTGTTCGATCTTGTCGCGAACGAAGTTCCACGCACCCATGTTGCGCGGTTCCTCCTGGCACCAGACGAACTGGGCGTTGGGATAGTAATTCACGGCCTCCTGCAGAGCATCCAACGGGAAAGGAGCGATCTGTTCCAAACGGATAAACGTCACCTTCTCCAACCCAAGCTCATCGCGCTTTTCGATCAGGTCGTAGTAGACCTTGCCGGTGCACAGGACCACGCGCTCCATGTCCTTGCCATGGCTGGCATCATCCAGCTCCCAGAGCGAGCGATGGAACTGGGTGTCGCCCGTGAATTCCTCGGCCTTTGATACGCAGCGCTTGTGACGCAGTAGGGACTTCGGCGTCATCACGATCAGCGGCTTGCGGAACTTCCGCTTCATCTGCCGACGCAGCAGATGGAAATAGGACGACGGCTTTGTGCAGTTGGCGACCTGCAGATTGTCTTCGGCGGCCAGCTGCAGATAACGCTCCGGCCGTGCCGAGCTGTGTTCCGGCCCCTGCCCCTCGAAACCATGGGGCAGCAACATGACCAGACCCGACATACGGAACCACTTGCTCTCACCGGCCGTCAGGAACTGATCGACGATGACCTGCGCACCGTTGGCAAAATCACCGAACTGCGCTTCCCACAACACCAGTGTGTTGGGATCAGCCAGGCTGTAGCCGTATTCAAACCCCAGGATACCGGCTTCCGACAGCATGCTGTCGATGACCTCATGCCGCCCCTGATCAGGGCTGATGTGGTTGAGCGGGATGTAACGATTCTCAGTGATCTGGTCGACCAGAACCGAGTGACGCTGGCTGAACGTCCCGCGTCCGCAATCCTGTCCGGACAGGCGGACATGGGCGCGCTCGTAACACAGGGTACCGAACGCCAGTGCTTCCGCCGTCGCCCAGTCGATACCCTCGCCGCTTTCGATCATCTTGGAGCGCTGGTCGAGGATACGTTTGAGCTTGCGGTGGATGTTGAAATCGCCCGGATAGGAGGCGATCGCCTTGCCCACGGTCTTGAGCTCTTCCATCGGCACAGCGGTCATGCCGCGATGCGCGCCGTCACGGTCTGCGACCTCAAGACCCGACCAGACGCCTTCCAGCCAGTCGACCTTGTTGGGCTTGTAGCTCTGCGAAGTCTCCAGTGCCTTTTCCAACTGCGCGTTGAAGTCCTGGATAATCCTATCCGCTTCTTTCGGTGTCAGCACGCCCTCGTCGACCAGGCGCTCAGTGTAGAGTTGACGGGTCGTCGGATGCTTGGCGATGGTCCGGTACATCACCGGCTGCGTAAAGACCGGCTCGTCACCCTCGTTGTGGCCGTGACGGCGGTAGCAGAAGATATCGAGCACGACGTCGCGGTTGAACTCCTGTCGGAACTTCGCCGCCAGCTTCGCAGCATGCACAACCGCCTCGGGATCGTCACCGTTCACATGGAAGATCGGTGCGGAAACCATCTTCGCCACATCGCTGGGATAGGGCGATGAGCGCGAGAATCTCGGACTCGTCGTAAAACCGATCTGGTTGTTGACGATGATGTGAATCGTCCCGCCCGTCCGATAACCGCGCAGCTCGGACATACCCAAGGTCTCGGCCACGAGGCCCTGGCCCGCAAACGCTGCATCACCATGGAGCAGGATACCCATGACATGGTCGCGGTCGTCGTCGTCCATCATGGTTTGCTTGGCGCGTACCTTGCCCAGGACGACCGGGTTGACCGCCTCGAGATGAGACGGATTGGCGGTGAGCGACAGGTGGATCGTGCGTCCGTCGGCGACCTGCCTGTCAGACGACGTGCCCAGGTGATACTTCACATCGCCCGAGCCCTGCACCGCGTCGGGATGGCTCGATTCGCCCTGGAACTCGGAGAAGACCTGGGCATAGGACTTGCCCATGACGTTGGTCAGGATGTTGAGCCGGCCCCGGTGCGGCATGCCCAGCACGATTTCCTCCACGCCCAGGCGCGCGGACGTACGAATGATCGTCTCCATGGCCGCGATCGTGCTCTCGCCGCCCTCCAGCGAAAACCGCTTGGAGCCCGGCCACTTGATCGACAGAAACCGCTCAAAACCTTCGGACCGGAAGATTTCGGACAGCACGCGCTTCTTTTCTTCAGGACCCAGTTCGGCGTCGCTTCGGGTGCCCTCGAACTTGCGCTGAATCCAGGACTTCTCCTCCGGGCTCTGGATATGCATGAACTCGACACCGATCGTGCCGCAATAGGTCTTGCGCGCCGCATCCAGAATCTGCTTCAGCGTCGCCCGTTGGAAGCCGAGAACACCATCGACAAAAAAATCCCGGCCGTAGTCTTCCTCGGTGAAGCCATAGCTTTTGGGATCGAGTTCAGGGTGATGACGGCTGCCTTCGATACCCAGGGGGTCCAAATTGGCAGCGAGATGGCCGCGCACGCGATAGGCGCGAATCATCATCAAGAGACGAATACTGTCGCGGGCCAGGGCAAACTCGGCAACCGAAGCACGGCTAACCGGTTCCGGCGCCCAGGCCGGCGCCTGTGTCATGACCGCGCCGTTGCCGCCGTTGGACGGCTGTGCATGTCCGTTGCCACCATTGGGCGGGAAACCGTATCCCTCGGGTTCGTCATCGAGGTTCTGGATACGGCGGGCGGCACGTGAAGGCTCCAGTTCGCCCAGGATCGAGGCCTCATCGTCGGCAAGCTCGTCAAACACCTCGCGCCACGCCTCATCGACATCATCCGGGTCGCTGCGATAACGCGCGTAGAGCTCTTCGATGTAATTCGCGTTGGTGCCGTAAAGAAAGGAGAGTTCGTCGATACGCTGTCCCATGGACATCTGCCGCCTCAGCCGGCGGCCTCCTTCGTGTGAAGTCTAGCCCTTCATCGCCTGAAGCATGGTCGTGCCCAGGCTTGCCGGTGAATCGGCAATCGCGAACCCTGCGCTCTGCATGGCCTCGATCTTGTCCTCGGCCTTTCCCTTGCCGCCAGAGATGATCGCACCGGCATGGCCCATGCGCCGTCCCGGCGGGGCGGTCACACCCGCGATGAAGCCTGTGATCGGCTTCTTGCGCGAGTTCTGCTTGATGAACTCAGCAGCATCCTCTTCGGCCAAGCCGCCGATCTCACCGATCATGATCATGCCTTCGGTTTCGTCATCGCTCAGGAACATTTCCAGACAGTCAATGAAGTTGGTCCCGTTCACCGGGTCGCCACCGATGCCGATGCAGGTTGTCTGGCCCAGGCCCACAGCCGTGGTCTGATGAACGCCTTCATAGGTCAGGGTGCCTGAACGCGAGACGATACCGATTTTGCCGCGCTGGTGAATGTGACCAGGCATGATGCCGATCTTGCACTCGTCGGGCGTGATGACGCCGGGGCAATTAGGTCCCACGAGGCGGCTGTCGGAACCGTCCAGCGCGCGTTTCACCTTCACCATATCGAGCACCGGAATGCCTTCGGTAATGGCCACAATCAGTTCAACGCCCGCGTCCACGGCTTCCAGAATGGCATCACCCGCGAACGGCGGTGGCACGTAAATCACCGAAGCGTTCGCCCCGGTCGCAGCGACGCACTGCTCGACCGTATCGAACACGGGCCGGTCCAGATGTTCGCTGCCGCCCCGGCCTGGCGTCACACCTCCGACAACCTGTGTGCCGTAGGCAATCGCCTGTTCGGAATGGAAGGTCCCGGTTTTGCCGGTAAAACCCTGAATCAGAACCTTTGTATCCCTGTTGACGAGCACGGCCATCAGGCATCTCCTCCGATGGCGGCCACGGCCTTGGCCGCAGCGTCGCTCAGATCGTCGGCCGGCGTCAGCGCCAGCCGCGACTGTGCCAGGATCTCCTTGCCCTTCTTCACATTCGTGCCTTCCAGGCGCACCACCACGGGGACCTTGAGATCAAGTTCCTTGGCAGCAGCCACGATGCCTTGGGCAATCACGTCACAAAGCATGATGCCACCGAAGATGTTGACCAGAATGGCTTGTACGTTCGGGTCGGATACGATGATGCGGAAGGCCGCGGCGACCTGTTCCTTGGTAGCACCACCACCGACGTCCAGGAAGTTGGCCGGTTCACCACCTGCCAGCTTGCAGATGTCCATCGTGGCCATCGCCAGGCCTGCGCCGTTGACCATGCAACCGATGTTCCCATCGAGCTTCACATAGTTCAGCCCGACCTCATGCGCCTCGCGCTCCGACGGGTCTTCCTGGCTCTCGTCACGCATCTCCGCCAGCTCCTTGTGGCGGAACATGGCGTTGTCATCGATGTTGAACTTGCAGTCGAGGACCACGAGATCATCCGAACCGCTCACGACCAGCGGGTTGATCTCCAGCATGCTGGCATCGCTGGCGATAAACGTCCGGTAAATCGAGGCAAGCAGCTTGCCGCATTGTTTGACCTGATCGTCTTCGAGCTTCAGCGCATCGGCCAGACGCCGCCCGTGGAACGGCTGCAGGCCGCTTGCGGGGTCGATCGTCAGCGTGATGATCTTCTCTGGCGCGGAAGCGGCAACTTCTTCGATATCCATCCCGCCTTCGGTCGAGGCGATCACGGCGATCCGGCTGCTGTCACGGTCGACCAGCAAAGCGAGATAGAGCTCGCGCACGATGTCAAAGCCTTCCTCAACATAGACCTTGTGGATCGGTTTGCCTTCCGGACCGGTCTGGTGGGTCACCAGGATCTGGCCAATCATGCCGTCGGCCGCACTGCGGACTTCGTCATGGCTCTTGCAGACCTTGATGCCGCCGGCCTTTCCGCGCCCACCGGCGTGAACCTGAGCCTTGACGACCCAGAGACCACCACCGAGTTTTTCGGCTCCGGCGACTGCCTCGTCACCGTTGCCGGCGACCTCGCCCCACGGCACGGACACACCGTGCGACGCGAGAATCTGTTTCGCCTGATACTCGTGAAGATTCATGGATTTGCCCTGAGGGCGGTGCTCCGAAAACCACTAGAGATGGTTGGACAATCACTGTAACACCGGCCAACCAGAGTACAACCGGACGAACACCCATGAACGGCATGTCTTACACGGGATTCTTCAGCAAACTGCACCAATGGGACCACACGGATGCGGAGCCACGCCGGATTACTGCGCGTAGATTCCCGCGCCGAAAAAATAACCCGCGTGACGGACGACCCAGCTCGACTTTGGCTCAACCAGGCCATCGGCAGGATTGAGCCGCATGTAGTAGATTCAGACACTACTCTCGGTCGCGTCGTTCACGATCATCGCACCTTAAGACAAACCATTGCTGTCGGTCAGGGTCGTGGCATCGAGGCCGAGGCGGTTGCCGTCAGCAACATGAGCCACGACCTCCCGGGCTCGGTAACTACGAAGACATAGAGATCGCAGTCGCGAAAAGCGGGGTCACCGGCATTGATACGCGCGAAGGTGGGATCGGCACCGGCATCATCGAATGATGTGATGGCCTCGGAGACCATGTCCTTGGCCTCCACGGCCGTGCCGCGATCGTAATCCGCCCACGACAACGGCACCAGCAAGGCCATGACAACCAGTGTCATCATGGCGCTAAGGCAAGCTGTGATGACGGAACGTCAGTGCTGACGATCAGTTGTCTGCGTTGGCCAGAATGTTGTCGAGCGCTTCGATCAGCCCCTTCACCGCATCGACGGAGTGATCGAACATGCCCTGTTCTGTCTCGTTCAGGCTGACCTCGACCACGCGTTCGACACCACCGGCACCGATCACGCAGGGCACACCGACATAAAGTCCGTCGACACCGTACTCGCCCAAAAGCTGGGCCGCGCAGGGCAACACGCGCTTCTTGTCCTTGAGGTAGGCCTCGGCCATCGAGATGGCAGACGACGCCGGAGCGTAGAACGCCGAACCGGTTTTCAGCAGACCCACAATCTCGGCACCACCATCACGTGTGCGCTGCACGATATCGTCGAGGCGCGCCTGGGTCATCCAGCCCATCTCCACGAGGTCCGGGAGCGGAATGCCGCCGACCGTGGAGTAACGCACCAGCGGCACCATGGTGTCGCCGTGACCGCCCATGACCATCGCGGAGACATCCTCGATCGAGACATTCATCTCTTCGGCCAGGAAGGTCCGGAAACGTGAGGAGTCCAGTACACCGGCCATGCCCACAACACGCTCGGCCGGAAGGCCCGATGACCGCTGCAGGTGATAGACCATCACATCGAGCGGGTTTGTGATGCAGATGACAAAAGCACCTGGTGCATGCTCGGCAATGCCCGCGCCAACCTGGCTGATGACCTTGGCGTTGATGCCGATCAGATCGTCACGGCTCATGCCGGGTTTGCGCGCCACACCGGCCGTCACGATCACCACATCCGCACCTGCGATGGCGCTGTAATCATTGGCGCCGGAAAGGTCGGCATTAAAGCCCTCGACCGCACTCGACTGCTGCAGATCCAGGGCCTTGCCCTGGGGAACGCCGTCGACAATGTCGAAAAGGACAACGTCGCCGAGCTCCTTCAGGCCAACGAGATGAGCCAGCGTGCCGCCGATCTGGCCGGCACCGATGAGAGCAATCTTCTTGCGCGCCATGATGATGTGTCCTTGTCGCTCTTGGTGTTGTCTACTTCAGCACCGGCATCACGAATTCCGCCCCCTGGCGGATACCGCTGGGCCAGCGTTCGGTGACAGTCTTCAGCTTGGTGTAGAAGCGCACGCCTTCGGGTCCGTGCATGTGGTGATCGCCGAACAGCGACCGCTTCCAGCCGCCGAAGCTGTGATAGGCCACCGGCACCGGGATCGGCACGTTCACGCCGACCATGCCGATCTTGGTGCGTGTCGTGAAGTCGCGCGCGGCATCGCCATCGCGGGTGAAGATCGCCGTACCGTTACCGTATTCGTGATCGTTCACCAGGCCGAGGGCATCCTCATAGCTTTCGGCCCGCACGATCGAGAGCACGGGGCCGAAGATCTCTTCCTGGTAGATCTTCATGTCCGGCGTGACACGATCGAAGATCGAACCGCCGATGAAGGCACCGTTTTCATAGCCCTGCAGGCTGAAACCACGACCATCAACGACAAGCTCGGCGCCCTCTTCGACACCGCTGTCGATATAGCCTTTCACCTTGTCGCGGTGGGCCGTGTTGATCAGCGGGCCCATATCGGCGTCGGGGTCGTTGTAGGGGCCGATCTTCAGGCTCTCGACCCGGGGCTTCAGCCGCTCGACCAGAGCATCGGCGACCTTGTCGCCCACAGTGACGGCCACCGAGACCGCCATGCAGCGCTCACCGGCAGAACCATAGGCCGCACCCATCAGGGCGTCGGTCGCCAGATCCATGTCGGCATCGGGCATGATGATCATGTGGTTCTTCGCGCCGCCGAGGGCCTGGACCCGTTTTCCGTGGGCCGTGCCGGTCTGGTAGACGTATTCCGCAATAGGGGTCGAACCGACAAAGCTGATGGCCTGCACCGACGGATCGGTCAGCAGCGTGCCGACCGCGACCTTGTCGCCGTTCACGACATTCAGCACACCGGGATGGGCGCCGGCCTCTTCAAGCAGCTCGGCCAGACGCAGCGCACAGGACGGAACCTTTTCCGACGGCTTCAGAATGAAGGCGTTGCCGCAGGCAATGGCCATCGGGAACATCCACATCGGAACCATGGCCGGGAAGTTGAACGGCGTGATGCCGGCCACCACACCCAGCGGTGCACGTGTGGCGTAGCTGTCGACGCCGGTACCGACGTTTTCGCTGTATTCACCCTTCAACATCTGCGCGATGCCACAGGCGAACTCGACAACCTCAAGACCGCGCGTCACCGAGCCCACGGCATCCGACAACGTCTTGCCGTGCTCACGGGATGCCAGCTCGGCCAGCTCGGTCATATGCTCTTCGATCAGCGCCTTGAACTTGAACATCACGCGAGCGCGGTTTTGCGGCGTCACGGCGGCCCATGCGGGCTGTGCCTTGGCCGCGATCTGGATTGCCTGGCGCACCTCGTCGGCACTGGCCAGAGGCACCTGACGCTCGACCTCACCCGTTGCCGGATTGGTCACATCGCCAAAGTTGCCACTGGTGCCGGCAACACGCTCGCCGCCGATGAAGTGATGGAGCTGGTTGATCATCAAAACTCTCCCCCACAGCGCTTCTCGCTGCCGGTCTTTTGGGCTGATTGAAATGGGCCGCTAAACAACCAGCCCGCCTGGCGATTCGCAAGGGGATTCTGCGTGGGATCAGGCAGACGCGGCGGGCATCTCTCCGATTGCATCCAATTCCCGCTTCAGGGCACTCTGATCGAGCTCCTCCAAGGGGAGCGAGACGAAGTGTCTGATACGCGTCTCAAGGATGCGGTAGGTCTCCAGAAACGCTTCGGCGATCTCGTCGTCATCGCCTTTGACCGCAGCCGGGTCCTCAACGCCCCAATGGGTCGTGAGCGGAGCGCCGACCCAAACAGGACAGTTTTCACCGGCAGCATTGCTACAGACGGTCACGACGACATCAAGCGCCGGCGCACCATCGCCCGAGAACTCATTCCATGACTTCGAGCGTAGCCGGTCTGTGGGATGGCCCAGACATTCCAGCAGGTCCAAAACATGCGGATTGACGGCACCAAGCGGCTTACTGCCAGCACTGAAGGCGCGGAAGCGGCCACCCGACCATCGCTCAAGCAGGCATTCCGACAGCACACTGCGTGCGGAGTTGCCCGTGCACAGAAACAGCACGTTACGTGGCGTACCCGCCATCAGAGGGTCCTCAGCAACAGGCTTCTCGCGCCGTCGTCGAAACCTCGCGGCCTTCCTTGCCGGCCGATGCCGCGATTGCGGCGTTGCCGGCGACATCGGTCCCGTAGGTTACAAAGGTGCTGTAGGAGAAGAACGTTTCCCACGGCACACCTGCGGGGTCGGCCGACCAGGACCTCTTGGACTGGGCGTAGCAGCACGGAGCATCTTTCTCTGGGCTTGTGGCATGCCCGGCCGCCTGAAGACGTTCGGTGACTTCAGCCAGCTCCTCGGCGCTGTCGACGTCGATGCCCATATGATCCATCCCGACTACCCCGTTGCTCTGGGAAATCGAGAAGTTGATCGACGGCTCATCAAGCCGCAAGCGGGCATAGTCCGGCTTCACCACATCGGGCTCTGCACCGAACAGGGCGCCGTAGAAGCTGACGGCCTATTCAACATCGTCGACTCTGACATTTACATGCACAAGTTTCATGACTTGATAACCTCCAGTTCTGGGGTTGATTCTGGCTGTCCGGCGGGAGGCACACAGCCCCCCTGCGCCCGGCAACAGTTCTCGGTAAGGAAAGCCATCAGGCCCTCCATGGTGTCGAAGTTGGCGGCATAGATGATCTGCCGTCCCTCCCGGCGCGACACGACAAGCTCTGCATGAACCAGGCGGTTAAGATGGAAAGAAAGGCTTGAAGGCGCGATCCCGAGCGCGCGGGCAATTCCACCGGCAACCATACCCGGCGGACCGGCCTCAACCAGAATCCGGAAGGCCGTCAGCCGTGTTTCCTGTGCCAGCGCCTGCAGCGCGTCGATGGTGTTCTGCGTGCTTATATTTCAATATTTATGGAATTATCGAAATAATTCAAGAGTCTTTGAAAGATTGAACACGCACAGACGGCGCAAGATCCACCTGACCGCCCCATATTGGCCGAATGGCTTATGGAGCAGGCGCTTGCGGACACGCCGATGGCGGAGTTGGTGGCCCTGATCGCCCATCTCAAGAACAGCGGCACCGAGGCGGTGGTGGCCCGCGCCTTCACCGGCCATCCCTCACGCATGATCGTGATGGCTGCCCTGTTCGGCGGCCTCGCAACCTTCTGTTCGTGTGAGGTCATTCCCTTCATCGCGACATGCTGGCCATGGGCGTTCCGCTTGCTGCGGTGATGGCCTTCTGGCTCGCCACCCCTCTGATCGACCCGCCCACGCTTTTCATCACGGCAGGCGCCCTGGGCTGGGAATTTGCCGTCGGCAAGGCAATGGCTGCGGTCGCCATCGGTCTGATGGGTGGCTTCCTGCTCCAGGCTTTCATGCGCACCGGCGCGTTTGCCGATCCGCTGCGCACACGCAGCGGCGGTGGCTGCTGCAGCTCGTCGTCGCCCTTCGAAGGCAAACCGCTCTGGTTCTTCTGGCGCATGAACGACGGGCGCGACACCTTCCGTCGCGAAGGCACCGCAAACGCCATCTTCCTGATCAAGTGGCTGGCCTTCGCCTATCTGCTTGAAGGCCTTCTGATCACCTATGTGCCGGCCGAAGCGATCGGTCCTGTGGTCGGCGGTGACGGTCTGCTGTCCATCGTGGTCGCCGCTTTCGTCGGCGCGC
>CEUN01181690.1_pt1 | contig 35657 bp, 29 predicted proteins | sample 361501 | NCBI WGS metagenome assembly CEUN01 (sample SAMEA2622801, study PRJEB7988) | marine metagenome | biome: marine biome (ENVO:00000447); feature: marine epipelagic mixed layer (ENVO:xxxxxxxxx); material: "saline water (ENVO:00002010), including plankton (ENVO:xxxxxxxx)" | depth 120 m | reverse complement strand
ACGGTTCTGTGAGAGGGATGAGGCGTAAGCCTCACTCTACTCGATATTTTTGATCATTTTTTGTTAAAACGTTCACGTGAAATTATGGCAGAATCACCCGAGCATTTGTGACCAGTTGGCCACTCCAGCTTGGATTAGCTTCCAAGCTTCCTCAAATGCAGTCTCATCTTGTTTGTATGGATCAGGGATATCTGTTGCTGGTGAGTTATGTAAAAGGAATACTTTGCCACGAGAGGAAGGGTAGTCCTGGTGAACTTGCTTTAACTGATTCTGGGTCATGACAAGAATAAGGTCTGCCTTTTTCACAAGATCTAAAGTTAATTGCTGAGCTTTATGTTGGTCAATATTTAGACTATTTGCTTGTGCAATTTTAACAGAATTAGGGTCTGCTGGATATTCAACCATGGCGTGAAGTCCTGCGGATGAAACCTGTATGGATTTATTTTGCTGCTGTAAGGCCTCTCTTAAAGCTGCTTCTGCTAGGGGGCTTCTGCAAATATTGCCGATGCAGAGGATAAGTACTGAAGAAAACATAATTCAAATTCCTGCAAAAAATAGAGAATACAATTATGACTTTATTAGTTTGCAATAGCTACGTCTTGTGACAAGTAAATTGTTGTAATGGCGTTGTGATCTTGAATGTTCTTCGGTATAGTTTGGCGGTATTGCTTCGAGTTTGTCTCGATTTCAAAAGGTTAGGATTTTAATGATGATAAAAAATAGTGGCGCTTGTTTACTTTTATTGGCTGCGCTTTCTGGTTGTGCTGTTGCACCAGGAATGCATACAACGGGATTGCAACGTGGTTCTAGCTCTGTGATGGTGCAGGACGGGGAAAATGGACAAACAGAAGCACGAATTCAACAAATTGATGCAAATTTAATTGTAAAATTAAAGCAAGAAAAGAAAGCACATCTAAATAATAAAACGCCATTTACTGGTGTTTCTACTCGTGGAACGGGGCCCCTTGTTAATAACCAAGGTTATGTGAATAAAGCTGGCGTAATGACTCGCGAAGAAGCAAAATATGTCTACAGAGTTGGCCCAGCAGATATTCTTTCAATTATCGTTTGGGAGCATCCAGAGCTTACCATTCCAGCGGGTGCAGAGCGTTCAGCTGAGCAAGCAGGTACGGTTGTAGAAAATGACGGTACTATTTACTTCCCGTACGCTGGTGTTCTTAATGTAGAAGGCAAAACATTGCCAGAAATTCGTCAAATGTTAACGTACAAGCTGGACCAGTATATTGAAGACGTTAAGCTTGATGTTCGAATGGCTCAGTATAATCACAAGCGTGTATACGTAACAGGTGAGGTTAATGATCAGGGTGTACAGGCAATTACAAATGTACCGCCAACACTGGTCGAAGTTATTAATGGAGCTGGTGGTTTCGCCCCTACAGCTGATACGCAGCTTTTGACCTTAACCCGTGATGAGCAAACATATCGAATTGACCTGCAGGCACTTTATGAGAATGGTGATGTAAGTCAAAACGTCTTATTACATCCAGGCGATGTTGTTAATGTTTGGGATAAAGAAAATACAAAAATGTATGTGATGGGTGAAGTTAATAACCCAGGTTCCTACTATGTGAATAAAGGCCGTAAGTCTTTGGCAGAGGCTTTAAGTGATGCAGGTGGTGTAGATCAAAAATCGTCGAACCCAGGCCAAATTTATGTATTTAGAAATAACCCAGAAGGTCAACCAGAAATTTTCCATCTGGATGCAAGTTCTGCAGAAGCTATGATTCTTGCAGATCAATTCCCACTCCAAAGACGTGATGTTGTTTATGTTGATTCAGCGAGCATTGTTCGTTGGAATCGTATTATCCAAAACATTACAGGTACTATGAGTACGCTTAACCAGGCTTCACAAACAGACTTTCCTTTATTCCGAGGTAATTCTCAATGACCCAACAGGCAGTTCAGGCGTCTAAGCCTTCTCAGTTTTCAACAATCCGTCATAAAGACGAAGATGCAATTAATCTGAGTGAATATTTAGACGTTGTGATAGACGCAAAAAAAATAATAATCGCCACGACTCTAATTGGTTTTGGTCTTGCTTTACTTTATGCATTCATTGCAACGCCTCAGTATGAAGCAAATGCAATGGTGCAAGTAGAAGACTCTCAGGGTGCAGGTCTCTCTGCACTTGAGGGTGTTTCAGGCTTGTTTGAAGGTGAATCAAGTATTGAAACAGAGATTCAGCTTTTAAAATCAAGAATGGTGCTTGGTAAAGCTGGCCGCCAACTTGGTTTAGATATTTCAGTTACGCCTGAATATTTCCCTGTTGTAGGTCAAACACTTGCTCGTCGCTTTGAGAAAAACTACTCTGGCGTTGCAAAGCCTTTCTTTGGTCTTAGTTCTTATGCTTGGGGTGGAGAGTCTCTCAATATCGATGTTTTTGAGATTCCTCAATTCCTCGAAGGTAGACCTTTACAATTTGTTGTTAAAGAGAAGGGTGCTTACGAAGTGAGCTATAACGACATTCCTTTAGTGTCTGGTCGTGTTGGTCAACTTTCGCAAGTTAACTTAAAGCAGCTTGGTGATGATAACCCACTGAAGCAAATGGCAATGACAACTGAAAACAACTATGCAGATGCTGCTGATAGTCTAGTTCAGTTACACGTAGCTAAGCTTGTCGCTCGCCCAGGGACTCATTTCACAATTCTAAAGCGCCCATTACAAGATGTAGCAACTACTTTTGCTAAGCAGCTTGCTGTAGGAGAGCGTGGTAAGAACTCTGGAATCCTTGCGCTCTCATTTATGTCAAGTGATCGTGATGAAGTTGCAAATATTCTCAATACAATTGCAAACGTTTATGTTGCACAAAACGTTGCAAGAAGCTCTGCAGAAGCTGAGTTATCTCTAGGCTTCCTTGAGAAACAACTTCCACCACTGAAAGAGCAGTTAGACGCAGCAGAAAATGCATACAATCAATTCCGTGTGCAGCATGGCTCTATTGATCTTGCAGCTGAAACTCAGTCGGTATTAACTGAGCTTAGCGCTGTTGGCACTAAAATTCTTGAACTTGAGCAAGAGCGTAAAGAGTTACGTAAACGATTCAAGCCTGCGCATCCTTCTGTACGTGCATTGGATGGTAAAATTGCTCTATTAAAGAAAGAAGAAGAGCGTCTTGAAACAAGTTCCGACTCATTACCTGATACACAACGAGATATCTTAAGATTAGCGCGCGAAGTAGAGATGAATACAGTTCTCTATTCAAAGCTTCTTAATACATCTCAAGAGCTTAAAGTTGCTAAAGCTGGTACTGTTGGTAATGTTCGTGTAATTGATCATGCGTTTACCCCAACGAAGCCAGTGAAGCCTAATAAAAAGCTACTCGTGATTGCTGGTCTTTTTGTTGGTGCATTTATCGGTATATTCATTGCATTTGTCATTCGTGCAGTACGTGGTGGTATCGACGATCCTGATGAAATTGAAAAGACACTTGGTATTCCTGTTTATGCTTCGGTTATGCACAGTGAAGAGCAGAATATAGTGAACAAAAATGCGAAATCTTCCGGTGGTAGCTTAGGTATTCTTGTTGAAAGACATCCTGACTCGTTAACAGTAGAGTGTCTGAGAAGTTTACGTACAAGCCTGCATTTTTCTCTGCAAAATGCTGAAAATAATGTAATTTTGATCGCTGGCTCTTCAACTGCAATAGGTAAAACGTTTACATCTGTCAACTTAGGTGCTGTTTTAGCTGAAGCTGGTCGCAAAGTATTGATTATTGACGCTGATTTGCGTCGCGGTACTGTGCATCGTTATGTTGGCTATGATCGTGAGATTGGTCTTTCAGACTTAATTATTGAAGGTGATCTCGATCCGACAGAGGTCATTAAGCCTACAACTATTGATAACTTACATGTTGTAACAACTGGTGAGTTCCCTGCAAGCCCAGCTGAGCTCCTATTGCATAGTGATTTTGAGCGTAAGCTTAAAGTTTACAGCGAATTGTATGATTATGTGATTATCGATGGACCTCCAATCTTAGCTGTGACAGACTCAGCAATAATTGGTCGTTATGCTGGCACAACGCTTATGGTTGCCAAAGCAAACTATCACCAAACTCGTGAATTAGAGCAGGCTCATCGCCAGTTCTTACAAGCAGGAATTGAGGTGAAAGGTGTTGTCTTTAACGATGTTCGTCATACAGCAAGTGCTCGACGTTCAGGCCGTTATGTCTATCGCTACGAATATAAAACAGAATAAAAAATGAAATAAGGAGGTTTAGTACCTCCTTATTCATATTTATAAGAAATTAAATCGGTTGTTATTCTACTTTTTAGATTGCTTTTAATCTTAGAGGCAAAGTAGTACCCAATAATTAACCTTTAACAGGAGCATAATGTGGCAACTCACTCAGCTTTAACTCCTCATCCTCAGGGGTTTATGAAACCATACAGATCTAAGCTTCAGGCTATTGCAAGATTTTTAGATGCAAGTATTGTGTTTTTCAGCCTATACGGTGTGCTGTATTTTTGTGGTTTGTCTATGGTTGATGTGTACGTTTGGTGCGGTGCATTAGCCAGTATTCTTTTTGCAATTTGTACAGAAAACTTCGAGCTTTATAGCTTGTGGCGTGGTGCAAAAAAGCGAGAAGAAGCAAAACGAATTCTATTGGCATGGCTCATTACTGTAGCTGTGCTTGCTGTAACTGCAATTTTTTGCGGTGTTACGACATCTATTTCACGTAAAGCAATTGGTATATGGATAGTTACTGCTCCAGTATCCATTATGGTGCTTCATATTGTTCGTCGTAAGTTCCTCACTCTACTGCGTCGTACAGGTCGTAATTCAAGGCATTTTGCTGTTGTTGGTGCCACATCTCTTGGTGCTAAGTTAGCAACAACAATTGAAGAGATGGATTGGCTTGGCTATAAAAATTTTGGTTTTTATGATGATCGTGATCAAGCTGAAAACCGTGGTATTGATGCTCAAGCTTTTGAAAAGCGAAATGGTAATTATGACCAGCTGTTAAACGATATTCATGAAGGGAAAATAGACTTTGTCTATATCGCATTACCTTTGGCTGCTGAGCCACGTATTCAAAAGCTCGTTGATCGCCTTGCAGATACAACTGTAAGTGTTTTCATGGTGCCAGACTTTAGTGTATTTAATCCCATTCGTGTTCGCTGGAATACTGTGCAAGGTATTCCTGTTGTGAGTCTTTATGACACACCATTTGGTGAATATGAGCGCAGTATGAAGCGTATGATGGATGTTGTTTTATCGTCATTAATTCTTTGTGTCATTGCGATTCCAATGCTTGTTATTGCCTTAGCTGTTAAGTACACATCGCCAGGCCCGGTTTTCTTCAAACAACGTCGTTACGGTGTTGGAGGTAAACCAATTGAGGTTTGGAAGTTCCGCTCTATGACTGCTACCGATAATGGAGATGTTGTAAAACAGGCAACTAAAAATGACGCGCGCATTACGCCTTTAGGTGGTTTCCTCAGAAGAACATCTCTTGATGAACTTCCACAGTTTATTAACGTCTTACAAGGCACAATGTCTATTGTTGGTCCGAGACCACATGCTGCTGCGCATAATGAGTATTATCGTAAGCAAGTAACCGGCTATATGCAGCGACATAAGGTTAAACCAGGTATTACAGGTTTAGCGCAAGTGAATGGTTGTCGTGGTGAGACAGATACAGATGAAAAAATGGAAGCTCGTGTTAAATACGACTTGCAGTACATTAATCATTGGTCTCTGTGGCTCGATATTAAGATTTTCTTCCAGACATTCTTTAAAGGATTTGTTGGTAAGAACGCCTACTAATCTATATCTCTCAAGGAATAGAGGGTAGAGACATGGTCTCATCTTACCCTCTATTTTTTTGCGTAAAAAAAGTGGTGTAATTTTTTGTTTTATAAAGAGTAGTAACTGATGAAAGTATCCATTGGACTTTGTACATATAAGCGCGAATACGTTCTTGAAACATTAAAAAGCCTAATGAAACAAGAGCTTCCTGAAGGTGTTGTGATTAATGAAGTTATCGTTGTTGATAATGATAAAGACCGCTCAGCAGAAAAACTAATTCAGACATTAGATATTCCTGAGAGCTTTAATTTAAAATATATTAATGAGCCTGAAAAAAATATTTCTGCAGCTCGAAACCAAATATTAAATAACGTAACGGGTGATTGGTTAGCGCTGCTTGATGACGATGAAACAGCAGACCCTACTTGGTTAAAATCTTTTGTTGAAGCAGCAGCCACCCAAAAAGCGGTTGCGTTCTTTGGGCCTGTTATCTCTGTGTATCCAGACAATACACCTGACTGGGTGAGACAGGGGCGTTTTTTTGATAGAGAAATCCATGATAATGGTGCTCAGCTGGTGACTGGGGCTACTTGTAATGCCTTTGTTGATATGAAGCATATCCGTGCTAGAGGGATCCAGTTTTCAAAATTCTATGGCTTGACCGGTGGAGAAGATAGTCATCTATTTTATGGCTTATATGAATCAGGTCAGGTTTTACGCTGGGTGAGTAAAGCTCGTGTTCGTGAACAAGTAGAAGCTCGAAGACTTAATGAAGAGTATCTAATAAAACAAAACTATCGAATTGGTCAGACATTTTCCCGCTATCGCTACAATAATCGTGGCAACCTTAAAGCAAAGGTGAAGTTTATCGCAGAAAATATTGCAAAGCTTTCAGCTTCGTCTGTGATGAGTGCTGCTTTAAAGTTTAAGGCAGACAAGAGTGTGGCAGATAAGGTGGAATACATGAAATGGAAGCTACGTGCAGTTGATGCTAAGGGTAAACTACAAGGTTTATCTGGTAAAAAGTTTGTTGAGATTTATAACTCATAAGCTTCTTTTCAATAAATAAAAAAGCCCTTGGACTTCTCCAAGGGCTTTTTTTTATCTAGATTTGTCTATTTTTGAAGCTGCGCTTGAATTATCTCTTCATATTCTTGGTGCTGTTTGTATTTGCTTTCAAAGAAATGAATTACAGTTCCGACAGCTATAGCTAAGAGGTAAGTAATCCATAAGGCATGCTCATCACGAACAATTGCAGATTCTGTTACATTATAAATAAGAATAAGCCAGCACATAGTGATTGATGGTTTGAATTTTAAGTTTCTAGCCATTACGAATAAAGTAGCAATAACACCAATTGCGAGAATGACACCTAGTTGTAGTGCTAACTCAAGGTAGCCGTTATGAGCGGAGTTGATGTACTGCAAAAAAGAGAATTTAATGTCAAATGGTTCGGGCACTTTACCTGTACCAAAGTAGGTACCATAACCCTGACCTAAAAAGAAATTTTTAGGGTTGTTAAATTCAGGGTAGAGAGCTCCCCAGATAACACCACGACCGGTCAAGGCTTCTTCGTCAATGATGTTACTTATATTCAAGACTTCTCCAAATGAGTTTTGAAAAAATACTGGAATAATGAAAACTGAAAGCATGATGATGCCAGTTGTTATAAAGATGGTTTTAAGTGGAAGCTTCTTGAAAATCAGAGACATAAGAAATAGTATGCTAAGCGCTACACATGTTTTACTTTGGCTTAATAGAAGGCATAAATAGATTGGAATACCAATAATAAGTGTATCCCTCAAAATTTTCTTACGGCTGTGGATGTCTGCCAAAGGATGAATAGATGATGTGCGATAGTAATGACTCACACTAATCATAAACAGCATCATAAAGCTAATCGCACCAAAGGTGTTTTTGGAGTCTGCCCAAGCTCTAAAGGTTACACCTGTAAAACCTGTCCCAATAGCAATGGAATAAAGGCTCATTGCGATAAATATAAAACAAGTGTATTTAATACACTTATCAAAGGTTTCTTGCTGAAAGCTAAAGTAAACAGATCCAAAAATTGAAATAAATATGCAGATCTGAACTATGGTACGTTTGAATGTCATACCTGAAAATTTTGACCAAGTACCTGAAATAAAGCAGATTGCAAATATAGCTAAGAAATATGTAATTAGTTTTCGTTGATTTTTTAGAAAGGCTATGGCAGTTCTACTGGTGATAAATAGATAAGAATATGCTGCAGCAGAGAGTAGTAAAAACAGCTGTTTAATAATGTTGCCAGAAGATTGGTAAGCCTGTGTTGCTGAAAGGTCTAAATCCATAATAATGCCTTTCTGGCTGAAATCAGGGGAAAGCAATTGAGAAAAGTAGACAAGAACTAATATAAGCCCATATTTTGCGACAAGTTTTAATATAAGTTCTAATGGCGTAGCTTTCATGAAATTCTCGTTTTTGATTAAGGAACTGGCGTTCAGCCTGCTGTATTGTATAAGGTCTCAACAGGCGCTGCAATTGCTTAATAACACTTTGAAAAGTGTGAATCTACTGTGAACAATTATGCTTTTTCCTGTTTATTAATGATGAATGTTTGAAAGAGCATAATCTATTCACAGTATTGTGATGACCAAGTCCGTTAAGCTTTCACCCTTAAATAAGTCTTCTGTTTAATTGTGGCTTTCTTTAATAGGTTCTCTTCTAACAATGGGAACCTATTCCAGCTATTTGACTCAATGATTTAAGTTGCCCGCACCAATATGGCGTGTTTTGTTGTGCTCTTTGCTAATCTTTAAGTAAAACAGTGAGATAAACATAAGTTTTACGTTTGAAACTTAACTGTAAGCAGACTATATCTTAAGTTGTAAAAATACAGTTGTATGGGTATTATACCTAGGCTATAAATTGAGCAGGCAAATTGTCAGTACAGATACGTTCCTCGCTATGGTCAAGGCTGCGACTCTAATGTCAGTGCCTCACAATTTATAAAATTAATCTTTTCTTTAGTGTTATGACTAACTAAAGAGTGCGTTTAGAAAATGAGATAAAAAAATATGAAAGTTGCATTGGTTCATGATTGGTTGACAATTAACGGTGGGGCAGAGAAGGTGCTAGAGTCTCTTCTCAAGCTTTACCCTCAGGCCGATGTTTTCACTTTAGTTGACTTTTTACCTGAGTCTCAGCGTGGTTGGCTAAAAAATACAAAAGTTACAACGTCTTTTATTCAAAAGCTCCCTTTTGCAAAGAGTAAGTACACGCATTTTTTTCCTTTATTTCCATATGCAATCGAGCAGTTTGATTTAACTGGATATGATGTTGTCATCTCCTCAAGCTATTGTGCTGCTAAAGGGGTGATTATAGGTCCTCGTCAAGTACATGTTTCTTATTGTCACTCTCCAGCTCGCTATGCTTGGGACTTACAGACGCAATACTTGAAAGAGTCTGGGTTGTCAAAAGGCTTTGTATCTGGCGTTGCTCGATATTTCTTACATAAGTTTAGAAACTGGGATTTAAGATCTTCTTTTGGGGTTGATGAGTTTATAGCTAACTCTGGCTTTATTAAAAAGCGAATTTATAAATGTTATAAACGTAAGGCGCATGTCATTTATCCTCCTGTTAACTTAGATAGATTTACTCTAGAGCACAATAAAGATAATTATTACTTGGCTGCATCAAGGTTAGTGCCATATAAAAGATTTGATATTATTGTTGATGCTTTTAAGCAGATGCCTGATCGTCATTTGAAAGTAATTGGCTCTGGTCCTGAGCATAAACGCCTTCTAGAAATGGCTGAAGGTTGTCCTAATATTGAAATTCTTGGTTTTGTTGATGATGCTGTTATGGTTGAGTCAATGCGCAAAGCAAAAGCGTTTGTTTTCGCAGCAGAAGAAGACTTTGGAATTGTTTCAGTAGAAGCTCAATCCTGTGGAACACCTGTTATTGCATACGGTAAGGGTGGCAGTCTTGAAACAGTGAGCGAAGGTGTGTCAGGTTTATTTTTTCCAGAACAAACAGCATCTGCTGTTATAGCTGCTGTTAATGAATTTGAAGAGCAAGACTTTCCAGCAGAGCAAGTAAATGGCAATGCAATGAAGTTTTCAGAAGCTGCTTTCCATGAAAATATTGAAAAAGTTGTTCAGAAAGCACTTGATGATAATGCAAATCTGTAAGATATAATATTGGTAAACCCTGTTTTAGGTGCATGGGCTTAACAACACGTTATGTTTGCCCATGCTCTTTCGCTCACTGAGACATTATAATGACAAAGACAGTTCTCCATGTACATCAGGATTATCCTGACGGTGTTTACCAATACCCTTATACGAAGGCTGTATCAAATCTTGTTCATGCTGTTGAAAAGTCACATCCAGAATACAAACATTACGTCATCTCTATTAATAGAACTGCAAATCCCTTTAAAGTAAAATGGCAGCCCTTTGATGGCGGTATGGCATTTGTGTATTGGGGCATTCCTTTCCAGTTTATGCATTTTATAACCTTGTGGTTGGCTACTCTTCTTATACGTTTTGCTATTAGAGGTCAGCACTTTGATTTAGTTCATAGTCATAAACTTACAACAGAAGGTTTTATTGGGGCTGCTTTAGCAAAAGTAAAAAAATGCCCGCACTTTATTTCTATTCGTGGTGGTTCTGATTGCTATAACTTAAAGCGCTTTGCTCGATTTTCTTCTTTTTATCAACCTATTTATCAAAATGCAAAGCAAATATTTTGGGTAAGCCCTTGGGCGGCGCCGATAGTACAATCTTCAGTTGCCGTTGAAACCCAGCCAATGTTGTTGTTTCCAAATATTTGTGAAATAGATTTAGAAAGTCATTATAGTAGCAAGCAACACCAATCAGATCGTTTTATTAGTGTCATTAGCTATGACCAGTATGAGCGTAAGGGATTCTTGCAGTTACTTGAAGCAATGAGCCAGTTAAAAGAGCAGGGTGTTTACGCAACACTTGATATTTATGGCTATGGTTCTCAACATGTTTTTGAAATGCTTAAGACATTAATAAAAAATGCAAATATTCATGATCGTGTATTTCTGAAAGGGCGCTTAAGTCAAGCAGAGCTAAGATCGGAGATGTCGCAGTCTATCGCAATGGTATTGCCGTCAATGAATGAGACATTTGGTATGTCATATATTGAGGCATTATCTGTTGGTTGTCCTATCATGTATATGGCTGATACAGGTGTGGACGGCTTTTTCAGTAACTACAATATTGGTGTTAAGTTGAACTCGCAAGCAAGCTCAGAGATTAAAGATGGTTTGCTGAATCTAATCCAAAACCAAAGCGTATTTCAGCATGGACTGCAGCAAATGCAAAAAGATCAATATTTAAAGCTATTTACTGCAGATACGCTAGTAAATCGCTACATGTCAGAACTCAAGAGGTTTATCTAATGGCAGTTTGGACTGAAGAAAATCCACTTAAAATATTTGTGACGGTGGGAACTAACCATAATAATTTTAAGCGTATGTTGGACATGGTTGATGAGTGTCTTACATTTTTAGAAATGCCATACATTCTTAATGTGCAATATGGTACGTCCACACCATACGTATTAAAAGAAGGTCAAAAAGGCCAGTCTAAATCAATGTATCCTCGAGAAGAAACACAAAAGCTTGTTGCAGATGCGGATCTTGTATTTTCTCACTGCGGTATTGGCAGTATTTATAATGCGCTTGTTGAAAATAAACCAACAATTATTATTCCTCGCCTGCATAAATTTAGTGAGTTCTCTGATGATCATCAGCTGCAGATTGCAAAAGAAATTAAGCAAAACCCAATGATTCTTATGCTTGATGAGCAAGTAAATAAACAAGAGTTTTTGGCTTTCTTTGAAGAAAAAGTGCCTCAGCCTAAAATGGAAGTAGATCTTAAGAATCCTGAGCTTGCTCATTTTATCAAGTCTCGTTTACTTGATGATATTCAGGGTGAAAATAAAGATGTATTGACGATTGTAAGTGCTGGTGGTCATATGACTCAGGCCCTTTGTATTATGCCTCATATTGAGAGGTTTCATTTAGTAACCTCTCTAAATACAGGTCTTGATGTTGGTGCAGCAAGTTATCACTTTATTGAAGATACACAATTTAGTGCTTGGGTTCACTTCAAAAACTTCTTCTCTGCTTTAAATATTATTCGCAAAGTAAAGCCTGCAGCCTTATTTAGTACAGGTGGTCCGATTTGTTTGCCTTTTGCTTTAGCTGCAAAATTGCTTGGAAAAAAGTTTATTTACCTTGATACCCTGTCGCGAGTAGAGGATTTGTCTAATACAGCTCGTTTCTTAAATAAACATAATCTTGCGAGTGAGATCTATGTGCAATGGGAACACCATACAAAGAAGTATCCAAAGCTTTCTTATCATGGTAAAACTTTTGATATTTGCGGTGAAAACCTAAAATAATGTAAATAATAAATAGCTAAAAGAGCCTGAATGGGCTCTTTTTTTTTGGTTTTTTTAGCTGTTAAATTTATTTTGATAGCTTTTTTTTACTGATACTAAAGAGTTTTTTAGTGCTAAATTACTTTAAGGCTATAGTTCCGTGACAACGAAAATAAAGCTGTAAGCTCTCGTTTTAATTCGCTAAATCCGAAATGTATAAACTGGACAGATTGAATCCTTGTCTATAATTACTATTGAGCTGAGGTCGATATAAGCGTCTTGCTTGATCAGCTCCAGGTCGCATCTCGAATGATAAAAAGGATTTAACCATGAGCCGTATCTTGAAGTTGAATATTCCTCAATTATTTGCTTTTTCGTGTGCATTTGCTGCTTGTGGCGTTCAAGCTGCAGATATTGTAGTTGAAGATTTTGAAAATTATACACTTGGTGAGTCTTGGCCACGGGTAGTTGATAATGAAATCATTAATAATTGTGGTTTGGATAGTACATCTAATAAATGTATGAGAGTGGCATATATTCCACAGTCAAATGGCTCTGTACGTTTGACTAAATTTATGAGTGTACCTAAGTTTGACCATTATATTTTATCTTATGACTTATATTTAGAATCAGGTTTTGAATATGTGCTTGGGGGTAAATTACCTGGTCTTGGTTCCGAGAATCCCACATCTGGGTGTAACGCTGCCGCATCAGATTCTTGGAGTAGTCGCTTAATGTGGCAACCAAAAGGCTTTATCAAAAACTATTTTTACAGCCAAGATCGTTCTACTGCCTGTGGTGAAGGTGCCTTATCATCAACACCTGCGCTTCCAACAGGTCAGTGGCATCACATAGAAATGAACGTTAAACTCAACACTGAAGAAGATCCATTTGGTGGTTATATCATTACAAAGGTTAATGATGAAATTGTATCTGATAATAGAAATCTACGACTTCGAAAAACATACACAGATTCTTCTTTAATTGATAATATTTTCTTTAGTACATTTTTCGGTGGTAACACTGAAGACTGGGCTCCATCCACAACAGTCTATGCACGATTTGATAATTTTGCCGTTACACCAGTGGGTGACTTAACTGATGAGTTACAAGCGCTTGTAGATTCGGGGCGTAATTTAGCACCAAAACCTGGCGCTCCTGTTCTTAAATTATCTACTGCTACTCCAACAGAAATTACTTTATTAGATTATGACTTTGATGAAGCTGTGTTAGCGAGTAATTCACTTTCTTCATGGAAATCTATGTTTCCTGCTTCTGAGTGGTTAATTGGTTTAGGTGAAGGCCGTGTCTCCATGGATGACTCAAATTACCATGGTACTGATGGCCAATCCATGAAAGTCTTTTTCCCTAAAGGAGTAACAACGCGAAATGCAAATGGTATTTTATGGCAGTCAAAGCTTGAGAGTGGTCATAAAACTGTAAATATGAGCTATTGGATGTACCTTGAGGATGACTTTAACTTTGAAAACGGTGGGAAGTTGCCTGGGTTTTCACATGACGGCTCTGATACATCGCGCGAATGGAAAGCTTATTTATCCTGGAGAAACACTGGACAGATTTATTTAAATTGGCAAACACCAAGCTACTTTAGGCAAGGGCAGTTGACTTATAAAGATCAAGTGCCTGTGTTGAAAAGGGGACAATGGCAACAAATTCGAATGGAGTTAACAGTTAATACTGCAGGTGTTGAAGACGGGATGCTTCGAGTTTGGATTAATGGTGTCCAAGTTGGGGAAAAAACTGGTATCGACTTTAGTCCAAATAATGCACCAGGTCCATTAAATAAGCTCTTTTTCAATGCTTATCTAGAACAAAATAATGATTACAGTATTATTAGCGATCAGGATCAGTGGGCATGGTTTGACGATCTCAAGGTCTGGTATGTGACTGAATAATTTCTCTCGTATCCAAAGGCCCCATTATGGGGCCTTTTTTTTGCTTTTTTGCGCTCTTTGAGGGAATTAATGTCCTTTTAATGAGTCCTATAAGCTACTTTAATTAAATGTGGCTATTTCTTGTTCTATCCGTATATAATTCATTGAAATTTCACTCACTTATTATTTAATAAAAACAATGATTGTTCAGCACTTGGGGATAAGAATGGGACGCAATTATTTTATAGATGCAGCTAAAGGGTTAAGTATAATCTTGGTAGTAGCAAATCATAGCTATCTTTCTCATTGGTTTGAAGAATGGATTATTAGTTTAAGCATGATTCGTATGCCATTGTTTTTCTTCTTATCTGGTATATTCTTCAAGTTTTCTGACACACCCTTTAAGTTTTTTGGTAAAAAATTCTCTGCGCTTATGAAGCCCTATTTAGTTTTTGGGCTTTTCTTGGCCGTTATTTTACCTTTTATCGGAAGAGGGGATTTTGTTACACATGCTACAGGGGTTGTCTGGGGGACTCGATCTGAGTTTTTATCCCTTATTGTGCTTTGGTTCTTACCGCACTTATTCGCAGTTTATTGTCTAGCCTACCTTGTATTGAAAAATATAAAGCTCGATTCGAGTTCACCTCTTCATTACGGTGTGCTTGCTGCAGTATATGTTGCTGGTCTCTTCATGCTTGAGTCGATTGACTACAACGCTATAGGTGATGTACGAAATCTTGGACTACCATTTAGCATTGACGTTGCCTTTATTTCATTACCTCTCTTTTTACTTGGTCACATGCTTAGAGAAAGAGTCATTTCCTTTAAGCCATCTGCACCAATTTTTGGGTTTTCACTCGGAGTATTCGCTATTGCATCTCTGATGGGGGGCTTTTTAGATCTCCACTATCGAGTTTTATCTGAGCCTTTCTTTGTATTTTTGGGAAGCCTTTTTGGTATATATACGATGTTATACTGCGTGTTTTACGTAGCGAAAGTGCCTGTTATTGAAAAGATACTTGTCATTGTAGGAAAGCAAAGCCTTTTTATACTCATGTTTCATGCGCTTATTCTTGGCTTTGCTCGGGAGCCACTTAAGGCAATCAATAATGATGTAGCAGGTGTTGGGTTGACGCTCGTTTCTATATGTATTGCCGTTATTGCATCTGTTTTTGCTGGGTATGTTATTCGTCGCATCATGCCTTTGCGTATCTTATTTGTACCAGCTGTTGGTCTTAAGTCATGAGTGAAGCACTAGCACTTAATCAAAATATCCATATTGAGCAGTCGTCTCATGTAGTTGTGGAAAAAACGAAGCGTATTGTTGGGCTTGATTTCCTAAGGTCTGCTCTTATGTTGCTAGGCATTCCTTATCATGCTGGTTTAGTTTTCTCTGGGTATTGGATTTATACCGCAAGTGCACAGCAGGGGAACACAGTTTTTTCACTTTTTTCTAGTGTCTCTCATGTTTTTCGTATGCAGCTTTTCTTTTTATTAGCGGGTTTTTTTACACAGTTAGTGATGTCCCGTAAAGGTGTAGAGCATTTTATTAAAAGCCGTATATACCGTGTTTTTCTTCCATTTTTTATTTTTTATATGGCTTTCAATTTAGTTTGCGCTGTATTTGTTGGCCAAGAAAGTTATTGGCGAAATGCTTTTCTTGGTCACTTTTGGTTTGTATATGTATTGATGGCATATACGGCTTTAACTATTCTTTTTAAAAATAAACTGCATTACATATGCCACATGAAACTTGCGACTTTTAGCTGTGTATCGCTTGGTGCTCTCTTCTTGAGTTATTATATGCGCCAAGAAGATTTTGTCTTTGCATCGTTGTTCGCATATTTACCATATTTTATTATGGGGTTTATTCTCTATGAAAAGAAGGATTCTGTACGCTTAACCTCTTGGTACGTTATACGCCAGCTTGTTTTATTTGCAGCTCTTTTTACCTGCCAATTCATAGTGGCACGTCATTTGAAACATATGCCTCTTGCAGGTTTTGCTGATCAGTTGGTTTCGTTTCTAACGCCTATCCCTTTGATAACATTGCTTTTTTACTTTTTTTACACCATAGATATGAAGCCTCGTAAAATTATAGATATTATAGTGAAATCATCTTTTACAATCTACTTGTTGCACCATCCCTTTATCGTTATGTATGCCCATTTCATGAATCAATTTACGCTGAATAGTTTTGCCTTTTATTCGTTTCTCGTAGGCATGACAGCTGGCACTTGTTATCTTCTGTATTTTTTATTAAAGAAGAACTCTCTTATGAACAGGCTTTTAGCATTATCGTGAATTTTCTCTATCACCTTATCGCTATTTCCAATTTGCACTTATGGAACAATCTATTCATGCTTTAGTCACACATAAGTTGATTATGAATTAGGCAAGTTTGTTAGGTCTATATCAGTACTAGATGCTTGTTGCACCAAAAAGTAGGTGTGCGAAAAGTATCTACATAAGAAGAGTACAAGAAAAAGGAGATAACATGGATTGCTCTGATAGAGGTTCAAGGGTGAAAAATTATATCATGGCGGCTGGAGCTGTCTTAACTATGGGGGTGTCAGTGCCTGCTATGGCAGTTGATAATGATATTCTCATTGATAATTTTGAAACATTAGCATTGGGTGTGCCTTGGCCAAAAGTAAGCGACACTGAAATCATAGATCACTGTGGTTTAAGTGACGATAGCAATAAATGTTTAAGAGTAACTTATACGCCAGAGTGGAATGGCTCTACACGTTTAACACGTAATATTGAAATTCCGGCGCATGATCACTATGTATTATCTTATGATGTCATGTTTGAAGAAGGGTTTGAGTTTGTTCAAGGTGGTAAGTTACATGGCTTAGGACCTGAAACACCAGTAACTGGCTGCGATACAGTAAACCCAGAGGGCTGGAGTGCTCGCGTTGTTTGGGGTCCTAATGGAAGTGTAAGAAATTACTTTTATGATCAAGATAAGCAAGAAGCCTGTGGCGTAGGTAGCTATAGTGCAAGCCGTACGTTTGAAGCAGGTAAGTGGTCCCATGTGCAGCTTGAAGTAAAACTCAATACTGCAGCAGCTCCAACAAGCGGTTATGTCAAAATGACGGTTGATGATCAAGTTGTTGCATTTAATAAAAACTTACACCTTCGTAGTACTTTTAATAATGACTCTTTAATTCAAAATTTCATGTTTAGCACTTTCTTTGGTGGCAATACTGAAGACTGGGCGCCTTCCAAGACAGTACATGCTCGATTTGATAATTTTAAAGTAGTACCTAAGGGGACTATCAGTAGTGCTGTTCAAACAGCGATTGATAACACTCAATACTCACTTAATCGCATTTTGGCACCAAGATTGTATGTAAAAGATACAAATACCTCTCGAAGCAATATCCTGCAAATGATAGGATTTGAAGACATTGCAGCAGGTGAGCATACTAATGAAGAGTTTGAAGAGGAGTATGGCGCAACTCAGTGGATTGTTGGTTCAAGTGCTGGGCGTGCGTTAATTGATTCGAATCGTGCCCTTACCACGCCGGGTCAATCGCTTAAAGTGACTATGCCAGCCTCTGCTTCAGGTTTGGAAACAGGTATTAAGTGGCAAATGAGTGTGCCTTCTTCAAGATCCTTAAGTTTATCTTACTGGGTGTATTTTGATGGCGACTATAACTTTAGCTCAGGCGGTATACTTCCAGGCTTAACAAATGTAAATCAAAGCAGTTCGCAAGCGTGGCAGGCACTGGTCAGTTGGCGTGAGTCAGGGTATTTGGATTTAGATATTCAAAATGACAATAGTTATGCTTCGCATAAGCTTAACTATCAAGGCTCTGATGCAAGGCTAAGTAAAGCTGAGTGGCACTTTATTCAGTTGAAAGTTTCTCTTGGTAGCACCCAAGGTCAGGATAGAGCTGAAGTGTGGCTTGATCATGAAAAAGTTGGAGATTTACAAGGGCTTAATCTTGCTGCAGGGTTAAGTGGTAATATAAATGCCATGTTGATGAGTTCCTATTTAAAGACAGATAACAAGTCTGGTAACCAAGAACTGTGGTTTGATGACGTTGTAGTGTCAAAGGAACCGTTATAAAGCTTTGAGCTATCACTTTAATGTAGCTGCCTATATTGGAATTCACGTGAATTCAGCTATAGTAGTAGGCAATCAAAACCGCTTCGGCGGTTTTTGAATTTTTAAAAAAGTATTGAGAGTCAGCTATCAGTCAATTGGAGTGATCGCTAGCTTCTGTATATATAAATTTTAAGGTATTAAATATGAAACCAATCATTATGGCTGGCGGTTCTGGTTCTCGCCTATGGCCAATGTCTAGACAAGCACTTCCAAAGCAGTTTTTAAAGCTTGCTGGTGAAGAAACAATGCTTCAAGCGACACTGTCTCGTCTTGAAGGTCTGGATAATGCATCTAAGCCAATTATTATCTGTAATGAAGAGCATCGCTTTCTTGTTGCAGAGCAATTAAGACAAGCTTCGGTGCAACATGATGGTATTTTACTTGAGCCTTTCGGTCGTAATACTGCACCTGCTATAGCTTTAGCTGCACTTCATGCCCTTAAAGGTGGTGAAGACCCTGTTATGCTTGTTCTTGCTGCTGATCATTTAATCAAAGATTCACAAGCATTTCATACAGCAATTGCGAAGGCTGAAGCACTCGCTGAGCAAGGTCAGTTTGTCACTTTTGGTATAGTGCCAACTGAGCCTCATACAGGTTATGGCTATATTCAAACAGCTGAGTCTACAGCTGAAGGACTGTATAAAGTAGCAGAATTTAAAGAAAAGCCAGATCTTGAAACAGCGCAATCCTATGTTAACTCTGGTAAGTACCTTTGGAATTCGGGCATGTTTGCATTTAAAGCAAGCGCATACCTGAATGTACTTCAAAAGTATGCGCCTGATATTCGTAAATCTTGTGAAGCTGCAATTGCCGATGAAGCTGCCGATTTAGATTTTATACGTATTAATGCTGATATCTTTAAAGACTGTCCAGATGACTCTATTGATTATGCAGTTATTGAACCGTTGAGTGTCGAAGCTGACTCACCTGTTTCCGTTGTTGCTTTAGATGCAGGTTGGAGTGATGTTGGTAGTTGGTCAAGTCTTTGGGAAGTATCCGAGAAAGATGAAAAAGGCAATGCCGTTGTTGGTGATGTAATGCTGCATAACGTGACGAACTCATATGTTAATGCAGAAGGTAAGCTTGTTTCTCTCATTGGTTTAGATAATGTTGTTGTGATTGAGACAAAAGACGCTGTTCTGGTAGCTCATAAAGATGAAGTACAAGACGTTAAATCGATTGTGAATAAGCTAAAAGCAGAGAAGCGCCCTGAGTATGTATTCCACCGTGAAGTCTTTAGACCATGGGGTTGTTATGATTCAATTGATAATGGTGCTCGTTACCAAGTGAAGCGAATTACAGTTAAACCTGGCGAAAAGTTATCTGTTCAAATGCATCACCATAGAGCAGAGCACTGGATCGTTGTTTCTGGTACTGCAAAAGTAACAAATGGTGATGAAACATTCCTAGTAACAGAAAATGAATCTACGTACATCCCAATTGGCCAAGTTCATGCACTTGAAAATCCAGGTCGTATTCCATTGGAAATGATCGAGGTGCAATCAGGAAGCTATCTTGGTGAAGATGATATCGTTCGTTTTACTGATATCTATGGTCGTGCACCTAAAGCATAATCATCCGTGCATTCAAAAAAAGCCCTTTTAAAGGGCTTTTTTTGTTTTAACATGCTGATTTTTATTGCTTTATCCAAACGTTGCTGTTCTATTGACCAGTATTTTTCCTGCTGATAGCATAGAGCCTGTCTATTTGTGGGCTTTTCTACCAGAATTCATTCTAACCAACAGACTCAGTAGCCAATACGTATTTAAAAAGGCTAGGGTAGTCGCTTTATTGTAAGAAGAACATTTATGCTAGCTGCTGATTTGAAAAAAGCACTCTTGCACAGCTTACTTGGTAAGTATGTCCTCTATATTATCCAGTTAGTATCAATGATGGTGCTAGCGCGTCTGATTGCGCCAGAAATCTTCGGGGTAGTTGCAGCTGTATCTGTTATCGCTATGTTTTTTCAAATGATAGGTGTTTCTGGGTTAACACCAGCCATCGTATATCAGGAAAAAGTAGACGCGACCCTAAGAAATAGTATTTTTACTTTTACTCTGTTGATAGGTCTAGTTTTAGCTGCGTTATTCACAGTATCTGCTCCATATTTACATGCATGGTTTGGTTTTACACAAGGTTTGACGCTATTTTACTTATTAGGTATTTGTTCATTCTTTGCTGCACTGGCTATTATGCCAATGAGCTCGCTTCTCAAAGATTCTAAATTTATTCGAATATCGCAAGCTGAAGCTTTAGCAGAACTTATAGGTTTTGGCTTATGTTTATTTATTTTATGGAAATGGGATCATGAGCTTGCAGCACTGGGCGGTCGTTTTCTCACTATTCCAGTTTTTCGATTTGTTTTTTATTATGTTTTTTCAAAAAATACAGAGATTGGCCGACCAGCTTTTGGTCGTGATCTAAAATCCGTTTTACCTTTGTATTCATATGCAAAATTTCAAATTATGTTTAATGTCGTCAATTACATGTCGCGTAATTTAGATAATCTTTTAATTGCAAAGTATTTTGGTGCAGCATCTCTGGGTATTTATGAGAAAACACATCAGATAATGCGATATCCACTGCAGCTCTTTACCTTTGCAATTACGCCTGCACTTCAGCCTGTGCTCACTAAATATAAGCATGATCCTGATGCCGTGTGTGGTTCGTTCTTTAAGGTTGCAACTCGACTGGCTGCAGTTGGTGTGTTTTCTTCTGTTGTTCTATACCTTTGCACTGAAGAAGTTATTTATATTTTATTTGGTGAAAACTGGATGCAAGTTGCACCCTTATTAAAAATATTAGCACTGTCTATTCCTGTTCAAATGGTGATGAGTTCCACTGGTGGTGTTTTTCAAGCCTTTGGTAAAGTAAAAGAAATGTTTTACTGCGGCTTGTTCTCATCCGTAACTACTGTAGCTGCTATTTGCTATGGTGTTTACTCTGAAAACCTAGAGATACTGTGTTTATCTATAGTTGTTTCTTTTTATATTAACTATGTGCAATGTATGTGGATGTTAAGAAAATCTATTTTTTCTAATCATCTTGAAGGTTTTTTACTTGTAACGTTTATATTAATTTTTGCTTTTGCTGGCTTAATTATACCTGATGCGACAGATTTACCTGAAAATTTACTTCAAGGTATTTTGCAAATTATCTATGTGGCTGGTCCTGCTGCAGTTGTTACAGCTGCTGTGCTTTATGGGCTAATGAAAGCACGGCGCTAGAGTTCATTCTGATTTACGAAAAAAAGAATGAAGAAATAATGAATAATTTGAGGTTTCTGTTGTCTAGTAAAGTAGTATGTACATACCTAAGCCTAATGAAATTAGGATTGAAGTAGGGGGCTAGTATGTCAGCAGGACGGTTTGCATATCTTGATTCAATACGTGGCATTGCAGCACTTGTTGTTGTTGCAGAGCATGCTGCGTTGACTTTAAGTGAACAGTATTCTCACTTTGCTCAAAGTTTTATAGTCCAGCTCTTTCAAAATATGGAGCTGGGGCGCTTTGGGGTAATGCTCTTCTTTTTAACAAGTGGCTTTGTTATACCATGGAGTCTTAATACAAAGTATCAATCACCTTTAAAACGGTTTGCTATAACTCGTTTCTTTCGGTTATATCCATTGTATTGGTTATCGATGGTTCTAGCTTTACTCTTTGGGAGCTATGGTTATCATTATGAGTCGTATTCTCAAGTATTTGCCAATATTTCAATGATGCCAAAGTTTATGGGGCATGAAAGCCTTATTGCTGTGTTTTGGACGCTGCAAATTGAAATGGTTTTTTATCTCATTTGCGCCTTTTTATTTTATTTTTCTGTGTTGCGTCACCGAATGTTAAATTTTACGGTGACCCTTGGATGGCTCTTTATGAGTCTTGTTGTTGCGTGGGTAAATTCGAGCTTTCAAAGACAAATACCTATAGCGCTACCGCTTGCGCTGTTTGCTATGTTCTATGGCGGTCTTTTAAGGCAGTGCTTTATTGATAAATCTCAAGAAGCTCAGCATGATGTAATGAAGCTAAGCATTTGTATGGTAATACTGATGCCGCTGTCATTGTATTTAAATTATCAAGTTGCATGGTTGGATTTTCTTATTGCCAATGCTGGCGCATTTATTTGCTTCATCGTGCTTATTTCTTACTTTAAGATTACAAGTAATGCTATAGCCTACTTGGGAGTTATAAGCTACTCAGTATATTTAATGCATCCTATTATTTTAAATGGGTACATGACGTTGATGGATGAAAGTGCTTTGGCAATCATTCCAGCTTCTTGGTCCATTGCAATCATTTGTATTAGCAGTATTTATTTTGCCATCTTGACTTATAAGTATGTTGAAACACCATTTATTAAACTTGGTCGCGAAATACAAGGAAGGGTTTCACCTCCTGTTTCACAAAGGCCTGTATAAATCTTTTTAAAACAAAAGTCGATCGTGTTATTATAGCTGCTGCTTGAGCTCGTAGAATGGGCTGCTCAATAGTTTTATAAGGGTTTAATGTTATGTCTGGCCTTCAAAAGAATCGTTATTATCATTTTAGAGAAGACTATGAAAACTTGAATGAAGAGTTTGATCCAACACAGGTTGGTAGTCTGGCTGAATATGGTTATACCTATATTGAAGGTGTTCTTCGAGAATTTGAACAGCAGAACCCTAATCAAGGCCTCATTTTTTACGTGACCTCATGGACAGTGCATCGTCTTCCAACATATGGTGATAATGTAATTGCGATTATTATGCAAGACGAGTTTAGCCGTGAGCCAAAGTATCGTGAAAAAGTAGGCGCTGTTTTTCATGCTTGTGGTCTAAAACCAGTTTTATGGCGCAATCTCAAGTATGGATCATTCATGGAGAAGTTTGCCAACATACTTGCATATGCACGAGTGCTTGCGCGTGATGGTATGAGTGGTCGAATTAGGTCTCTTTTTCTTAAGCTCAAAGGGCAGAAATTAGCACCTTTATACGATATTCCATTAGGGTTTTATGCTAATGAGCCCGTTGAGTATATTCCTTTTTCGCAACGTGAAAAGATCATGTCATTTGCTGGAAGTGTGCAACATCGTGTCGCCAAAGTAAAAGTACCAAGCCCTAAAGAGCAGGCTCGTAACCGAATGGTTTCAGCTTTAACTGCGTTAGCTGAAAACCATCCTGAATTGCCAGTTCACTACAGAAAAACGAGTAATTATAAGTCAAGTATCGCGAGCACAGAAAGCTATACGCAAGAGCTTATGAATTCCAAGTTCTGTTTGGTGCCTCGAGGTGCTAACCTTGAAACTTTCCGTTTCTATGAAGCTATTCGATGTGGTTGTATCCCTATTATGGAAGTTATTCCAACAACACCTTTCTATAAAGGTGCTCCAATAATTCAATTAAATGATTGGTCTGAGTTGGAGACAAAGGTCCTTGAGTTATTAGCTAAGCCTGAATACCTAGAAGCTCTTCATCAAGATGTTTTAGCTTGGTGGGATGCAGTATGTTCTGAGAAAAAAGTAGCTCAGCAAATTGAAAATCATATCGCTGGCCGTCCTGTAAATTATTTGGTCTAATATTTTTTTGTGTGGTCTTCTCTTTTTCTAGCAGCACTGAGAAGTTCAGCACTGCTGCTTAAATTCTGCCTTTATCTTTATTTGGCATCATTTGCTGGTGCTGAAATGCTTGGGTGGTTAGGCCTGCTAACAGCCTGCACTATAATGTATTCGGCAATAGGCGATGGTTGCGTCTTACAGACGATTGCCCGTGATTCTGTTACTACTTCATTTAAGACAACTCTTTACGAGTTGAGACTGTATTTACGTTGTATTCCTTATTTTTTCATTTGTATTCTCACTATTGGTATGGGCCTAGTCGTTTATGGCGTCAATTGGCTGCTCATATTTCTAAGTGTTGCGTTAGTTTTTTCAGAGCTACTTAATAATAATTTTTTTATATTGTTGATGAATCAGCAAAGACCTTACGATGCTCAACTTCTATATGTAGTGAGAAGTGGTCTTTGGATACCTGTATTTATAGGTATTACATTCTATAATCCTGATTTTTTGACGCTTGAATTTCTCTTAGGTATATGGAGTTGTGTTTCTGTATGTGTTGCAGCTTTTTTGATTTTGAAGTTGAAGTTATTCGGTACAATCAACAGAGGCGATGTATCCACTTTTGCATGGCTTTTAACAAAAATAAAGAAATCTACATCTCTTCTTAAACTTAATTTTTTAATGGCTTTGAATGATTGCGCAGCATCATTTATCTTATCTTTAACCCTAGGCGTTGAGAAGCTTGGTATTTATACATACTTTCAGCAGGTTGCCTCGGCAATGATGAATATCATTAGATTTGGTATTATTCAACCTCTTTGGCCGGGCCTTATTAAATTATATCAAGAGGCAAATATAAGGCCACTTGAGATCCAAAAGAAGCATTTACTTGTTGTTATGGTATTAAGCTTACTTGGATCATTTGTAGCTTACCCTGCTTATTACTATCTTGGTCAATGGCTTGGTCATGGTAATTTTCAGCCATACTTTTCTTTATTTATTCCAATTTTGCTGCTTTTTGTTGTTTCGAGCTTTGGGTGTTTGCAGGATGCTATTTTTTATTCGGTGAAAAAAGAAGGTGTATTAAATGTCATTTTAATGATTGTGTTGCCTATTAATATATTGATGATTTTTCTGATGGGGCAAATTGCAGGTCTTTATGGTGTTGTTTGGGGAACGGTATTAATAGCTGGGGCTGTTGTTGTTTATAAACAGGTAAGGCTGATAAAAATACCAGCCTTAATATGAGCTTCTTGGATGGACTCCTAGAGCTTAAAGGATGTTTTTTCGTATCTATCTATACCTGTAAAGAATCGAATAATTTTGCGCATCAACCAGTTTTTAAACACCATTGTTTGCTTATGTCGGTCGGTATTAATTTGCTGAACTCTTGCATCATCAATTGATTTTAACGGGAGATCGAATTGCGCAAACTCTTGTTTGACCGGTAGTATTTGATGGTATTGTTCTGACCAAGGAAATGCAGCACCTTCCCAAGCTTTCGGGCTTCGAGTAAAGTGATAAATAACAGGTGATATGTCTTTATCTAAATATAAGAATTTATAATTTGTTTGGAAATTCCACTTTAGAGATAGCTGTACACGACGTTCTTTTACTACAGCATTTAATGCACTTTGATCATGATACTGGCACTTTTCTGGATGCTCTACCAAGAATTGAAAAGCTTCCTCTGATATCTGTTTCCAAGTATCTCTTCTTGACGCAAAGATGCCTGCATTAAAGTAGTTGTCGAGTTTCGCTTTTCCTATTTTATCCCAGTATTTTTGAAATTTAGCTGGTCTTAGTCTGCCTTCAAAAGATGAGTAGTCATCAATAAAGGCGACTTTGTTTTCTGGCCATTGCTTAAAGATCAAAGCAGAAGGATCTTGGTTTACCCAAGTATCGCCATCCAAGTAGATAATATGCTGGTACTGTTCAGGTAATAAGTCGCATAAGAAAAAGCGTCCTACAGATGCAATAGGGACATGGCCTTTTTGGAATATAGATGTATCCACATTTTTATAGAAGTCAGGTGTTGTTAGTTGTAGAAAGATATTATCTTCAGCTAGCTTTGCCGAAATCCCTTTAAAATCATAATCATCAGTTTTATCATGAAATAAAATAATATGGATATTAATCTTGTCTTTAGCAACAAACTGTCGAACGCTTTTTGCAGAGAAAATAGATGGCAGTAAAAAATTAATATCAGTTGTATAGCAGATCACATGATCCGAGTGTGTGCCTGTCATCATGACTCCTTGAATATATTGAGAGATCCTAAGATCGAAAATAGCATCATTATATTACGGATTGCGTGTATGACTAGTGTTTGCGCACAAAAAGTATTTGTTGTGAGGTTAGGTTGCAGGTGGAAGTCAGATAAATTCAGCTGGTATTTTCTTGAGTGGTGTTAGTGCGTTATGACAGAATTTACAGAGGTATTTAGCACCTTTTTGAGTGATTTTATTATGACGAATGGCCGAAAGTTCATGGGTTTGACAGCCACACGTATAAGCATAGGTTTTCATTTGCCGTGTTTTTGCCTGTTTTTCGGGAAGCTCAAAACTATGATAAATTTCTGGTGGCCTTTCGAAACACTGCAACATAACTGCTTGCCATTCTGGGCCATGCGGGCGAATGCGCTTTCGCCCCCGGCGCTTTTGAATGCCATAGGTCCATAAAATAATAAAATGTGCAATCTCGTGAGGAATAACATCAATCAGAAAAGCCTCTAAATTCGCCTGGGCCAACTTTAAGTTAATACGGATTTTGTATGATGAAGAGAAAGCAGACTGCTGTGCGCAGAGTTGTCCTGCAGTTTGGCCTCGAAGGGAAAAATCAATCGCCAAGTGGGGCAAGTTTATATCGTAGAATTGCTCTGCGTGCTGTAGACATTCAAGTGTTTTTTGCGTTAAAAGCTGTTTAAGTTGATCTACAGCAATTGGATTTTCCATGGTCATCCTTGAAATTAATCTTCCTGAAGGCAATTATCGGGATATTGCTTACTCAGGTTTCTTTGCTTTGATCATCACTCGAAGTGGTGCAGGGTAGCCTTCCGCTGTTTTTGTACCACACTCAGATAAAAAGTCTTCAAGTGAGTGAGTATCAATCCAATCTGTTTGTTGCTGTTCTTCGTAGTTTGTTAAAGCCAAGGAAACACATTCGATATCAGTAAAGCCGCAGATCTTCATCCACTCTTTTAACAGCCCAACACTTGGTAAGCCCCAAACATTAGCCATACCTGCATAGTACTTGTCAGGCATTAAAAAAGCCTGATCATGATCATCAATAACTAATGTTTCAAGTAAAACTTCGCCACCTTTACGCAAGCAGTTTTTGAGCAGTCGAATATGGTCTAAAGGACTGCGGCGGTGATAAAGCACGCCCATTGAAAGCACCACATCAAATTGCAGCTGCATTGTTTCAAGTGGCTCACCGGCAATAGGCAGCATATCGATAGCAGCGTCCTTTGCAAAATGCTTAAAACTCATAAACTGAGTCCAGAAAAGAGGCGCTGGGTCGACACCTAAAACATATTTAGCACCATCGCCAAGCATTCGGAAGCCGTAATAGCCATTACCACAGCCAATATCAAGGACAGTTTTATTTTTGAAAGAAGGGCCGTAATCTTGGAGACGTTTGTATTTAATGGATGAGTTCCACTCGGACTTCACATGAATATCGTTGTATTGCCATGGGCCTTTGCGCCAAGGTTTAATACCCCAGAGATGCTCTTGTAAAAAATCTGGATTAATTACATCAGACTCAGCAGTAGCAGCTGTTTGGTCAAGTGCAAGCCTAGGAGTAGAGCCCACAAGCTGTGACTCAAGCTCAACCAAACGTGGTAACCAACGTTGCATCAAGCCATGAAGTGTCTGCCCATGACATAAACGAAAGAACTCAGGTGCACGGCGCTTTAACCAAGATGGTACGCTATGGCTTTGAAAAGACCAGTTTTCAAGGCATTGGTCACGCCATTGTTTCATCTGTTCTTTGCTAGCGAGATCAATTGTTGCTGGATCAATGGCTTGTTTCTGCTCAGTCATAGGTACTGCTTGCCTTTTTGGATAACAAATCATGGGACAATTATGGTGCCCATGATTCTACCAGAAATAGCAATGAATTTTGAGACCTTAAGGGAAGCCTTAAGTGGGTTGCTTGTTTTTATAGTTATAGAGCCTAAAGCGTTGCTCATAACTTTTGGCTGCATAAAGTGCTTTAAGGACTTCTGAAGCTGATTGAAAGCGAATTTCAGGGTCAGGATGGAGCACTTTAGAAAAGACCATGGAAAGACTGATATGAATCTTATGGGCTAAGAAGTCCATTTTAGGGCGTGGTGCGGATGCCGCAAATAAATGCTTTGATCGAGTATCAGCCCCTGTATTCCATCTTTGGCGAGTCACAAGCTCATAAAAGAGAATCCCAACTTGGTACAAGTCACTGCGCTGATCCCAAATTTCACCACGAGCTTGTTCTGGTGAAAGGTACGAGGGTTTACCTATCCATGTTCTATTATCAACGTTAGCTGCTTTAGCATGGGCACAACCAAAATCAATAAGATAAAGCTGCTGAGAAGGGTTGATGACCACATTTTCAGAGCTAATATCACCGTGAATAACAGGGTTTATTTTATCGTGTAGGTATTCAAGGGTCTCATAAAGCTGAATAACCATGCGCAGTGCCAGAGACGAAATTAAGTCTGGTGGATAGAGGTCGGGTCTTTGGGAAATATTAATAACTTGCATACCATCAACAAAGTGATAGGCATAAAAAGGGACGCCATTTAATGAACCACGGCCGATATATTGCGGTAAACGAGAATGTTGGAATTCTTTGACAATGCGGGTTTCTACATTAAATTGCTTAATGACCTTTTCGTTTGTCACCCATTTATCGCGAATTGTCTTTATAGCAAGAGTCGGCAAATGACGACGTTCAGGAATACCCTTGTAAATCTTACAGATCCCGCCTTCTTTAAAGTGCTGTAGCTTATAGAGCTTACCTTGCACTTCAATTACTGTATCGTTCATTAAATCTTGCTTCATGAATATTGTTCTGTCCTGTTCGACGTACAGTCATTGGTGTTAGTGATGGATTTATTTTAGCATTTAGAGGCGCTCACAAGTTCCATCATATGCATCTTTATATCTTTTGTTGTATGAGGCTGTTTGAATATAGCCTAGACCTTATTAGCTACTTTTGGAAAAAAACACCATTAGGTCGTATTTATAGCATTTTTTCTTCAGGGTAAATACGCCTGTTTGCTCTACATAAACTGTACAGAATATCAAAAACGCAAAGGGATTTTACAAAAAAACCATGGTCTATAAGGATGTTTTGTAGCAGAATACGCTTAAAAGTACTTATAGAGATATTTATATTCGTAGCATAACGGATATTACTAAACAGAATAGCTGAAACTCCACCAGAAGTGCAGCTAAGAATAAGAAATCAGTCAAATAATTCTCTTTTGCTAGTATGGTGGTTTGCTACTATAGTAAAGTTATTGATCAGTTTATGTGACCATAAGGGTAATCTCGCGAGAGGTTAATCGGTTAAACTGACGACCAGTTTTTAAGCAGCAGGGCTGTAAAGAGAAAACGCAAAAGATCAGCTGGTTCGAAATAAATGCTGGATGTATGAGTAAGGGCATTGTTCATGACGACAAAAAAATCTGATGACGACAACTTTTTTGATGATGATCTTTTCGATAGTGACCTCTTTGATGATGACGATGAGGAAAGTGTCACTGTACAAGGTGGCTCATCTAAAAAGTCATCAGGGCAATCGTCCTCTCCTGAAGATGATGAAGACCTTTTCGACTCATTGTTAGGCGATCAAGTTGATCTCCCACCGCGCAATGCCCCTGTAAACAAGCAAGCAGCACTCTCAGATTTTGAAGAAGATCATACAGAAGTTATTATGGATGACTATGAAGAGCTTCCAAATACTTATCTTACAGATGAAAAGGGTAAAGTTTATAACATTAAGCGCACGCCATTTTTAATTGGTCGCTCCAAAGAGTGTGATCTTGTCTTAAATATGAAAGGTGTTAGTCGTAAGCATGCCGAGCTCACTTTTGGTGGTGGCCATTTTGTGATTCGAGATTTAGACAGTCTGAATGGCACTCGAATTAATGGAGTTCCTGTCCCTCAAACGCGACTCAATGATGCTGATGTGATACAGCTTGGAAAACAAAAGTTCAGCTTCTTTACTGAAGGTGTGCAAGCATACGCACAACGGCCCGCGCCTCCAAGAGTATCTGCAAAACCATTACCATCTGCTCGACAAAATATGCAGCAGGATCCCTTAAGATTACAGCAAGTGCAACCACAGAAAAATGCATCCAATGGTCTTATGAAAATGAACATGGTGTTTGTTGGTGTGCTTGTCGTCATTGCGCTCGGTTATGCCATATGGGAAGACATGAACCCTTCAACTTCTGGTGATGAAATGTTTGCTACAGTCCAGCAGCTTGATGCACAACTGAAGTTACCTCCTCTTGGTGACGGCGAGTTTCTTAAAGTTGATAAAGACGATTGGACAAAAACAGGTGAGCTTCCACCAGGTGAAGAAGATTTAGCCCAGTTAACCAAAGCTGTTAAAGCGCAAATGAATGGTGAAAACGTTAATCTTGAGCCCCTTGGAGGTAAAAAAGAAAAGGTTAATCTTGGTGTTGAAGAAGATGTAGAAGCAATTCGTAAGCAAAAGAAGGCTGAAGAAGAGCGTCGTGCAGCAGAAGAAGCACAAGCTAAAGAACTTGCTATTGAAGAGCGTAGCGCTAATGAAAATGCAGAGGCGCGTAACCTGCTTGAAATTATGCTTGTGTCTTATGTCACTGGCAATCAGTTCTCAAATAACGTGACTCGTTTGGATGAACTTTCGGAGTCGTCGTTATTGAATAATAGAACGAAGCGCGATCTACGCAATATGTACCAGTTCTATTCAGGTTTAAGATCAGAGTATTTGCAAGGTCAAAATTTCTTTGATCGTGGTAATCACGATGCAGCTTTCAAAGAATGGCAAAGCGTATTAGTGAAAGAAAAAACAGTGGTAGGTGATCAAAAGTCATATTATGCACGTCAAATTGGTGAGCGTGCAATTGATATGACAGAAGTGAAGGCAAGAGATGCAGAGCAAGCTGGTCAAATTGGTGAAGCGCTGAAACTCTATCGCAAGTTATCTGAACTAAGACCGCAAGGCCCGTTTAAATCAAAAATTGACCAGTTAATGGCAAGTGCAGAAGAGCGATTCTCACAAGCTGAAAACATAATGGCTCGAGATCCTGCAAAAGCAGTAGAGCTTCTCCAGTCAGTGATGGATGCAACACCTCGTGATCACCCATTGCATATAAGAGCTGAAGCGAAGCTTATGTGGATAAAAGAAGGGTTGTAAATTATTGCTCAAGCAGGCTGCAAGTGTAGCTTGCTTATTGTTGTTGAAGAGGATGAAAGAAGTGAAAACAATTGCAAAAGTAGTTTTAGTTTGCAGTAGCATGATGCTGTTTGGTTGTGTTTCTTCAGGTGATACGCAACCTAAACCGAAGCAACAAGAGCAGATTCAAATGCCTGGTATTGATGTAATGCAAGAGCTAATGCAAAAAGCAGATATCATGTACCAAACGCGAGACTATGAGCAAGCTGGAAATATGTATAAGAAAGTGCTTGATGTGGATCCAAAAAATATTAAAGCACTTTATCGCCTTGGTAATATTGCTTTTAGAAGCAGAGACTGGGATAGCGCCAAAAAATATTATGATCAGGTCATTGAAATAGAGCCTCGTCATACTCGTGCCCAATATAATTTAGCCATGACATATCTCACTATGGCAGAGCGTCATTTGAAGTTTTATGCTGCTCACGTTGATTCAAATGCAAATCTTGATTCTGTAACAAAACTCATCACAGCGCTTGAAGATATTTCAAACCCTGGTGCTACTCGTCAGCAATCACAGCAGCCAATCTATCAAGAAACACCATCGTCAGAGTCGTCTTTGGATAAACTTTTGGATGAACTCGCAAAATAATTGGTTAAAAAATATTCAAAGTGCAGATAATATTGAATCTGCTTTTTTTATTTTTTTAAGCGAGATTCAGGGACGTGATCTAAATAATAAAATACCTATTGGTACCGCTTCCTCTCATCATTATTCTATATCCAAACGCTATGGGTCTATTCACACTAAGTTGAATATCTCTATAGTACTGTTCAATAAAGTATTAAGTTGATATTGAAATGCTGTCCATTTTTAAGTGATAGACTTTGACACTACAGATTGGTAAACGTTCGGGTTCTTTTTTTCTATTACTGGAAATCGCTGTGACTCCCAACAACAGGCTTATAGCTAACTTGTCCAATTTTCTGTAGTTTGTTATTATTCGCCTTAAGATTTTTAATCTCATGGACCACTGGAAAAGGCGAGGGATATGACTTCTTCTGAAAGTAAAATTCAAAGAAATAAAAACAAGCGTAATCAAAACGCTATTGATTCAAGTGTTGAATCAGAAAGCCTTGCACGAGATGAAAAGGGTAATCCAATTCAGTTCAGTGCAGACCCTTCTGAGGGTGGCATTGAGAGCGCATCAGTTGCTGCTGCTGATGCTCGCCGTAAGCAAGATAATGAACTAAAGCGCTTACTTGATCGAGATGCTCGTAAAAGTAGCAAGTCAAAATATGGCAATGCTATAGAAAAGCAAAAGAACAGAGCCTTGTCTCAAAATCGCCCTACACCTGATGAAGTGTACACCCCAACAGAATACCAATACCATACAGACCGTATTATGCTTGCTGTTGTTGCTGGTTTAGTTGCTGTGAGTCTTCTTGGTTGGGGGGCTTATATGATGTTTCGTGGCGAAGCTCCAGTAGAGCAAACTCAATTTGCAGCTGCACCATATTCTGAAGAAGAAATCTATAGTGATATGGTTGTTCAAGGTCCATCTGAAACTGAGCCAGAGGCTGTTGCAGCTTCTGAGCCTGTAAGTGCGATGGAAGAAAATCCTGAGGCAGTTAAAGATTCTCAAGCAGAACCTGTTGGTGATGTAAACCAGGTTGAAGAAGCGCAAGCATCGGACTCTCTTGAAGAATTAAAGTCGGCTCTTGGTGAAGACACAGCACCTGTTGCAGCAAGTGCTGCTCCATCTCAAATGGAAGCACCAGCACAGCCAAACTTTGCAAATGCATTTCCGTCTCAGGCTGAGCCAACTGCTGCAAATTCAAAAGAGCAGGGTATTTTTGCTGAAGACAAGATTGCTCGTATGAACCTTGCTCGTGATGTTAAAAACTTTGAGCCCACAGGTATTTATGAATCAACTGATATTTCTTTAGAAGGTCGCAATAGCTTCAGACCAGTGTTCTTTACACAGCTGACAGGTCTGAACGGTCAAACGGTATCTCATAACTGGTACTATGATGACGTGCTTGCTGCATCTGTCAAGATTAAAGTCGGTAGTGACAGTTGGAGAGCATCATCTAACAAACGTGTTGATCTTGGTACACTTGGTCAGTGGAAAGTTGAGGTTGTTGATGCACAAGGCCAAGTTCTTGCTCGTCAGTCGTTCAATGTTGTTGAGTAAGTGCGTCCAATAGAATTTGTTTTATGAGGCGTATGCGAAGGCAGCTTAGGCTGCCTTTTCTATTGGTTCTTTCTAGGAAGAGATGCCTTTAAGCAAGAAGCTATGGTGCTTTTAGGTGTATAACGACTTTATGGACGTTGTCTTAGTTAAAAATGATTAAAAAAAATGCCTAAAAAGGTTGCGCTCTTATGTAAATGTCAGTATCATGGCGTGCATCAACGGTGAGGTGTCCGAGTGGTTGAAGGAGCACGCCTGGAAAGCGTGTATACGTTAATAGCGTATCGAGGGTTCGAATCCCTCTCTCACCGCCATTGACTACAAACGAACTTTCATATGCCCCAGATGGCATAGCCTCAAAAGCCCAGCATTTGCGGGCTTTTTCGCTGTTTGCAATTGACTTCCTCTCTATAAAAACACCCCGTTTTTCTCTAACTTTCCTCCTATATATGCCCCTTTCCTGAAAAACACCGTACTTGGAAAAGCGAAGTACGGAGCTTTTAGTCATGGAAAATCAAGGGTTTGGCAATTGACCAGTTCGCACCAGTCTATGCCTGTCATTGACTACTGGTGAATATCGCTGATCCAATCGTTGAGATCACAATTCGTATCTTGCCGGATCATTAGGATTGGCTGGTACTCATACACTGACTTGTTATAAGGAATCGGCTCATCATCAAGCCCAAAGAATTGCTTCAAAGATTTGCTCAGTGCTGACTTTTGCGTCCTCATGCGGTTCCAATCATCATGACCAAATAACGTTCGTAGGTTCTCGCGGTTCAATCCCGGCCCCCAAAGGGCAAACGCCATTAACAAGAACCATTTGTCAGACGGCTTTTTCTCTCGCTGAGAAGCGACAAACATGCCCGGGATATGAAGGCGCTCATAATTTACGGCTGTCTCTTCGCCACACTTAATGGAAACAACATCCCTAGCAAGGAATGTAATTGATATGTCTTTCCAAGTTGTTCCCGGAGGCAGCACCAGCTGATTAGCCTCACTAGGCTTGGCTGATTTTGGCAACACTGTTTCCAACCAATTGGAAACGATAGTTTGAGCACTGTCTTTCGCCGTGACTTTGCCTGTACCATCAACGGCAAGCACATCATCTATACCGATGAGTTTGGATTTATGCCTGCTACTCGCATCAGAGCTGGCAGTGCTGATGAGATTGCTGGTGGCGGCAATCAATAGAAACGTCTGCTCTCCCATACAAAGCTGATTAACGATTTTATCCAGCTGCGAGGATGTCTGGCCCAAAAAACAATAGACAGGAAAACTATGCTCGGCTTGCGGATTCAACACACCAAATTTCCAAAGGGCCGCATAGCCTGTAATCTTTTCATATTGCTCGGTAAAACCAATGGCGGCGGCAACCTTGGTAGCCAGTTTCTTGTGATCGATGCGATACAGCGCCAGTTCTGATTTTTTGAGCGTGCGGCGCTCGCACTGTTTGGTATCAGATGTACAGATGCCAACAATATCGCTTGGCCCATGCTGCACGACATTCATGTAGCATCCGGCTCGGCCATTACAGGGAATGGCTGATGCTTGCTCATTGGTGATGGCAAGCAGCTCTTCTGGAAAGTTTTGCCATTCAGCTTTTACACCCTTTCCACCAGAAAGCTCTGTCAGTTTACGCCATGGCGGCGATTGATACGGCGTCATGGCTCTCCTGATGCGTTACGGGTTGGGTGCTGTCTTCTTCCTCTTTCTGCTCATTGACAAAGCCACGCTTCCGCAGCCATGTTTCAATCAGGTGAGAATCTTCCTTACGGTCAAAATTGGCCACATTCGGTGTTCGTACCTTGACCATGCGCGGGCGCTTGGCATTTTCAAACTTCACCGAAAAACTAGCGGATACCAATCTGCCAAAGTTTGGAAATTCACGATCTCTTGATTCTAAGGACGCAAACACATCATTTGAGCGTAACGTCTGTTTATCATTATAAGGCCCCAGAAATTGGTGTTGGATTTCAACCAGCTTTATATCTTCCAGCCCATCAATATCAGCACAGGCCAAAGCATCAACGCCGTTGTCGATGAGTGGCTGCAATGTATATTTTTCTGCGCCCGGGAAATATTCAGCCTGACCGAAAAGATGCTGGCTGAACAAATCCAAATACATGGTGCGCTCTTTCTTGGCACCGGACTTATTAAAGACGGCCAACTCATTGTTGGCACGATCATAGACAATCACGTCATGAAACTCTGGACGATAAAAAATCGTCTTGGACTGCCCAGATTCAATCTTGCCCTCACGTTTGGGTAGTGCCTCCAAAGTGTTCCAAGAGGTGATCGAGTGCCAAAATGCCACTCTTTTTTACAGGAAAATAGTCGTATAAAGTTCAGCTATTTGAGGTTATTCAATGG
>CEUN01034928.1_pt1 | contig 36156 bp, 27 predicted proteins | sample 361501 | NCBI WGS metagenome assembly CEUN01 (sample SAMEA2622801, study PRJEB7988) | marine metagenome | biome: marine biome (ENVO:00000447); feature: marine epipelagic mixed layer (ENVO:xxxxxxxxx); material: "saline water (ENVO:00002010), including plankton (ENVO:xxxxxxxx)" | depth 120 m | reverse complement strand
AGGCCGTTTTTTATTTGACGATTTCATAAGTAGCTTGGGCTGACTTAAAAGATGCTCAGGCTAGAGGCCAACTTTGGAATCCTCTCTGCACGATTTTCCACACTATAATGAACCGTTGATGTACTCTATCCATGGTGCTGTCCGCATAGCTCGAGACAGGCGATTCGATTATCTGTCTGGTACAATTTGATAATCGAGAAGAGTTATCCTCCTTCGCCAACGCTTAGGCACATTTAGCTCAGCCTTTGCTAGAAAGGTTCTGAATACCCAAACTGCCAAGTAGTCTCAAATTAAAACTGATCACTATGACCAAATTCGCTCTGCTCTGCCTAGTCATCTTCATTTCGCAACCACTGTTCGCTCAACAGGAAGATCCCAAGGAGATCATCGCCCGTTATTCGGCTGCCGCTCAGAAGGGAGGAGATGCCGTAAAGGGGAAGCTAGTCTTTGAATCGGAAAAAGCTAACTGCACAAAATGTCACAATGTCGGCCGCAAGGAAATTAAAGCTGGTCCGGACCTGATGGTCATTGGAGATAAATTCGACCGAGGGCAAATTATCCAGTCGATTCTGGAACCCAGTGCCAGAATCCATCCTGACCACGCGAGCCATGCTATCACGACCGTCGAAGGGAAAGTAATCACCGGTGTATTGCAAAAACAGTCGACCGAAGCATTGCAGTTGATCAATGAAAAGGGGGAGTCGGTAACGATCGCCTTGGGCGACATTGAAGCACAGAAGCGAGTCAACACGTCGCTGATGCCAGCAGATTTGCATAAGGTGATTAACCAACAACAATTTGGAGACTTGGTGGAATACCTAACCACTTTAAAGCAACAGGATGGTATGGCATATCCAGGCATGCCAGATGAGTTTAAGACGATCAAGAACCAGGTTAAACTCGTCGCAATTCATGACGATGAATATCGTTTTGATCATCCCGTCTGCCTGATTGCCAAGCCGGGGGCAGTAAATACCTACATGATCGTCGAACAAAAGACGCGGCGAATTTATCAATTGACCAAGACCCTGGAAGGGGACAAGAAGGAGCTCTGGGCGGATCTTAGCCATGAAGCGATCACCGGAACTTATGAAGGTGTACTCTGCCTCGCCTTCCATCCAGACTTTGTTAACAACCGCAAGTATTATCTGAATTACCATGTCCGCGAGAATGACATTTTCTCACCGGTCATTGTCGAACGTATGGCGTTGGCCGATTTGAGTAAAGATGCGGGAGGAGCTTCCCGACGTTTACTGAAGATTGAGCAGCCTACCGTGTTACACTGGGGGGGCATGTTAGCTTTTGGTCCCGACGGTTACCTATACATCGGAGCGGGAGATGGTGGTCCACAGGAAGATCCGCTCGGGAACGGACAGAATTTGAGTTTGCATCTGGGGAAGATTCTACGAATTGATGTGGATCATCAGGATGAAGGGTTGGAATACGCGATCCCGAAAGACAACCCGTTTAAGGATGCGGGGCAGGGCATCTTACCAGAGATTTGGGCTTATGGATTTCGTATGCCTTGGCGGTTTAGTTGGGATTCTAAAACCAAGGAAATGTATGTTGGAGACATCGGCCAGAATCTCTATGAAGAAATAAACATGCCGCGACTAGGCGAAAACCACGGATGGAATGTCTTTGAAGCCTTTACTCCCTTTTCAAAGCAATATCGTCGGGAGGGAGAAACCTTTACTCCGCCTGTCATTGCCTATCGCCGTAAGCACGGTGTCTCGGTAACCGGAGGCTATGTATATCGTGGAACGAAGAGCCCTTCATATGTTGGCAAGTATATCTTTGCCGACTTTGAGACCAAAACGATCTGGGCAATGACTCAGAATAATCGCAAGTTAGTTGATGCCTGGATAATCGGTAAGGTGCCTGAGAAGCCTTGTTCGTTTGGAGTCGATCATGACGGAGAGTTATTTGTCATTGGGTATCAGGGAACAATCTATAAACTAGATCTTGGACAATTCGATCCTTGATTTCAGTTGTATAGCGGTCGATTCCCCGAGTCTGGTTTCATTAAATGCTTCAAAACCGACAGACTAATTGATTAAATGCCTGATGTCGTCCGACGCGACATTCCACATACGCTGCATCATTTCCTGAGCGTCGAGATATTCGTAATTTTCGATGTCACCAACGATCCCGTTGAGTGGATGTTTTTCTTGGAGGCTCGCTTCAACTCGGGATACAAACACCGGCATATCGGCCGATAATTCAATTGCTTCGTCCATCGACATTTGACCTGCTTTGATTTGATTGATGCCATTGGGGAATAGGGTAGCGTCTACTAAGTCTGGCGAAATCAATTCGATCAATGCCGTTTCCACTCCACCAGCGTGCTGATCACCACGTTCGCCGGCAAACTGAATTAACGGTTCATGAAGCCAGCGAAATCGATAATTGTCACACGAGCTGATTCGTAATCCTTCCTGGATCGCTTCACGGTGCACAATCGAGCCATGGACATCGACAACATAAATACCAGCTGGTTGTAACCACTTCATTATGGCATCGGTATATCCCGCAACATACTGGACAAGTAGTCCCGGAGTGATATCAATACTCAAGCCAAAGGGTAGTCCCCAGGTAAGGTGTCCGTAATCGACAGGAGGTGCAAGCATAATGTCTGGAAAACGACGTTTCAGTTGGTCCAGTACGGCATAGCTTTGGATCGTGTCGGTGGCGAGCGGTAAGTGTGGTCCATGCTCTTCGACTGCGGTGTCGACAGAAAAGCAAACAATTTTTCCAGTCGCCGGAGCCGGCCATTCGAAGCGAGGCATCTCAACAACCAACAAATCAGTTTCCAGAGACTTGCGTTGATCGCTTTCCCAATAATAGGGAAAGCAATGACGAATACGCTCCAATAAACTGGATTTGACCTCGGCGGTCATGGCTTCATGATAAAGCGGTGGCAGGACCAGAGGCCCCATGTCTTCGATGAGATCTGCTGGCGTTCCCAGAGAGACAATCGGAAGCACAGGACATTCAAATTGAATTTGTTCCTTGAGCTTGGGCAATGAATAACTCGTGAGTAAGGGTCCGTCATTGATTTTTTGCGGTAAGCAAAACGAACAATCGGTCATCTTTGAAATCGAGCCTAATTATTGAATGCGGGAATCGGGTCACCCTACCGAACACGGAGATTGATGGTAAAATTGACCTGTTAGTCGGAGCCAAGCATACCACATCCACTGATGTTGGTGCCATGCGAGGATGACTCCGAATGGTATTCCCGCTTTTAATCTCACTCCTGACAGGATTCAGCTGATGTTCGGTTCATTGGAAATGGCTCCGCCAGATGCAATTCTTGGCCTCAATGTCGCTTTTCGTAACGATACTAACCCACGCAAAATCAACCTCGGCGTCGGTGTTTACAAAGATGAGACAGGTAATACACCAGTCCTTGCCTGCGTGAAAAAGGCCGAACAGCTGCTGTTGGAACAAGAGAACAGTAAGTCGTACCTCGGTATTGATGGGCTTCCGGAATACGGCCCACTGGTACGCAAAGTCTTGTTTGATGGTACGGTCGAAGAAGCACGAGCGGTGACGTTACAGACTCCCGGAGGGACGGGAGCATTACGAGTTGCTGGTGACTTTCTAAAGCACAAAGTAGGAGCTTCCAGAATTTGGTTGAGTAACCCAACGTGGGCTAATCACAACGGGGTCTTTTCCAGTGCCGGATTAGCTGTTGATGCTTACACCTATCTGGATAATACCGGACTGGCGCTCGACTTCCAGGGAATGCTCGATAGCATCGCCCAGATTCCAGCAGGCGATGTCATTTGCCTGCACGCCTGTTGTCATAATCCCTCCGGCGTCGATCCTAGTGCAGAACAATGGGAACAAATTGCCGAGGCTTGTAAAGCCGGTGGCGTGCTGCCACTGATTGACTTTGCTTATCAGGGATTTGCCAACGGACTACAGGAAGATGCCGCTGCAATTCGATTGTTTGCTGATAAAGTAGATGAGTTTTTGGTTTGCAGCAGCTTCTCGAAAAACTTTGGACTGTATTGCGAACGCATTGGAGCGCTAACGATTGTTGCTCAGGATGAATCTGCAGCGACGGCGGCATTGAGTCACGCCAAGAAAGCCGTGAGAACAAATTATAGTAATCCACCTAAGCATGGTGGCGCGGTGGTGACCACCGTACTTGGTTGCGATGATCTGTTTACGCAATGGGATACCGAAGTCGCAGCCATGCGGGATCGTATTAACGGCTTACGTAAATTGTTTGTCGACACGATGGCGGCCAAAAACAGCCCGGTCGATTTCTCATTTATCCAACAGCAACGAGGCATGTTTTCTTACTCCGGTCTGAATGCCATGCAGGTTGATCAACTGAAAAACGACCACTCAATTTACATCGTTGGTAGTGGCCGGATCAATGTTGCCGGCCTAAATAGTGGCAACGTCGAGCAACTCTGTGATGCTATTTTGCAAGTGCTCTAACGAAACGGACAAATTAGAATGACAGCATAATCAATACAATTGGCTCATGCGGTTGCCTGTCCGCCAGAGCCTATGGTTTTGTAATGTTTCAATGGGCTCATATAGTTTTTCCGGTATTGAATTTTTCATCGGCAATTTACACTGAACTATACATAAATGAATATAGTTAGGAAGTTGTTTAGCACTTCACAACCTCTCTAGTTTATTGGTGTTAATTGATTATCCAAATCTGCCCGTTAGCAATGGTGGTTTAAATCGAGACGATGAACTTAAATAAAATTGGATTGGGTGTCATCCTTCCAATCGCCATCTGGGTGGCAGCCCTCGTCGCGATTTATAAAGTTAAATCTCCGGTCGTGGAGCCTCCTGAGGAATTGGAGAAAAGTGTACCGCTTGTCGATTCTGCGCGAGTGAGACCGTATACCGACACATTTGTGATCGAAGCCGATGGGGTAGTCGTCCCTTTTCGCGAGATTCAACTGGCCTCTCAGGTCAGTGGGCGAATTGCCTATAAGTCAGAGAATTGTCGGGCAGGTCGCAAAGTGAAGAAAGGTGAAGAGCTCTTTCGAGTTGATCCGCAGGATTACCAACTGGCCGTTGAGCAATTAAAGCGGCAGTTACGTCAGGCTGAGATCGATCTTGAAGATGCCAGGTTAGAGATCACCAAAGCAACCGATCTTCTTAAGCTTGCGAACGAGGATTTAAAGCTGGCGAGTGCGGAGTATTCTCGACTAAAAAAACTGCGAGAGACGAGCAATGTCATTACTATTTCTGATGTGGAACGAGCTCAGCGAGCAGAACTGACGGCTCAAAACACCGTCGTGCAATACAGTGCCCAGCTTAGCTCGGCACGCCAACGGGAATATAAATCAGAGAGCAGTAAAGAGCTTATGGAGATCTCTTTGCAGAAAGCGAATCTCGATCTGGCTCGCACCACGGTGAAAGCACCTGTCGACGGAGTAATTATTCGCGAGCTTGTGGAAGAGGATTCTTTTGCTCAGCCGGGGACTAATTTGGTAACGATCGAAGATACCAAGCAGGGGGAAATTCGGGCGAATCTAAAAATGGATGATTTGCTTTGGATTCTCGGGGGTATTGATCGCTTGGACGACTCTCAGGGAGCCACGCTTCCCCCCCTCAAGGTGGATGTTAGCTATACATTTTCTGGCGATCGGAAGTTAACGCTTAATTGGGATGGTGTACTAAGCCGGTTCGACGGCCGCGGATTGGATGCGACAACAAGAACGGTTCCTGTGCGAATTGTTGTACCAAACCCGGAAGCCGAAGGGCTTGGGGAAATTGGTTCGTTAGTCCGCGGTATGTTTGTCGAACTGGCAATTGGTGTAGAAAAACAGGAGGGCTTGGTTCTTATCCCTCGCCACAGTTTGACTTCCTCAAATGAAGTTTATGTAGTCATGCCCGTAACCAATGACAGCACACCGCCTCATAATATTCCTGAAGGTCGTTCCGCGGGTGTTTACGGTAAAGTGAGTGAAGTTGTGCCGTTACATTCGGTTGAGATCGACAATGAATTCTTTTGGGTGGTGGACACTGGTTCTAATGAATTAACGGCAAATTCTATTGTGGTCACGCGTCGCCTGTTTGGTGTTGCGGATGGCACGGTGGTAGCGTTTGAAACTGTCCCAAATTCGACATCCGTAGTTGCAAAAACTCCAGAGTCGGAATAATCAAATAAGAGGCAAGTTCCTTGTGATAAAGCGAATCGTTGCATGGGCCATTGACCGTTCGGCCGCTATGAACACGTTGATGATTGCCATTATTCTGGCAGGAATCTTCAGTTTTGGGGTGATGCGCCGTGAGAGCTTTCCTGAATTTGAACTGGAAATCATTCTGGTTAGTGTGCCCTATCCCGGCGCTGCTCCGGCGGTGACTGAAGAGAGTATTTGTCAGAAACTCGAGTCTGCCATTCACCCGATCGCTGGGATTAAACAATTGACCAGTGTCGCGGCCGAAGGCGTTGGCTACGCCGTTGTGGAAATCTATCCTGGCGAAGATGCCCAAAAGATTCTTAATGAGATACGCGGAGCAGTGGATCGCATTCCCAGCTTGCCTCAACTAGCAGAGAACAAAGATGTGCGTCAAATCACGATGCGTAACCCGGCAATCCGCGTCGGCGTCTTAGGGCCTCAATCGGTTTCCGGGATAGAAGCCGAGTTGGAGTTAAGAAATCTAACGGAAGAAATTCGTCAGGAATTGCTCGTCCAAAAACCTCTCGCAAAGTCCGGCCTCCAGGGACTGTTTGATTTTTTTACAGTGAATCCCGAACAGCCAGTCGTCACACAGGCGGATATTCTTGGTGCTAAACCATACCAGATTGATGTGGAGATTCGCGAACAGGATTTACGTAAATATAATTTGTCGCTGAAGCAGGTCGCTCAAATTCTGCGGCAGGAAAACATCGATAGACCGGGTGGAATACTTCGGTCTGAAGTGGGTGATGTCTCTCTTCAAGCGAAGAACAAAGGCGTGACGAGGGAAGAAATCGCTGAATTACCTCTTCTCAGAACCAATGGTGAGGTTGTCTTAAAAGTAAAAGATATCGCCAATGTTTATGATGGGTTTGCGGATGTGGATTCGATTGACGATGTGAATGGGCATCCGGCTAATGTGATTTCCGTGATGCGTTCTCCTTCGGAGGATATTCTCAGAATTGCGGATGCAGTCCATCACTATGTTGAAGAACGTAACCAGACAATGCCTCCCGGGTACAAGCTCGAGGTTTGGTTTGATCAGTCTGTTTATGTTGAAGAACGAATGGACCTGTTGATGACGAATGGGCTTCAAGGCCTGTTGTTGGTATTTTTCGTCTTAGCCTTGTTTCTCGAACTGCGTTTAGCATTCTGGGTTGCGATGGGAATTCCGATTTCTGTTTTGGGAGCAGGGATTGTTCTGATTTATATGGGTCAGACGATTAACATGATTTCTATGTTTGCCTTTTTGCTGGCGTTGGGAATTGTGGTGGATGATGCGATCGTGGTTGGTGAGAATATCTATCGCTATCAGGAAAAGGGCCTTAAGCCTCTTCAAGCTGCCATTGAAGGTACAGCGGAGGTATTTCCTGCTGTTTCAGCCTCCGTTTCTACGACCATTATTGCCTTCGCTCCCCTACTATTTATTGCCGGCATTATGGGTAAATTCTTTGCGGTAATGCCGGCGGCGGTTATCGCCATGCTGGCGATTTCTTTATTTGAATGTGTGTTGATTCTTCCTGCTCATCTGGGACACGAGTCGGGCAGAATTGAATCGGTTATCCGCTGGATTCTTACTCCTTTTCGACCCTTACTATGGTTAATTCAAAAGGCAAATCAGGGTGCATCCTGGTGCCTGCACAAAGTGACTCATCAGTTCTACATGCCGAGTCTTCGGATATCGCTTAAGTTCCCCTTAATTCCGATTAGCGTGGCAACAGCCTTACTGGTGATTACGCTTGTCGTCGTTGCTCGTGGAGTGATTCCCTTTGTGTTTTTCCCCAAGATGGATAGCTTTGTGCTAAGTGCAAAAGTTGTTTTCCCGGATGGAACTCCATCCTCAGTTCCCGATGCCGCGACGAAAGAATTAGAAGCAGTCGCGTTGCAGTTGAAGAAGGAAGTTTCACCAGAAAGGGAACTTTATAAAGTGGTGCATCGTGCGGTTGGACATGCCACAGGATTAGCATCAGATGGTGTAAGTAGCGGGGAAGCGGGATCTTTTATAGGCGTCGTGGATATTGAGTTGGTCGATAGTAGTGAGCGGAGCTATACCAGTCAGGAATTGATCAGTAAATGGCGTGAATTAGCACCGGAATTTCCTGATGCCGAATCTTTGGTATTCACTGAAGGTGGAGGCCCGGGAGGTCCTGGCGGAAAGTCGATCGAATTTAAATTGTTGGCTCCGACGAAGAAAATGGCAGAGCTCGAAGCTGCTGCTGCGGATTGTGTTGCTTTTCTGAATGCTAAGCCTGGGGTGGCCGATGTCGAGGATGACATTCAAATAGGGAAGGAAGAATATCGCTTTAAGATCAAAGAAGATGCTCAGGTGATGGGGATTTCGACGGCTCAACTTGCAGATGCAGTACGCGGAGCATTCTATGGCGAAGAAGTGATGCGACTGCAACGAGGGCGTCACGAAGTGAAGCTCATGGTGCGTTACCCGGAAGAGCAACGTCGACGTCTATTAAGCCTGTCGGACATTCGCGTGCGTGGAAATGACAAAGCCGAAAGGCCAATTACTGAAGTGGCGGAAATCACCAAGGTGCGAGAATTTGCGGAATTAAATCGTGTGAATCAATTACGTTCCATTACGATTACCGGAGATGTAGACCGAACCCAAGGTGTTACATCTAATATGATTTACCATGCTGATATAGGCGACGGTAAGAAGTCATTTATGGATTACTTCAATCAAGATATCAAAGAGAAATACCCCAACGTCTACATTAAGTTTGAAGGCCAGGCGCAACAACAGAAAGAATCGATTGATAGTATGATTACTGGCTTCATCGTAGCCATGCTTGTTATCTTCTTTGTGCTCACCCTTCAATTCAAATCCTATTTGCAGCCCTTCCTTATCATGTCGATCATTCCCTTTGGTTTGATCGGAGCCGTTTGGGGGCACTTCTTTATGGGACTGGAAGTGACACTCTTTAGCCTTTGTGGAATTGTGGCTCTGATGGGTGTCGTCATCAACGATTCGATTGTCTTAATTGACTACATCAATAAACATGGCAAGCGGGACGAAGATATTCTCACAACCTTGGTGGAATCCGGCCGGGATCGATTTAGACCGGTCCTGCTCACTTCTATTACAACGGTTGCAGGCCTCTTGCCGTTACTACTGGAAACGTCGTTCCAGGCTCAGGTTCTCATTCCGATGGCGACCAGCCTTTGCTTTGGACTTATTTTGGGAACCGTACTGATACTCTACTTAGTTCCCACGTTCTACGTGCTTTACTATAAGCTGATTAACATGTTGCCGGATAAGAGTTATGCCTTAGCCACGGATGTTGCGGAACTTTCTATCTCCGCAGAAGAAAGGATGGTTGCACAACCTGCCAGTACTGGGCGACCACTCGCTTCGGCTGATCGACGCTTTGGTGCAATCCTTCTTGACGGTGTAGTCATTGGTATCGGCGGCATGATCCTGGATCTGTTATTAGGCGGGACGATTTTGGGAATGATTGGTATGGGTGGAGTAGCAGATGCCGGAGCCACTCCCGAAGAAACGGCTGCAGCTGCCGCCGCTGGTGGGTTTATACGTGGTTCGGTGGGTACAGTTATTGGCTCGTACATTGCTAGTTTTATTATGATGATTCTTGAATGTTGTACCGGAATTACGCCAGGCAAGTTAATGCTGGGGATGAAAGTTAGCAATGCGGATGGTTCAGATGTAAATCTTGGCAGTATTGTTACACGTGGACTTCTAAAATATCAATACACTTGGTTAGTGGTAGTTGGAACCGTTATAGGGCTGAATTTCTTAGTAACTATTTCTGGAATTTTATCAATCATAATGTTCTTTGGGATCTTTCTTATCTTTGGTAAGGGAAGGCAAACGTTATGGGATAAGATGGCCAAAACATCAGTGGCAATGAAGGATTAATCTCCCCTAGGATCAGGCGACGTGCAGGCGTCGGTGACCGTCGTGGACTAAAACAATCTCGTTTATCCTCAGCATCATGATTTGATGCGGGGTAAGTTGTTTAGAATCTTTGCTTGCGTTACGGTAAGAGCGACAGCACCGAGGTGCTAGGTCTCGGGATCACGTAGGCCGCGATGAGATTGCCTAGCTTAGATACTTCTGCTTCTCCGGCTTCCACCGCAGCTTTGACTGCAGCAACATCACCTTTGATGACTACAGTTACATAGCCGCCACCAAGTTTTTCTTTACCGATGACTTCTACATTGGCGGCTTTGCATGCCTGATCAATGGCATTGAAAACGGCGGTGAAGCCTTGTGTTTCAATAAAACCTAATGCAAAGGAATTCTCTATAGCCATATCTGTTTCCTCTTGATTGTTTTTAGTGATCAGTGGGAGGTGAACAACGTTTTGTTCTAGCAACCCGTTGTATTCTTCAGGACCGTTGACGATCGGTTCAATTTGCTTCTCAGGAGTTGCCAATATTTTTGTGACAGGATCGCCACCTAGTTGCTGAGCTATTTGTTCCCCAGCTTCAAGTGCTGAGCGAACGGCAGCCAGCTCCCCGGTGATTTTGACGACGATTCCCAGGAAGTCGTTGACTTCGGATTGCAATGCTTCGACCTGCGCGGTTTTACACATCACATCCAATGCGATTATTGCGGGCGTGTAGCCAGTAGTCTCTAAAAAACCGTATGCCGAATTCATGGAAACTATCGCTCTAAAGCGTCTTGATGATTCCTGCCCCGAAAGTGAAACCACCTCCGAATGCACAGAGTCCAATCGTTTGATCCTGTTGAGCAGCGGGTAGGATTTCGCTCAAGCAGAGTGGGATGGTGCTGCTAGACGTATTACCGTGCTGAGCAATGTTCGAAAATACCTGCGGGGATATGCGGTGTTGGATTGCATCCATGATGCGTTGATTTGCTTGATGAGGTACGACTAAATCCAGATCCTCTACCTGCAATTCCTCGCGAGTACAAACTCGATTGAGGCTGCTCATCATACAACGTACCGCTTCCTGGAAGACTCGCCGACCCTTCATCTGAATGAAACCGCTATTCCTCAATGGGACCGACAGGGTGGTGCCATCTTCTCCCTTAGCGGACAGATCCGGTCGGTGTAATTTAGCCGTCGCCCGATCAAGATGGTTTTCTCCATACAGTACGGTAGCAGTGGCGGCGTCACCAAACAGAATCGAAGTATCAAAATCGTCGAGGTCCAGAAGAGGTGACAATACTTCTGCTGTGGTTATAAGGACACGCCCATGGGGAGTACTTTGCAGGAAGTCATAGCCGGATTGAAGTGCATACAGATACCCGCTACAGGCAGCACTGATATCAAAGGCCTGAATCATTGTTTCTTTGCCGGCGGACAGGCCATTGAGTATGCGACATGCCATCGAAGGTGTCATCGACATCGGACTGGTTGTTGAACAGATCAATAGATCGATATCATCGATCAACAATCCTTCCTGCTCGAGTACCCGCTGGCATGAACCGACTGCCATACTGATGGCATCTTCGTTTTGATCCACCCAATACCGTTGTCGGATCCCCGTGCGACGAATGATATCCTCGCTGGTCATTTCCGTCGTTTTGCCCAGCAGGAATTCATTGGTGATTAGTCGACTACCTTCATTGAATTGGACATTGGAAAGGCCCACTTCGAATGCTCGGCGTTCTGTCACGGGACGTGACAGTATAATTGTGTTGTTAGACTTTCGTCGGGTTAGCTGTGGAGTACCGTGTGGTTCTTGTGTGATTGGTTTAGGGCGAATGCTGGCATCCGTTGTGAGCTTCACCATCGGTGCCCCGACGCGAACCGTATCTCCGACATTGCAAAGGATTTCCGAAACCGCACCATCGACAGGACTGGTAATGTCAAAGACACTTTTGGTAGCTTCGACGGAGGCGACGCGGTCACCGCATTCCAGAGTCTCGCCCGGCTCGATTAATATTTCGACAACTTCGACAGATTCGTCGGCTGGTCCGGAGCCAATGGCCTGAATGAATTCAACGCCGGCTTCTTTTGCTGGAGCTTCTTCCCAATCCAGGTCCAGATCCAGCAACTCAGCAGCGACTGTCAGAGTACGTTTGAATCCTGGTAGGACGTCAACCTGATTTTCAAAGTTGCAGGGAATAAATGTATCCGGTCTGGTTACTCGGCGTACCGCCACAGGCACTTTGGCATGTTCTGCCACGGTGGCGACGATCTCGGAACCTAAACCGCATGTGTGATTGTCTTCATGGACGACGATCATGCGGGCTGTTTTTTCGGCGGAGGAAAGTACGATTTGTTGGTCCCATGGAGTCAAGCTTCGCAAATCGATGATTTCTGATTCGATCCCGACCTTTTCTAATGCGTCTGCTGTTTTCTCACAGACAGCCACGGTATTTCCCCAGGAAACGAATGTGATGTCTCTTCCGGATCGAGTTTTCCGAGCAACGCCCAATGGAACAAATTGCGCCTGAACGTTTTCGGACGTGGTATGTTCCGAGTCATTGAGCAACGTTTTGGGATAGAAAAACACAGTTGGACGATTGGACTCAAAAGCAGCATTGAGCAACCCAGCGGCGTCATGTGCGGTGGATGGCATCACGACATCCACTCCGGGACAATGGGCCATGACAGACTCATGTGTCTGAGCGTGATAGGGTCCCAGTCCAGGACGGTAACCTCCGCAGGCAATCATGACGACTACCGGCACCGAAGTTTGCCCGTCAGTACGCCAGTGTATCGTCGCCAACTCATTGACAATCTGGTTGTATGCGGTCGGCATGAAGTCCGCGAATTGTATGAATGCCACAGGGCGTTGGCCGACCATGGCACGACCAATGGCGGCACCAACGATGGTGGATTCACTCAATGGCGAATTCATAACACGCCCTGGGAATCGTGTACTTAGCCCTTTGGTAACTCCGAATACGTCACCTTTGGGGTCTTCAATATCTTCTCCGTAAAGAGTGACCGATGCATCGTCAAGTAAATGGTTTTTGAGAACTTCGCGAATCGCATCCTTCATATTTAGCTGAGGAAGATCCGCAGACCCGGGTTTTTCTTTAGAGGGATGAGTCAGCTCCACCGGATGTTGGATTCCAGCATCCATCGACGGTAGGGGCTTACCAGCTTCGAGCGCCTCCTGTTCAGCTGCTGCAAGCTGATCGTTGACTTGAGTCTCCATGATTGAAAGCTCGGATTCAGTGAGCCCCAATCCAAGCAGGTGTTGTTTCGCGATGAGAATCGGGTCGCCGTTGAGTGTGGCTTCTTCGATATCGTCCACGTTGCGATAGACGGTTTGGTCGTCAGCGTTGGTATGGCTCGTCAGGCGTTCCACCTGAAAGACTACAAGTGCCGGCTCGCTGGTTCTTCGCATCTGAGCGACGATTGCCCCAACCTGTTGATCCGCTGACACGACATCCGTGCCATCAATATAGTGAATCGGCAATCCAAAAAACTCGGTCGCCTGCTGTCCGTTTGGTAATGAATAAAAAGTCTTGCCTTGTGTGGTTGTCGAAATTGCCCACTTGTTGTCTTGCACCATGAATAAAACAGGGAGTTGTGAGCGGACCGCTTCGCCAACTGCCTCCAGCCATTCACCCTGTTGGGTCGTTCCGTCCCCGACTCCACAGTAAACAATCGGCGTATCTTCTGGTTGTTTGATGGCTGCCGCTGCACCCACTGCCTGTAAAGCATTGTTACCAGTCGGAGTCACCATACTCAGGATATGAAGCTCTGGGTCGTTGAAGAATGCACTCATCCGTCGACCGCTGCCAGGCGAGAATTCGTTGCAGAGCAGTGTATCGAAAAAGGTTCTGGGAGAGAGCCCACGAGCCACAAGTAGTGCTCGGTCGCGATAATGACAGTGTAGCCAGTCTGCTTCTGTCAGATGGTTGGCAAGAACAGCGGTGCCTTCATGGCCAGCACCGGACAAGTGGAAGAAAGCTTCCCCTCGACTAGTGAGCTCCTGCTCTATTCGATCAACTCCTCGGGCTATCAGCATATTGCGATAGAGCGAGAGCAGCCGTTTACGATCCATCGTTAGCCACTTTGCATGAAAAGCGAGGTAGCTTGCCGCCTTATTGGCAACCAACTATTCCCCCCGAATTAACTCTTTATGCCATGATTCTAGCGGAAATGGCTATTTTCACGCACTACGAAATAACCTGTTTTAACAATCCAAATTGGAAATGTAGGGGTTTATTTTGGGAAAGATTGTGCCCAATTCGAGGCATTTATTGGTTGGCAATTTCGACATTTAAGAGGCGTTTTCCCTCACGGAGAACAAAATCAGTATCCATAAAGGGCTCATAGCTAATATCCTGCCAACGCACTAATCCATCGCCATCAATAATAAATGTCCCGTGAAGCGGTTGTTCTTCGAAGTCGTCGTATGCCCGATACTGCTTGAATACCTCCAAGTCAGGATCATTAACGATGGTGAAGGGGAATTTGCCGTCGAAATTCTTGATGGATTGCTTTAAGCCAGCATCATCATCTGAGCTAACAGCGATTACCTGAAATCCAGCGTCTTCGAATTCGCTGATTTTAGGGACGAACTTTTTAATTTGTTCTGTGCATGACAGACATCCGGCACCTAGGTAAAAGATGACCACCGTTGGCTTTCCAGAGAATTCTTTGCTGCTGACAAAACGTTTGTTGCGATGATCCCGCAAGGTAAATTCTTCAGCAGCAGTAGGGCTCCAGCGGAATGGCCCCAGTGAATCCAGTTCAACACGTTGCCCTACATCATCCTTGATTACCAATTCTTTTTTCCATTCACCCTCGCAGCCTAAATCTGCAGCCAAGGCTGAGACTCGAGTAAACACAGGTGACTGCAGGTCTAATGAGCCGGAAATATTTCGCAGCGTTTCAAAAGCTTTCGTTGCCCGATCCATTTCATCTGCTTCCACAAGCAACTCGATCCAATGGCATAATGGCTGCACTTCGTTTTCGTGGGAGTTGATGTGGCCTTCACCTGTTTTGATGGCCTCTTCCTTATCTCCGTTAGCCAACTGCAACTTGGCAAGGATCATGCGGTCGATCGTGCCACCTTGTTTGAGCTGTTCTTCAGCTTCTTTCGTCTCTCCCTTGCTAAGGTGTTGGTAACCGGTAATCGCTGCCAGTGCCTGTTCACATGCTCGGACTTTAGTATCCCAACTTCGCTTGGCGTCGTTTTTCGCCTTGTCGATAGCTTTCTTTTTGTCTTCCTCTTTTTTCTTCTCGTCTTTTGCCTGTTCTTCGGTGGCTTTCTTTTCAGCAGCCTCCACGGCCTTAGTACGTTCTGTTTGGTTGTGAGCTAAAAGGTCATTCAGCTTGGCTTTGATGGTGTCTGCTTGTTCGTTTTGTTCAAGCATGGCATGAGAGATCCCCACGTACTTCCACTGTTTGACTTTTTCAGTTTCATTTGTGGTTTCTTCCAGATATGGAGTCTGGCTTAAGTCAATCATCTGCTGCCAGCGTTCATACATGTAAAGTGTTGTAAAGAGTCTGGCTCGACCGTAGTAGGAACTTCCTCTTCGCGTGAGCGAATTGTAACGGGGGTGACGGGGGTTTTCAGTCATGTTCTTAGCCAGATTGATGGCATCCTCGACACGGCCGATGTGTAGCAAATTGCGAATGCACCATTCATTGTTATGTGCATAGTTGTGGATCTGGTCTGGTAAAAGGCGATCTCGCATCATGTGTGCATGATCGGTACGTGCCGAAGCTTCCTGTTGCCAAACGGCATCGTCATACCGTTTGAGACGCGAGAAAATATGTCCTGGCATATGCCACATATGAGCAATCCCCGGCGTTGTCTGACCACATTGATTCGCCGAAGTGATGGCGGTAGCAGGATCTTTATAGTCCCATAGATGGATTCGGTAGTGATGGGATGGATGCTTGGGATTAATCGCAAACACCTGTTGGAGAATAGAGTCGATGGCGACATAGCTGGTGATGGGAATGCCGTTGTAACGATTACTCCAAAGTTGCAACGCCAGGAATGCTTTAGCTTCAACGTTTTTGGGATACTTAATACAAATGTCTTCTAGAGCTTTGGTGTACTTCTCGGCTCGTTCTTTCTTCTTACCAGGGTCAGCTTGTTGGTAGGCTGACAGGGCTTCGATGAACCGGCGTTCGACATCGGTGACACCTTCCTTACGCTTTTCGGCTTCTTCCATAAAGACTTTGGCTCGTTTAGAGTTATTGAAGTTGGACATTGCCATTCCCCAATACGCCATTGCACAGTCAGGGTCAAATTTGTTGACTTGCCGAAACGCTCGCTCCGCTTCCAGATACCAAAAACCATGTAGTGCCGAAACGCCCTGATTGAAAAACTTCTGTGCTTCTTTGTTCTGTGTCGTTATCGGGAAATCAACGTTCGACATGCCCGGAATGAGATAAGCACGTTGGCGAGGTCCTTCATTGAAGGCCTCTCCATGATAGGAATGACCTGAAAGTGGGCCAGCCGTATTCTCCTCGTTTTCATCCGTTGCTTTGGCTCCCTCTTGGGTGGGCGTAGCTTCCGGTTTCGCCTCCTGTTTTTCATCCTGTCCCAAAACAGTGTTTGCGGGAAATGCGAGAAGGCATAGCAGCAAGCTTAGCGTGGTGAGTTTGGAGGAAAATGACTTCATAAGATGAGTCCTAAAGTTATAGTCGGAGAGAGTTATGTTGTTCACTGTTTTGATAATCATTTAACGTAACTGGATTGGCGATTGTTCGCTATAAAACTGGGGAAATTTGCTCCAGAATCGACCCTGTTTTTAGCCATCAATCGATATTGACTGTGACAACTTCATCGTCAATCTTGATTTCATCGCCGTGAAAGAGTTTACGTTTTCTGGCGGTACATAGCTCACCATTGACGTGAACTAATCCGCCTTGAATTAGCACTTTGGCATGACCGCCACTTTCAGCAAATTGAAGGAGCTTTAGGAAGTGGTCTAAGCGTACGTGTTGTTGAAGGTCACTGGGAGTTTCGTCGTGATTGGAATTGGAATCCGATGGCATATGAATCGTTATTTCACCTATTGGATTTTAAAGGTAGCTACGACTGGATAGTGATCACTGATATCCCGTTCACTTTCGTCAATTTCATAGTAAATATTGTAATGATCCTCATCCTGCTTGCCGCGGATCACCAGATTTTGAAATCGAGCAATGGACTTAAAGGAGAGGTCGGCCCTTTTGGTAGAATTTTTAAGGAGTTCCGGGCTGATTAAGATGTGATCAAATTGCATCCCTGCCATGTGGGTGGCTCGGTCTTTGGGCTTTAATTGCAGATGCAGATCAATCAGGTCACCCGTCTGACGATCTTTCGACTTACCACACAATGCTGCCAAGTCCTGGTCTAGCGTGTAGTTATGGCATTCGCAAAGTGTGTTGATGTCGCCCAATACGATTACATTCTCTTTGTTTTTCACGTGAGGTTTGACCCAGTAGTTGATGAGTCGACATTGTCGCAAACGAGGTTCTTCGCCCCGAGTACCGGCTCGCAAATGGACATTGCATAAAGTAATTTCGTGAGTCTCGCCCTGATGGCTCCATTGGAAAGTAGCGAACAGATGTTTTGAGAGATTGTAGTAATGCTTGCTCTCATACATTTCATCAGATTGCTGACGTCTTTCTTTGTGAGTCAGTCCATTCTTATACAACAGCGCCACATCCTGTTCGGTGTAAGTATCTCGTCCCTGAATGAAAGCAACGTGATACTGTTGCCCGTGCTCTTGTTTCAATTGCCGAGCTAAATCCTGTACCACTTTTTCGTTTTCTATTTCCTGAAGTGCCATCACGGTAGGGTTAATTTCCGCAATGACTTTGGCAGACTCCGATACTCGCCATTGCCAGTCCTGTTCTGATGGAGCCGAGAGCTTCTTGGCTAGATCTGTTTTATTATCCGACTGATCGTGATCGTAGAACCATTCGATATTCCACGTGCCAATGACAATTTTTTCGGGGGCGGGGTCGGCCGAGAAAGTGACGCTTGTAAGTGAACAAAGGACGGCAGGAACGAGTAGGAGAAGGTAGGATTTTTTCATGGTCCGGTTGATTTGCGAATCGTGTTGCATGATAAACTGAGTATTGTAAGTGACGACGGGCGAGATAGATTATTGTATCCCACTGTCGTTCAAGTTCCACTGTTGTAATTGCTCGTTCCGCCTTCATCGGATTTAAATGTCCTACAAAGTTCCCTTTAATCGCCCATATCTGACCGGACACGAGCTTGAATATGTGTCGCAGGCGATTCAGAACGGAGATCTTTCCGGGGATGGGCCCTTTAGTCAGCGTTGTAGTCAGCTACTGGAAGAACGATTTCAGATTAGCAAAGTGCTGTTAACGCCATCCTGTACAGCAGCCCTCGAAATCTCGATGCTGCTGCTCGATTTGGCGGAAGGCGATGAAGTGATTCTGCCGTCGTTTACCTTTGTTTCCTCAGCCAATGCTATCGTGCTTGCCGGTGGGAAACCGGTATTTGTGGATGTCGATCCTCTGACCTTGAACCTAGATCCTACTCAGGTTCAACAGGCAATCACGGAACGAACCAAAGCGATTATGCCAGTGCACTATGCCGGAGTCGGATGCGAGATGGGCACTCTTATGGAGTTGGCGGATGCCCATCAATTAATCGTGGTGGAAGATGCAGCTCAGGCGTTGAATGCTTCGTGTAATAATCAGGCCCTAGGGACAATCGGAAACTTAGGTGCGTTTAGCTTTCATCAAACAAAGAATTATAGTTGTGGGGAAGGGGGAGCGCTCTGTATTAATGACGAGTCGTTAATCGAAAGAGCGGAGATCATTCGGGAAAAAGGAACCAATCGAAGCCAATTCCTAAAAGGTCATGTGGATAAATATACCTGGGTGGATCGTGGATCCTCTTATTTACCCAGTGAACTGTCAGCGGCATTCTTGTTTGGGCAACTCGGAGCGATCGATGTGATCACCGAATTGCGGCAGCAATGCTTCCAGCGATATCTGGACCAATTGCAACCGTTGGCAGATCAGGGGCGATTGCAGTTACCTATGATTCCCGAATACTGTCAAAGTAACTATCACCTCTTCCATATCCTGCTTCCGACTCAGGACATTCGCGATGCGTTGTTAAAACATCTCAACAGCCGAGGAATCCACGCGGTCTTTCATTATGTCCCGCTACATAGTTCACCAGCTGGTATTCGGCTGAGTGGAGAAAGTGTTCATTTGCCGATAACGGATTCTATCAGCGCACGACTCCTCCGTTTACCGATCTATCCGGACCTGGAATTGGAACTGCAGCATCAAGTCGTCACGGAAATCAGCTCCTTCCTGAACGCATAACCTGCGTAATCCGTAGAGATAGAACAGTATTGGGACCTGAAGTGAGTTATCTGATGGTCAGCTGATTATCGCACGTGCCGAGTGAATTCACCGTACTAGGATAAACAGGGAAAGCGATGCGTCTTCCTTTCTGATTTCCCTTAAATTTAGACCTTTTACACAGTTTATGGTCGAGCAAAAGACAATTTTGGTAACCGCCTGTGGTTCGTCCATCGGACTGGAAGTTCTGCGCTCTTTGCATCAGTCGCAAGCCCCGATTCGGGTTGTGGGAACGGAAGTCTCGTGGTGGGGCAAACAGATTGCTCAACCTTATTGTCAGACCGTGGAAGTGATCCCCCGAGGTGATTCGCCTGAGTACTTAACTGCACTGAATTCGGTAATCGACAAGTACAACGCCGAGCTTGTTTTTGTAAACACAGAACCTGAACTTGAAGCTCTGGTGGAACATCGCGATGCGTTTCAGGTGGAATTATCTTGTCCAGGGAAATTCGGTTTGCAAGCTTGTTTGAGTAAACAAGTGCTGCATGACCGTCTGGCAGGATACAACCTGACAGCAGGGACGGTCGTGGTCAACGATCGTCAAGATTTGCAACAGGCTTTGGATACGTTAGGAAGTCCCGTTTGGTTGCGGTGTGCAGAAGGTCCGCGCGGTCGAGGCAGTATTGTCGTTGAGCATGTTGACGATGGCGTGTTTTGGATGGACTATTGGAGGCGACGTGATGCGGCCGATGATGTTTGGCTTGCTCATGAATATTTACCTGGTCGAAATTTGAATTGGACGTCGATCTGGAAACAGGGCGAGTTGGTGGCAGCTGCCTGTGGCGAGCGATTGAAATATTTCTTGTCCCAGGTCGCCGTAAGTGGCGTAACTGGAAACGTCTCCCACTGTCGATTAGTCGATAGTTCAGCAGTGACACCGATTGCAAGCCAGGCAGTACGATTGGCTGATCCACACCCCCATGGAATCTATGCTGTGGACCTGCGGGAAGATTCTCAGGGCAATGCACGTGTCACAGAGATCAACGGTAGACAAGCCTTTAGGCCGTTGCTTTACACTCAGGGAGGCATCAATTTTTCAGACCTGTTTTTACAGTCCATGTTGTTTGAAGACACTGTAGCCGCGGAACCAGCGACTGTCACGATTGGACTAGAAATGGTCAGAGGTATGGATTTTGAACCTCTATTTCGTCAGCCAGCAACAGGAGAACAACTATGATGACTGATCCCTATCTTTCCATCATCGTGCCCTGTTATCGCAGTAGTGACTGGCTTGCCGATTTATCAGAACAAATCAAGAATGTGATGCAGGCTCAAGGGTGGAGTTATGAACTGATTTTAGTGAATGACTGTTCGCCGGATGGCACCTGGAAGACGATCCAGTCGATTGCCTCTACCGTTCCAAGTGTTTGTGGAATTAATCTAGCTTTTAATACCGGCCAGTTTCGAGCGACATTTTGTGGATTACAGCAGGCAGCAGGACAAATCATCGTAACGATGGATGATGATTTACAACAACCTCCAGAGGAAATTCCTGCACTGGTAAATGCATTGGAAGCTTCCCCTGAATGCGACGCCGTCTTTGCTCGGTATCGAGGTAAGAAGCATGGGCTGCTTCGTAACCTGGGGTCGACAGTGATGAACACTCTGTTCCGTTTGTCATACGGAAAGCCGAAGGAGATTCGCAGTACGACCTTTCGGGCATTGCGTCCTGCTCTGGTCAAATCCATCTGTCAGTATTCGACAGTCAATCCAAATATCAATCCACTTATTTTCCAAACGACACAAAGACTGCGATCGGTCGATGTACGCCATGAAGATCGGCAACGGGGGCGTAGTGGATACGGCTTGATCAAACTGTTTCGATTGATGACCGATAATGTTCTCAGTGTTTCTACCTTGCCGTTGAAACTTGTTACTTCGATCGGAGTGTTGGCTGCGTTGGGGAGTGTCCTTCTGGCATTGTATTACCTGATCAGATATTGGTTGGGAGACGGAATTAAGGAAAACACGGGCTTTATGACTCAGGTGTTACTCATCAATTTCTTTGGAGGGCTGACATTGTTGTCCGTGGGGCTGCTAGGCGAGTATGTCATTCGCATTATGGATGAAGTCCGAGGGCGTCCTCGATTCCTGATCAAGGAGATGACGGAATCGGAGAATGCTCAATGAGCGAGTCCCCGTTTGTCTACGAGACTGGACAGCAGGAAGCTCGGCGAATGTGGTGGACCATTCTTATCGGGACGCTCATTTGCAGTGTAAGTGTTTTGTGGCTTCCGACCACTTATTCGGAAGCAGATGACTTGGGTGCACTCATGATTCTGGCCGGAGAGGATGGGTTCGCTGCTGCTCCGGAAGTTCCATTCTTGTCTTTTTCACTGAACCAGTTGTTTGTTCAGTTATATCAATGGTTCCCGGGATTCTCTTGGTATGGCGTTCTGTTGGTGATGACGCAGAGTGCAGGGCTTTCGTTATTGTTTTACTGTCTGTTGTTCAAACTTAAGCAAACGCCATGGCTTGGAATGGTATTTCCGTTCTTTCTGATTTTTAGCTTATATTCACTGCTCACCGTTACCTTCACACAGGCCTGCTTGACGCTCTTGTTTGCCGTTGCCGCTGCGATCAGCTGTAGAGCATCTTTGAATGACTGGCCGGTGCTGACTCGCAGAGGTTTGGCTTGCCTACTGCTGTGGGCTTTGTTGTGGCGATGGAAATTTGGCTTAATCTGCCTGGTGTTTTTTGTACCGCTGGCCATTGTTCAGTTTTCACAACTTCGGAAGTACTTCAGACTGCTTGCGATGGTACTTGGATTGCTGGCAGTCGACAGGTTTATTCATCATCAGTGGGCCTCACCCGAATGGCATCAATACATGGAATTCTATGAGACTCGTGCCAAATTGTTTGATATGCCGGCAGGTCGAGCGGGTGAGAACCTGGAGCTTGCACTTCAATCTGCCGGTTGGAGTGCTGAAGATTATCAGCTTATTCGTGAGTCCTGGATGCTTTATGACGAACGCTTAACCAATCAGGCATCGATGACTCGCTTCATCGAAGCGGTGGGAAACCATGGAGGGGCCTCAGTCATCGAACAAATTGAAGGCAACCTAAGAAATAATGCGCGGCTTTTGTATGCCTTTCTCCCGATCAGTCTGGCGATAATGATTTTAGGAATCCGGTCTTGGGCGGAGGATCTGCAGTGGCAACGCAAGTCGATTGCCTTGCTATGTCTGTTAGGGCCGGTCTTATTCCTGGCTTATTTTCGATTAGTGCCACGAATCCTGGTTCCGATCTTTCTCTATGGCTTTACCCTTCTCAACTTATGGACCGAATCCGAATTATCGGAAAGTAAAAGCGGGAAACTTTCAGCCTGGAATCAGATAATCAAACTGACGCCAATGCACTTCCTCGCCTTTCTTCCGATCGTGATAGGACTGGGAACCAGCTGTTTGGTCTTACAGCAGCAATGGAAAGATACTCGTGAAAAAAGAGCTGCGTTTACAGCATCCGAGACTTTGGTTGAGGAGTTGAATCAACCCACTACTCTATTGAGAACTCAGGTTAGTGCCTTGCCGGGTTGGGAAGGAATTCATCCGTATCAGCGTATGAATCAGGTACGGGATTTACGCATTATTCCGTCTGGTTGGCAGGTGGGATCACCTCGCTATTTCAATATCTTACGAGAACTCGGTTACGAGTCAGGCTCGCAGTTGATTTCCGGATTCGCTTCCTCGACCGACGATGGTGAGTATTTTGTCCAGCGATTTGCGCGGACTCGAGGTGTGGTCGAACTGTATAGTGAGCAGTGGCTGTCCTATTTGAAACGACATCACCCAGATCGCTCTTTTGAAAATCCGGAAGTGAACGTGATCGCGATTGGAAGTCGAGGCCAAAAACTTTCTCTATTAAAACTGATGCCTGCGAGTGATGAAGAAATCACTCTGGAGTCACTGCTTCCGGAATAGGAACCCATTGGCTGGATCAATGGCGTTAGGCAGCGTTTTATACCCGCGCTGGCTCAAGAGACGGGTCGCAGATTCGATACGTTGTTCACTCCAAAGTTTATGCTCTGAACGTGCTAAACCGTCTCCGGTGAGAAGGAGCACAAACTCGGCTTCGGTTTGCCTAATGGGAGTTAACCACGAATCATCCGGAGCTCCGAAGAGCTGAGTGTTAAAGCTGTATCCTGTTTGCTTGTCCGACAAACTTTCTATCGAGTAGTGAATACTGTTGTACCGACCCGGTAGAATTAACAGCCGAGATTCCGCGGGTATCGATCGGCCTAGTGACTCAGAGATGGATTGGAGGACGGGATTGTTTGCTGGATTATGTTGCCTGCTCCAGTGTTCGCCTTCCGGAATCTGAAGACGCAGGGGATGGTAGCTGTCGTTATACGGAGCACACCAAATGCATGGCAAAATCAATAAAACACCAACGATGACGCGTTTGCCAGAGGACTCAGTAAGCCAGTTTTGGTATCGAGCGTAGACTAATGTGCATGTCAGTACCATGGATGGGATCCCAAGCAACATGTAATGATGGTAGGGGCGAGCCTTAAACTGTATAAGTGTCGCGATAAACGCTAGTAACGCAAAGCCGACGACTCGATCTGTTGGAGTTATCTCTTTGGCCGCTTGCGGCAGCCAACTTGAACGCTTGAAGAATAACACTCCGGCTAGAATCGTGGCGATCCAAAGTGATTCGTCGTGACGGAATTGGGTGTATAGATTAGATAGCCAGGACTGTTCACTCCCGTAGGCGGCGGCAGTCTTAAGTCCAAGACTGATCGGTTTGAGTCCGTCACCTAATATCAATACAGAAAGTAGTAGCGTCACTAAGGCTATTGCGGGCAGGCTCAGCAGAAATTTCCAGTGGTGACGGGACATTCGTTGTTCGAAGAGAAGGAAGAGGAAGCCGAGACTCAGTAGTCCGGCTTGCTGTTTCATGAATACCGTCCAACCTAAAAGCACTCCAAACAAAAGGAGCCTTTTGATTGGCATGGCACGATCAATCGGTTGCCCTTTCCAGACGGCGAGGCCAATGAGCCAGGGGATGATCGCCAGAGATTCTGTAACCCCAGTCAGGCCATCAAATTTGGTTACTAAGACAAAGGTCCAAACCGCTGCAAACCCGGCAAGCAGACGTGAGTGAGTATGTTGTTTGACGATCCAGCCGGTGAGCAAACAGGCGACTATTTGACTCATCTGGTAAAACGATTGAAGGGTGGCTAAGTCTTGCCCTGCCAGTCGCATAACCCATGTCCAGATCACATAGACACCCGGAAAGTAGCTGTGAATATTGTCTGAGACTGGATAGCCATTGATGATGTCACGGCTGTAGCAAAGGTAATAAAACCAATCGACTCCACCGATCATCGAACGACTGATCGACAGGTACTGAAACAGAGTCCACAGAGTTGTAAGTAGTAATAAGCCTGCTACTGTCTTCGCGTAGGTTTGTTGGTAGCCTCGATGAGGACTCTTTGCCTTGGGTCGCCGCAGCAATGGAAAGAAAAGCAAGAGGCTTGCCAGAGACACTACGAGTGCATCGATCGATGAATTCGTTTTTAGCGCTGAGGTATGTAGAGTTGCTATGACTACAAAGGTCAGTATGGCGCAGATTGCTCCCATCCATTGATAACGTGCCGGTCTGGTTGGGGAGTTGAGTGTACTCATAATGGATATATCGTAGCAAATGACCCTTCAAACCAGCATCAATTGCAACTTCTTTGCATCCGAGTGGGTTGGTTTTCATGATTTGATTCAGCTACCATGAAGGGGTAATGACTCCACCTAAGAGATATCTGCCCGAGGATACAAGTATGACATTCAACCGACGAACATTCCTACAGACCGCTACTGCTGCTGCCGCTGTGGCGACAACGCCAACGCTGACTTCAACGGCTCGAGCTGCGGCTAAGCGATTACCCATCATTGACACTCATCAGCATCTTTGGGATTTAGATTTGTTCCAGCCGCCATGGCTTGGTGGTGCCCCTGATGTTTTGGCTCGTAGTTATGTCACGAGTGACTATAAGAAGGCGACACGAGCGGTTAACCTCGCCAAAGCCGTGTATATGGAAGTGGATGTTAATCCAAAGAATCAGGTCAAAGAAGCGGAGCATTTGATTGCCTTATCCAAAGACCCACGTCATCCGACCGTCGCTGCTGTAGTATCCGGCCGTCCAGGTGAAGAAAGCTTTGCTCCTTATATTAAGAAGTTCAGAGACAACACTTACATCAAAGGAATTCGTCAGGTGCTTCATGTGGATTCCGCTCCACAGGGACTTTGCCTTGGTGAGCAATATGTGAAATCTGTTCAGTTACTTGGAAGTCTGGGCAAGAGTTTTGACTTGTGTATGCGGCCGACTGAATTATCAGATGGAGCATCTTTGGCAGACAAAGCCCCGGATACTCGATTGATCGTCGATCACTGTGGAAATGCAGATCCAAAAGCCTGGATCAAGAATTCCGAGGGAGAACCGTGGCATGAAGTGGAGCAGTGGAAACGGGATATCGAATTGTTAGCGTCCAAAAAGAACGTTATTTGTAAGATTTCCGGTATTGTCGCTCGGGCTCCTAAAGATAACTGGGGGCCGGAAACACTTGCTCCGATTATTAATCACTGTCTTGATAGTTTCGGTCCGGATCGAGTTATCTTTGGTGGTGACTGGCCAGTCTGCCGACTTGTGGCCAGCTACAAGCAATGGGTCGACGCTCTCAAGGCTGTTGTGGCCGATCGTCCCTACGATGAACAGCTTAAACTGTTCCACGATAACGCAGAAAGACTCTATGACATTTAACCAATTAATCAATTAACCATTTGGCCAGTTAAACAATTAGACAATTGAAAATGTCCAATGATACATGGCTAAATGGTTAACTGGCTAAATGTCCAAGCTGCTATTGCTCTAAATCGCTATTACCGGCTATTCTCCAAATCGCCAACAATTAAATTCGCTCGGTAATAGCTGATTTTAGAACTATGAATATGAATCGTCCTGTACCTTTGCTGGATGTACCCCGAGGTAATGCTCCGTTGCGGGAGGAGTTTCTTGAGGCTCTGGCAAATGTTCTTGATTCCGGCCGTTTTCTATTTGGACCGGATGTAAAACAACTCGAAGAAGAATGTGCTCGCTGGTCTAACACGAGGTTTGGAATAGGCTGTGCATCTGGTAGCGATGCGATACTCCTGTCATTAATGGCAATGGGTTTACGTGAAGGGGATGAAGTGATTTGTCCAAGCTTTACGTTCTTCGCCACTGCTAGTGCCGTGAGTCGATTAGGAGGTGTTCCGGTCTTTGTTGATATTGATCGAAACACCTTTAATATCGATCCGGCCAAACTCCGTGAAGCGATAACCGAAAAGACCAAGGCGGTCATCCCTGTCCATCTTTTTGGACAGTGTGCTGACATGGACTCCATTATGGAAATCTGTGATGAGTATGGATTGGTCGTCATTGAAGATGCTGCTCAAGCGATCGGTGCCAATATCAATGGGCGTCCAGCTGGTGCCTGGGGCCACTTTGGTTGTATCAGCTTCTATCCCACCAAGAATCTTGGAGGGATGGGAGACGGTGGAATGATCGTAACTAACGATGAAGATCTACAGGATCGGGTTCGTTTGTATTCGGGGCATGGCATGCGTCCACGGTACTATCACAAAGTGATAGGTATCAATAGTCGCCTCGATTCAATGCAGGCTGCTGTCCTCAATGTGAAAATCCAATACCTGGATGATGCAGTCTCCGGACGTCAGAAGAATGCTCAGCTATACACCAAGCTCCTGCAAGAGTCTGGTTTGCAAAACGAGATCACAACACCAGTTTCCCAATACGGGGACGGGCATGTTTGGAATCAGTTTACAATTCGAGTCCATGATGGCAAGCGTGATGACCTGAAGGCCTTTTTGGCTGAAAGGAATATAGGAAGTGAAATTTACTATCCCGTGCCTTTGCACATGCAGAAATGCTTCCGACCATTAGGTTTTCAGCCTGAAGATCTACCAGAAACATTACTTGCTTCCAGAGAAGTCCTCAGCTTACCGATCTTCCCGGAATTGGAAGAGGAAGAAATCAGAATTGTCGTGGATAGTGTCAAACAGTTTTTCGCAATGTCGCAACGCCGCGCTGCTTAATAGCAATCCGGGAATATCACACTTACAGCAGTTCAGCCTTTAAGGTTGAGCTGCTTTTTTTATGACTTCAGACAGTTCCGTAGCGGCGGACTCAATCAGGTATTCAGTACTTTCACCAGTTGTCAAATCTTTGACTTGGAGTGAGTTGCTGGCAAGCTCGTCTTCGCCAGCAATGACGGCGTAGGCAAATCCGCGGGTATCGGCATACTTAAGTTGCTGGCCCAGTTTCTTCGGCTCGGGAAAGACTTCTACCTTGAGTCCGGCCGCTCGCAGGCTAGCAGCAATTTCTAAGTACTTTTCCAGAGCGCCTTTATCGAAGTAGGTTACTAGTACGTCTGCTGGCGTTTTGACTTTGGCCAGCATGTCCAATTCTTCCATGGCCGCGAGTAAACGATCGAGGCCGAGTGATGCTCCGATTCCAGGCAACTGTCGCTTGGAATAGAGTTCGGCCAGATTGTCATAGCGTCCACCACTGCAAACCGATCCAATGCCGGGCAGATCATCTAGAAAAGTTTCGAAAATCGCCCCTGTATAGTAATCCAAACCGCGAGCGATTGAGACGTCAAGTTTGATGCGTTTTGAGGGCACTCCTCCAGCTTGCATACCCGACAGAATCTTTGCAAGCCGCTCTACGCCTTGTTCTCCCAGGTCGTTGCCGGCGATGATCGGTTCAAGTTGCGTCAGGATTTGCTCATTGGTACCTTCCAACGCAGCCATTGCTAACACGTTTCGTGCCTGCGCTTCCGTCGTACCTGCCGTTGCCATCATTTCCTGAATGACTTTGTCTTCTCCAATCTTGGCAAGCTTGTCCAGACTACGTAGAACTGGGGTAGCCTGTTCTTCCAGTCCTTCTTTCTGTAACAAACCGTTCAGGACCTGTCGGTTGTTGAGGTGAATTGTAAACCGTTCGAAGCCAATAGCAGAAAGCAATGCATTGATGACGAGTCCCGTTTCAATGTCCGCGGCTACGGAAAGTGTGCCGATGGTATCAAAATCGCATTGCATGAATTCGCGATACCGACCGCGCTGAGTGTTCTCGCCTCGCCACACGGGCGCAATGTGGTAGCGTTTAAAAGGCGTGCCTAGTTCGTTGATGTGTTGAGCGACAAAGCGAGCAAGCGGAACAGTCAGGTCAAACCGCATGCCCACGTCTCGACCTCCGTGATCCTGAAATTTGTAAAGCTGACGATCCGTCTCTTCACTGCCTTTGCCAGTGAGGATTTCCAAATACTCAAGTGTTGGTGTATCGATGGGGCCGAACCCAAAACTGCGATATACCTCACGGGCTGTTTGAATCAGCTGTTCTCGCGGGATCATCGTTTCAGGCAGGTAGTCACGAAAGCCTTTAAGAGTACGAGGCTGGATGAGTTGACGCTTTTTAGGTTTTTCTGAATCGCTCATGGTTGATCTTTAGCCCAGGACAGGAAGTGGATTAGGGCGGGAACTGCGAATACTTCCATTGGTTGTGGTTTGTAATACAGCTTCGGCATATTCGTGAATTTGTTCGGCAGTCTCGAAATATCGATCGTACGTCCAGTCATCTTCGTACTCACAGTTTTCTGTCGTATAGTCGCGACAGATTTGCGGGCGTGTTTCATAAATGCCACAGAGATTGTCAGGTTGGAGATGTTTGCAAGTTGTATGGATCATGATGTACCAATCATCACCGTCGGTGAAAATACTTGCGCGATCATGAACTAGATACCAGCGTAGAAAGTCGAAGTCTTCTTGATCTTCCGGAGCTTCAATGGGTAATGCGAAGTACTTGCAGCACTTGGCAGTGCAGTGTTCGCAGAGGACTTCCCCGTCCTTAAGTTCGTCACGAGTAGGTTTGGTGCGGATCATGATGGCGTGTAGCCTTAATGTAGGGAATCGAGTGTGCCGTCGACAGTTGGCATGACAAAGATTTTACCGTCTCCCATTCTTCCTGTACGTGCGATCTCTGAAATCTTCTGGACAATCTCATCGACTCGAGTCTCGTCGACCCACAAAGTGATTTCTACCTTGGGTAAAAAAGCAGTGGCGTATTCGTTGTCGTTGTATTCATCCAGACGTTCCTTTTGCCGTCCGAACCCTTTCACTTCGCGCACATTGAGTGCTTCCAGGGGAGCACGTTTTAGGCCTTCCAGAACTTTTTCGGCGAGGAATGGTCTCACAATGGCGACTATTTGCTTCATCGCCTGACTCCTCTAGAAAAACCTAAGGGGACAACAGAATTAGCTGAAGAAATTCTCTCCAAATAGGTTTACCTCAGGCCCCGTTTCCACCGTGATATCTCCGGTGATTTTGCACTGGCATGCCAACCGTGTTTGCTCCGGATTGTCTAGATATGCTAACGCCGGAAGCGGGTCAGGGAATGGAACATTAAAGCACTTCTTCTCTGACCAGGTTTGTGCATTTGTATTTTCGATGTGGCCTTCGGTAACGTAAACTCGACAAGTACCACACTGGCCTAAGCCATGACAGTTAACATACTTATTTAGAGTTGCCCCGATTCCATTGACACCCTGATTGGTGTTAATGTTAAGCATCTTAGCTGCTTTGCGGATCGTGGTACCCTCCGGTACAGTAACCTCTTGGTTTTCTTTCGTGAATTTTACTTTAGGCATCGGATTCAAACCTTGTTGTTGGTCGAGGATATAAGTAGTCACCCTACTAGTACAAATCGAATAGTTGGGGGATCCTTATTTAACCTATATGCCTTATTATGGCAATCGAGTTGAATTAAGGAAGTGGAGGTGGCAAAAGAAACATAGGAATTTGCCATTTGGGACTGAGATTCATAAGGAATTCCAATAATTATGGCCGAGCGGTCGAACTACCAAAATAAAGTTATCAAAAACTACTACGACAACCGTGAAAACATTGCTTTACAACGATGTCAGGAAATCGTGACGGAACTCTACTTAGCCACGGGTAAGAAACGCCAGCGGCAATGGGATTTACTGGCGACACATCTGGAGAAGCTTGAAGTCGCGCAGGCAACAATCGATCACTTGCGCACTCAGGATAATATCGAAGTGGTGGCCAATTTCGTAACGAATCTGTCTAAAGGACGATAGGGGAAGCTAATTTGACGAGGGCTAACTGGAGCTTCGGAACACCAGGCCAACTTATATTCGGCAGGGATTCAGTGACTCAGCTGACTACGCTGGCTGGGAGACTGGGTTGGCAACAGGCCTTGGTGATTACCGATGCTAATTTGCTTGACGCAAAGGTAGTTGAACCTGTATTACTGGCATTGGCTGCGGGAGGTGTTCAAGTTGAGGTGTTTGGGGAAGGTGAAGCTGAGCCTTCCATCGCAGTCGCCGAGGCCAGTATGGCATTGGCGAATGAAGTAAAACCGGATGTCATCATTGGTGTCGGGGGCGGATCCAATCTTGATTTGTCAAAAAACACCGCAGCCGCTTTTACTCATCAGGGGCATCCCACCGATTACTTTGGATTTGATAAAGTGCCAGGACCTACGATTCCATTAGTTTGCCTTCCAACGACGGCGGGAACAGGAAGCGAAGTATCACACTCCATGGTGCTGACGGATACGGAACAGCAAATCAAGATCTCCGGACAAAGCGAGTATTTTCGTCCGGACTGGGCAATCGTGGATCCGCAATTGACCTATTCCTGCCCGCGTCAAGTGGCAGCTGACAGTGGAATCGATGCGTTAACACATGCGATCGAGGCGATAACTACTGTCGATTTTGATCAATTGGAAATCCCGCTGGGAGAAACCTGTGCTTACGATGGCCGTACTGAATTGACCTCTTCGTTGGCTGAGAGAGCTATTCGTATTTGTGGTAAGTCACTAATATCGGCGGTGAATTCCCCGGATGACTATCAGGCGAAAGATCAAATGGCGCTGGCCGCAACCTTGGCCGGAATGGCTTTTTCCAATAGCGGAGTGGCACTGGTTCACGCGATGGAATATCCGATGGGAGGTGAGCTTCATTGTTCACACGGACTGGGCAACGGCTTACTGCTCCCTTATGTCATGCAGTTTAATCTTCAATCCAGGATTCCAACGTTCGCGAAAATAGCGCGGTGGTTAGGCGAAACTGAATTGGCGGACGAGACACAAATGGCGGAACAAGCAGTAAAAGCAGTAGAAAGAATCCGTGAGTCGATTGGAATTCCCCATCGGATAAGGGATATTGGAGGTACTGAAGAACAGCTTCAGTCCTTCACTGAAAAGGCGATGAACATCCAACGACTGTTTTGGTTAAATCCACAGCCGGCCAACTATGACGATATTTACCAAATCTATCGGACTGCTTATTAGCTTTCTGGGCCTATTGTCTTGGCTAGAGTTGCAACCTTTAAACGCTCAGATGCTGAGTTATCCTTCGTCTGATATCCGCAGTGTTGCACAAGATGTCATTGTCCCTCCCATGGTTCAGGGGATTGCCGCTGCAGGTACACGTGTGCGGGAAACTCATCCGGATTACCGCCAGACTCAGGTTTACCATGCGACCTACCTGCCAAAGCAATGGCATGCAGGAGAAAAGTATCCGGTCATTATTGAGTTTGCTGGAAATGGTCCCTATCGTAGCCCTTTTGGTGATGTGAGTTCGGGACGGGTGGAAGGTAGTTGCCTGGGGATTGGAATCAGCCGTGGTGAGAAGTTTATCTGGGTTTGTTTGCCCTATTTAAATAATACCGGAGTGGAAAATGTTACGCAGTGGTGGGGGAATCCCGCCAGTTATGATCCACAACCTACGGTAGAGTACTGTAAGAAAACGGTGGCATGGATTTGTGAAACTTATGGAGGTGACCCGGAACGCGTGCTGCTGGTTGGATTTTCCCGCGGCGCGATCGGATGCAATTATCTTGGATTGTATGACGATGAGATTGCGGGGTTGTGGAAAGCTATGATCCCCTATAGTCACTATGATGGTGTACGTCTTTGGGGGTATCCCAAAAGCGATGTGGCTTCGGCTCGAACACGACTCAAACGCCTGCGTGAAACCCCGCAGCTGATTTGTCACGAGGATAGTGGCCGTAGTGGATTAGAGGCTACAACGAAATATTTAGACCGAACGGCGATCCCCGGTAATTTCACTTTTTTGTCGACGGGATTTCGGAATCATAATGATGCCTGGGTATTACGCCCCAGTTCGGCACGCGCACAATTACGTCGTTGGGTACAGCGTCATGTGCTCGAGGATTAACCCCTGTCCTACTTTTGTTTAAACCGCATTGAGTTGAATTATGTCTGAGAGAAAACTGATTATTCTGACCGAAGGTCACTCCAACCCCCATACAGCCAAAACTGGTTGTAGTGTAATCCGCTATCGTCGTGAGGAAGTCGTTGGCGTGCTGGACGCGACACTGGCTGGCCAGAATGTTGAGGAATATTTGGGAGTCGGTGAGGGACTCAGGTTTATCAGTCGTATCGACGAGGCCGCTCAGGCTAACTGTCTGTTGATCGGTATTGCTCCTCCGGGTGGAAAAATTCCAGAGTCCTGGCGTCCGATTATCTTGCAAGCGATTGCCAGTGGGATGAATGTCGTTTCCGGTTTACACGACTTTGTAACAGACGACATGGAATTTATCGCTGCCGCTAAGCAGCAAGGTGTTGACTTGGTGGATGTCCGAAAGAACGACTTCACTGCAATCGCACGGCGACCTGGATTTCGCAAGGATTGCTTCAGAGTTCATACCGTCGGACATGATTGCAGTATTGGCAAAATGGTAACGGCGATCGAAATCACAGAAGGTCTTAAAGAACGTGGCGTAGATGCCAAATTCTGCGCGACCGGTCAGACAGGGATTATGATCGAAGGTTCGGGGTATCCAATGGATCGAGTCATCGCCGATTTTATTAGCGGGGCAGCTGAGCAACTGGTGCTCGAAAACGAACAGCACGATGTCCTGTTAATCGAAGGGCAGGGGAGTTTGGTGCATCCAAGCTATTCGGCAGTGACGTTGGGAATATTGCACGGTTCGATGCCACATGCCTTAGTACTCTGTTATGAAGTTCTGAGGGATAAAGTGACCGGCGTCGAACATGTGGCGATTCCTGATCTACCGGAGGTCAGGCGTATCGTTGAAGTGATGTCCAATGTCCACCATGATTGTGAAGTCATTGGCGTGTCTATGAATAGTCGTCGAGTGACGGAGGAAGAAGCACTGGCTGAACAACAGCGAGTGGGTGAGTTGCTGAATTTGCCTGTGACAGATATTTTCCGCTTTGGTCGCGAGTCATTGGTCGATGCAGTATTAGAAGCACGTGAGCGTTTTCTTGCTGCCGTGTCTGGTTTAGAGTGAGCGTTAAATATGAAACTCATTATTCACGATTATGAACTCCCGCTATTGCATCCATTTACGATCTCTCGTGAGACAATTGATGTTCAACCGTCTGTGATCGTCGAATTGACCGACGGTGAATTCTCGGGGTACGGTGAAGCCACGACTAATCGTTATTACGGCGCTACGAAGGAACGCCTACGAGAATTGCTCGAGTCCTTCTCCAAGACGGTGGAGCAAGCTACGTGGGACGATCCGGCGGAATTATGGGAGTTGGCAAATGCACAAATGAAGGATTCGTTTGCGGTTTGTGCTTTGGATCTCGCTGCACATGACTTGTGGGGTAAACGTCTGGGGAAACCAGTTCATGAACTGTGGGGATTGTCGACCGAAAATACGGTAGTCAGTAACTATACCATTGGGATCGATGAAATCGAGGTGATGGTACGAAAGATGGCCGAGTTTGGAGATTGGCCAGTCTACAAGATTAAGCTGGGGACGCCGCATGATCTGGAGATTGTTGAGCAGTTAAGAAAACATACTGATGCAGTTTTCCGAGTGGATGCTAATTGTGCCTGGACCGCTGAGCAAACCATTGCGAATTCGAAACCATTAGCGGATTTGGGAGTTGAATTCATTGAACAGCCCCTGCCTGCTGAGCAGATCGAACAAATGGAAGAGGTTTTTGATCGCTCGGCTTTGCCTGTCATTGCCGATGAAAACTGTCTGGTTCCGAAAGATGTCGAGGCCTGCATTGGGAGATTCCACGGGATTAATATCAAGTTGGTGAAGTGCGGAGGACTGACGCCCGCTCGAAAAATGATTGAATTGGCACGAGCTGCAGAGTTAAAAGTCATGGTGGGGTGTATGACCGAATCGACCGTTGGGATTTCAGCCATTGGACAACTGTTGCCTTTGCTCGATTATGTTGATATGGATGGAGCGGCGTTATTGGCAGAGGATATTGCTACCGGCTGTGCAGTCCGACAAGGTGTTTGCCACTATCCGGACGTGCCAGGAAATGGTGTGACTCTAATTAAGTAGATCTTCAGTCAAATAACTCCAGTTTTGGCTACTGAGTTACTGGTTGGTCTGGTGATGAGGTTTTTGAATTCTAAAGTGGTCAGAGTGGAGAGAAGCTTGCCGGTCGTGAGTTGATCAGGAATGACTAGTAAGTCGATAAGGGTCGGAGTATTGGGGATCAGCTCGAAGACAAGTTTTTCGGTGGCGGAGAGTTGTGGTTCGGTTGCCAGAGTGATAGGAGCCGTGCTGCCGAAGTAGTTTGGGAGTGCCTCCAGAATATCTTCAATAGATTCCACGAGTTGAGCACCATCTTTTATTAGCTTGTTACACCCGCCGGCCACCGCCGTGTCAATCATACCCGGTACGGCCATGACTTCACGGTTTTGCTCTATAGCATGCCGAGCAGTAATTAAAGCACCTGATCGCGTCGCCGCTTCCAGTACCAACGTGCCTACACTGAGTCCTGAGATAATGCGGTTACGACGTGGAAAGAGCTGGCTGTGAGGCGGAGAAGAAGGAAGTACTTCGCTCAGTAGTAACCCGTCCTTTACGATCTCCCTGGCTAATTCCTGATGACTAGACGGGTAGACGTGCTGAAGTCCGGATCCCAGTACAGCGATGGTGGGTCGGTATTCAGACAATGCGGCTTCATGCACAACACGATCGATACCTCGAGCTAACCCGCTGATAATAGTAAAACCTCGGCGACTCAACTTGGCAGCCAGTTTGTGTGCGACTCGCTTCCCGTATAGAGTCGGGTGTCGTGTGCCTACCATCGCGAATCCAGAGAATTCTAATTTCTGGAGACTTTGGAGGTTTCCCTCGCAAAATAAAACAGGAGGAGGTGACGGAATCTGTTTTAACAACTCAGGGTATTCGTCGTCATGGTAAAGCAGAATCTGAATTCCGTGCTGTCGGCAGAATTCTATTTCCCCTTTTAGCTGATGACGCAATCGCTGGCTGTTACGGATGACTTGGATTAGCTTTTCACCGATACCAGAAATAGATCTAAGTTCACGGTCGGTGGAGTTTAAGATACTTGATGCACACGGCTTGTCAGAAACCAGCTTGAGAAATGTAGCCGGTCCGATCCCCGGAGAGAAATTCAACTGAAGGTAGTCTATCAGTTCGGTCTCGGTCATAGATGATGGCCCTCATTGGATAATGTGAACTCCTGTGAATGGCTGGATAAGTCTTTCAGAGGTTTTCAACACACAAGAACATTGCATGGCTTTTAGCCTCTCCGTTTCAGCCAGCCTTTCGATATCTTAGTGGGCCTACCTGGATCGGTAAATCAATATGATGCCACCAAGGTGTCGATGTGTATTCATAGTGATATCACTATTGGGATGGCTGTTGGGGCC
>CEUN01064497.1_pt1 | contig 36438 bp, 17 predicted proteins | sample 361501 | NCBI WGS metagenome assembly CEUN01 (sample SAMEA2622801, study PRJEB7988) | marine metagenome | biome: marine biome (ENVO:00000447); feature: marine epipelagic mixed layer (ENVO:xxxxxxxxx); material: "saline water (ENVO:00002010), including plankton (ENVO:xxxxxxxx)" | depth 120 m | reverse complement strand
AACTCAGACAACAAGCTCGAACAGGCAAACCCCGGTTACCTGCAAGTTTTGATAAATTCGGACCTACAAGAGCAATTGTGGCTTGCCAATGCTGATGACCCTGACAATCCCAAAAGCGGCCGTGCAGCAATTGCAGACTGGCTGACGGATGTCGAGCATGGAGCAGGTCATTTATTGGCTCGCGTCATGGTAAACCGCATGTGGTATCACCATTTTGGTCGCGGCATTGTGGCTACTCCAAGCGACTTTGGCACTAGAGGAGAAATGCCTTCCCACCCTGCACTGCTTGACTGGTTGGCGACTGAATTGATCAAGAACCAATGGCGGCTCAAGCCCATTCACAAACTCATCATGACGAGCGCCGTGTATATGCAGGACACAGAAATAACGGAATCTGGGGAAAAGCTCGATCCGGAAAACTTCTTGCTGTGGCGACGTACGCCCCGCCGTCTGGAGGCTGAGATTATTCGGGACTCATTATTGTCTGTCAGTGGTACACTCGACAAAAACATGTTTGGCAAAGGCAGCCTCGACCAAAACCAAACCCGACGCAGTGTTTACTTCACTGTAAAACGAGGTCAGCTGATTCCAATGTTGACGCTGTTTGATGCGCCCGATGCAATGCAGGGAATTGCAACGCGTGAGCAAAGTACGGTTGCCCCGCAAGCACTGGCGATGCTCAATTCACCGATTATTCGCGGTATGGCAACTAAATTTGCAGCTAGAGTACGGCCTAATGCAGAAACCTCAATTGATCAGGCAATCGACAGTGCCTACCAGATTGCCATCGGTCGGCCCGCATCCGATTCAGAAAAGACAACCATGTTCGACTTTATTGAACGTCAGAAGTCACTTCGTGCGGAAAAGGACAATGCTGAAGAGCTTGCTGTACAAGACTTCTGTCAATTGATCTTGTGCTTGAACGAATTTCTCTACATCGAATAACCTAAGTATCCTGTCAGTCAATAACGACTGAAAATGTGAAAGTAACCACTATGCATAATCCAATGAGAAATACCATTGAACAACGTCGTGCGTTTTTGAAACACGCCGGATTAGGGTGTGGTTCATTAGCCTTAACGAGCTTGTTGCATCAGGAAGGCGTGATCGCAGCCACACCGGAACGATCCAATCCACTTGCCGAACGCTCCTCGCACTTTGAACCTAAGGCTAAGGCCATTATCTGGTTATTTCAAACCGGTAGCCCTTCACAGGTGGATACATTTGACCACAAGCCTGAACTAGGCAAACGTGACGGCACACCCCTAGCTGGTGCAGACCCAAAAACTGGTTTCTTCACGACAAGCGGAAAATGTCTAAAGTCCCCGTTTAAATGGAAACAACATGGTGAATCCGGTGCATGGACCTCAGAGATTTTCCCGGAAATCTCCAAGCATGTGGACGACATCGCATTTGTCTATTCCTGCTATTCCCAATCAAATAACCACACACCGGCGATGCTGGAATTAAATTCTGGCATGATTCGCCAGGGATTCCCAAGCATGGGATCGTGGTTGAGCTATGGACTTGGAAGCTCGAATTCAAACTTACCGGCATTCGTCGTGATGCACGGCAAGAAACCGCGAGGTGCAGATCCGATTTGGTCATCTGGTTTCTTACCATCGGTCTATCAGGCTACATCGCTTGATCCACGTGGAGAAAAGCCTATTAAGAACCTCGAGCGTCTAGCAGATATCAACAACGAACAACAGCGTTCGTTCCTCGATACGCTGAAAGGTGAAAATGCCAAGTACGTAAAACGACGACCGTTTGATGGTGATTTAAACGCTCGACTTGAATCCTTTGAGCTGGCGTATCGAATGCAGGCAGCAGCACCCGAAGCATTTGATATCGCCCGTGAAACGGAAGCCACACACGAAGCCTATGGCTTAAACAAAGACGCGTCCAAGGATTACGGGCGGCAGTGTTTAATCGCCAGACGGCTCGTTGAACGGGGTGTCCGATTTGTTCAGGTTTTTGCAGACATTGCCAAAACTCCTGGCGGCGGTGTAAACGATGTACCTTGGGATGCACATAGCGACGTACGTGAAAACCACGGCACATGTGCGGCATCAGTTGACCAACCAACCGGCGCGCTGCTAACCGACCTCAAACAACGTGGCATGCTGGAGGATACGATCGTGATCTACGGTGGCGAGTTTGGTCGCACGTCAGATTCACAAGGCACGAATGGACGGGATCATAACCCAAATGCATTCACAACTTGGTTTGCCGGCGGTGGATTCAAGGGTGGAACGCAGTATGGTGCCACAGATGAGTTTGGATACAAGTCAGTGGAAAAGAGAGTGAATGCTCACGACATCCATGCCACCATATTACATCTAATGGGAATCAATCACGAAGAATTGACATACCGATTTAACGGCAGGGACTTCCGCCTAACAGATGTGGAAGGTGAAGTGCTTCATGATATCCTTAGCTAGCAGGAGATTGTAGAATAACGAATAGACGTTATTTTACCGCTAGCCAAACGAATCAAAATGAAGCAGCTTACTCTCGTACTATCCGTGATCCTTTGCACTTCCGCACCACTTCATGCCCGGAAGGATACGCAAAGCGTCGACTTTTCACGCGACGTATTACCAATCCTCTCTAACAAGTGCTTTGTATGCCATGGTCCTTCCTCTGAAGATCCAAATCAACTTCGACTCGACACCGAAGCACTAGCAACTAGTGATCGTGGTGGATATCGCGCCATTGATCAGGCAAAACCAAACAAGAGCGCCGTCTTGGAACGCTTGCACTCAGCGGACGAACCCATGCCGCCGGTAGACGCTGAAAAGCAACTTACCGAAAGTGAACGGGCTATTCTATCTGCCTGGGTAAAACAAGGCGGTAAATATACGAAGCACTGGGCATTTGTTGCTCCCGTCATAACTCCCACGAAGTCAGCACCAGATGCAACAGGAAGTGCGGCACTCGACGCATATATAAAGGATGCGCTTAAAGCAGCGAAAGCCTCTCTTCATAAACCGGCGGATAAAACAACCATTGCACGTCGAGTATCACTAGTCCTCACGGGACTTCCACCGGAACTCGATGTCTTAAATGCATACCTCGCTGATGATAGCGATTCAGCATATGAGACTCTCGTAGATACATTGCTCGCGAGTCCTCGATATGGCGAACATCAGGCGCGTTTTTGGCTTGATGCAGTACGTTATGGTGACACCCATGGATTACATCTGGACAACCGGCGTGGAATCTACCCGTATCGCGACTGGGTCATCGGCGCGATGAACGACAATCTGCCACTTGATACGTTTATCCGCTGGCAACTCGCCGGCGATTTATTGCCTAATCCGACACTTGAACAACGTGTGGCAACCGGATTTGTTCGCATGAATCCATCAACGGCCGAAGGCGGTGCAATCCCCGCAGAATTCCAGGCCAAGAACAACTTTGACCGCACCGAAACACTGGGAACAGTGTTACTGGGCATGACGTTGACCTGTGCTCGCTGCCACACGCACAAGTACGACCCAATTACTCAAACAGAGTACTATCAGTTGTTCGCTTTCTTCAACAGTACGGCTGAAAACTCGATGGACGGCAACTCATATACATATGCCCCCATTCTCCATGCTCCGAAGGATCAGGCGGGCTGGATTCAGTGGAAACAAATCGAACGTGATCGATTAGCACTAATAAACGCATCGGACAAGGATATACGAAAGTCGCTGGCCGAAAACCAGGGTGCACTTACAGCGTGGAACAATGGCGGTCTGGATGAAAAGCTCGCACTACTCGCCGATCCGAATGGCGGCTTAAAAGATTCCACGCATCATCAAAAAGCGGTTTCCATCAAAGCAACAATCGATGCTGCATCGAAAGAGTTTACAACAACACTCGTCACAAAGGATTTGGACAAACCTCGTGAAACGAAAATTCTACGTAGAGGCGAATACAACCTGCCAATCGGTGATGCTCTCGAGCCCGGCGTATTGAGTGTCATGGGCAGCCTGCCGGAAGATGCACCGAAAAATCGGTTAGGGCTCTCCGATTGGCTACTAAGCGACGAGCATCCACTTGTTAGCCGTGTGCTGGTAAACCGCATTTGGCAACGTGTGTTTGGACATGCCATTGTACGTACACCGGAAGATTTCGGCTTACAAGGACAACATCCGACTCATCCGGAGTTGCTCGATTGGCTAGCGGTAGAATTGCGTCAAACAGATTGGAATCTAAAGGCCATGCTCAAAATGATGGTCATGTCCGATACCTTCAGGCAATCTTCGTCTCGCCGCAGAGACTTGGACGATCCGGAAAACACACTGTTTGGGCGTGGCCCGAGTTATCGTTTGGACGCAGAAGCACTGCGCGATATCGGACTTTGGTCCAGCGGTTTAATGGACCCACACATGGGTGGTGAAGGCGTAAAACCATATCAACCAGCAGGTATGTGGAAAGCACTTGCTCATCCAGGTAGCAACACGAAACAGTACGTTCAGGATAAAGGTGCCCTACTCTATCGAAGAAGTATTTACATCTACTGGAAACGCACCAGCCCGCATCCCATGATGACCCTATTTGACGCACCCGACCGGGAATCCAGTTGTGTGCGGCGTGCCCGAACAAATACTGCACTCCAGTCACTCGGATTACTAAACGAAATCCAGAGAATCGAAATGGCACATGGTGTGGCGGAACGACTATTGAAGCAAGCCGATTCAACAGAAGAGCGGCTGGATCTTTTGTTCAAGCTGCTGACCAGTCGCTCACCAACAAAACGCGAGGCTGAGGCTTGTAACACGCTGCTTAGCATCATGCTGGAACGTTTCGAGGCTGCTCCGAATGATGCACTCGAGTTACTTGCTATCGGAGAAAATACTCGCGATGAGAGCTTAGACGCGGAAACGCTTGCTGCCTGGACCCAAATTGCGGTCACGGTACTCGCCAGCGATCCGGCAATCCTCGTTTATTAATTAGTTGCTTTTTTAAGTCGTACATCCATCGGTACTCCTGAAAGAACACGCACGATGAATTCTGTAGACCCAAGACGCGAACATGAACTAATGCTCACACGCCGTCAATTATTTGGCCGCAGTGCACTTGGGCTTGGAACTGCCGCCATGGCCGGCCTGCTCGGTAATGATCTGTTAGCGGAAAACAAAGGCCTACCCGATCTACCTCATCACACACCAAAAGCAAAACGAGTCATTTATCTGTTCATGAGTGGTGGCCCAAGTCATCTGGACCTTTGGGATTATAAGCCCGGATTAGTAGACAAGTACGGTGAACAACTCCCAGAACACGTTCGCGACGGCCAACGTGTTACAGGAATGACCGCAAATCAAAAGAGCGGACTTCCGATTTGTCCATCAAAATACAAATTCACCAAACAAGATAACAATGCAGACGGAGTTTGGGTAAGTGAACTACTCCCACATACCGCAAGCGTGGCCAAAGAATTATGCGTCGTCCACTGCACATTTACCGAAGCCATCAATCACGACCCTGCTATTACCTACATTCAGACCGGCAGTCAAACACCCGGTCGCCCAAGTCTAGGTGCATGGCTTAGTTACGGACTTGGCACAGACAATGAGAACCTACCTCATTACGTAGTAATGCACGCTCATTCCAATCACGCCGAGCAGAGTCTTTTCAACCGACTTTGGGGCACAGGTTTCATGCCAGCGGATCATCAGGGCATGCTCCTGCGAAGCCAGGGTGACCCGGTATTATTCCTAAGCAATCCGAAAGGCGTTTCTCGCAAGGACCGACGTGCACAACTTGATGCGCTAGCTGCTATTAATCAGGGTCAAGCTGACTCATTTGGTGATCCGGAAGTACTCGCCAGAATCAAGCAGCACGAAATGGCATATCGCATGCAAATGTCGGTACCTGAGCTGATGGATATGTCAACGGAAACTGAGGAGACATTTAAACTCTACGGTGACGCCGCCAAAACTCCTGGCAGTTTTGCCGCCTGCTGTCTAACCGCCCGACGCTTAGCTGAAAGAGGTGTTCGCAACATCCAGATTTTCCATCGCGGCTGGGATGCTCATGGAAATCTGGTCGGAGAACATGGGTCACAATGCAAAGATGTGGATCAAGCATGTGCTGCATTGATTAAGGATTTAAAGCAACGAGGTATGCTAGACGAAACACTGGTAATCTGGGGCGGCGAATTCGGTCGAACCGTTTACTGTCAGGGTGGATTGGGCAAAGAAAACTATGGACGAGACCACCACCCACGCTGCTTCTCAACATGGATGGCAGGCGGTGGAATCAAACCCGGCATCACGTACGGTAAGACTGACGAGTATGGATACAACATTGCTGATGAGCACGGCCAACCACTTGATCCCCAACCAACGCACGAATCATGGACTCCCGGCACGATGCACATACACGATCTAAACGCAACGATTCTGCATCAAATGGGCATTAACCATGAACGCCTTACTTATCGCTATCAGGGAAGAGACTTCCGCCTAACTGATGTACATGGCCACGTGATTCACGACATTATCAGCTAGCAAACAGGCACATCCCAAAGTGCCGTTCTAATGTACACCGTGCGGGACATTGAACGTGACAAGACAAACACAGGCAAATCTTTCTATCCTCAGCTGTGTTGTGTTATTGGCGTTTGGTGGTAATGCGACTGCTCAAGACGATCCTGACTTCTTCGAAAAGAAGATTCGGCCACTTCTTGTGAAGCACTGCCTCGCATGTCATGGCTCGAAAAAACAGGAAAGCGGCTTGCGACTGGATACCCGCAAGTCAGCAATCAAAGGTGGTGAGGTTTACGGCCCGGCATTTAGTGAGAAGTCGCCATCCGACAGCAAGTTACTTGCAGTCATTCGTCATGAAGATGACATCACAATGCCTCCGAACAAGAAACTAAGCGCGTCTGACATAGCTCTGTTCGAACAGTGGTTGCAACAGGGGGCGATTTGGCCAGACCCTGTCGAGCAAGCTTCAGGGCCATCCATTGCCGAAAGATGGAAGACCCATTGGGCAGCATCACCCCCAAATAAACCACGAGTACCTGCGACATCTCAAAAAGAAGAAATCCACAATCCTATCGATGCCTTTGTAATGGCTCGTCTAGAGGCTGCAGGTTTAACCCCATCAGAACCCGCAAGCCCTCTCGCAATCATAAAACGCACTTATTACACGCTTATCGGTTTGCCCCCGCCTATAGAACAAATCCGAAAGTTTGAAAACGAATACGTGTCCGATCCGAAACAGGCTATGGTGACTCTAGTTGATTCATTGCTAGCTTCCGAGCACTACGGGGAACGATGGGCACGACATTGGATGGATATAGCGCGATATGCCGACACGAAAGGGTATGTGCGACTAAATGAGCAAACAAACTTCTACCATGCCTGGACATACCGCGACTATTTAATCAACGCGTTTAATAATGACAAGCCTTACGATGAATTCATCAGGGAGCAACTCGCAGCAGATCTGATGCTCGATGGCCCCGACAATCGATCGTTAGCAGCACTTGGTTTCTTAACGCTTGGTCGAAGATTCACCGGTAACCAGCATGACATCATCGATGATCGCATTGATGTTGTTACGCGTGGCCTGCTGGGAATTACGGTAACGTGCGCAAGATGCCATGATCATAAATTCGACCCAATTCCCACGTCGGACTACTACGCACTATATGGAATGTTCGCCAGCACATCGGAACCATCTGATCTTCCCCAACTTACGTTTGGCGATAAGCCAAAGCCATTCCTTGGTGATTTGGCTGAGTACGACCAGAAACGTAGTGAGTTGGATAAGCAGATCGACGAGTATATCCCTGCCACACTCGACATGTTACGAGGCGACACAACTCGATACCTCCAAGCAGTTTTACGAGGCCGAAAAGAGTTCCTTGTACCTCTACCTGCGGCCAAAGGAGAACTGAGACAGACGTTTGTCGAACGTTGGATTGAGTATTTAGAAGGAACTCAATCGAATGATCACGCCGTTTTCCTGCCGTGGCATTTACTACGCGAGTTACCTTCAGATCAATTTGAGCAGCGGAGCAAGCAAACCGTTCGACAGTTATCGGCAAAGCGGCGTTTAAAGCTCAATCCAATTGTGTTGGATACTCTCTCCAAATCATCGCTTACCTCAATGAATGATGTCGCAATCGTCTATGGTAAGCTGCTCGAAGACATCCATTCACAGTGGCAGGCTCTCGTGCAAGACAACGTTGCACTCACTGCGTTTGAATCAAAACCTAAAGAGTCGTTGAGACAAGTGCTTTACGGTGACGACTCACCATTTGCGATCACACCACGCGAGGCGCTCGATGCGTATCTACTCGACGCCGGCTGGAACATGAAACTATCCAAGGCATATTTGGACTTTGATGCCTGGCTTGCGTCCACAGGAAATGAGCCGGCCAAAGCACATGTATTATATGATTCCGATCGCCTGCACGAACCACATGTTTTCATTCGTGGAAACCCCGAGCGTACTGGTGAACGGGTGGCACGTGCTGCTCCCTCACTGTTGGGGAGATCTCTATCAGAACCATTTACACAGGGAAGCGGCCGCCTCGAATTAGCTGAGGCGATCGCACATCCGGACAATCCCCTCACCGCTCGCGTATTGGTTAATCGAATCTGGACGCACCATTTTGGACAGGGACTCGTGGATACCACGAGTAATTTTGGGCTTCGCGCTTCAGCACCTAGTCATCCGGAGTTATTGGACTATCTGGCGTTTCGCTTCTCACATGAAGGTTGGTCGATTAAAACATTACACAGGTGGCTATTAACCTCCAGCATCTGGCAACAGAGCAGCAATGATCGCCCGGATGCGAGGCAGGTAGATCCTGAAAACAGATTGCTGTGGCGTACAAATAGACGACGTGTGGACTTCGAAACCTATCGGGATTCCTTACTAGTGACCTCCGGGATGCTGAACCGTTCTATTGGTGGCCGTTCTATTCCACTGGATCAATCTGACAACGTGCGTCGCACCGTTTATGGCTTTATAAACCGCACTTCGCTTCCACCAGTCCTTTTGCTCTTCGGGTTCCCAACACCTGATGCACACAGCGATGGCCGTGCAAAAACCACCGTACCTCAGCAATCGCTGTACATGATGAATAGTAAGTTCCTATTGGATCAGGCTAAAGCAGTGAGTGATCGGGCGATTAGCATTTCCGGGGAGGGCAATAGTGAGGACATCGCGCACGCTCTATTCCAAATAACGCTTGGTCGCAATCCGACCGAGACAGAACTAGCACAAGTATTAGAGTTTATCGATTCCGAAGATTCTGCCTGGCATTATATTGCTCACACACTAATTCAATCCAACGAGTTTTGTTTCATTGATTAGTCACAAATACAATCCGATTCTCAGTCGACGACAGATGCTTGCATCGTGTGGTGTCGGCATGGGTATGGTCGGCCTGCAACCGCTGCTTGCGGAAAGCACTAGCAGTTCGTATTCAAGCAAACAGCCCCATCACAAGCCAGTCGCAAAACACGTTATCCACATCTTTCTTAACGGTGGGCTTTCCCACGTAGATACATTCGATCCTAAGCCGCTTTTGGACAAGTATAACGGCAAGCCTCTACCGATCGAAAACCTTGAGACGGAGCGGGCAACTGGCAATGCATATGCATCGCCATTCAAGTTTCGGAAGCATGGTGAAAGTGGAATCGAAGTTAGTGAAATTTTTCCACACACTGCCGCCAATATCGATGACATTTGCGTAATACGTTCTGCATACGCCGATGTACCAAATCACGAACCGTCGTTTCTGTTATGGAATTGCGGTGAAGCCCGACTGCCGCGACCAAGTATGGGTTCTTGGGTTACGTATGGTCTGGGTACTGAAAATCAAAACCTACCTGGATTTGTAGCGCTTTGCCCGCAAGGACTCCCCACTCAAGGTGTCGAGAACTGGCGATCCTCCTTCCTGCCCGGAGCATTTCAGGGAGTACATGTAGATACGCAGTTTAGTGAAGTGGAAAAGCTGATCGAGAACATAAAGAACGGGCAATTCGACGACCGTAGCCAGCGAAAACAACTGGATCTTCTCGCCGCATTTAATCGCCGTCACTTAGAACAACGGGGTTTTGACCCGGCACTTGAGGCACAGATTCAATCTTTTGAACTGGCTTATCGCATGCAAACTGAAGCTGCAGAAGCATTCAATCTTTCAGATGAGCCACAGTATATACACGACATGTACGGCGATACTGTGCAATCCAAGACCATGCTCACCGCACGTCGTCTCGTGGAACGCGGGGTAAGGTTTGTACAGGTTTGGTATAGCGGCGGACAGCCTTGGGACAATCACGACAACATTAACATTCACGCAACACTTGCAAAAAATATTGATCAGGGCATTGGTGCCTTGATTCGCGACTTGAAGCAACGTGGTTTGTTGGAAGAAACGCTCATCCTATGCGGTGGCGAGTTTGGCAGAACGCCTACCGTTGAACTCCCTCGTCCTGTCCTGAACGCCGGCAAGCAACTTGGTCGCGACCACAACCACTATGGATTCTCAGTTTGGATGGCCGGCGGTGGTATTAAGGGTGGGACGGTTTACGGCAGCACAGATGAAACCGGATGGAAAGCAGAAGAGAACCCCGTCCACGTGCATGACATTCATGCAACCATGCTTCACCAACTCGGTTTTAATCACGAGAGGTTCACGTATCGACACGCAGGACGTGACTTTCGACTAACTGACGTTCATGGCCATGTTATCCATGACATCCTGAGCTAGAGTCAGCGATTAGCACTCGAGTAACATACCGACGAATAATCAAAAGAGCCGTTTCATGAAGTTGACGACAATTCCTCTACTTGCTGTTCTTATAACCGGCATTCCCGCTGCGGTTTCAGCAGGAGAGCAACCGAATGTCATCATGATCCTCGTCGATGACATGGGATATTCAGATGTTGGATGTTATGGCGGAGAGATCGATACGCCTAACCTGAACCAACTTGCTGCAAACGGGTTACGGTTCACACAGTTTTATAATACAGCTCGCTGCTGGCCGACACGGGCAGCACTGATGACGGGATTCTACGCCCAGCAGGTTAATCGGGATGCGATTCCGGGTCTTGGAGGTGGTGGACGTGGGAAACGACAGGTTTGGGCAAGATTGTTGCCCGACTATTTAAAACCATACGGGTATCGCTGTTACCACAGCGGTAAATGGCACTTGGATGGAAAGTGCCTCGACGGTGGTTTCGATCGCTCATTTAATATGCGAAACCAGGGGAACTTCTTTACCAACAAAGGCAATTTCATTGACGATATTCCGGTTGCCCCAGGCGAAGACGAGTCGGAATACTACGCAACCGACGCTACTGCGGAACACGCAATTGATTGTTTAAAGGAGCATCAACGCGAATATTCAAACAAACCTTTTTTCCATTACATCGCATTTATAGCACCACATTTTCCGCTACACGCCCGACCGGAAGACATTGCGAAATACAAGGATCGGTATCTAGATGGATGGGATGAAATGCGAAAAGCCAGATTCCAGCGCCAGTTGGCTATGGGCATTCACAATACATCTCTTTCTAAACTCGAAAAGAATGTGGGCCCGCCCTATCACTTTCCCGATGCACTTGAAAAGCTTGGTGCCGGTGAAGTGAATCGTCCATTGCCATGGGACACACTGACCGAGGAACAAAAGCAATTCCAGGCAACGAAGATGGCCATTCATGCTGCGATGGTCGATCGCGTCGATCAACAAATCGGCCGCATCCTCGATCAGCTAACACAAATGAAGGCGCTGGATAATACGTTGATCATGTTTGCATCGGACAACGGTGCGAGCGCTGAGATCATGGTCAGGCACGGCGGACACGATCCAAGTGCATCACCCGGCAGCGCGCCAACTTACTTATGTTTAGGACCTGGATTCTCAAGTGCTTGTAACACACCGTTTCGTCGGCATAAGACTTGGGTACATGAAGGTGGTTGTGCTACCCCGCTGATCGTCTCCTGGCCTGATGGGATTCGAAATAAGGGTGCCATCCGCACGACACCAGGACACGTCATCGATATCCTTCCGACAATTTTAGAAGCCACCGGCATCGAAAAACCCACAGAATGGGACGGCAACCCAATACCCGAGGCACCTGGTAAAAGCCTTCTGCCTGCGTTCAATCGAAACATAGAGATCAAACGTGACTTTCTCTGGTGGATGCATGACGGTCATCGTGCTGTTCGTGTCGGTGACTGGAAACTTGTCGCAGCCAAAAATGATTCATGGGAGCTCTATAACCTAAAGCATGATCGAGCCGAGCAAGTCAATCTTGCCTTACAGAATCCTAAAAAGCGTGATCAACTGAAATCCATTTGGGAGTCACAACTGGAGTCAATGAGCCAGCTGGTACGTGACTCGAGGGAAAGCAAGTAAATCATGACAGCGACTCGCTGGTTTTATCGAGTGATTTACATGGCAACGCTTGTCGCTACCTGCACAGGTACAGCACGCTCACAGCCGAATCCTGACTCTACTGCTGGAACCCAGTTCTTCGACGAATCTGTTTCCGAGATTCTCACTAAACGCTGCATACGCTGTCACAATCCGAGTAAAACCTCAGGCGGCCTCGACTTAACATCAAACGCGGGACTTACCGCCGGCGGCAATTCCGGGCTGGTAGTAAACCGGAAGGCACCGGAGCAAAGCGTGTTGATAAAACTTGTTGAGCACCGCGAGAAACCTCACATGCCGCTGGACCAACCGAAGCTCCCTGATTCGGATATCCAGAATTTGAAGAAGTGGATTTTCTACGGCTCGCCCTATTCACGAAATCTTTCCGCTCCGACAGCGGCCCAAGAACTAGTAAAGGTCGATCGATCCTTTTGGTCCTTTAGACGCCTTTCACCAGTAAAGATACCTCAGGCTGGGGAATCGTGGGCCGCCAATCCGATTGATGCTTTTATCGCTGAACAATGGAAACGAGCTGGTTTACGTCCACCAGCTACTGCATCGAATCCCGAACTTTTGCGCAGACTGTCGCTGGATGTCCTAGGCGTACCGCCGTCGACTGAGGCCATCTCTGAATTCCTGAACAACACATCACCGCTTGCATGGGAACAATTGGTAGATAAAGCGCTCGGTACACCAGGATACGGTGAGCGGTGGGGGAGGCATTGGCTCGATGTGGTTCGGTATGCAGAAAGTTATGGATTCGAACATGATCTGGACAACGCCAATGCATATCATTTTCGCGATTTTGTTATCCACGCATGCAATGCTGACCAACCATTCGATCAATTCATTCGCTGGCAATTAGCCGGTGACGAATTAGCACAGGACAACCACTTGGCTCGCTTAGCCACGGGATTCTTGGCGGCTGGCCCGCGAAATGCGGATATCGCTCAAGTCCGCGTTGAACAAGAACGATATGACGAGCTGGACGACATTGCTAGAACCATTGGTTCTGGATTCCTTGGACTCACTATCGGATGTGCCCGTTGCCACGACCATAAGTTCGATCCGTTAAGCCAACGTGAATATTACGAATTCATTAAGGTATTTGATAAGTCAATTCGAGGAGAATTGGACGTCACACCCATCCATGAGAATCAGGGAAACACCGTAAAGGCACTTGTTGCCGGTGAAGGCATTGAGCCTCTCGCACGAATCTACAACCCAGGTCCGGCTTTTTATGAGAATACTTGGTTTCTCAACCGCGGAGATGTAAATCTCAAGGAATTCACGGTATCGCCGGGCATCATCGGAGTCATTACATCGGAAGACCATGCCGACTTTGGTCGTTGGACACGCACGGCCGGCGAAGAAGTCAAAGGCCATGGTTCCCGCTCATCACTTGCAAACTGGATCTCTGACACCGACAACGGTGCTGGCCCTCTGCTAGCGCGTGTCATTGCAAATCGTGTTTGGCAATTTCACTTTGGACGTGGAATTGTCACAACACCGAATGACTTCGGCGCCCGCGGTGCACGGCCCAGTCATCCTGACTTGTTGGAGTGGCTAGCCGGTGAATTGGTAAAGCACAACTGGAGTATAAAGCACCTGCATCGCCTCATTCTTACAAGCCGGACATACACACAAGCTAGTCTTTCCGCTCCCCCCACTGATTCACAGGTAGAACTATTTCACGGATTCCCGGTTCGCCGACTAGATGCCGATGCAATCCATGACAGCCTTCTCTCTGTAACCGGCCAGCTCAGTGAAGAATTATATGGACCAAGCGTAGTCAGTATGGCCAGCAATCGCAAAGCCATTTACTACCGGATTAAACGCAGCCAATTGCACCCATTCCTTAGGTTGTTCGATTGTCCGGACACACTCCAGTCTTCCGGCAAACGCCCTACCTCCACAGTGCCATCACAGGCGCTGGCTTTGCTGAATTCTCACGCAGTTGGCCAGATCATGGCAGACTTTGCAACTGAATCACTCCAAACGAACAATAACGATGTTTCCAAAGTCATATTGCAGACATTTGAACAATTCCTTTCACGCAAGCCGAGTCAGGCTGAATTGGTCACAGCCAAGGATTTTGTACGACGACAACTCGATAGCTATAACCACAAACCTTCCCAACGGTTAGAAGTATCACTGGTTACAAAGGGCATCACTTTTAAGTTACAAGCCAGCGAACAAGATACTATCACTAGTACACAAACAGATACCGTACAGGCATGGAGTGGCTCCCGAAGTTTACCTGCTTTCACACCACTGGATCCGAGCAAGCCGCCAAGATATCGGGACGGTACAGATGCGGCCATCCAATTTGGACCCAACTCAACGCCACTTATTTTCCCTAATCGCAACTTTTCGAGAATTGGCACTGGCGACTTTACGTTTACCGTTCGATTCCGAGTTCCCATCGACGGTGGAGACGATAACCAACTACTCGGAACAGATTCCTTTAACGGGCAGGCAGAGTATTCAGGCTTTTACCTGCAACAGATTGGTACGATGCTTCGGTTTACTACACGGAACACTTCCATGGGCGGACCACAAGGGTACCTAGACGTCACTGACCGGTTTGAGAAGGGGCGTTGGTTTGTTGTAACGGGTAAACGATCCAAAAACATATTGTCACTGACAATAGATACAGATTTTCTAAATACCGCTTCTCGGGCAGAGGCCAATCCGATAAACATCGACAACGACGTGCCGTTTAAGATCGGCGATATTGATCAAGATCCGTCAGGCCGGTTAAACGGAGATATTAGCCATCTGCTCTTTTACCACCGTGGACTTACAGATGAAGAAATCAAGCAAAACCATGATGCCTTGCGTGCATCGCCAACGCATACCCTTATTCGGACACCACTAGAAATGGCCGTTGCCGATTTCTGCCAAACGTTAGCATGTCTAAACGAGTTTATTTATCTACGTTAATTTATTCATGACCACCGCATCGAATCCCAAACACGTTTCTTACAACTATCAATCACGCCGCGATTTCATTACGAGAAGTGGTTGTGGGATAGGGATGCTCGCGTTCCAAGATCTGTTAAGGGCGGATCAACCAAGTACAGAATCTGCCCGCCACAGACATCGACCGCATTTCCCAGCCAAGGCCAAGTCTGTCATTTGGCTATTTATGCACGGGGCACCTAGTCAGATTGACACGTGGGATTACAAGCCTGAATTAAGAAAACGTGACGGCCAAACATATGATGGATTTGACCAATCCACGGGTTTTTTCGCTGGATTAGGCGGCCCGATCATGAAGTCACCGTTTAACTTCTCTCAACACGGTGAAACATCTACATGGGTGTCAGAGATTTATCCTCAATTAAGTCAACATGTCGACAAAATGGCGATGATCCACTCCTGTTACGCCAAGGAAAACAATCACGCCCCCGCTCAGATCGAGATGAACACCGGAATGGCACGTCTCGGATTTCCTTCTGTCGGATCATGGATTACGTATGGGTTAGGAACAGCAAATCAAAACTTACCCGGTTTCATTGTCATGTATGATGCCAAGGGTCGCGGTACGCCCAAGTCGCGATCCATCAGCTGGGGTTCTGGATTTCTACCGGGTATGTATCAGGGTACTCCTTTGAGCAACTCTGGGGCACCAATCAATCACTTACGCCCATTACCTGGCAGAAGTAACCTGACACAGCAGTCACAGCTTGACCTGCTAAGAACACTGTCGTCGTCTAACAATGAGAGAACTCCGAAACGCCCGGAACTGGATGCGCGCATTAAGAGCTTCGAATTGGCTTACCGCATGCAAATTGCCGCTCCCGAAGCATTTGAACTGAACGGTGAAACTGTGGACACACACAGACTTTACGGCACAGACAATCCACAATGCGGTCCGTTCGCTAAGCAGGCCCTCATCTCACGACGCCTGATAGAACGTGGAGTCAGATTCGTGCAGTTGTTCAGTGGCGGTTTTAACAACGAAGATTCATGGGATGGACATACCAATCTGGATAAGAACCATCGTCATTTTGCGGGAGAAACGGACCAACCAATTGCTGCGTTGTTGACTGATTTAGAACAGCGAGGTCTCCTCGACTCCACACTTGTTGTCTGTTGTGGAGAATTTGGACGTCTGCCACTGGTGCAGACCGGCGGGACGGGCCGCGACCACAATCCACTTGCGTTTACTACATGGATGGCAGGAGGAGGGGCAAAGCCCGGCGCAAGATATGGAAGTACCGATGAACTCGGACTGCGTGCTGCTGAAAACCCGGTGAGCATCAATGATTTACATGCGACGATACTGCACTTAATGGGCTTGGATCATGAACAACTGACCTTCCGACATGAAGGTAGGGACATAAGGTTAACCGATGTTGAAGGTGTTGTTGTAAATGATATTATGGCTTGAAAACCATCGGTGCGGTAATTTCATTGTTTGAATTGAAGTCAAAGGCTTTGTGTCGCAAAATGGCAAAATAAACCATCATGTGGTTTTAGTCCCGCGCAATACTCATTACTAATTGTTAAGACATGATCCTAAGACACATATTTAGTTTCAGGGCAACTTCAAATCCACTGCAGGGCTAGCCTAGACCACGTTTTTGATTCTCAAGGCTGACCACTCCTCTATTTACAAGTAGCATTTATGAGTTTTCGACTATCTTTGATCTGTGCTTTAGGCTGTGCCATCTTGTTCTCCTCCACAGCGGTCACCGCAGATAACTGGCCTTCATTTCGTGGTTCCTCGGATGGATTCGTAGCTCAGTCCGATATTCCCACTGAATTCGGTCCCGGCAATCATGAAGCATGGTCGATCGACTTGCCACGCGGACACTCATCACCCACCGTCTGGAACGGGACGGTTTACCTGACTGCGCACACGCCGAAAACAAACACGTTGCACGTTTATGCTATAGACGGAGAAACTGGCGCTGAATCATGGCATAAAGAAATCTCAGTGGACGAGGTGGAAAACTTCATTCACCCTGATGGTAGTGCCGCCGCCAGTTCCATCGCTACAAACGGAACGCACATTATCGCTTATTTCGCATCCAGCGGTATCTATTGCTTCAACGCGGGTGGTGAGCAACTCTGGCATTTCCCGATGGAAGCGGCACGGTCATACAGTGGTGCGTCAAGTTCACCGATCATTCATAACAACATTGTCTACGTTCAGCGGGTAGCCAGTGGTAGCACTTTTGTAGTAGCCATCAATTTCAATACAGGGAAACAACTCTGGCGGCACGACTTTCCCGTACTCGGCCGCTTAGGATCTAAATCAGGCGCCGCAACTGTACGGGCAACAGATAAAGAGTTGATTGTTCACAACACGACGGGCGTGTCTGCTCATAATCTAAAGACCGGCGAGATTATCTGGAGTGTACGCGCTGCCACCACAGCAACCAGTTCACTTGTCTTGACCGATACTCATGTGTACGCCGCCACGTATGTACAAACCGGTGAAGAAGCACTGCGGCCGGATCTGCCCGCATGGGACACACTCCTTAAGTCAGCTGATAAAGACAATGACCAGAACATTTCTGCAGCTGAATTCCCTCGTGAGCTGTTTTGGTTTAGGCGACCGGAAGGTGAAGCAAGTCCTCAATCCAGCCCACGAATTCGCATCAACCATGTCGACTTCAACAAGGACGGTAAGGTTCGAGAGCAAGAGTGGAACGGTTTCAAAAGACGATTTGAAAGCAACCGTGAAAACGTCACCGACCATGGACTACTGGCAATTCGATTGGGTGGCAAAGGCGATGTCACTAAAACTCACATGACAGTTGTGGAGAAACAAGGCCTGCCCGAAGTACCGTCACCTGTAATTGGTAATAGCCATTTATTCATGGTCAAAAACGGTGGCATACTCACATGCATTGATATTAAGGCTAATCAACGCCTGTACCGTCAACGCCTTGGCACAACCGGTACTCACTTTGCGTCACCTATTTTGACTGGCAACCTGCTCATTGTGTGTGACGGAACAGGGCAAATTATGATTGCAGATATTTCAGGGGAACGTCCCAAAATGATTTCGAAAAACGTACTCGACGACAGGGTGTTTGCCACACCAACTGTCGTGGACGACACGTTGTATATACGGACGGAATCGAAACTTTACGCGTTTCGCAAATAGTCCACGCACCTGTTGCACGATCGGATATCATAAATAAGTCCTGATTCTGCACGTCTTACATCCTATCTAAATATTCATGAATCGCTTGAACTTAATCCTTGGCTTGATCCTCGCACCGTCGTTCGCGTTGCAATCACAGGCCAACAACTCCGTTCGCGAAGCTATTGAAAAGGCAATTCCGTATGTGCAACGGCAAGGCGCCTGGTGGATCGACGAAAAGGCCTGCGTGTCATTCCATCGTGTTGGACAAATGCTCTGGAGCCTGAACACGGCTCAAAGCAAAGGACTTACAGTAAGTTCCCGACTCGACGAATGGACATCATGGGCAATCGACAAGTCACTCAGTAAAAGCGATGACGGCGGATGGGAATGGATTCTCAATCAGGAGAGTGATGCCCTAGCAACGGGAATGGGCTTATACGCCTTAAATCAATCCGGAATGGATCCGAAACAAGAACGAATTTCAAAAGCTGTTGAATTCCTGACTTCAAGCCAAAACGACGATGGTTCATGGGATGTGAAGGGGCCAAGAAAGATCGTGTCGAAAAGAACTCGACCTACTGGGGAACGACATGGGCCGTCATCGCACTACTTGAATTCGTCGCAGACCCCTCATAACCAACAAGTGCACGTGTAACAATCTCGGTAACTATCATGAAATCTAATTCAAGCATTACACTGTTAATTTCGTTAGCCCTTACAGCGGCAACAGTAAACGCGGACAGATTCAATTATCTGGATGATCAGAATCCATACTACGTGAATCTGAATTTTCCCAAGCTCATTACACCACAATGGATCGGTGAAGACGGAGTTGATGCTGTCGTTATTTTGTCGATTGACGACATGCGCAATAGCGCCACGTACGAGTCCTACTTGCGACCGATCCTTGAGCGACTAAAGCAGATTGACGGTCGTGCACCGGTTAGCATCTTCACCAACAGCATCGACCCGCAAGACCCGCAACTCCAGCAGTGGCTGAAAGAAGGCCTGAGTCTTGAAATTCACACGATCGACCATCCGTGCCCATGTCTATCTGGCGGTGATTTCGCGCGAGCCAAAAGTACCTATGATCGTTGCGTTGATCTCATGGCATCAATCCCAAATAATCGGCCAACGGCATTCCGAATGCCCTGCTGCGATTCCCTCAACACACCCAGTCCACGGTTTTGGGCTGAGATTTTCAATAAGACAACAGGCCAAGGCAATTATCTCACCATCGATTCGTCGGTGTTCAATATCACTACGCCTAACGACCCTTCGATCCCGATGGACCTGGCGTTAGATGAGGACGGGGATTCACGATTCGAACATTACATCCCGTTTGATTCATTCGTCAATGTGATCAAGGACTATCCCTATCCATTCGTGCAGGGAGAACTCTGCTGGCAATTCCCATGTGTCATACCGAGCGACTGGGAAGGACAAAATGTGCAGCGCCCATTCAATCCCAAGACGGTTGAGGATATGAAACATGCACTAGATGCAGTGGTGATCAAGAAAGGCGTGTATCCGCTCGTTTTCCACCCGCACGGCTGGATACGCAGCTCGCAGATTATCGAGATCATTGACCACGCCGTTAAGAACTACGGAAAACGCGTCAAGTTTTTAACATTTCGTGAATGTGCAGATCGCATTCAAAGCAATCTCCTCTCAGGACAATCACTAAGAAACAAAAATGGGGGAGACAACGGTGTTCGCATTGTCGACTTGAATAACGACGGATTGTTAGATGTCGCAATTGGAAATGATCAGCTGCGAACAACCCGCATTTGGGATGCCGATAAACAACGTTGGTCAGAATTCGACTTCCCTATCCCCATTGAAAATTCAAACGAACAATTCTTCTCTCACTCTCTCGACGGTACGAGCTTGCTAGTAAACACCAAGGCTTCCCGTGGCGTTTGGCAATTGCAAAACCACCAATGGAAGTCAAATGAACGGATGCTAACCGGACTGCCAGATGCGACAGCAAACGGCCTGGATGCCGGCCTTCGGATGAGAGACATGGACCAGGACGGCTTTTCGGAAGTCATTACCAACACAGAAGTGCTTCGCTGGGAAGCCGAGGACCTGACATGGAAGCCTTTGCCATTTTCAATTCCTGTCGGCACATCCATAACCAATGAAGCCGGGTTAGATGCAGGATTGCGTTTCGTTGATATTGACGACGATGGGTTAGATGACGTCATCTTTTCCGACGATCAGAATTATTCGCTTCATTTGTTTTCCGATATGAAAACCGGATGGAATAACAAAGTGCTCTCTGGTAGTCGTCCGGAACAGAACGAAATACCGATTATCTCACTTGGTGGAACGAACAACGGAAGCTGGTTTTCCGAGCGGTATTTGTGGGTTCAAAACGAATTCACCCAGGGGCTGCCTGCGTTGGTTGACCGCAGGAGCTTTGACCAATTACTGGCAAATGTGCCACCCAAAGCCAAGTCACCCAAAGCTGCACTAAACGCGTTTGAAACGCAACCGGGCTTTCGAGTTGAACTTGTCGCAGCGGAGCCGCTGGTAATGGATCCGGTTGCATTTGACTGGGATTCCAAGGGTCGCCTGTGGGTTGTGGAAATGGCTGATTACCCACTCGGGCTTGATGGCAAGGGAAAGCCCGGTGGTCGCGTAAAGTTTCTGACTGATACGAATGGCGATGGAAAGTATGACACGTCTACGTTATTCGCAGATGAAATCGGATATCCATCTGATGTCATGGTATGGCGTAATGGTGTATTGATCAGTGCTGCCCCAAATATCTGGTACATGGAAGATTCAAATGGGGATGGCAAGGCAGATATTCGGACAGCATTGTTCACTGGGTTTGGGGAAGGAAATCAACAACATCGGGTAAACGGTCTGCGTTGGGGACTGGATAACTGGGTTCATCTTGCCAATGGCGACAGTGGCGGCGTCGTAAGGTCATCCAAGACGGACGAGACCATTAACATTGGCGGTCGCGACTTGCGAGTCCGTCCTGACACCGGCGAATTACAGGCTCTGACCGGACAAACACAACATGGCCGAAATCGTGACGACTGGGGGAATTGGTGGGGAGCAAACAACTCGAACCCGATGTTCCAGTACTTGTTGCAAGACCACTACATGGCACGAAATCCACACATAAGTTATCCCAATCCACGCCATCCGGTGGCGACGCTTCAGGACTCGCCGATTTTCCCGATCAGTCGGGTGATGAGCCATTGGGAGGGATATCGACCACCACCGCCTGGTGCCCCGAGCAGATTCACCTCCGCGTGCAGCACAATCATCTATCGTGATGAGTATCTTGGTAAGGCTTTGCATGGCGACATGTTCGTGAGTGCACCCGTTCATAATCTCGTTCACCGCCGGGCTATTTCCTTTGACGGCTTGTTGATGCGATCAACGAAACCAGACGGTGAAGATGATACTGAGTTTCTGAGAAGTCGTGACAGTTGGTTTCGACCAACAACCATTCGCACAGGACCAGATGGAGCACTCTGGATAGCCGATATTTACCGAATTGTCATTGAGCACCCTCAGTGGATTGACGATCGGCGAGAGCAGGAACTGGACCTGAGAGAGGGGCACGATAAAGGTCGCATCTACCGGGTTATCAGAGATAACAAGAAGCCGGCTACCATGCCCGACTTTGACAACCTCAATGACCAATCGCTGGTTAATCTCCTCGGCAGTTCCAACGGCTGGGTACGAGATTATGCACACCGCCAGTTGTTATGGAATAAAACACCGGATGAAATCGCTCCTGCATTGGTAGAAGCACTGCGTACTTCCAAGTCCGCACTTCATCGTCTACACGCACTCTGTGCACTCGACGGAATCAATAAGTTGAGCATCGTTGACTTAGGAGTAGCACTGAGTGATAACGAACCCCAGGTCGTGCGTCACGCGGTAAGAATCAGTGAACGATACGCAATGCCAAAGCCTGATTTGGATGTCATCAATGCACTCCTTGCTCTATCAACCGTAAACAACGATCCATTCGTGGCACAGCAGCTTGCGTATAGCCTGGGTGAATTTGATCATCCGCGTGCGGGACAGGCTCTTGGAACTGTAATTGTGCGACATCAGGAAGATCCGTTCGTAATGGCAGCCGCATACAGCAGTCTTGCAAAGCAGCCTGCGGACGTCCTACTGGCGGTACGGCAGAATTCTGGCGAAGAGGACGATCCTTCTGCCCATGTAGCGAGGATTGTGAGTACAGTTGTCGGTCTAGGCGACAATGACGTCGTCACCAGAGTGATCTCCGAGTTAATTGCTGATGGCGATGCAGCGTCATCGTGGCAATTTACCGCTCTAAGCGAAATTCAAAATTCGCTGGCCGCGCAACAGAAAGAACTAATCGACTTGATTACGACGGATGAATCTAAGGCACGTCTAGCTGAAATCCAGTCCGCAGCCAGACGGCTAATTATGGAAGATGACACCGATGCAACAATCAAGATCGTCGCGGCCAATCTTGCCATTACCAAATCCAGCAGCAGTGATATAGAACTGCTACTACAACTTCTTTCACCTCAGTCACCGGTGGAATTACAGCAAATTGGCGCTCGGTTAATCGCATCGGCAACCAATTTGACTGCAGCCAACGCTGCCATCGCCGAGTGGGCTACATTAGGTCCTCTTGCCCGGGACAGAGTGGTTGCTGCCATGCTCACACGAGAAAATGTCACGCTTCGGCTCCTGAAAGCGATTGAAGCATCTGACATTTCCGCTCTGGACTTAACCGCAACGCATAGACAAATCCTGTTATCGCATGACCTTGAAAGGGTCCGCCAGCAGGCTACCAAGTTATTTGGAACAACGAGCGATGCAGAACGCGTGCGTTTGATCAATGATTATCTCCCGGTAGTGAAAGCGGGTGGAGACATAGAAAAAGGTCTTGTTCTCTTTGGAAAAACCTGTGCGCAGTGTCACAAGCTTCGTGGAGTTGGACATGAGGTTGGGCCTAGTTTAGCGGGCCTTCTCAATAAGTCAGCAGAGCATTTGACAACTCATGTCTTAAATCCTGACAAGGCGATAGAGGATAAATACAGAAACTACACCGTGATCACAACTGATGGTCGCATCGTAAATGGACTGCTCGCGAACGAATCGGCAAACAGCATCACCATAGCAGGCCCCAATTCACAACTTACTGAGGTAAGACGGAGCGATATTGAGGAAGATGGATTCAAACGCAATATTCGCTCCATGATGCCAACTGGTTTAGAGAAATACCTTAGCGCCTCGCAATTAGCCGACGTGGTTGCATTCGTGCAGGCCAATCAAAATCCCCCAAAGCAATTTGATGGTAACAGGCCGACGGCGATGTCTTTAGTCGACGGAGCGATTCGCTTGACTGCATCTGTTGCAGAAATATATGGCCCAACCATAGTTTATGAAAACCGATTCAAGAATATTGGCTTTTGGCAAAACCTTGATGACAGAGCAGTATGGACGGCACAGATTCCAACAGATGGTAAATATGATGTTTACATGGATTGGGCAGTAGATAATGGCACCGCAAATCAGGGCTTCGTATGTTTGCTTGGCGACAAGGTTATCAATGGTCGAGTCGAAGGTACAGGCACATGGGAAGATTACCAGCAGAAGAAGATCGGCACGGTTGAGCTAACGGCTGGATTAACAAGAGTGATGTTTAGGGCAGATGAGGGTCTTCAGGGGTTCTTGGTTGACCTTCGCGAGATCTGCCTGGTCCCTGCAGGTGAGGAACCACCGGAACATTTCACTGAATAACAGCATGAATAGTGCATAACGCTTGTTCTCAGGGGAATTTTCAGCCCCTAAACTCAGGCAAACTAAGCCAAACAACTACTCTTTACTCACCGTACCACCTGAAACTGGGGAGGAACCTGTTTGTATCTTTGTGATATAATACAGTAATGACGTCGATTACCCGTTCTTTAATTCTGTTTGTCACCTTTGTATCCAGCGCGGATGCTGCGCCAACCGTTTTTCCCCCCCAAGTAAATCTGGTTGGGCCGGAAAGCTCACAACAACTCGTTGTTAGCACGCAAGACAACTCGAAACACATTGATTTAACACGAGTTTCTCAGTATTCAAGCAGTGACACCAGCATCGTCACCGTAACAAGCCGTGGCTTAATTTCTCCTGTGAAAGAGGGGAAAGCCATTGTCACTGTTGTTAACGATCTCGGTAACATTCAAATCCCTGTAACGATCTCACGAATCGAAACCCCGTTGCCTGTGAGCTTTCGCAACGAAATTCAACCCATCCTCACCAAAGCAATGTGCAACTCCGGCGGATGTCATGGTAAAGCGGAAGGTCAAAACGGATTCAAACTTAGCGTGTTCGGATTTGATGATCAATTTGACCATGAAGCAATTGCCCGCGAAGCACGAGGTCGCAGACTGAATCCAGCTGCCCCGGAAACCAGTTTGCTACTTAGAAAAGCCACCGGCAGTGTACCACATGGCGGTGGACACAAATTCGCAATCGGAGGCCTTTGGTACCAACGTGTTAAACGATGGATTTCCGAAGGTGCAATGCTCGATCCAGAAGTACCCGAAGCAAAGGTACGGCTAGAAGTTTACCCACCAGAGGCATCCATGATGGCCAACAGTGGACAACAGGTTCAGGTATTTGCTGTCGCGGCAGATGGCTCAAAACAGTGCGTCACGCGTGAAGCAGAATTTATTTCTAATGCCGAAACCATCGCAAGCGTTGATCGCGATGGCTGGGTGCAGGTCGACGACGTACCAGGTGAAGCTGCCATACTGGTTCGATTCATGGGAAGTGTTGCAACCACACGCGTCGTGCTGCGTCAGGATGTCCAAGTTGTACGACCCGCGGTAAATAACGAAGTTGACAATCTAGCGTGGAATCGTCATGAAGCACTTGGGATTCAACCCAGCGAACTTACGAGCGACTCAGCGTTTCTGCGACGCGTGTATCTCGACACCATTGGAACTCTGCCAACCGTAACAGAGGCACGCAATTTCTTAGCAAGCGACGCACCCAACAAACGCAGTCTTATCATTGAATCCTTGCTCAACCGATCTGAGTACTCCGATTTTTGGGCGATGAAGTGGGGTGACATCCTTCGCGTGGACAAGGAGGTTATAAAACCTGTTGGCACAATCGCGATGACTCGATGGATAAGAAATCAATTTGCAGACAACATACCCTACGACGAGTTTGTCCGACAAATCATTACCGCGAGAGGAAGCACGCAGAGTGAAACACCGGCAGCGATGTATCTGGTCCATAACGACGCTGAGAAACTCGCTCGAAGTATGAGTCAAGTATTCCTGGGAGTGCGTATCGAATGTGCTCAGTGCCATCAACATCCATTTGAAAAGTGGGGCCAAGCTGACTATTACTCGTTTGCAAGTTTTTTTACGGGCATGGCAAAAACTGCGACGACCGGTGGTGCATCGAAAATAATAGATAATGCTGGCAGCAACCTGAAGCATCCCCGAACCGGTGAAGAGATGGTGGCTACTGGATTAGGTGCAACACCACCGGATCTCACCTCGTTTAGTTCGCGTCGGGCAGCACTTGCCGACTGGATGACATCAAAAGATAACCCGTTCCTCGCCCGTATGTTTGTAAATCGACTATGGGCTCATTACATGGGCCGTGGCCTAGTCGATCCGATTGACGACATTCGCGAAACCAACCCCGCTTCGAATGAACCGTTACTCACTTATTTGTCGCAACAGTTCGTTGTAGCCAACTACGACATTAAAACCATCACACGCTTGATCCTGAACAGCCGGATATATCAACTCAGTTCTCGCACTAATGAATCAAACTTGCAGGACGAACAAAACTTCTCACACGCTGTGTGGAGACCAATGCCAGCAGAAGTATTGCTCGATGCAATTTGCCAGGCGACGGGAATCGCGGAAACTTTTAATGGCTGGCCTGAAGGGTATCGTGCCATTGAGATTTGGGACAACCGCATGCCAAGCTACTTTTTCAAGGTATTTGGTAAACCACAACGCGTTAGTGTTTGTGAATGTGAACGTGGAAATGATCCGAGTATCGCACAAGCACTGCACTTAATGAATTCTCCCGAGTCTGTTGAGAAAATCCGTCACAAAAATGGAGTCGCGAGAAGATTAGCGCAGTCAAACCTTAGTGACGATAAGATAATAGAAGAGTTGTATTTAGGCACATTAACCCGACTACCGAGCGAAGCCGAAGTCGCATTAATGAAACAGGTGTTCGTGGAAGAAGGCGTTACGCGTCGTACAGCCGTCGAAGATATTCTTTGGGCTTTACTCAATACGCGTGAATTCGTATTTAACCACTAGCAATCACAACAGTTTGCATCGGAGAATCCTATGCTGCGTATTCCATTTGGTAAAAAACAAACGCTATGTGATAAGGTGTCACGACGTGACGCATTAACAGTAGGCGCCACAGGATTACTTGGTGGACTGTCACTACCTGGTGTAATGAATATGCAGGTACACGCAGCAAGCGGCAAAGCCGTGAAGGCCAAATCGTGTATCTTTATCATGCTCGAAGGTGGCCCGAGCCACATCGACATGTGGGACCTGAAGCCGGACGCACCGAGCGAAATACGCGGTCCATTCAACCCAATTTCGACCAACGTGCCTGGTACGCAAATCGGTGAAATCTTGCCGGAATGCTCAAAGATTGTCGACAAGTTCGCAATCATGCGAACCCATAGTCACGGCGACAATGCACACCAAACCGGTCGCCATTGGGTAATGACCGGTTATCCACCGAACTTTCCTGATGGGCAAGCCAACGGTATTCCGTTTAACCAACTTTATCCCTCACTCGGGTCCATGATCTCCCGCGAACTTGGACACCGCGGCGCCGTGCCGCCATACATTGAAGTACCCGAACCACTTGGCCCGGGCGGACCAGGATTCTTCGGGCCGCAATTTGCGCCATTCACAATCGAAACGGATCCGGTTGAACCGACGTTCGAAGTTCGCGATCTGAATATTGCTAAAGGAATCGACGACGGCCGCTTCGCTCGTCGACGACGACTGCTACAAGCTGCTGATTTACTCGGTGAAGGCGGTAAGAGTGATGGCAAAGCCGCCACCATGCAAACATATTATGAAAAAGCACTACAGTTGGTAACCAGCCCTGAAGCCAAGAAAGCCTTCCGGATTCAGGATGAAAACCAAAAAACGCGTGATGCCTACGGCATGACCTCCATCGGGCAATGCTCTTTGCTCGCTCGACGACTAGTAGAAGCAGGATCACGGTTCATCGGCATTTCTCACGGCAGTTGGGATACGCATGTAGACAATTTCACAGGTCATGAAAAAGCTCTTGTACCACCTACGGACAAGGCATTTAGCACACTCGTTCTTGATCTCGAAGAACGTGGGCTGCTTGATGAAACACTCGTCGTCATGATGGGCGAAATGGGGCGAACACCTCGCATTAATAAAGATGCCGGTCGCGACCACTGGTCCGCATGTCAGGCTGTGATCTTTGCAGGGGGCGGAACAAAGCCGGGAATCGTCATCGGCGAAAGTGACGACACTGCCAGCTATCCGACTTCTCGACCGTATTCCATTGAAGACCTACTGCACACGATTCTCTCCTTAATGGGAATCAATCCGGGCAAGGTCTATGAAACTCCCCTCGGTCGTCCCGTTCCGCTGGTAAACGGTGGTGATTTAATTACCGAACTGCTCGCATAACTTAAAAACCGGGGGCACAGATGTCGCGTACTCGATTTATTCAAGCAGCGCTTGTCGCAGTGGTTTTCGGCTTCGCTTCAAATTGCGACGCACAGGCACCTAGCCTGGGATATGTCTTTCCACCTGCGATAGAACGTGGAAAGACCACTGAGGTTGCACTCGGTGGGTATGATTTGACACCCGATTTACAGTTCTTCGTCCACAACGACCGCGTAAAGCTTGAAACAGACGGCGTCCCTGGATTCTTTATCGTGCCACCACGCCCGTACTGGGAAGGTCCACGCATATTCAGCGGAGCATTGGCCCTACCCCGTGAAATACCAGCAACCCTGTCCATTCCTTCTGATTTACAACCAGGCGTCATCAAGTGGCAAGCAGCCAATGCCAACGGCGGTACAGCAATGGCATGCTTTTTTGTCAGTGATATCACGGAAGTTACCGAGCAGCGTTTTCGCTTCGAATCGATGGAACTTGGAAATCTGCCGATCGGAGTATCCGGTCGGCTTGCAAGATTAACCGAAAAGGACAGCTATACCTTTACCGCTCAACAGTCCGGGCCGGTAACCATCGACTTATGGTGTCGTCGCCTGGGTACCAACATCAACATTGCAGTTCAAGTTGAGGACGGTGATGGTAACGAGCTAATAAATGAGGTAGATACCGAGGGAAGGGATATTACGACATCCTTTCAGACAACTAAAGGATCCACGTACAGCATACACATTCATGAAGCGGACTTTCGTGGTGCTGCCCAGTTCGTGTATCGAATGGCTCTCCACGCCGGAATCCCCGCGTCAGTCGCGGCAGACGACGAACTTACTCTTACTGAAAACCAATCGTCCTACACATCCCAATTACAATTGGACGCCGGAAAACAATACCGGATCAGGGCGTTAAGTCAGGCTATTGGAGCAGATCTAGACCTCCAATTGCAGTTGCTTGATGTAGAAGGAAAAGTACTCGCTGAAAACGATGATATTGCAGCAACGACGGTTGATGCGGAGCTTCTATATACCGCGCAGGAAGGAATCGCCGTCACAGCAAAGGTCACCGGCTTTCCCGTCACTGGGCCGACATATGATAACCGCTTTAAACTCATTTCCGAGGAAGTCACTCGTGGCGTAAAAGTTAGTGCTCCTCAAACAGTGGTCGGAGTACTAGGAGAAAAAGCCACTATCAATCTGACTCTTGCAGCAACCGGCGGTTTCAAGGAAGAAATCTCACTTGCCGTTTCAGGACTGCCCGAAGGCGTCACGGTAGAAGGCGAGCCAAAAATTGCCGCCGGCCAAGCAAAGGGTGCCATCACACTGAACATTGATCCCGGAGCCAAAGTGCAAGCATCACTGATTCAAATCACTGGCAAATCTACCGGAGACACAGAAAAGGGACTTGCTCCAATTGACATCACTGTCACTGCACCTCAGTCCGGCAGTCTGGTCGTCAACAATCCGGACACAGACGTGACGAATGATATTCTATTTACGATAACGATGAAGCCACCGTTTAAGCTGGAGTTGATTGACAAGAATCGTCAACGTGTAGTGCATCGCGGAACGACTTATCCGGCACCGTTCGTTTTAACCCGTGATGATGGCTATACAGGTGTTGTACGCCTCATGATGGCAGCAAAGCAGAGCCGACATCGCATGGGGATCACGGCACCTATTCTCGAAGTGGCGAACGGCACGACTGATATCTTGTATCCGTGTTTTATGCCGGAATGGTTAACGACAGATAGAACAACTCGCATGGTCGTCTATGGATACGGTGAAGTTACTGATCCAAAAGGGAACATCCGTCACGTAGGCATCAACTCAGACGCGCGCATCACGATGATCATGGAGGGGGCTCATCTCAAACTAAGTCATCAGGCCGACGAGATAGAAGTCACATCAGGAGAATCGTTTGACATCCCTGTAACAATCCTGCGGTCGTCGGTGCTTCAAACACCGGTAGACATTGATTTGGAAATCGATGGCCCTGTAACTGAGTTAATCCGAAGCGACCCTGTCACGCTATCTGTAGATCAATCACAAGCAATTATTCACATTCATACAACTGCGGACAGCAGACTCAAAGGGATCATACCCGTTACGATTCGCGCCAAAACATTACAAGACGGAAAGTGGCTAGTAAAGTCAATAATTGATGTCGACATCGAGTTTAAATAGATCCCGTCACAGCTAGATTTAGTGGCCCGCGCAGTTGTGGTGCAAAAACACAACTCCATCCAGTAGCCAAATTCGTCTCTACGGCGAGAACAGTCTAATGAAACTTCTTCTTACAATTGCCGCATTACTTGTAGCCAACACCTGCAACGCACAGCTACCCTATGAAACCGAAAAGGACATTGAATTTGCCAATGTCGACGGCGTATCACTTAAGCTAGACGCGTACCTAAGGCCAAGTGAAACTCCAATGCCATGCATCATTTACGTTCACGGTGGCGGATTTACGAGTGGCGATAAATCACAGATACAGGGGCCCATTTTTGAGCCGCTGATGAAACTTGGCTTCTCGTATATCAGTATCAATTACCGACTCGCACCGGATGTGCAATATCCAGTGCTGACGGACGATGTCGAACGCGCCGTTGAGTTTATCAAAGCAAACTCCAAGCGATTCAATGTAAATCCGGACAAGTTGGTACTCATGGGAGATTCCGCCGGAGGGCTGTTGGTATCTTACGTCGGTGCCAAGCACAAACCCGGGAATGGAGTAGCCGGGGTTATTTCGTTTTTTGGTGAGCACGACCTCGTGACGCGTGCTTCAGAAAACCCGTGTGCTGTCGACGGCAAAACTATCCCACGTCCTAAGGGCGGATGTATTTCCGGTGGACTTGCTGCTTATCTTGGATTCAAGGAAGTTACCGAGACCACGAAGAAAACGCTCGCAGCTGCATCGTGTGTTACTCATGTTCATAAAGATATGCCTCCATACTTATTGCTACACGGCACGCGAGACTATGGCGTGCCCATTGAACAATCCATCAGCATGCAACAAAAGATGCAACATGCTGGCAACTACTGCCGACTGGTTTCAGTAGTTGCAGGAAATCACGGCATCGGTAGTTGGTCCCAGCCCGGACAACAGCACTACAAGACCGCGCTGAAGCGATTTCTAAAACTAAAAGTGCTCGAGGCTAACTAAACATTACTAACGCACCAAGTCATCATTCATCTGAGTCGTAGCCTGTTAGTGGACGAATCCAGATATTTCTAAATCGCGTTGGATTACCATGATCCTGCAGTGTGAGTGGTAGTTTTTCTGGGTGTGGAGCATAGACCGGCGGATCTTTATGCGCTACACGTCCGAGACTTTCAACACGATTGTGAATAATTACACCGTTATGCATAACGGTGAAATAGCCCGGTTTTACGACCTCGTCGCCATCATATTCAGGTGCTTCAAAAATGATGTCGAAAGACTGCCACTCTCCCGGTGCTCTGGCAACATTGACCAGTGGTGGATATTGGCCGTATACGGCACCTGCCTGCCCGTCGGAATACGTACGATTATTGAACGAATCGAGTACTTGGATTTCATATATTCCCATAATCATCACGCCGCTGTTACCTCGTCCCTGGCTTTTGCCTTTGACCTCCGCAGGAGTGGCAAATTCGACGTGCAATTGGCAACTACCAAATGCCTCGCGTGTTTGAATAGAACCAGTAGGCGTAACTTCCATGAAGCCCTCTCCGACCTTCCACTCAGCATCATCGCCATTTGCTTTTTGCCACGCAGATAGATCAGTACCATCAAACAGGACAATCGCATCCGACGGTGCGTCGCCGACTTTGGCACCTGGCGCAACCACCCATGGCTCCGGTCGCTCAGGATCATGCACACCCCATTTTTGTCCTGGCACATTTAGGCTGTCGTCATAACCATCCGAAGGTAAACCTGTTCGGTGTCGACCTTTTAGTTTTGATAAGATCTTCTTTTGTGCACTCGTAGATTCTTCTGCGGACATAATGACTGCCAATCCAAGTATTAATGCCAAAAACTTCATATTTCATTCCCTCATCAATTGTGGCTCAGACCTGATTTCGTCTTAGTATACTAGAATTCTGATTGAGTAATTGAGTACGACCGTTCACCGGAAACTACGTTATGAATTATTTAAAACGCCTCTCTTCGATCACCATCATACTGCTCCTTGCACTTGCTGCTGACACTATCGCCAAGGAAAAGCCGCTGAAAATCTATATACTTGTTGGTCAATCAAACATGGAAGGGCAGGCTGATCTACGTGTACTGGATTACCTTAAGGACGATCCGGACACTCGTGGTTTACATGAAACCATCTTTGATGCTGATGGCAATCATGCAACGATCCCCAACACATGGATCTCTTACTTAACCGGCGGACCGGACGGCGATGAGAACGGAAATCGCGAAGTCAGCGGTACCCTTCAAATCGGCTACGGCACGCAATTCCGGCGAGATTACAGCAAGCCCGGGACTAAGATCGGACCCGAACTTGGATTCGGATATGCGATGCAGCAGTTCAGTCGTGAACCGGTGCTCATCATAAAAGTCGCATGGGGTGGTCAATCGCTTAACATCGACTTCAGGTCCCCAAGTTCCGGTGCGTACCCTAAGACAGAATCCAATGCTAACCAATTCGATACTGCGGAAAAGAGAGATCGTATCGCGGCCAGAACGGGCAACCGCTATCGCCAAATGATTGCACATGTCAACCATGTACTCTCCGACATTTCACGCGTTTACCCTGAGTACAAGTCACGAAGCGGTTATGAATTATCAGGCTTCGCGTGGTTTCAAGGTTGGAATGACATGGTTGATCGCAGTACATATCCAACTCGGGATCAACCTGGCGGCTACGACAATTACAGCAAATGGCTTGCTAATTTTATTCGTGATGTGCGCAAAGATCTCGATGCACCGTCTATGCCATTTGCCATCGGTGTCATGGGAATTGGCGGACCGATTGAGTTACACGAAGAGCGATATCAACAGATTCACCAAAACTTCAACACTGCGATGGCGGCGCCTGCACATTTGGATGAATTCAAAGGAAACGTCGCGGCAGTTGAAACAAATCATTTTTGGGATTTGGATCTCGACGCGATCGATAAGAAACGTGCCAAAGTGCGAAAAAAAGAAGGACAGTTGAAGTCTAAACACCCGGATCATGAAAATGCCGATGGCTCGATGAACGCCGATGATATCAAGGCTTTCATCCAGGAATATCAGAAACACTTGATCACGGAGGAAGATCTCGCGCTCGAAGCACGGGCACGTTCAAATGCTGCATATCATTACTACGGATGTGCTACGACCTATAGCAAAATTGGGATTGCACTTGCTGACGCAATTGCTGATCTCGAGGCCCGTCGAGCCAGAGCGGAAGCAAACAAGTCTCGCAGGAAGCGATAAACCGATCCTTCTGCAAGCAGCGTAGACAAACTATTCCAAGCAACAATACCTTCTCCGTTTTGAAAGTTTATGACGATGATTCGTAGGCTACCCATTATTCTCATAGCGGTTATGGCTTCTATGCCGGTACACGCTCAGGAATTAAGCAAGGCCAACAAGCCACTAAAGGCATTGTTGATCACCGGTGGTTGCTGCCATGACTACGCAAGGCAGAAGCTCATTCTCACTCGGGGAATCTCCGCTCGCGCTAACGTTGTTTGGACAGTGGTGCATCAAGGCGGTAGCACGACCGACACGCCTCTTCCTGTTTATATGGATCCGAATTGGTCGGAAGGATTCGATGTAGTTGTCCACAACGAGTGTTTTTCAGACGTCAAGGACAAGAAATTCGTTGACAATATATTAAAGCCCCACCGGGAAGGACTCCCTGCCTTATTGATTCACTGCGCCATGCATTGCTACCGCGTGGGCGATGATCAGTGGTTCAAGTTCGTTGGCATGCGTTCCCCCGGTCACGGCCCTCACTATTCTTACACCGTGGACAACGTAAATCCAAAACACCCAATCATGGAAGGCTTTGGGGATATGTTTGTCGCTCCAAAGGGAGAGCTGTACCATTCCACATTTCTCTTTGACACAGCAACCCCGTTAGGAAGAGCCAAACGCAACAGTGACGGCGAAGCGCAGACGTGTGTTTGGACAAATAAATATAAAAATGGAAATGTGTTTGCGACAACCATTGGCCATTACAACATCACGATGGCTCAGCCAAAGTATCTCGACATGGTCACTCGCGGATTGTTATGGGCTTGTGGGAAAGATACGAAGAAAGACTTCACATCGACCACAAAAGAAATAGACGAAGAGATTATGAAATTGGCGGCAATAAGCCTCGACCCGGCCAACGCCGGCGGAACGGTTTCGAAATTGCCAATACGATGTTGCGGTGAAGGCAATTTGGCATTTGAGCAGGTCACGACTGCTTCGAGTGAAGAAAAGAACAAGAACAACTATGCCAAACACGCCGTCGACGGTGATTTGACTACACGCTGGTGTGCAGCCGGTGGCGGTGCCGGGCAGTGGCAAGTGAAACTCGCAGAAACAAAGCACGTGAGATCCATGCGGATTCATTGGGAAAAGAATGATGCAGCATACAGGTACTTTATTGACGCATCTGAAGATGGTGAAACCTGGGATACGGTAGTAGATCTGTCAAAGAACACCAAGAAGTCCAAAATTGATGCACATATAGTCGATGCGCACAACACAAACTACATCCGTGTACGATTTCTCAATTCAAGTCCGTCATACTGGGCCAGCTTTTGGGAGTTTGAGGCCTACGAAACAAAGGACATGCCTGAGTTACCCAAAGAACTCAGGCAACAAAACCGGTCCGAATCGCCTGGCTCCACTACAAGCACTCGTGATGTACAGGCACCGGATGGGTTTAACGTGTCGCTGTTCGGCGCCCCACCCGAAGTAAACTACCCGGTGTGTATTGCCGCCGCCGCAAGTGGTGAAGTATTTGTTGGTGTAGATCCACAAGGATCACTTGGCAAAGAACCAGGATTCGGAAAAGTACTGCGCTGTATTGATACCGACGGAGACGGGCAAGCTGATAAAACAAACGTTTTCGCTGAAATGGATCATCCGCGTGGTCTGTTCTATGACAATGGATCGTTATGGGTCCTGCACCCTCCCCTGCTCTCCGTTTTTCATGACGACGATCGAGATGGCACTGCAGATCGCAGCGACATTCTTATCAGTGGCATTACAACAGACGAATTGCATAATCGTGGTGCAGATCACACAACCAACGGCATACGTGTTGGTATCGACGGCTGGATTTACATTGCCGTTGGTGATTTCGGTTTCACGGAAGCTAAAGGGGCAGATGGCCGCGTCATCGCCAAGCGTGGTGGTGGCATACTTCGTGTACGGCCTGATGGAACTGAGATGGAGATTCATAACTGGGGGCAACGGAACATCCTGGACGTATGCATCGATCCGTTTATGAATATCTTCACACGAGACAATACAAATGATGGCGGCGGATGGGACATACGCCTTAGTCACGTCTTGCAGTCAGGGGAATATGGATACCCATCGCTATACCTCAATTTCACGGAAGAGAGCCTTCCGCCCCTTGCCGATTACGGTGGCGGTTCCGGTTGCGGTGCCATGTTCGTGCACGATTTGCGTTGGCCTACTCCATTTGCGAATGCGGTCTATACCTGTGACTGGGGTACAAGCGAAGTGTACATCCACAACTTACCAGCCAATGGCCCAACCTTTGATGCACATCAGGAAGTCTTTCTGAAAATCCCCAGGCCGACTGATATCGATATCGACGGCAGTGGTCGCATGTATGTTACAAGCTGGAAGAATGGTAAGTTCGCATACAGCGGACCTGATGTTGGATTTGTTGCTCAGATTACGCCGATCGACTTTACGCCTAAACCATTTCCGGACTTGAATGATGCAAGTGATGAACAATTAATTGAGTTTCTGGCACATCCAAGTGCCGTGTACAGATTGCACAGTCAATGGGAATTCCTACGCCGCAAAGTTACACCAGATAATTTGTCAAAACTTTTGATGTTGGCTCAATCCCCAAATACACCGGACTACGGGCGTGTTGCCGCCATTTACACGCTGAAGCAGGCAATTCCAGCAGCGAATCAAATGCTCATTCAGACTATGAAGGATCCGGCTGTTCGTGAATATGCTATTCGCGCCGTTACCGATCGCAGATCACAACTCGAAGGACTGAATGCAGAGTTGTTTACCCCATTACTGAAAGATGAAGATCCGAGAGTCCGTGGTCAGGCATTAA